>JGI26539J51216_1000436_pt1 | contig 32823 bp, 37 predicted proteins | sample ThiBio_1000_biof_2_FD_51216 | JGI IMG/M metagenome (IMG submission 51216)
GACACTGCTCTGGCTGCCGCCCGCCGATGACGCGGCCCGCGCGGAAGCTTGGCTCTATGAGAACCGCGCCCAGGGCGCCGCCGACTGGCGTGCCACGCTCGAAGGTTTCGTCGACCGCACCGATCGCGTGCTCGCGCTGCTCGAAGGCTTCATGCCGGAATCGGATTGGCTCGATGACGCCGAGACCCTGACCTACCTGCATTCCTGCATCTCGACGCGGCGCCAGCGCGTGCGCGTGCCGGAAACGCCGATGTACCTCGACGCCATCCTGGTGGACGAGGACCTGACGGGTGGCCTCGAACCACGGCTCGGCCGCGCACATCTGCGCACGCTCACCATCATGGGCTTTCCATCACAGACTTGGCCGGGCCTGCTCGACGACCTCAATCGCCTGGCGTTTTCCTATCGCTGGGCGACACGCGCCATCTGCCTCGACAAGACCGACGCGGCCAAGCTCCTCGGCAAGATCCGCCGTCAGTGGTTCGCCAAGCGCAAGAGCATCATGGCGATCCTCAAGGAGGTGATGACCAACGAGGCGTCGGTGCTGATGGACTCCGACGCCGCCAACAAGGCGCTCGATGCCGACGCCGCTCTGCAAGAACTTGGCACCGACCTCGTCGGCGAGGCCTACGTCACCGCCACTGTTACCGTCTGGGACGATGATCCGCGGATCGCGGACGAGCGCCTTCGCCTGGTCGAGAAGGCCATTCAGGGCCGCGACTTCACCTGCATGCGCGAAGGCGTCAACGCGATCGAAGCCTGGCTTGGGTCTCTCCCAGGGCATGTCTACGCCAATGTCCGGCAGCCGCCGATCTCCACGCTCAACCTCGCGCATATGATGCCGTTTTCGGCGGTTTGGGCCGGGCCTGAACGGGACGAGCACTTCCAGGCGCCGCCGCTTCTCTTCGCCAAGACCGAGGGATCGACCCCGTTCCGCCTCAGCCTCCATGTCGGGGATGTCGGCCACACCTTGATCGTCGGCCCGACGGGCGCCGGCAAGAGTGTGCTGCTCGCGTTGATGGCCTTGCAGTTCCGGCGCTATGCCGGTGCACAGGTCTTCGCCTTCGACTTCGGCGGCAGCATCCGGGCGGCGGCGCTCGCGATGGGCGGCGATTGGCACGATCTCGGCGGAGCGCTCTCCGACAGCGCCGCCGAGCCCGTCGCGCTCCAACCGCTCGCGCGGGTCGATGATCCCGGAGAGCGCGCGTGGGCCGCCGAATGGGTCGCGGCGCTCCTCGGTCGCGAGTCCGTCACCGTCACTCCGGAACTGAAGGAACACCTATGGTCAGCGCTGACTTCGCTTGCGTCCGCGCCTATCCAGGAGCGCACCATCACCGGGCTCTCGGTGCTCCTGCAATCAAATGCCCTGAAACAGGCGATCCAGCCCTACACCGTGGCAGGCCCCTGGGGACGACTGCTCGACGCCGAGACGGAGCGGCTCGGCGAGGCCGAAGTCCAGGCTTTCGAAACGGAAGGGTTGATCGGCGCGGGCGCGGCTCCAGCCGTCCTATCCTATCTCTTCCATCGCATCGAAGATCGCTTCGACGGCCGACCCACCTTGCTCATCGTCGACGAAGGTTGGCTCGCCCTCGACGATCCCGGCTTCGCCGGGCAACTGAGAGAGTGGCTGAAGACGCTTCGGAAAAAAAATGCCAGCGTCATCTTTGCCACGCAGTCGCTTGCCGACATCGACGGCAGTGCGATCGCACCAGCCATCATCGAGAGCTGCCCGACCCGCATCCTGCTTCCCAACGAGCGCGCGCTCGAGCCGCAGATCGCGGCGATCTACCAGCGCTTCGGTCTCAACGATCGCCAAATTGAGATTCTGAGCCGCGCGACGCCGAAGCGCGAATATTACTGCCAGTCGCGACGCGGCAATCGCCTATTCGAACTCGGGCTGTCCGAAGTCGCGCTCGCCTTCACCGCCGCCTCGGCGAAATCCGATCAGACCGCCATCGAAGAGCTGCTCGCGGAACACGGCCGCGGCGGCTTCACCGCCGCCTGGCTGCGCCGAAAGGATCTCGACTGGGCAGCGGACATGCTCACCCACAACCAGGAGACCACGTCATGATCCGTCACCGCTTGCGCGCCTTGCTCATCGCAGGCGCCGCCGCTTTCACCATTACGGCCATCGCCAGCGGACCGGCGCGTGCGCAATGGATCGTGTTCGATCCGACCAATTATGCGCAGAACATCCTAACCGCCGCGCGTGAGCTTCAGCAGGTCAACAATGAAATCCAGATGCTGGAGAACCAGGCGACGTCGCTGATCAATCAGGCGCGCAATCTCGCAAGCCTGCCGTACTCGTCGCTCACGCAGCTTCAGCAGCAGATCACCCAGACCCAGCAGCTCCTCGCGCAGGCGCAGCGCATCGCCTACAGCGTCTCAAGCATCGACCAGTCGTTCACGCAGACCTATCCGCAGGCCTATTCCAGCGGGACGTCGTCGCAGCAGCTTCTCACGGATGCGAAGAGTCGCTGGCAGAACGCACTCGCCGGGTTCCAGGATACGATGCGCGTGCAAGCCGGCGTTGTGAGCAATCTCAACACCACGCGGACGCAGATCAACGCTTTGGTGTCCTCCAGCCAGTCGGCGACCGGCGCGCTGCAGGCCGCACAGTCGGGCAATCAGCTCGTGGCGCTTCAGACCACGCAGCTTGCGGACCTGACCGCGCTGATGGCGTCGATCGCACGCGCGCAGAGCCTCGATGCCGCGCGGACCCTTGAGACGCAGGCGCAGGCACAAGCGCAGACACAGGCATTCCTCAACTACGGCGCTGGTTACCAGGCCGGCTCCGCGCAGATGTTCCATTGATGCGAACCCGGCTTCTCAATCTGCCTGCTGTCGGCCGGGCTGTCGGCTTTTTGCTTGTCGCCATCGCGATCGTCGCGGCGGCACTGCACTTCCACACATCGCCTCCACGCCTCGAGCCGCGTGCGATGGAGGAACACACGCCCGACTCGCTCGCCGAAGAGCTCAAGCGGTGTCAGCTCATCGCCGACCAGGCCAAGGACGATCCGGCCTGCGAGGCGGCCTGGGCTGAAAACCGCCGCCGCTTCTTCACCTATACGCCGGCCTCCGGACCGAAGAACCCGACTCCGGCTCCAGCCAAGAACACCGACAGGTAAGCATCATGGGCGGCACGGGAGTCATCGACAATTTCCTGGGCACCTTCACCCAGTATATCGATTCCGGCTTCGGCCTCGTTCAAGGTGACGTGCGCTGGCTCGCCAGCGTCCTCATCGCCATCGACATCACGCTGGCGGGGCTCTTCTGGGCGATGGCGCCCGACGAGGACGTGCTCGCGCGCCTGATCCGCAAGACGCTCTATATCGGCCTCTTCGCCTTCATCATCGGCAACTACAACAATCTCGCGCAGATCATCTACAACAGCTTCGCCGGCCTCGGGATCAAGGCCGGTGGCGGCACGATGAGCGCTGCGCAGCTCCTGCAGCCCGGCAAGATCGCCGAGGTCGGGATCGATGCCGGCAAGCCGATCCTCACCGCCATCTCCGGTATGATGGGCTTCACCAGCGTCTTCGCCAATCTGGTGCAGATCGTCATTCTTCTGGTCGCGTGGCTGATCGTCGTCATCAGCTTCTTCGTCATGGCGATCCAGCTCTTTGTGAGTTTGATCGAGTTCAAGCTGACGACGTTGGCCGGTTTCGTACTCGTGCCGTTCGGGCTCTTCGGCCGTACGGCCTTCCTCGCCGAACGGGTGCTGGGCAACGTGGTGTCCAGCGGGATCAAGATTCTCGTGCTCGCCGTCATCATCGGCATCGGCTCCACGATCTTCAATCAATTCACCAGCGGCTTCAACAATCCGCCGACAATTTCCGACGCGCTGACGCTGATCCTCGCAGCGCTCTCGCTCCTTGGCCTCACGATCTTCGGTCCAGGCATCGCCAATGGCCTGATCGCGGGCGGACCGCAGCTCGGCGCCGGCGCGGCTGTCGCGACAGGATTGGGAGCGGCCGGGATCGGAGCGGCCGGCATTGCGGCGACCGCCGGGGGTGTCGCCGCGGCCGGCGGCGCGATCGCCGGGACGGCGCGCGCGGGAGCCGCGGTCGCGGGCGGCGCCAGCGCCGCATATCGCGCGGGTGGGGCAGCGGGTGTCGCCCAAGCTGCCGGCTCAGTCGCCATGAGCCCACTGCGCCGCGCCGCCAGCAGCCTTCAAGAAAGCTTCGCCTCTGGCGAGCGTGCCGTCATGAGCGGCGGCGCGCGCTCGTCGTCATCCGCCGGCGCGTCCGCCGCGTCGGACAGCCCGCCAGCATGGGCCCAGCGCATGAAGCGCGGCCAGACCATCAACCGCGGCGTCACCGCCGCCGACCACGCAATCCGCTCCGGTGATCGGGCAAGCGGCGGGCATCAGGTCGATCTTTCCGAGGGGGAATAGCTCATGTTCCGACGATCGACCGTGCGCTATGGCAAGACGCCGGACGCGGAGACGCCATATCAAAAGGCCGGCCAGGTCTGGGACGAGCGGATTGGCTCCGCGCGCGTTCAGGCCAAGAACTGGCGCCTGGCTTTCTTCGGCGCACTCGTTCTCAGCGGTGGGCTCGCCGGCGGCCTGGTCTGGCAATCGGCCCGCGGCACCATCACGCCTTGGGTTGTGCAGGTTGACAAGCTCGGCCAGGCCCAGGCCGTCGCGCCCGCCACCGCGGACTACCAGCCGACCGACCCGCAGATCGCGTGGCACTTGGCGCGCTTCATCCAGGAAGTGCGCGGCATCCCCGCCGACCCCGTGGTGCTGCGTCAGAACTGGCTCGACGCCTACAACTACGTCACGGACAAGGGGGCGCTCGCGCTCAATGACTATGCGCGGACGAGCGATCCGTTTTCCAAGGTCGGCAAGAACCAAGTCTCCGTCGACGTCGCGAGCGTCATCCGCGCCTCCGACTCCAGCTTTCGCGTCGAATGGACGGAGCGTCATTACATCGACGGCGCGCTTGCCTCGACTGAGCGATGGAGCGCCATCCTCACCATCGCGCTGCAGATGCCGACCGACGCCGATCGGCTGAAGAAGAATCCGCTCGGCGTCTACGTCCACGCCCTCAATTGGTCAAAGGAGCTCGGCTGATGCGCCCGCTTGCGATCTCGTCGCTCTTACTTGCGTCTGTCTCCCTCGGCGCCTGCGCCACAGCCTGGAAACCGCCGCAGATCAGCTACGACAACACGCCGAAGCCCGCGGTGCTGCAGGCCGAGCCGCCCAAGCCCATTCAGATCGTCGAGGTGCCGAAGCCGTTGCCGCTGCCCGGACAACTCAAGCCGCTGCCCGGGAACACGAAGCGCGCCCCCGAACCTGCGGATCCGCATGCTCGCGTCGATCAGGCCAATGGCGCGGCCCGCGTCCAGCCGACACGGGCAGGCTATCTCAACGCTATCCAGGTCTACCCCTTTTCCGATGGCGCGCTGTATCAGGTCTATGCCGCGCCGGGCCAAATCACCGACATCGCGCTCGAGCCGGGCGAGCAGTTGACGGGCTCAGGGCCTGTCGCTGCCGGAGATACCGTGCGGTGGATCATCGGCGACACCGAGAGCGGCGCCGGGCCAGCCAAACGTGTCCACATCCTGGTGAAGCCCACCCGTGCGGATCTCATCACCAACCTTGTCATCAATACAGACCGCCGGACCTATCACCTCGAGCTGCATTCCGACGACAAGACGTATATGGCGTCGGTCTCTTGGGCTTATGCGCAGGATCAGCTCATCGCGCTGCGCCAGCAGAATGCGGCCGCCGAGGCCGCTGCCCCCGTCGCAACCGGCGTCGACATCAATGCACTGAACTTCCGCTATCGCATCGAGGGCGATACTCCGCCGTGGCGGCCGCTGCGCGCCTTCGATGACGGCCGGCAGGTGTTCATCGAATTCCCGACCGGGATCTCACAGGGTGAGCTGCCACCGCTCTGGGTGATCGGCGCGGAAGGCGACGGCCAGCTCGTCAACTACCGTGTCCGCGGCAATCACATGATCGTCGACCGCCTGTTCGCTGCGGCGGAGCTGAAGCTCGGCGGCAAGCACCAGGAGCTGGTGCGCATCGTCCGCACCGATGGGAGGCCGCGGTGACGGACGAAGCCAGGGATGACGTGGGGCCGAGCGCGGCCGCACGTCCGGCTGAGGAGATGCGCTTGCGCGCCAAGCGACCGCCGGTAACCCGGCTGTCCCGCAAGGTCCTGCTTGGCGTCGGCGCCGCCGCGGCCATTGGCATTGGAGGCGCACTACTCTTCGCCTTGAAGCCGCAGCATCAGACAACCGGCGCCGAACTCTTCAACACCAACAACCGCAACACGCCAGATGGTCTCGCGAACCTGCCGCGCGATTATACGGGGCTGCCAAAGCCCGTGCCACAGCTTGGACCGCCGCTGCCCGGTGATCTCGGCAAGCCCATCCTCAACGCCGGAGCGCCTTCGCCCAGCATGCCAATGCCGGGACCGACACCGGAGGAGCAACGGCTCGCTCAGGAGATGGAGGCCGCCCGCACCAGTCATCTCTTCGCGACAACGAACGTCGTCGCGCCGAGCATGCCGATCGCGCCATCTCCAACGGCTGTCTCGCCGGGACAGACGCCGGCGAGCACATCGTCTGATCTCACGTCGCAAGATCACAAACTCGCATTCCTCAATGGCAACATCGACCGCAGAACAACGAGCTCCGATCGCGTCCAGCCGCCAGCAAGCCCCTATGTATTGCAGGCGGGCGCCGTGATTCCGGCATCGCTGATCACAGGCCTGCGGTCCGATCTGCCCGGACAGGTCACCGCGCAGGTGACCGAGGACGTCTACGACAGTCCGACGGGCAAGACCTTATTGATTCCGCAGGGGTCGCGCCTCGTCGGCCAGTATGATGCGCAGATCGCATTTGGCCAGTCGCGCGCCTTGCTCGTCTGGAACCGCCTCATCATGCCGAATGGCAAGTCGATCGTACTCGAACGCCAGCCCGGCGCCGACACCGAGGGCTATGCCGGGCTCGAAGACGAGGTCGACAACCATTGGGGCATGTTGTTCAAGGCTGCGATCCTCTCGACCATCTTATCCGTCGGCGCCGAGGCTGGAACGAGCAATAGCGAGAACAACCTCGCCCAGGCGATCCGGATGGGCGCGTCGCAAAGCTTCAACCAGGCTGGCGAACAGATCGTAGGCCGCTCCCTCAATATCCAGCCGACGATCACAATCCGACCGGGCTTCCCCGTGCGGGTCATGGTCACACACGACCTGGTCCTCGAACCCTACAAAGGCTAGGTGCCCGATGAGCAAACTCAAACTAAGCGCATTGGAAGACGACAAACCGGTGAAGATGACGATCGAGCTGCCGGCGGCCGTTCATCGTGACCTCCAGGCCTATGCCGAAGCGCTCTCCCACGAGACCAACCAGAGCGGTATCGAGCCCGCCAAGCTGATTCCACCGATGCTGGCGCGCTTCATGGCGACGGACCGAGCCTTCCGAAAGACCCGCCGGACCTCGTCGTCGCAGAAGACATCGTGATGACGTGCCGAGGCTGCCTCTGCTAAAGCAGCCCGCGATCCTTCGCTTCATCGCGCATAAACGCGACAAACCGTCCTACAACGGGTTCTTCGCATTCAGGAAGCCACACGAGATTCACACAAAATGATGCATTCGCCTCCGAAATCGGCCTGAAGACCACGTCAGGAAATCCGAGCTCGGCTTGGCTCTCTGCCGCGAGCGTCACGCCAAAGCCCGCTGCCACAAACGCGAGAATATATTGCTTGCTGGCGGCGTGCGACTGAAAGTCTACGTTCCTGCCAAGAAGCGAGGCGAAGAATTCGCGCTGCGCCTGACTTTCGCCCCAGCCTTCGACAAGAACCGTCTCGCCCGACAATTCCTTCCAACCAAGCGCCTTACGCCTCGCCAGGGAATGTTTCGCGGGAAGCGCCGCCATCAGCCGCTCACTATAGATGGGCAGCATCGCCGCATGCGGCCACAACGCGAAGCTCGGGACAAACGCGGCGTCAAGTCGTCGATCGGCCAGCGCGGCGGCGATCTCCCGTTCATGCATCTCGAATTGCACCACCGAAACACCAGGGTATCGTCCGTGCCAGCACCGCAACAAATCCCCCAGAGGCTTTCCGATCGGCGGCATTCGTAGGCCCAGACGAATCTCGCCCGTCGTGCCAAGGCCGTTGTGATGACCTGCGGCCTTCACGGCATCGACTTCAGCGAGGACACGTCTAATGTGCCGCATGACCGTCTGTCCGCTCGGCGTGAGCCGCACACCGGCACGGTTGCGCTCGAAGAGGGTGAGGCCAAGCTCATCCTCAAGCCGTGCGATACGCCGACTGATCGTCGACGCATGCAACCCGAGCACGAGCGCTGCACGCGCAAAGTTTCCTGCATCCACCGCCGCCGTCACAAACTGGAGGTCGGCGAGGTCCATTTCATAAGACCGCGGCGTGACGATCCTGCAAATTGATCGCGACCACCGCTATCATTGCGCGCCTTGCAGCTCGGATTCGTTGGCTTCTTCTTCTGCAGTTCCTTCTCGCGCCGGTGTCCCATCAGCGGTGCCGGCACCGTTCAGGATCGGATATGCCAGCGCTGCGATGTGCGAGTGAACGCGCCGGAGGTCTCTGACAATACGCAGAAACTGGCCGCCATCTTCGGCGACACGAGCGACTCCCTCGCCAGCATCCGCTCGCGCCGTGGTAGCCGCGACCCGCAGCAACTGCACATGGAGCGCGGTCGCACGCGCCTCCAGTCGCCGCAGAGCGCTCTTTCGCGAGATGAGCCGGTTCGCCTCGGCGGGATCACGGGTCAGAAACACTGCAAGCCCCATGTGGAGGCTTTCCAGGATTTCCGCATTCATCGAAACGATGAGATCGCGTTCGTCCTTCGCAAACGGCCTCCCCCGCTTGATCCGTTTGACCACGAATTCGATGAGGTTGTTGGCGACGACATCGCCAACGTGCTCGAGATTGATGACGGCTGACAATATCTCCTGGACCCGGGCGCCTTCGCTATCGTCATGCAACGGCTGCTCATTTCCGAGATCTGCCAGATAGCTGCGTATCGCGGCTCCAAGACGGTCGACCGATCGATCCATCCGGCTGATCGCGGTGGCGCGCCGAGGATCGTCTTGTTGGAACACCTCCGAAGCGCCCTTCAACATTGCTTCAACCATGTCGCCCATGCGAAGCGTCTCGCGCGCGGCATTCGCCAACGCGACGGTCGCCGCCCCTAATCCTGCCTCCTCCAAGTAGATTGGTTTTCCGGGATCATCAGGCGCCGGCGGGTCGGGAAGTATGCGGACGAGCAACCGCGCCAACCAATGAGACGGCCCGATAAACACCGCCGCCAGGATCAGGTTGAACGCGGTGTGGAAGTTCACCACGATCCGCCCCGGCGCAGGATCGATGTGGGCGAGAAGCGTCACGCATATTGCCAGCAACGGAAGCGCCACGACCGCGCCCACGATTCGAACCAGGGAGTTGCCGAGCGGAAGACGACGAGCAACCGGTGAACCCGCCTCAAAGAGCGCGGGCAATGTGCCGCCGATGTTGGCGCCAACAACGAACGCCAGCGCGCCGATCGGCGAAACGGTCTGACTCGCAGTCAGCGACACGATAAGAAGCACGACCGCCACGCTGGAATGACAAGCCCAGGTGAGCAGCGTTGCCACCAACACCGCAAGGAGAGGCTCGTTGCCGATTGCAGCGAGAACGTTTTTCAGCAAAGGCGCGTTCTCGATTGGCGCAAACTCATGCGCCATCCCCGACAAGGCCAGCAACATCAGTCCCAGCCCGATCGCGATTCGCCCGGCATTGCGCAGCCGATCATCGTCGAACGAGCGGAAAGCCATGACCCCGAGCAGGACCAAAGGAGGGCCGACGACACCGGCGTCGAACGACAGCACCTGCGTAACCAGCGTGGTTCCGACGTTGGCGCCCAGCATCACCACCAAGGCGGGCCCGAGCCCGATAAGACCGTTCGCCGTAAATGCGGAGGCCATGAGACCCGTCGCGGTGCTGCTTTGCAGAAGCGCCGTAATGCCGACGCCGGCAAGAAACGCCCGCCACCGCCGCGTCAGATTGTGCTCCAGCCATATCCGAAGGACATGGCCGAAGCCTCGCTGGACGCCGGTCGTCACCATATGAGTGCCCCAAAGGAGCAATCCGACGTAGCCGGCGAGCTCGAACAGAACGATGGTCCCGGTCATCAGAACCACCCCCCGTCATCTGGCAAGTACACGCGGTCCATGGCTCAGAACTCCGCGTGAAGACGGCCAGAAAAGACCGACACCGGACCGCGGTCGGCGTTGTATGCAGGGTTGACGATCAGTTGGTAGTCGGCGGTGAAGGTGAGCCCGTTCCCGATCGCCAGCGCGTAATAGCTTTCGAAAATCCGCTCGGTGCTGTAGTTCAGCGCCCCATCACCGATCAGGAGTCCGTTTCCACCAGCGGCAAGGAAGTCGCGATGGGCCGCAGACAGCCCATTGATGGCCCCACCGATCCCAACGGTATCGTTCGGCCGACCCCAAGGATTGCCCTTGATCGAAACGCCGCCTGACAGGCTGCGGTCAATGTCGGTGAACGACAGCGTCTCGTTTTGCCCGTCGTTCCAGCTCACGCGACCGAAAACGCCGATCCCAGGCGCAATCTGCTGCTCCAAGTTCGCGTAGAAGCCGTATTTCGGATTCACGTGGCGAATACTCGCCATTACCGTATTGATGTCTTGCGCGGAATCCTGGCTCTCGATTGCCAGTGCCTGGCGGTAGTTGCCCATGACGCCCTGGGTGCCGAAGACGCCGAGCCGCAGTTTTCCAGGCTCGCCCGCGATGGCGTAACGCTTCTCGAACTCCACCACGGCGCCGCCCGTGTTGAATTTCAAGACATCGCTGTTGGGCTCGGACGGCACCTGAACGAATGCCGCGCGGACTGCCCAGTCCTTCTTATTCAATTCGACGATTGCGCCGCGCGTGTATCCGGGGAGATCCGCGGGGAAATCGTAAGCCGCGGACGACCACAGCGCCCAGTTCATGAAATCGGCGCGAGGATCGTGCGCATAGGTGTTGTTGTCAAAGAAATCGCCGATGGCAAAGCGTCCGACGATCACCGTGATGCGATCGATATCACGTTTGCCCGCGAGCTGGTTGGGACCGTCGTCGACGTCCTCTTGTTCGCCGCCGAGGCCAAAGGTCTGCTTGAAGTAATAGCGTTGCGGCCGAATCTTCGGGAATGCGGCTCCAGCCTTTTGCGCTTCGCCGTTCGGGAAGCCCGCCAGACCCAATGTCCCATTCAGGCCGAATCCCTGCGCCAATTCGGGATTGAAATAGAACTCGCCGCCCTGCCACAGCCGCACCCCGATGAAGGCGGTCGTCGTCCACGTCTCGCGGACCTCGCCGCCCCCCGGCAAGCTGTTCGCACCCGCTTGGGGGGAGCGGAAGCTTGGATATCCCTGCGCAATCACCGTCGTTTGCGCATGGACGTTCCAGTCACTCGAATCCGGCAAGCGTGGCGTCGCGCTCTGCGAGCCGGACGCCGCCCACGGCAGATCGTTGAAGTGGTAGTTCAGTCCGATTTTGGCGAGGTGAAGCCCGGGAGCAAGACGGGCGTTCGGCAGATCGAAGCGGCCCAGATCATAAGTAGCCGCAGAAAGATTCACATAGTCGTACTCAACTTTCGCCGTCCAATTGCCGCTCACCGCGAATTCCGCACCGAGGCCTGCGGTCCAGCCCGTCTGATAGCGGCCGAGCTGCGCACCGCTGCCGTCGTTGACCTCGATATGACCATGCCCCCAGGCGAAGCCACCCGTGACATAGGGCATCCACCGATCGAATGCGTAACCCACTCGGCCACGCGCGGTGCCTACGTAGTCGACCGTAGAATTGAACGGCGACGGCGCCAACGCCGGCTCGTCGGTCGGGCTCGTGAACGACGCATCGGCTTCAACACCGAGCACCAGATGATTGGCGAGTTGCCGGTTATAGCCGACCTGAAAACCACCAATGAGGCCGGTCGGACTATGAGGCAGGAAGACGCCCTGCTCAGGCTTGGGGTGGGAGTCATCGCCCAAGCGGCCGCCACCGTAGCCGAAGTGACCACCGACATAAAAGCCGGTCCAGTCATAAACCCTCTTCATTTCGGCCTCGCTGGGCGGCCGATCCGCTTTGGTCCGAACATCAAGACGCCGTTCCGTGCCCAAGCGGTCGGCGCCGGCCGGAATCTCCTGGGCGTGCGCGTTTCCCGCGCCTGTCGCGGCGACAAGCACCAGAACGGGGAAGCAGGCGCGCGCCGACAGACCGCGTCGACCGAACCGCGGTTCACGGCCGTAATTCCGTACAGGCGCATCCTTCTTGCGAACTTCAATTTCATCACAGATCATCAGCAGCTCCACTGATCACGGGACGAGCAAGCCATCTCGTGATCGACGTGAGGCCGCTCTATTTTCGGGGTATTGGGGCGCTGCGTGAGTATTCACTCACGCAGCAACTAGGAGGTTCTGGCATGGTTGATTCCTTTCGATTTGGTACGCAAAGTTTGCTCACCAGCGATCTGTTCTAAAACGCTCCCGCTGCCGCAGGCGGATACTTTGCCGATTGACCTGCGCCGCCATGCGCAAAAGCGCCTTTGCTTGCGCAACGGAAATCAAGCGCTCCCGCGCGAGTTGAAAGGCAGTGCGGGCGAGCCAATGGGCACCCGCCGCCAACAGCCCGCCGACCCGCAGACGGACAGCAACCCGAAGTGCGGCGCTTGAGCGCCCCCGCGTTTTCACGATGTCCCGTCGCCGCTCGGTCACCAACCGGCTGCCGAATGCGCTTCTTTCGCCATGAAAGAATTCAGCTCGCTTTCTCATTTGCACTGCACGTCTCCTCAGTAGACTTCGCTGCTGGCCGACCGAGCCAGGTCAGTTGGACTCACCCCACATTGCGCTTCGACGGCGGGCTCGCTCGGACTTCCAAATGCGCCACGACCTCCTCGAAAGGCGCGACGAAAGGCGAAACGCCGCGAACGCGCCACGCCTGTTCAGAAACCCCTCCCGCACAAGAATGCGCGCGACCCTCACAACCCAGATCGCACCGAACAGGCAGGCCCGTTCTTCCAAGTGACGCGCGATTGACCGCGGAGAGCGCATCAGCGCTTCCCGCCGGTTTCGTTGCGACCGAGCCTTTGCCGGATTCGCACGTGGCTCTGGTCCACCCATGCGAGAGCGGATCGCGCAAACGGGCCTTTCGGCACGTGTTTGAGAACAAGGACCTCCACTTTCCCGAGCCACCAGAGCTGCAGCCGAACGCTGATAGGCCGCTCCCGATGCTGGATCTTGCGGGTCATCATGGCTGCCTCCGCCAAACAGAGCCGATAAGCTCACGACCTCCAGCCCAACAGAGCCGTCGCGCTCTCTGAGGGCCGCAAGCGTGCAGGCGCGCAACCACAGCTCCGGATCGGCAAACGGGGCGAAACCCGATACAAGCCGGTCCCAGATTGTTGGTCGGCGCCGGCCAGACGCCGCAGTCGTCGAGTGAGGCCGCAGCGATGTGGAATGACGTATGCACATGCTCCCCCCTTCACCGGCCGACGAGCGAAAGCTGCACGATCCGCACGAGGACAAGCCCGCCGGCCAAGATCAGATAACCGCGCAAGACCAGCATCCAGAGACGAGTCATCGGCGTCATCCGAGCTGACGGAAGCTCATCCAGCGGCGGCATGCGGTACGTCGCGCGCACCATCTCGTTCTTCGCGTTGGCCGGCTCTTCGCGGTGGATGAAGAGGAAGGCGACAGCGACGGCGAGCGTGAATACGCCTCCGATCCCGAGTATCGCGAGGATCGTGCTCTCGCTCATGTTTGGATACAGCACCGATGCGGTCAGGATGATTGACAGCATCACGAGGACACCGACGACGGCGCCGGTGAACAGGTTCATCCACCGCCCATTGATCCACGGACCCAGAACGGCTTTGTCGTTGCAAAGCAGCAGCAGGAACACGGTGGCGCTCGGTAGCAACACGCCGGCCAGAGTCTGCACGGCGTTGGTTAGCAGGCCGAGCGGCATGCCGGGGGTCAAAACCAGCGCAGCAGCCAACGTAACGAGGCCGCCATAGACCGCATAGAAGCCCTTGGCGTCCTGCGGCTTCCGATGCAGCGAATGCCGCAGCGACAGCACATCGCCTATCGCGTAGGCCGTCGACAGCGAGACCGCCATCGCGCCGATCACGCTGGCATCGAGCAGCGCAAGGGCGAAGAAGACGCCAGCCGTCTTCCCGACATAGGCGCCAAGCCCGGCAGCCACGGCTCCGGCGTCCTGGAAATTCCCGAACTCCGGACGACCTGCGAACGTCGCTGCGGTGAACGCCATCATCGCCACTGCGCCGATGACGACCAGCACAATGCCAAGGACGAGATCGATGCGCCCGTAGCTCAGAAAGCGCGTCGTGATGCGCTTGTCGATCACATAGCTCTGCTGGAAGAAGAGCTGCCAGGGCGCGACCGTTGTCCCGACAATGGCAATGATCAGGAGCATCACCTCGCTCAGCTTCCCGCCTTCAGGAAACTGCGGCACGACGAGATCATGGGCGATCTGGCTGACCGGGGGATGAACCCAGACGAGCACCGGCACCAACAGAAGACTGCCGAAAACGAGAAACAGCGAAAATCTTTCGAATCGCCGGAAATTGCCCGTCCCAGCCGCGGCGATAATGACGGCCGCTGCGGCAATGACGCCTACGCCTCGCGGAAGCCCGAGGTACTCGAGCGCCAGGCTGATTCCGATGAACTCGGTGACGATGGTCAGAGCATTCAGCAAGAAAAGGTCGACAACGCTGAAGGCGCCCCAGAACTTGCCAAACCGTTCGAGAATGAGCCGCGCGTGGCCGACGCCCGTCACCGAGCCGAGCCGCAAAACCATTTCCTGGTTCACGTACAGGACGGGAATGAGCAGGATGAGCGTCCACAACAGCGAGGTGCCATAGTTCTGGCCCGCCTGCGTGTAGGTGCCGAAGGCGCCGGCATCGTTGTCACCGACCATGACGATCAGGCCCGGTCCAAGGATTGCCAGCAGCGTCATCAAACGAGCACGCCAACCGTTCCTGGGACCCGTATCGTTCTTCTTGATTGTGCCGAGCGCGCCTTTGATGTCGCCGATATGCGCTTCATCCAGCACAGCGTGACGCACGGGAGTATCGAGGTTAGACAGCATGATTAACCGCCTTTGAAATGGCGTTGACTTGAGGGTTCTTGCGTTGGAGCGGTCGTGCGGCTCGACCTGTCGCGCACGACACGCGACCGCGCTCAGTCCGGTGACAGAAACCACCGGCATTCGAGGCGCCCTGCCGCCGTCAGTCGCCAACGGGCTGTCAACCGCGGGCGCCTGCGCTTGAAAGAGAGAACCGAGCTCGCTGGGGAAGTGACGCCTTGCGGACGCACACTGGAAAACTGGAAGGTCATTTTTTGCCTCCTGATGCCTGGGCTCAGGAGGCGGCACGCATCAAAGCAGCGCGAAGTGGATCGCGCGGCCCTCGACAATCGTGTCGTCGCCCTGAGCATAGCCGAGCCGCAGCGAAACGAGAGCAGACGTCGAGCGTCTACTGTCGCATTCGTCGGCCAGACTGCTAGGTCGCGGGTTCATATCGATCCCTTGCTGTGCCAATGGAAAATCCAGCCCACCATAGGCTGGACCTTGGCGCGTGAAATCGTTGCCGGTCTTCACAGCGCCACGGTTTTGATATATACCCGAGGGGGTATATTGCAACTATACCCGGGTATACGAAATGGGCAGATCGCACGTCGTTGCCGAGAAGCAGCGACTCCTTAACCGTGTCCGCCGCTTGCGCGGCCAGGTCGACGCATTAGAGCGGGCTCTCATCGCCGACGAAGCCTATAACGACGTCATGCGCCTGGTCACTGCAACCCGCGGAGCGATCAACGGAATCATGGCGGAAGTTATCAACGGCCACATCCGCACCCACATGGTCGACCCCAACCGCGCGCCCAGCCAGAGCGAGCGAAACGCCGCGGACGAGTTGGTCAGTGTCCTGCGAACATATCTTAGGTGACGTAATGATGCCGCCTCACGCCAAAGCTCAGGGCGTTGACGAGCCGAACGCGCCCGCACACCCGAACCGGGCGCGCCGCTTTGCTCGGCCATGGGCATACTTTGTCTCCCGCCTGGACCCGCGACCACAGGCCCTCTTCTCGCCGATGCTACCGATCTTCACGGCAGCACTCGCCATCGCCATCTTCATTTTCGACACGGTCACACCCTACGAAATCGCGGCCGCGAGCCTCCAGGTCGTGGTCGTCCTCCTGTCCCTGCGCTTTTGCCGGAAACAAGGCGTCATCTTCGTGTCGCTAGGCTGTGCCGCGCTCAGCATCCTCAGCGCCGTACTTACCATCGTGAGCTATGTTCCAACCGCCGGGAGCACCTTCAGTCTCGGTGTCATCAACACGTCGATCAGTCTGACTGCGATCGCAGCAACTGCTTACCTCGCGCTGGCTACCGAGACCGCCCGCCAGACGGCTGAACGCGCGCAAGCGCACCTCGCCCACGTGGCTCGTCTGACAACACTTGGCGAGATTTCCGCCTCAATCGCTCACGAGCTGAACCAACCCCTGACGGCGGTCATCACGAATGCGAATGCCGCCACACGCTGGATCCGCAGTGAGCCGCCAAATCCGCAGAAGGTCACGAGTTCGATCGAAAGCATCGTCGAGGACGCACGGCGCGCGAGTGAGATTATCGCTCGAATTAGAGCCCTGACCACACGCGCTGAACCCCAAAACGCATGGGTCGACATCAACGCGGTGATACAAGAGGTGCTTGTCCTCATCCAGTCTCAGTTGAACGAAAACCGCATCGTGGTCCGAGCTGAACTTAACAACGGCCTGCCGAGCGTCTTCGGTGACCGAATCCAATTACAGCAAGTCGTTCTCAACCTCATCGTCAACGCCATCGACGCAATCGGTGCTGCACAAGCAGACCCCCGAGAAATTCGCATTAGATCACGCAAGACACGGCCGAGTGGCGTCGAGGTCAGCATTGAGGACACCGGCGGCGGACTGACTACGACTGATGTCAATCAGATCTTCGATGCATTCTTTTCGACGAAGACCGGGGGCATGGGCATCGGTCTCTCGATCTGCCGCTCGATCATTGAAGCTCATCATGGCCGCATCTGGGCCGAAAAGGGCGAGCCTTCAGGAGCCACCTTCCACTTCACGCTGCCTGGGACTCAGGAGGCAAACCAATGAACCTCGGCGCTCCAGCCACCCGCACTCAGAAATCAACCGTGGCGATCGTGGATGACGATCCGTCCGTCCGGAAAGCCATTAGCAATCTATGTGAATCCGAAGGGTTCGACGTCGTGGCGTTCTCCTCTACGGCCGAATTCTTGCGCTGGTCGATTCCGGAGACACCCGTCTGCATGGTCTTGGACGTCCGCATGCCGGGCGAAAACGGGCTGGATTTTCAAGTCGAGCTAGCGAAGTCTCACGCTGAAATTCCGATCGTGTTTGTCACGGCGCACGGTGACATTCCCATGTCTGTCCGCGCCATGAAGGCTGGCGCCATCGAATTCCTGACAAAGCCGTTCAGGGATCAGGACCTCCTCGACGCCATCAACGGCGGCTTGGCGAAAAGTCGTATGCGCCGTAACGCGCTCGAGATGAATGCCGAATTGGAAGCTCGATACCAATCGCTGTCCAATCGCGAGCGAGAGGTGATGGATCTGATTACAAAGGGTCAACTCACGAAGCAGATTGCGGCAACACTCAACCTTAGCGAAATCACCGTTAAGGTCTGCCGCCGGCAAATCATGACGAAGATGCAGGCGAATTCCATGCTCGACCTCGGACGCATGTCAGAGAAACTGGAAAGGATGAGAAGCGGACCCGCGGAGCTCCGGTAGAAGAAGCCACGGTCGGATCGCTGCTGCTCGATATACCCGAGGATAGTTGTGCGACGAGCTGATTTGTCGCAACGCTCTATCGGAGTCGTACCTCCGAGAAGAAAAGGGCGGAGATCGTGCCCCACACCGCCACGTTAGGACATAGGGCCCAAGCGATCCTGGCGGTGTTCGCACAGCTCCACAAGAGCGCCGGCGATACTCTGAGATACGACGAGATCACCGATTATATTGGCGACGCTCACGTCCGAAAACTCGGTCAGCAAGAGCTGACTCGCGAAGGCCTCGTTGTTGAACACCAATATACGCTTGAACTCACCTCGACCGGCCGAGCGGCGATCACCTCGCTATTCGGGCCGAGCGGCCGACTCGTTCCCAGGCTTTTGAACGGGATCGAAACAACGACGATCAACAACCATAAGATCAAGGCTTGGCCACGAGAACCTGATAGTCCGAGCATCCGCTACGTCGTGAAGCGCTTTGCGTTAAAGCTCGCAATACTTCTCGTCTTTGCCCTTGCGCAAATACCGTCGCGATGGGGGTTCGGTTACGCCTTCGTCGCTTTGACGGCGTTATCGGGCATGATCTGCATTGGTCTGGCGCTCGTGCGTCGTGAGGCCTGGACGCTCGCGCGCCTGAACTACTGGCACGAAGCCGTCGCGTTTCTTGCTCTTGCATTGAGCGGCTGGACTACGATGCGCTGAACACCGGCGAATCCGCGCGGCGGACGGCCAAAGCGCCACGCCGAATATACCCGAGTATATTCTTCAGACACTTTTCGAGCGAAGAACGCCTCCGGGTATAAGTAGCGCAAACAACGATCGCACTCTATAGACACAGCAAATCTGCTTGGCGGGAATCGTCTAGCCTCGCTTGAGCAGTTCTAGGAAACCGAACGATGCCGAACGACGGTAGTCGACAGCTTACGCCGCCACGGACGTTTCGCCGAGCCTAGACAAGAGCTCGCTCGTGACGGCCGGCACGGCTGACACGAGGGCGCCATGGTCTTTCATTCCAGGAGTGACGGCAAACACCGCCATTTCGATAGGAGCTTGGCGCCTCGTCTCGCCGGGCCAAGTTGGGCAGACCTCGCCGCCATAGCCCTTCTGCTAGTCATCGCATTGCTCGTCATCGTCGGGGTTGGCCAAATGCGCCAACCGCTGACGGCTCTCAATGCCGCGCCCGTCGACCTTCAGCTCCTGCACCTTCCTGAATATGCGCTTCTCTCGACCCTGCGCATGTTCGGGGCACTTGCGGCATCTCTGATATTCACTCTGACTGTTGCGACCCTCGCAGCAAAGAGCCGCAAAGCCGAACTGATCATCGTTCCTGCTCTCGACATTCTACAGTCGGTTCCGGTGCTCGGCTTTCTGACGTTCACCGTCATGTTCTTCATGAACTTGTTTCCTGGGCGCCAGCTTGGGGTCGAGTGCGCCGCGATTTTTGCGATCTTCACAAGCCAAGCCTGGAACATGGCGTTCAGCTTCTACCAGTCGCTTCGCACGGTCCCGAAGGATCTCGATGAGGTAAGCAGGCAGTTTGGCTTTTCGTCCTGGCGCAGATTTGTGCGCCTCGAGCTTCCGTTCGCCATGCCAGGTCTGGTCTGGAACGCCATGATGTCGATGTCGGGAGGATGGTTCTTTGTTGTCGCCTCGGAAGCGATCGCGGTTGGCAACACGACGATCGCATTGCCCGGTATCGGCTCCTGGTTGGCGCTCGCAATTGAGCGGAAAGATTTCGGCGCTGTCGCCTGCGCAGTCTTCGCAATGGCCGTCGTCATCGTCCTCTACGACCACCTCATATTCCGGCCAATCGTCGCTTGGGCTGACAAGTTCAGATTCGAGCAAACCGCGTCGCGTGAACGACCGCGCTCCTGGGTATACGACCTCGCACGCCGCACGCGCCTTCTGCCGTCGATCATCGAGCTTCTGCTGGTGGCTGGCCGAACCCTGAGTGCGCTGAGCTGGTCGGCCCCACCTCGACGTCAAACGCTCCACCCCAATAAACACATCATTCGTGTCCCCGACGGCCTCTGGATCGGTTTCATCGCCGTGGTCTGCTTCGGCGCCTCGCTCTGGCTGCTGCGCTTTATTTCGACATCCCTGACAGCGGCGGACATCATATCAATTGTTGGCCTGGGCTTTGCGACCTTGGTTCGCGTCGCCGTCCTCATTGCGATCGCCAGCATCATTTGGGTGCCGATCGGCGTGTGGATCGGATTACGGCCGACCTGGTCCGAGCGCCTGCAACCCGTCGCCCAATTCCTGGCCGCCTTCCCGGCCAATGTGCTGTTTCCCTTCGCGGTCGTGATCATCATCGGGCTGAGGCTTGATCCGAACATCTGGCTTTCGCCGCTCATGATTCTGGGCACGCAATGGTACATTCTCTTCAATGTCATTGCTGGAGCTAGCGCACTTCCTAACGATCTGAGGGAAGCGGCGCGGACGTTTAACATGCGCGGCCTGCAATGGTGGCGCCAAGTCGCCTTGCCCGGCATTTTTCCCTACTTCGTGACCGGCGCGCTCACGGCGTCAGGCGGGTCGTGGAACGCCAGCATCGTCGCCGAATCCGTTTCCTGGGGCGACAAACGTCTGCAGGCCACTGGTCTCGGCTCCTTCATCGCCGACGCGACCGCTGCTGGCGACCTGCCGCGGGTCGCCGTCGGCATCGTCGTGATGTCGGCCTTCGTCGTCACCCTCAATCGCACGCTTTGGCGCCCACTCTATCGGTACGCCGAGCGCCGGCTGCGCTTCGATTAAGAGGAGGATCAGTTCATGGTTGTCATTGAGAGCCGCAATTTAGTCGAAGTGCAGAAAGTCCGCCAGGTCTACGGAAAGTCCGGGGGACCCGATTTGCTGGTCCTCGACGACGTTGATCTCACCCTCAAAGAGAATGAAATCGTCGGGCTGCTCGGCCGATCCGGCTCCGGCAAATCGACGCTGCTCCGGTCCATTGCCGGCCTCGTGACGCCGACACAGGGCGTCATTGAGTTTCCCAAAATCGAAGACGGACAGCGCGCCACCGTTTCGATGGTATTTCAAACCTTCGCGCTTTTTCCATGGCTCACGGTCTTACAGAACGTTGAAGTCGGCCTCGAGGCGAAGAACGTGCCCCCGACTGACCGACGCAAGCGCGCGTTGGCGGCGATCGACCTCATCGGCTTGGACGGTTTCGAAAGCGCTTATCCGAAAGAGCTGTCGGGCGGCATGCGCCAACGCGTCGGCTTGGCGCGAGCATTGGTTGTCGATCCGGACATCCTGCTCATGGACGAACCATTCTCTGCCCTTGACGTGCTAACCGCGGAAACGCTGCGCACGGATCTTCTCGACCTTTGGTCCGAAGGGCGCATGCCAATTCAAATCGATCCTGATCGTCACCCACAATATCGAAGAGGCGGTGCTGATGTGTGACCGCATCTTGCTCTTTTCCTCAAATCCCGGGCGCGTCATCGGCGAAATCAAGGTGGAGATTCCGCAGCCACGCAACCGACAGGACCCGACCTTCCGTGCGCTGGTCGAACAGATCTACGTCCGCATGACGCAAAAGAACGACGACAGTCAGCCCCGAGACGGCCTCTTTCCGGGATCCGGCATAGGGATGGCTCTTCCTGTTGTTTCGACGAATGCGTTGGCCGGTCTGATCGAGGCCATAAATGCAGAACCCAATAACGGCCGAGCCGATCTGCCCGAACTTGCGAGCGGTCTCCTCTATGAGACCGACGATCTATTTCCGATAGCAGAGGTTCTGCAGTTGCTCCGCTTCGCCGAATTGGTAGGTGGGGACATCAAACTTCTTCCGGCGGGCAGACGCTATGCACTGGCCGATGTCGATGAACGCAAGAAGATCTTTGCGCAGCAGCTTCTCAGTTATGTGCCCCTGGCCGCACACATCCGGCGCGTCCTCGACGATCGCCCAAGTCACAAATCCCAAGCCCGGCGTTTTCACGACGAGCTCGAAGACTTCATGTCCGAAAGCTACGCCAGCCGAACACTTAAGGCAGTGACGCAATGGGCACGATACGCGGAGGTCTTTGCCTACCACGAAACCACCGATCTGTTCAGTCTCGATGACCCAACTTAGACGAAAACCGACCAGACACCGTAAGCAACACAGAGTCGCGCCTTGAATTTGGCGACGCATCCCGCACTTTGGGAGCATGTTATGACCAGCTATATTCGTATTGCGCGCAACTTAGCGACCGGCACTAGGCAAGCGCTATTTTCGTTCTTTGAGCCACAGTTACGCACGCTCTGTACAGCTCAGGTCAACACCCCGAATACAGTTCCACAACGGTGCGCGCGCGACGGTTTCGATTCCGCCCAGCGACTGGCGCGGTCCTCCCTTGGATCAGATTTCTACGACCGCGAGCCACCAAGACGTTCCGGCAACACGGGCCGGCGCGCCCGAGCAGGCCGTCGCCCCGTCCGATTACAGCTTTGGCTGGCAGGCGTCGTGCTGGCGAGTGCGGACCGTCTCTGTCATGCAACGCTGTGGCTGTACCGTCGCCGCTTGGTCGACGCACGCTTTACCAAGGCAACGCTCCGAGCTGCACATCGCATTCGCGCCTGGGGATTCAAGCTTGCATTTCGATGAGGCGCCGCAAGGCGGAAAGCTGCCATCTTGTGCGAGGTCATCATGGTTTCCGGGCCTGGTATTGGCACGCACGGCAACCTCGACCGCTCTTCTCGCACAGGCGGTTCGCATACAACCGCACAATATACCTCGGTATACGACTTGGTGCCCTCGGGAGGGCTAGCTAAATCGCGGGAAGGAATTGAAATCAATGCAACCCTATGAACGGTGGCACTCGACAGTTCATAGGCTCTCTGAACGTTTGAGGCTGCTCGATACATGAGCAATCCGATAAACAATTCCAGCGGTCGGCGGGATGTCCCTGCAAACGATCGCCGCAACTCTCCGCGCCGGCGCACACTCCTCGCAGGCCGAATAATTTTCAATCAGCAATCCTCGGTCATCAATTGCATGGTGCGAAATGTTTCGGAGTCCGGCGCCCGTCTCGAAGTCGAGCCCTCGATCCACATCCCGGACAAGTTTGAGCTGGACGTACCGAGTGCCGGCATAACGATGTCATGCCGCATAATCTGGCGCCGCGGGAATCTCATCGGAGTTTCAAGAGAATGAGCACGCCTAAAGTGGTCTGATACGGCGAGCAGGTAAGAGCGCCTCATCCCTCAGCGCCTGTGCATTCTCAGCAAGCCAGCGCAACAAGATGAAAGCGATCACGATAGGGATTCGACAGTGAGTGCTACGCAAATAACGCTTGTTGCAAATCTTTTCACCATGATCGTCGTCGTTATTGCCGCCATAAAGCGCCCGATTCCAAGTTACATTGCCTTGGCTACATTGTCCGTCATCGTCTCGATTGTATGTGGGTACGAGGTAATTACGGGAAAGGCCACGATATTTGCGACGTTGGCCACCTTCGCTCTGGTTATCCTCATAATGATCCGAATAAGTCTAAATAAGTTGCGCCGCTAGGCAATCTCTTCTCGAATGCGGCCGGGTAGGCTGACGAGGCCGCCCCCAAGACACGCAATATCACGGATCGGCGCCGACCGATTGGCGTGAAGGCAGGATGGGCCAAGAGGTCCGGGTGGCATGTCTCGTACGATGGCCATCCGATTTCTAACCTCGCCCATCCTGCGGCCCCATCGCAATCAACAACGACTTCCCACAAGCCGCATCAACTCTCATCTTGCTCGTGCGCCATCGTGACAAGCCGGGACGAGCACCTCCACAATGTGACGGAGACATGCGCAGGCTTCCGCTCGATGCGCGACCGGTGACCAAATCCCGGGTCATAGTCTTGGATTTACGACGGAGGTGCAGATGGCCGAAGAGAAATTTCTGACCACCGAAGAGGTCTCCGAGCGATACCGCGGTCAGATCTCTGTCGGCACCCTTCGCAATTGGCGAGCACAGCGCGTCGGTCCGCCATACATCAAAATCGGCAAGTCGGTGCTTTACCCCGTGCCTGGACTCGAGGATTGGGACAAAAAGAATCTCGTGATCTGCCGTGCTTCGCATAAACTCATTGAGACAGAGGCTGAACGAAAGTGAATGTCACGCAACTTCACGATCTACCGACCCCAAACTCATACCCCCGCCCCCTCGGGCATTACCAGAAACCATCATTAATTCAATAGGTTACCGCATGCGACGCGGTTGATCCACAACCACCCCTCCGGCGACACCACGCCGTCGCGCGCCGACATCGAGATGACCAAGGAAATCGTCGAGGCCGGAAAGCGGCTTGGCATTGCGGTGCACGACCATCTCATCATCGGCAGGAAGGGCTATTCCAGCATGAAGGGCCTGCTGCTCATCTAGGGTCGCGCTCGAATGCGACCCAGCGCCGCCCCATTCTCCAGCGATCGATTGACGAAAGGATTTTCAGACAATGCCGCCGCACGCCAGCGAACCATGGACATTCGAGAAAGATCGCGCCGCTTTGCTCGTCATCGACATGCAGCGGGATTTTGTTGAGGAAGGATCTGTCATGGAGGTAGCAGCGGCGCGCCACCGCATCCCGGTCATGCGGCGCGTCGTCGACCTTTGCCGCGCCGTCGGCATCCCCGTGATCTACACCCAGCATGTACTTAGCGACGGGTTCGAAATCTCCCCGCTCGAGACGAGCTACCAGCCCCGGCTGAAAGCCACCGGCATGCGCGAAGGCAGCGCCGGCACGGAGATCGTCGACGAACTGGCGCCGCAGGCCGGCGACGTGCTGATCAAGAAGCACCGCTACGACGCGTTCCACAACACCCAGCTCGAAACGGTTCTGCGCAACATTCGCGGCGCGGGCCAGGTGGATACGGTCATCATCATCGGCACCGTCACCAACATCTGCTGCGAATCGACCGCGCGCAGCGCCTTCATGCGCGACTACAAGGTCGCCTTCATCGGCGACGCCAATGGCGGCCTGGACGACGCGTCGCACAACGCGACCCTCGACATCATCGGCAAGGTGTTCGGGCGCGTCATGACGGCGGAGCAACTGGCAGCCAGCCTTTAAGGACCGGGCCGCCGCCAGAAATCATCACGGCGGAGAAGTGTTGCAGTCGCCAGCAAGGCGACCGACGGCTTCACCGACGCCGCCAAGGTCGAAATCGGCCTCGCCGCGTCCCGACAGCAGTCCGAACCGCCATGAAAGCAGGAGCCGGCTGGCCGTGGCTAGCCGCTTGACGCCATCTGCGCCATCCCGCACCAGCGTCTTGCCGCGCGGCCCCACCGACCAGGTCTCGCTTACCTTGTGCCCCTGGTCGACCGCGACCGACATCGTGATCGTCCGGCTGGCCGAAACGCCATCATTGAGCTGCAGCCTTTCGCTCCAGCGCGGTTCGCCATCCGACCGGCAGGCGATGGTCAGCACGGGGCTGTAGCTTATCGCGCCGCCGGCGGTGATGAGCTTGTTGTTGGCATAGAGCGACGCGGTGATCGCGCCGTCGGCGCCATTGTCGAAGCGCCAATTGTCGAGCGCACCGGCACCGGCCGCGTCGCAGGTAAAAACGAGAAAGCCCGCCGCCATCACCAGCGTTGCGGTGCCCGCGCCCCTCAAGCCGACGAATTGCTTCAACGATGCCTCCAAGACCGGCGTCCATCAGACACTGTGCAGATAATGATCAAGGCTTCGTATCGCCAAGTCCCCCAGTAAACAAAAAGGCCGCCTCGGGGGCGGCCTTTTTCATGGAATGCGCTAGCGCCTCACTCGGCGTCCTTCGCGGCCTTCTTCTTCGGGGCTGCCTTCTTTTTCGGCTCTTCCGCCTCGTCGTCCGCTTCGCTTGCCTTGGCTTCGGCCTTCTTGGAGGCCTTCTTCGCCGGCTTTGCCTTGGTCGAGGTCTCGCTTTCCTCGTCGTCGGCCATCAGCTCTTCCTTGCTCACCTTGACGTCGGTGACGGAGATCTGGCCGAGCAGATGGTCGACCACCTTCTCCTCGAACATCGGAGCGCGCAGCGTGTTCAGAGCCTCGGGGTTGCCGCGGTAGAACTCGAACACTTCCTGCTGCTGGTTCGCCGGGAAGCGGCGGACCTGCTCGAACAGGCCGCGCTGCAGTTCCTCATCCGACACGGTGACGCCGGCCTTCTCGCCGATCTCGGCCAGAACCAGGCCGAGGCGGACCCGGCGCTCGGCAAGCCGCATGTACTCGGCGCGCGCGTCTTCCTCGGTCGTCTCTTCGTCCGCGAAAGTGCGGCCGGCGGCCTCCAGGTCGCGGTTGACCTGGGCCCAGATGTTGTTGAACTCGGCTTCCACGAGCTTCGACGGCGCCTCGAACGAATAGGACTGGTCGAGCTGGTCGAGAAGTTGCCGCTTCACCTTCTGCCGGGTCATTGAGCCGAACTGGCTCTCGATCTGGCCACGCACCACTTCGCGCAGGCGCTCCAGCGACTCCAGGCCCAGTTTCTTGGCCGTCTCGTCATTGATCTCGAGATCGCCCGGCTTCGCCACTTCCTTCACGGTAACGTCGAAGGTCGCTTCCTTGCCGGCGAGATGGGCGGCCTGGTAATTCTCCGGGAAGGTCACGGTGACCTGCTTGTCGTCACCAGCCTTGGTGCCGACAAGCTGATCCTCGAAGCCGGGGATGAATTCCTTCGAACCCAGAACCAGCGGCTGGTCGTTGCCCGCGCCGCCGGCGAAAGCCTCGCCGTCGATCTTGCCGACATAGTCGATCGTGACGCGGTCGCCCTCGGCGGCCTTGCCGGTCTTCGGCTCGAAACTGCGGGTCGATTCGGCGATGCGCTTGACCTGGTCGTCGATCTCGGCATCCGGAACATCGAACACCTGGCGCGTGACCTTGATGCCGGAAAAATCCTGGATCTCGATGGCCGGGATGATCTCGTAGTTCAGGCGGAACTCGAAATCGGCGCCGCCGGCGAGGATCTTCTCGGCTTCCTTCTCGTCCTCGGTCATGATGACCTCGGGCTGCATTGCGGCCTTCTCGCCACGGCCCGAGATGATCGAACGGGTCGAATCGTTGAGGATTTCATTGACCACTTCGGCCATGAACGACTTGCCGTAGACCTTGCGCAGGTGCTGGACCGGCACCTTGCCGGGACGGAAGCCGTTGATGCGGACCTTGTCACGCGCATCCGACAGCCGAGCCATCAGCTTGGCTTCCATGTCGCCGGCCGGCACGACGATCTTGATCTCGCGCTTGAGACCGGAGTTGAGGGTTTCGGTGACCTGCATCATAGAACCTTTGTTTTCACCAATCAGCCTGCCGAACGGCCCATGCCGCCTACAGCCTGCCGGTACAATCTTGCCGGAAATGGCTTTTGGGACAGAACAGGGTGATTTGGCCGCTAATACGGCTCAAACACTCCCGAGCTGCGCTCCAAAATGTGAATAAGTCTTTGTTTTTCCAACTTCTTTTCACATTTCGTAGAAGCGGATAGTCGCGTCCCGTCACATTCGACACGCCTTTTGTCACAGGCGGGGCTAATTTTCAACCACCTTCGCATATGCGGCACAGCGTACTCCAAAGTCACAAAGACGCAGCAAAACCTCCATTCGCCGCACCATCTCGCGATGACCGGAGGTCGCCAGGCGACCATCCGCTTCGATCGTCCGGATCGTGCGCCGACGAATGACCATCATTCTGCCGCCGACATTGACAGAATGATGGCTACATGGGATTGCCGGACTGCGCGGATGTGGCGGAATTGGTAGACGCCCTGGATTTAGGTTCCAGTGCCGAAAGGCGTGGGGGTTCGAGTCCCTTCATCCGCACCAGATTTTCCGTGCCGGCCACCGCTTTATCGATTTGATTTTCTTATCTATTTTAGAACGGCCAATACCGAATAGATAAACGAGACGCACCATTTGCGCCCCAGTTTGTGCCCCAGCTTGCGCCCCACGCCGCGTCGATCGTTCAGATCGTCGCTATGAAATAGCCGCACACTAAGGATCATCGCGCCACTGTGGCTCACGACGTATCCTGATCGCCTCCAGGCGCCTGATCCGGAGACCCACAGCCTCACTGCCGGATGGGATGAAGGTCGAGACATCGAGCCGGCCGTGGTCCTTACCCCCTTCGCAGATCATGCGGTACATCAGGGAATCCACGTCCACGTCGCCGAAAATCTGGATCAGGTCGGACGGAAAATAGTTGTGCAGCCGCTTGCAGTACCGACATTTGACGCGGACGAGGCTGCGCTGCTCGTTGAGCTGCGAAAGCGGAAAAATCTTCGATTTGGGCCAATACTGCTCGGGCATGTCCCTGAAATGAGGAACATAGTCCTAGTCCGTCAAGATGCTCCTTGACACTTTTGTTCTCATTTCGTTCACTGTCGGCTGGACAACCACAGGAGGCAGAGATGCCACTTCGTTTGGAGATTGCGAACGCGTCATGGGAAGAGCTTGCCCGCGGAATAGCAGCCGCTGAGGCCGTTTTTGCCAGATCCGGCATTTCGATTGAAGATGCCGTGAGCGGCATGTTTGCGGTCGATCTTTGGATGATTGATCGATTTCCGGACCTCCCGCCACCCACTAAGGCGCAGGAGGTGGCCGCCAGCACCTGGTTCGAGGCCGAACGCGCCGCCTGCGAAGCCTGCTGCGCAGGATGGCCGGCGGATAAGGTCGTTAAACCCCGCAGGGTCCTGGGGATCGGGCCAGAGGAACCTAAGGTGAAGACGGCCAATCTGGCGACATGGCCTGACAGGCAGCGACGCTACCCGGAGATCATCGAACGCCTGGAAGCCGCAACCGGCCCCGACCGGCGGCTAGACATCGACATCTGCTACGTCATGGGCTGGGTGAATGAGCCGGGCACGATGGAAAAGGCCGCTGATCTAGGTTTGCCTTATCTCACAGGCAACCTGGCAGAGGTCGTAACGATCACCGAGAAATCCCTTCAGGGCTGGAAGATCGAGGTCGACCAGGATCCTTGCGATGCTCGTATAATAGAACTGGAGCATGAAGAAGATTACGACGACAGAAGCGTCGCGGCTTGGCGCCGCCCTGATGGCCAGCTGCACATGGAGAAGCCGCCGGCCAATACCGCGATTGCGCTCACGCTGGCTGCAATGCGCCTTCAGGCCGACAGCTTTCTGCCGCCGGCATGGTGAGAAGCCGGAGCATACCACCGGCCTCGACAATTGATCGGGACTGGCCGCACCAGATCGCGCTGCCCGATGATCTGTGTGTCGCGCACAATCTTACGCTGATCCGGGAATTCTGCGCTTCGCACGGGTACGACTTCTGGATACGCCACGTGCAGGCGATCTGGCCGACGGGCAAGTACGAGGACTGGCGCCTGCATTGCTTCCGCGACCCAACCGCCGCCGAGGCTTTCCAGGCTCACTTCGGAGGCATAGTCTTCGACCCCGTCCGCGATCGCGAAAATGGCCGGGCTCGCGGCGTCTGGCGCCGGCAGGAAGAATACAAGCGCATCCTCGACCAAGGGCCGCTCAGCGTGCCCGAAATCCTACGGAGCTAGGCCGTGTGCAATCTCTACAACCTCACCACCAGCCAGGAAGCTATCCGGCAGTTGACGAAGGCAATGCGCGACGTCGTGGGCAATTTGGAGCCGTCGGTTGACGTCTACCCCAACATCCCGGGCGCGGTGGTTCGCAACGCCCCTGACGGCCAGCGCGAGCTTGCCAAGCTGCTTTGGGGCATGCCGACGCCGGCGGAGCGCGTGAAGGGCAAGGCGGACTATGGCACGACCAACATCCGCAACCCTCAGTATGGCCACTGGCAACAATATGTTGGCGTCGAACATCGCTGCGTGGTGCCAGTGACGAGTTTCGCGGAGCCCTCCCCTATGCCGAATGACAAAGATCCAGAGACAGGCATTCAGCGAAATTACTGGTTCGCCCGCGGCGAGGATCGGCCGCTGTTCTTCTTCGCCGGATTGTGGACCCGATGGCAGGGAATCCGCAGGGTTAAGGACGGCCCCGGCGACTTCGAACTCTACGGCTTCATGACGACGAAGCCGAACGCCATCGTTGCCCCGATCCATGAAAAGGCCATGCCCGTCATCCTCACCACAGAGGAAGACATCGAAACATGGATGACTGCGCCGTGGAGTGAAGCCAAGCGCCTTCAGCGCACCGCGCCGGACGATGCCCTGATCATCGTCGAAAAGCCGGCCACGCAGATCAAGTTTCCGCAGCAACAGCCAACGCAGGGGTCATTGTTCTAGGAGTGTCCGCCATGGACCACATCATCACACTGGACAACCGCCAAGAAGCCGAGTTGCAGGCCGTGGCCGACAAGTTCGTCCGCCTTCACAAGGGCGACACCATGAAGGCACTGAAAGAGATGCTCGTGCTCAACAGTCACCTGCAGGACGAGCTCGACAGGCTTCAGCGGGTGCGAAATAGTCGCCTCATTTGACGTCCATCCCGTCAACGACATTGCGATCGATATGATCAACCCGCCCAGACGCCCGGACGACTACCCGGATCGTCACCCAACGGACGTTCCGCCCCGCCGTCTGATTCCGACCTTCAGTTCCGCCGCCGGCGCTTTTCTCCCCAAATGGTACCGATTTGGCCACCGTCAGCGGACTAAACCAACGCTTAGTCCTCACTGGAAGCCGCCTCTTTGACCCCTGCCCCCCTCTCAGCGGTTTCTGTTGATGCAACTGCGGGAGGATTCTCGCTGTGCGCATCTTCCGGAATCGGGTCCGGAAAATGTTCGTTCAGAACCAATCTCCCCCACGAACTGGCCGCCAGCTTTTCCATCAACTCCAAATGATTTGGACCGATTTGTCGAACAGCCGCATATGACGGGTTTTTGGAGTTCCCTTCATGGATAATCCGAATAGATCTGCGGTACTCAAGACAAGTTTCCTTGACCTCATCGACGATGCCTAGGGCGAAAGCGCATTTATCACCCGCCGGGATCGTTGTCGCTTGCCGTAGCGTTTTGATCGTGTTGTGCAGGCCCTCGTCCGGTGTGGAGCCTGCGTGCTCCAGCCAGCTGGCAGACAGATATTCCTCTTTTGGGCGAAGCTCAAAAGCGACTGGAAGGGCTCGTGGCTGACCGGTCTTGATATCTTTTACCCAGCGGGTTTTGGCCACCTTTCGGACAATTGTGTCATGTCCAGGAATCGACTTCTTTGGCCCTTTAGCCATGCCTGAACCATCGATCCGGACGGTACGGAGCTAACGTTTGGGGAAGACGAAGCACCGTGGTTTCACTGCTGGCAGTTTCCATCAACCCATCGGTCTCTGCGCTGAGCACGAAGTTGATGCGGTCGTCAGGGTTGCAAACCAACGTGAGCCTGTCTTTCTCAGCATACCACGCCGCCACTATATTTCCGTTTGCGGCGACACCCAGGCCCGGCGGCACATCAGGATTGATAAGGAGGAGCACTCTTAGAAATGTTTTGAACGATCCGACGCTAGTTGGCGCGTCCTCAGGATCCCAATAATTGGCATCCAGAAGTTCATCCAACTGCGCGAATAGTGCATCTCGCCGATCTCGGCCTAGGTGCATCGAGATGTGCGAAGTCAACACTTTAAAGCTAGCTAATACATCAAAAAGCTGCTCCGGAAGCGGCCTTGACTTACTAGGGATTGAAGCGCCTACATCTCCCCAAGAATGGATGGGTGCATTCACCAAGAAGCCGGACGATGTCGCGCCGGAAGAGGCACGAACAAGCTTCTGCCCAGGCGTCACAATGACCGGGCTGGTTAATGGTTGCGCCTTGGAATCTCGGTCAAGAAGTCTCTTCAAAACGTCACTTACGTCGCCCGCGCCAGAAGTGAGTGGCGCAGAAACCAGGCCAGGGGTGCGGTGGTGCGATATAAATATATCGTTCATTGCCTAAAGAGTTCTCGCGAGTCGTCCGTTATACAAGCTTCAAATACAGCATTTTTTTGAACACGCATCGCGCCGACTTTTTCCCAAAGATGGTCCTCCCGACGAGGAATATCAACGGTCGTATATAGATCCAAGTCCAAAAGAAGGGAATTCGCGTTCGGAATTGGAGAGGCGACAGTGGCTGTGTTTATCGTAACCTGCAGGCTATCATGGCCTACAGGCATCTGCACCTGCATTGTATAGAAGTCAATTTGGTCTGGCCCAAAGCCGGGCTTCGGCGGAAACATCGTGACGTACCTTGATGGCATTATGCCTTTGCCATCGTTTGGTATATCTATTCTGTTGATGTAGCGCATGCCGATGCGCGAAATCTGTTGGCTGCCAATTGCCTTTCGCCATATCTCCCAGTTGGTCTTGGCTGTTTGAAGGAAAACATCCCAACCTGAGTAAGGCGCCAACTCCGCAATGCTGAAGCTTTTAACTCTCGCAAGCGTCAGCTTGGCCCGGTCCGAACTACTGAGTTTCACTCCCACCGGTCGCTGATTGAGATCGACGCGTTGGCTACCAAGCTCGATGTTGCCTTGAATCTCGAACTCGGTCTCCGAGATCGGATAGCTTCGGGAGAACTTGGCTGAAGCCTTTTGGACCCGCTCGTAAGCTATCTCCTGTTCGAACTGAAACTCCAGGATTGCCTCGACAATCGGCGGCTTCCCGTAGTTTTCCACGTCCGAAGGCTCCCCGCACTGACTACCCCAAAGTGGCATACTCTAATTAGATTCTCATTGCTATTGCTAGCACTCGGTTCCCACCAGTGCAGTCCGGCACGCGCCTAGCTCTAGCGCAATTCCGCCGCCAGCGCCTCCAGCGCCTCGACATCCTCGCCATAGGTCTCGGCATGGGCTGGATATCGTAGCTGCTGCTGCCGGTAGAAGTCGATCCAACTCTGAAGCTGAGACAGCGGGAACGTCCCGCTCCAGCTTTCTTTGCCGTCTGTTTTGGTGAGGGTGAAAGTGCCTTTCACCGAATCGCATGTCGCAGTCGAACTCATGCGGCCCTTATAGTGGCCGGGCCGGCCCGCAACAGCGGCGTCAATCCTCGACCGCCGATTCGTCCACTTCGGATTCCATAGTCACGGAAACGGGCCTGATCGCCGCCCCTATCGCCTCGCCGTCGAAGCCCTGGA
>JGI26539J51216_1000619_pt1 | contig 25989 bp, 24 predicted proteins | sample ThiBio_1000_biof_2_FD_51216 | JGI IMG/M metagenome (IMG submission 51216)
TCGAATACCGCCTCTTTCGCAATATCACGATCGGCGCCGAATACGCCTACACCCGGTTCGAGGGCAAGGATCATGTCGGCCGCCACGAGGTTATCGACACCACCCTCAATGTCCCGGCCAACCCGGTCATTCACGGCGTGAGCGCCGACATGCACACGGTGATGGCGCGGGTCAATTTCGGCCTGAGCGATCCCGTCGGGACGCTGGAAAGCCCGCAGCAGGATCCGGGCCTTCCGGGTACGTGGTCGGCCTTCATGAGTACCGGTCCGCACTATTCGGCCTGGACCGGCACGCGCGGCGTGAACGTGTTCGCGCCCGATCGCGGCAAGGGCTATCAGGTTTACACGCCGACGCTGATCGGCATCGACTACGATGATTCCTCCTCAATGAAACTCGAAACCCGTTTCAAGGGCGGTCATGTCTACGCGCGGCACGAAACGGCGGGACAGCAGGCAACCTACAACGGTCCGATCGATTCCGAGGCCTCGGTTACTGCGACGCTCCAGAACTTCGAAACGTTTCAGCCGACGTTCGGCGTCGCCCTCAATATCCCGACCGGTACGTCGTACCTTCCGAACAACCAGCGTTTCGCGCGCATGGACCCCGACCTCGTCGACATCGGCAGTTATGGCGCCGGCTTCAACGTCAATCCGACGGCGGGGCTGGTTTTCGGGCTGAATGAAAATACTGCATTGTCGGTTTCGGGCGGCTATGCTTGGCAGGGCAGTTTCATGAGGGAGGGAATAGATCCGTCCGCCGCGACGGGGTTCGGCGTTTTCAACCTCAAGAACCAGATCGATCCGGGCAGCGTCTTTACAGCCAACGCCAATCTGAAGACGCAGATCGACAACCTCGCGCTTGAGGGATCGTTTGCGTACATGTCGGAAACGGTGGTGAAGGTCGATGGCGTCGCCAGCGGCAAGGCCGGTGATCGCTATGTGAGCAACCTCGTCGCGCAATATCAGTTCGATCCGCAATGGGCGCTGGTGATGAGCGTGTCGCATACATTCCAGGAAAAGAACCAGATCCCCGGGATCTTCGGTCCTCTTGTGGTGGAGCGGCGCAATTCCAACAGCCATCTCGTGATCGGCTCGGTCGAGCCCTCCTTTCTGATCACGGAGCAGCTAAAGCTTGCGGCGAATTACAGCTTCCTCTACCGCTCGGATAATTTCTACGATCAGATCAACGCCGAATTCATTCCGGCAAAAACCAAGCATCTGGTTGGCGGGAGCGCGACCTACACCGTCTCGCCGCACGCCTCGATCGAGTTGAAGGGAGGCTATTCCTGGGTACATCAGGACACCGGCGCGTTCCTCGAAACCTCGACCGTTCCGGTGGAAGTGCGAGAATATCTTCCGCCACAGCTAAGCTACCGCGCCTGGACCACGTCGCTTACAGCGAACCTGCAATTCTGAGAGGATAGGAATATGCGCTATGCGATCACTATCGCCTCGGTGGCATGCGGAGGACTGATGTGGGCGTTCACTGTGGGCGCCTTTGCGAAACCCGCACAACCCGCGCCCGCTTCGCCTCAAACGGCCATCCAGGCGCCAAAACCGCCTCAGCGCTGCCTGCGGGCGCTCGACGGGAGTTGCACCAACCTGGCAGTCGTCGATTCCGTGCGGCGGCGTGCGATAATTTTTTCGACGATACGCGTGTCCTATTACGGCACCCCGGCGGGTACGATACCGGGAGGTATCGGTATCGAGCGCTTCTTCCGCGACGATCCCGTCCTGTTCGGGCTGCCGACAGTCGTTTACGGCCCGGGACCCTGCTGCATCCTGCGGACTAAATGACGCTCTTCTGACGTTTAGCTTTCGTCCTTCACGACGATCGAAAGGCCGTCCGGGATTTCTGGACGTGGACGCAGTTGTTCTTCGTCGGTCCTCACGGAACATGAAAAATGGTGCCGGCGGAGAGGATCGAACTCCCGACCTTCGGTTTACAAAATGCGCGAACCTAGGGTGACCGGCAGCGGACTATCGGAGATTATTGGTTCGCGGACAAGGTCTTACACGACACCATAGGCGACGTGCGGTGATCCTCGGCGATCGCCGTGCGGTGCTCAACCCGGTGCTCGGAGAAGACCAAAATGGCTGTCGTGAACCTCACCGAGGCTCGCATCCGCGAGCTTCCCCTCAACTCTGGAATTTGGCGTGACGAGCAGGTCAAGGGCCTGATGGTCGTCTGCCATGCCACCACCAAGACCTTTGCCGTTCAGGGCGACGTTCGCCGGAATGGACGCCATGTGCGGACCGTGCGGGTCAAGATCGACCGGGCCGACCGTATCGGCCTTCGCGAGGCTCGGAACCGGGCCAAGGCCATCATGTCGCAGATACAGTCGGGCGTGGACCCGACCGCGGGACCGGAGGAGACCGGCATCACCGTCTTGCAGGCACTTGAGGCGCATCTCGGCGAGAAGCCGTTCCGCGAGGCGACGACCGAGAGCTACCGCTACAACGTCGATCACTATCTGACCCGGATCAGGAACCGGGCCGTGGCCGACCTTTCGCGCTCGGAGGTCCGGGACATCTACGAGCGCTTGCGGACCACGAAGGGCCAGACCGTCGCCATCTGCGTGATGCGGACCCTGCGGGCGGTCATCAACACAGCGATGCGCCTGGATGAAACGATCCCGGCCAATCCCGTGGCGGCGATCCGCCTGCCGACGCCGAAGCGGCGGGAGGTGGACGCGATTGATCTTGCCGCCTGGTGGGAGGCGACCGAAACCCTGAGCCCGATCCGGCGCGATCTGCACCGCGCCTTCATGCTCACCGGCGCGCGGCGCTCATCGCTCTTGCAGGTGCGCCGCAACGATGTGGAGTTCGAGCGGGGTGTGATCGTTTTCAAGCACATGAAGACCAGCGACCAGGCGATGATGTTTCCGATGGGGACTTATCTCAGAGACATGCTGAACACCCGGCTTGAGACGGATGCACCTTTGAACAGCGAATGGCTCTGGCCGTCGCCGACGAGTGAGAGCGGCAGGGTCGAGGAGCCGAAGGAGCCGCGCCGCGATCTGCCGAGCCCGCACGAATACCGGCATCTGGCCCGCACCATGTTCATCGCGGCCGGCGTGCCCTACGCGGAGAGCGCCTTGCTGCTCGGACAGAAGCTGCCCGGCGCTTCGGGCGGATACGTCCATGCCGAACATCTCGTCGAGCACCTGCGGCCTCATGCGCAGGCGCTTGAGACGAAGGTCATGGCCGCTCGAAAATGAGGATTGCGACCGGGGCACTTTTCCGCCTTGGTTGTCGTGCGCGCGACGGGAGTGCCTTCTTGAGGCTTCGCGCATCGGCAGGTGACTGGGCCGATCCCATCCAGTGAGCAAGCAAGCGAGAGAGCCGGTCACACCTTCCCATCAATCTCGCCGGCGCCCTTGCGCGCCGATGCTTACTGGAGGTGTGTCCCATGACGGACATCACGATCGATCTTGTCGAGAGCACGCTGCGGCGCGTTCTCGATGCCCATAGCCGCTCTCCCTGGCACGATACGGAGTCAGCCGCGGCCTATATCGGCTGCGAGCCCGGAACCTTGAAGACCTGGCGCGCTCGCGGCGAAGGCCCGCGCTACCATCTCATCAACGGAAAGTCGGTTCGATACAACGTTGCGGACCTCGATGCCTTCGTGCGTGGGGAGGACAACCGATGAGCGACGTTCTGGAAAACGAGAACGGGCACATCGGGGAGATCGATGCGCCCGCTGGGGCTCGGGAGAAGAGTGCCGGGTTCGACGCCGACGTTGTTGAGAATGCCGAAGTCGGCATTTCCGAAACGCCGTCGTTCCAGGATGCGAGCTTGCTCAACGAGTACGGACAGGCGGGTCATGGCGACAAGCTGATCCGGCTTCGTGGAAAGGAGCCGGTCGGACGCTGGAAGGACTTGCCCTCTATCGGCGTTGATGGCGGCAAGCGCTGGATGGCCGAAGGTGGCAACGTCGGCTTCAGGATGTCGAACACGGATTTGGTGATCGACATCGATCCGAGGCGTTTCCCCGATGGCGACGACGTGCTTGCTCGCTTCCTGCGGGATTTCGACCTGCCGGCGCACCCTTTCGTGCTGACCGGCGGCGGCGGATACCACCTCTATTTCAGGAAGCCGGCGGAAGAGATCGTCAGATACGAGCACGATAGCTATCCCGGCTTCGAGTTCCGAACGGCTGGTCATTACGTTGTTGCGGCAGGCTCGGTTCATCCTGATACGAGCCGGCTCTATCGCTTCGACGATGATCCGTTGCGCTGTTCGCTGTCGGAAGCGCCGATGCTGCCCGACAGGCTCCTGGACGCGATCAGGAAGCCGACCGTCGAGGCTTCGAGCGACGAGCCCGGCGCGATCGATCCCGAAACTCTGGCCGAATGGCTAGAGTCGGTCGATCCGACCGAGTTCAAGGATCAGAGGAAGTGGCAGGACATGATGATGGCCTGCCACCATGCGACCAACGGCGCGGGCGTCGACCAGTTCATCGCCTGGAGTACTTCGGACACTGACTATTCGGATCATAGCGAGATCATTCGGCGGCGCTGGGATTCGCTCGATGCGAAGCCGAACGGGATCACGGTCAGGACGCTGATCGGCTTCCTGCCCAATGAGAAGCGGCGTCAGGCGGTCGAGGCGATCGATCGTGTCGAGCCCGAGGACGACTTCCCCGATGACTTGGATACCGAGCCGAAGAAGTCGGGCTCGGTGTGGGACGATTGGGTGTTCGTGGCCGATGCCATGCAGTTCGTTCGGCGCGAGGACGGCAAGAAGTACCGAACCGACCAGTGGAAGGCGCTTTATGCCGGTCTCAATCCCGATGGCGAGGTTTTGAACGCCATCTGGAAGGGTCGTGTTCCGATGCGCAAGTTCGAATCTCTGGTCTATCTGCCCGAGAAGGCGGAATTCCCGGATGGCAAGAGCGGCAACCGCTACAACATCTGGCGCAAGGACGGCGTCGATGCGAAGCCGGGAGACGTGACGCCGTTCCTGGTCCACATGGCCTATCTCTTTCCCGACGAGAAGGACCGCGACCACGTTCTCGACTATCTCGCTCTGCTGGTGCAGCGGCCTGCCGACAAGATCCACTTCGCGCTGCTCATCCGTGGCGCGCAGGGGACCGGCAAGAGCTGGATCGGCCGGCTGATGGAGAAGATCGTCGGCAGCCGAAACACTGTTCGGCCTTCGAATGAGGAGGTCGTGTCGCACTGGACGGCGTGGATGGAAGGCGCTCAGCTTGCCGTCATCGAGGAGTTGATGACGCTCGGGCGCAAGGAGGTGGCGAACAGGCTCAAGCCGGCGATCACTGACCCGACGATCAGGATCGAGGAGAAGAACTGCTCGCTCTACTCGATCCCGAACTGCCTGAACTTCATCAGCTTCACCAACCATGAGGATGCCCTGCCGATCGAGCACGGCGACAGGCGGTGGCTCGTGGTGTTCTCGCCTGCGAGGCCGAGGGACAGCGCCTATTATCAGGGGGTGTTCGAGTTCCTTGACGGCGACGGCGCTGCCTACGTCAAGCACTGGCTGCTCAAGCGCAAGGTCGCCTTGAACCCGCATGGCGTGGCGCCGTTCACGGCCGGCAAGGAGGCGATGCGGCGGCTGTCGATCGGCGACGCCGAGGCGTATCTCCTCGAATTGTTCGAGGAGCGGCAGCCGCCCTTCGACTTCGACTTGGTGCGTGTCGATGAACTGGTCGATGCCGTACCTTCGGCGCTTCGTGGTCGCTCGAACCTTCGGGCTCGGGTGTCGAAGTTCCTCAAGGACGAGATCGGCGCCGTCAGCCATGCCCGCTACACCAAGGCCGACAGGAGGCGTCCTGCCTATCAGCTTTGGTCGGTGCGCAATCATGACATCTGGGACAATATCGGCGCTTCCGGCAGGATCGACGCCTATTTGAGCCACAGGTCGGATGACATGCTCGACCAGTTCAAGAGGTAGACAGGAGCGACAGCCGGTGGATGGCCTTCGTCGTCCACCGGCTTCGCTAATAATTTCATGGCTTTAGCTATCAAGTAGACAGGTAGACAATCACTTTTCAGATTATGGCAGGATGGATAACAATGGCCCGATGAAGGGCATGACGATATCGACGCTGTAAGCCTTATGAACTTCGAAACGTCGAGAAAGCTCTGTCTACCTGTCCACCTTCACGCCTGGAAAACACACGCGACACGCAGGCCCCGTGGACCTCGCGCGCGTGGCGCAGTCAGTCAGCGGTGGTCATGGAAGCCTTCGATGACATCGGCCTTGAGGAAGGCACAGGAAAGGGCATCGAAGCTGCCCAGGACGCTGTCAGTATGCCAGAGCATCTAATCAGCGATTGGAAGGCTTGAGTCCCGAAGGCGAGTCCGATCAAGGGCATGGTCGTCGTTGCTATCCAAAGCACCGGCCCAGGCACCGGGAACGCCTCCATGATGCCGGGAGGTAAGAGAGTGCCTAGAGGGGCATGAGGCAATCATGCAAGATGATTGCAGCGGCACGACGGCGGGAGTGAAAACCGACTTCCCGTTGCAAGGCGGCCGGCGTCCTGTGACTGCCACCGGCACAGCGGCCCTCACTTTTGAAACTGAGCCGGCAATCTCACACCTGAAAAATATGCGAGGCAATTGCTGGCGTCCCGCACGCTCCGCAAGCTGCATTCTCTTGCGTGAGAAATGCGAGAGAAGTTGGCCATGACCACGAAAGTAAAGAGCCGGGCATTGGAGACACGCGACATCCGCCGTCCCACCATGGATCGCAAGTGGTCGCCGGCCATCGAGACGCGCGTGCTAGACATCGTCGCCAGGACCGGCTCGCCGAAGACGGCTGCGAACGCGACGGGCGTATCGGCTGCGACCATCCACGACCACCGCAAGCGCGACCTGGAGTTCGGCGCCAAATATGCGCAGGCCATGGACGCTGCCTTTCATCATGTTTTAGGCCGTGCCTTCGAGCGCTCGCTTGATGAAGACGAGCCGAGCGATCGATTGATCGAAGTCCTTTTGAAGTTCCGGTGGCCCGAGCGGTTGAACGGATTCCTCGCCGTTGTCGGCGACGGCCCTGCCGACACGTCCGGGCCAGTCGGGCTCGATCCGCGTGTCATTGCCAAAATGGAGCCGGCCGACCGCAATGCGCTCATCGGCTTGCTGGAGAAATACCTCGATGTCGAACAACACGGACAGCGACAGCCGATCGTCATCGAAGGCTAACGCGGCAAAGCGGCTTCTTCGCGACCTGATAGCCGCCGAGGATTTAATTGCGCGGCTTGACGCGACCGCACCGGAAACCTGTCGTCGCCATCGCGGGGCACAGAAGATGCTTACCGGTTTCGGCGGCGTCGTCACCTGCATTGGCTATTGGCGGTTGGAATTGGGTGCCGCGCCGGAAGGCATCGCATTGTGGGAAGAAATGGCCGCTGAGCATCAGGCCGTTCATCGCGGCAATGCGGGCGGGTGATAAAAGTCAATCAACATTTGCAGACCCAAACGTTGGTCGTCTTCGGCTTGACCTTCTGCTGAGGTGTCCCTGCGCTGATAGTGCAGGCAACAGCGAAAGGAGAAACACGATGATGACGGTGGAAGAAGAAATTGATTTCAACAGGCGGATGATCGCCAAGGCCATAGCTCGGCAGAAGGTAAAGTTTCGCCAGAGCGAATATGCGCTCTGCGCCGATGAAAATCACCCGATTGCGCTGGCGGCGAGCGACCTCGTTCTACAGTGCGGCCATGCCGTCCAGGATTTTCTCTATCGCGGCGGTCGCAAAGATGATGCGGCCCGCTTCTTGCGCAAGCTGATGGAGAGTTAGTGCTGGTCCATACCGGAAGATGATTGTCGCATCATCATTGCGTTAGGGCCGATGCTGATTGGCCCGAACCGCGATGGCGGTGACGACGATGCGGCTGTGCCGCGCCTGTTCTCGCCCGGGCCTTCGCGTGATGCGGAGCGAAAGGAGATGGACATGGCGGTTAAAAATGCGGCCCTTGCGAGCAATTGGCTTTCCGCGACGGATTTGATCCAGCGGCTTGGCCGGGCCAGAGAAAATCGCGATCAGTACGCGAAAATGCTGGCGACTCTTGAAGGCCAGGTTACGCAGCGGCGCACCGACGTCGAGCGCAGCCTGGCCGACCTTTCTGCAAATGAGAGAAGCAAGATCGTGACGCGCGCCGTCAACGGCCACCGCGCCGAACTGCGGCGGAAGTCCGCCGATGCGCGGGTTGCTCTTGTCCGTGAGGCGGGCCGTCTTCGCGACGAGGCCACGGCCGTCCGTGTCCATTACCAATCCGCGATGCAATGCTTGATGCGCGAGAGCCTGGGCAGCGAGCGCCGCAGCCGGCTGCTCGGACAGATCGCAAATTCAGGCCCGACCGAACTAGCATCGCTTGCCTCCTATGCGGCCTCGACGAAAGACAAGGAGTTGGGAGCGGCGCTGTGCACCCGCATCTCGATGCTGCCGATCCACGACCGTCCTTTCTCCGCGCATGAGCTGGCTGATACCTTGGTTGGCGAAGATCATCGCCGCGTCACGCAGGCCATCATGGAAACCGAGCGCATTGCGATCGAAACGCTGCATTCCGACTCCGCCTTCGAGACCGGCAGGACGAACCTGACCCGCAATTTGCAGACCGCGATCATGCGGCGCGAGGAGGAGAAAGTCGGCGCCGATCTCTCCGATCTTGATGCTCTTACCAACAATAATGGGGAGGAATGACCATGACGATTTATTGCGTTTTCGCTGACGCCCCGGAGAAGCGTCGTTCTGATCGCTGCAACACGGTCATCGTCCAAGCCGCCAACGAGGCGGCCGCGCTCACCGCCGCCGAGCAGCACATCGGTGCCAGTCCTGGCGATTTGGCTGGCTTCGCCGTGGTGGACCTATCCACCGCGCCGCCCTTCGTCGTGCGGGGACATCCTCCGCTCGGCGGAGCCGGGCAGAGCGTGTGGCCGAGCACGCCCCACGCATTGTAACCGGAATTTTCCTTTCCGACCTGCCGGTTGGCTCCATCAATCTTTACGCTTCATAAGCGGAACCAAAATAGTATAATCTGCCCAAGAGGGGGAGTGAGGGTGCCGGTTCCGCCATTTGACATGCGCGGCCTATTGCCGCCGTTTGTCGGGGCGGACGCGACGACACAGGATCGCTCCCCGTACCCCGCAACAATGGCAGAGGTCGTAACACAGCTAGGAACGACACCGCAGCGGCGGCAGCTTTTGCGGAACCTGATCGCATACCGCGCGTTGCTGGCCAGCGACGGCTATCAGAGTGGCATTCAATTCATTGATGGCAGCTTCGTCGAGAACGTCGAGGGTGCGGCCAACCGATCACCAAGCGACATCGACGTATTCAGCATATTAAGTGCCCCCAGAAGTATGCCTCTGACATGACGGCATGGGCCAGTGCTGGAATAAGTTTTTGGCAAACGGAAATCGCAGATCGCGATAAGAACAAGCAACGCTTTTCGTTGGACACCTATGCGCTTCTCTACGAGGAGCTCACGCCAATTCGTCTCATTCAGGGCGTGATTTACTGGTATGGGCTATTCTCCCATCAGCGCGGCACGTTTGCCTGGAAGGGATTTTTGGCGCTCATGCTTGATCCGGCAGGCGATCAAGCTGCGCTGGCATCGTTGGGGAGCGCGTGATGCCGACGCTCCTGTCCATCGAAGCTCTTAAGGCAGATCGCCGCTACGTCGAGCGACAGTTGGCGGAGGTTGGCGATAACCCCTGGGCAACCGCGCGCCATATGTGGCAGACGAGGCTCGCGGAAATTGACGCGCAGATCGCCGCGCTCTCCGCTTCGAGCTCCAATTACGCCTCCGTGGCACTTATCTTCGACGGCAATCCGGTCATCGGTTCAGGCGACATTAGGCTCGACTTCACGACGGATGCTCTCGATAGCTACCAGAAGATCATTTCACTGGCGCTTGCTGCGCGGCTCTCGCAGGATGATCTTCCGGAGCGTGGAAGACTGCCTGGCGCCGACAAGTCGCGGCTATTCATCCGCGACCTCGTTCGAGGATCGATGGGCTTTGTGCTGGAGGAGATTGCGCCTGAGCTGCACGAAATGCTTCCGACTCCCCTGAAAGATACCGTCGAGAGCGTCACGCAACTGTTGACGACCTTGACTGACGCGACGGACGATGTCTTCGAGAGCACCCTTGAGAGTACGCAGCCTCGCGTGGTCGGTGCGGTTCAGAAGTTTGCCAAAGTCCTCCACGAGGCGGGGGCAAGCACGAAGATTGTGGGTGACCAAGAGCGGCTGACACTTTCGTTGGCCGATGTGGGGCGTCTTTCACAGCGGCTCAACGAGGTTGAAGTTACCGAGGAAGCCGAAACCGTAGACGGCATACTTCTTGGCATTCTTCCCGAATCTCACGAGTTTGAGCTCAAACCGCCTGGTGACGATGCCGTTACAATCAAAGGCTCGATCTCGGATGATCTCGCCTTGAAGTATACAGCCGACGCGGCGTTCAAAGAACGATTGCTGCTTCAGCCGGTCCAAGCGCAAATCAAGGTGATTAGAACGACGCGAAATGGCAAGCTGATGCGCGAGCGACGTGTCCTGGAAGCCTTGGAGCCGGCGCAGGCTTGACCACCGAAGTCGATCTTCCGAAAACGTCGTTAGCCGCTTGCGCGTGAATGGCGCGCTACCCTTGTCTTTTTGGGAGCGACGGCACGCTGCGCGCGGATGCGCTCCAGCAGTACGCTCGCCGGTTCGTCGTTGTCGTCCTGCGGCACTAGTTCGCCGCGAAAGGCTTTGGCGAGAATGGCAGATTCCAGCCTGTCGAGCAGCGCGCGGGCGCGGGCAGCTTCCGCTTCAAGACGGTCGGCGCGGGCGAAGGCGGTCTCCAACATTCTGACACGCTGCGTTCTCGTTGCGACATCTGGTATAGGTAATTTTATCTGGCGCAACGCTTCTTGGCTGATGTTGCGCATCGAAAGCTGATTACCCGTCGCCAATGCTTCAATCTGATTGCGTCCGTCTGGCGACCTAAGAAACCACAAAATCCATTTCTTATCGGCATCATCGGCAGCAAGGCGAAGAATCTTGTCGCTCAGGAAAAGATCGCGCGGTTGATTTTCTACCAGAACTACGGCGCCAACCAATTCAAGCGTGTTTGCGCGCGATATTAAAAGATCGCCTTTTCTAATACGCGACTTCTCCGGGGCCTCATAGTCAGATGGCAAAGTCTTTGATTGCGTAGCGTCGAAGCGTCCCCATGTGACAGCACTGACCTTCACGACGCCGTTCTCGCCTTCGCGCGGAATACGTTCTTCGCAGCGAAGGTTCTTGCCGGCTTCGATAGCACGGAGAAGCGTTCCCAATTCGATTGGAGCATTGGGAACGCTGCTGAAACATGCGACCAACGCCATTCTACGAAAATGTGCGGCCAGTACCGGCACGCGATCCAATTCCGCCCGCGCGCGGGCGATGCGGGCGGTCAGCGCATCCAGCCTGGCGACGATGCGGCGCTGTTCGGCGATAGGGGGAAGCGGGAGAGGTAATTCGGCCAGTGTCCGTGAAGACAAATGCTTCACGGTAACGGAACTGGTCACCTGATTGATGAGCCGCAGATATCCAGGCAGCAAGTATTCGAGAAGATAGGTATCATACTGGTCTGGATGTGCGACGATCTTGCAGACCCGCTGATTCAATAAGCCTCGCTCTGCTGACCAGCGCCGGACATTGAAATCACCATCCATACCTACGAGGAGATCACCCGGATCGATCCAATAGCCCTCTGTGATAGGACCGTTATAGAAAGTTTCCGTCTGACCGGTCGTGACATCGCGGATACGAATGAGTGGCACGCCGGTCGACTTGTTGAATCGCTCGGATTTCCATGGAAAACCATTGAGAATAACGGCGACTTCACCAAGCCGCACGCGGGGCCATCTGGTCGCTTTTCCGATTAAGTGGTCTTGGGAACCTTCGACAAGGTCATCAACGTCTTCACCAAAACTCACGGACTAACCTCCGCAGTCATTGGTTCTGATATCCTCTCGTCCAATTCGCCCACCAGGGCGGCAATCTCCTCTAACGCAGTTTTCAAGTGTCCTTCGATCGCAGCGGCAATATCCTCGGGTGTATCGAACCCATCCTCTGTCTCGGCGCTCGTGTCCTTCAGCCAAGTGATGTCGAGATTATCTCCACGCGCAGCAATCTCCGCACGGGTGAAACGACGGAAGCGGCCTTCCTCGCCTTGATCCTTGCGCTTGGCGCCGCCTAGCGGGTCGCCGCCAAAAGCATTGGCGAAATCGTCGAGGTCGGAGACCCTAAACGGATTGGTCTTGCCATAAGACGGCGCGCCCGAGCGAGCATCATAAATCCACACCGCGCGGGTTGCGTCTTTCGCCGGGGCTTCCTCCTTGGCGCGGGTGAAGAACAACACATTGGTCTTCACACCCTGCGCATAAAAGAGGCCGGTCGGCAGGCGCAGGATGGTGTGCAGGTCGCACCAGTTCATCAACCGCTGGCGCAGCGCCTTGCCGCGCCCGTCGTCGAACAGCACATTGTCCGGCACGACCACCGCGGCGCGTCCGCCGAGCTTCAAGGCGCGGATACAATGCTCGACGAAGGGCAGCTGATAGGACGATACGCGGTCGGTGATCGTCAGGTCGTCACGGGTCGGCGGTCCGCCAGCCGGGCCGAACGGTGGATTGGTGAGGATCAGATCGGCATTCTTGAACTGCGTGCGTGACCCGGCCGGCGAGAGCGTATCGGCAAGATCGAGATTGTCCGGGTCGATGGCGTGCAGGTGCAGGTTCATCAGGAGCAGGCGGAAAGTGTCGGGCACGTTCTCGATGCCGCGCAGGGCTTGTTGAAGCTGGAATGCCTGCTGCTTGGGCGAAAGTTCAAAATAGTCGTCGCTCGCGTCCTTCATGAAGCTGTTGGCGGCAATCAGGAAGCCGCCGGTGCCCGCCGCTGGGTCCTGGATGACCTCGCCGGGCTTCGGCTGCATCAGGCGGACCATCACATCGATTAGCGCGCGCGGGGTGAAATATTGTCCGGCGCCGCGCTTGGTTTCTTCGGCCATGCGCTGGAGCAGACCCTCATAGGCATCGCCAAAGGCGTCGCGCTCCACGGTGAACCAGTGCAGGCCGTCGATAGCATCGATCAGCTTGCGCAGATTGGCCGGTTCGCGAACGATCGTCGTCGCGTTCTGGAAGATCGCCACCACCGAACGATCCTTCACCTTCGCGCCATCGCCAAGATCGATCAGCGCCTGCTTGTAACGCTGAAGAACCTCGGTCTCGCTCGCACCTTTCAGCGCGCCCCAGCGATATTGCTGGGGGATGCGGCTTTCATCCTTCTGCTCGGACGCCATCTTGAGGAACAGCAGATAGGTGAGTTCGGTGACATATTGCTGATAGGTCACGCCATCCTTGCGGAGAAGCGCGCAGAGCCGCCAGAGTTTGTTCACCAGATCGGAAGACGGATTCATCGTTGTTCTTTCATCATGCAGCTTTTCCGCCGTCCCAGATCGCAGCGTTCAAATCCTTGAGCACGTCTGTCAGGCCGGAATTGAACTCGCGATCAATCACCTCGAAGCCTCCGGCCTGAGCGAACAGAGGATCGGATAGGATTTCGGGGTCGCCGACCGGCTGGGCCTTCAAGACGCGGCCAATGCGGGTCAGCCACTGCTTCTGCTTGGGCGTCCATGATCGGCTGGCCAGAAGGCGTTGGACGCCGTTCTCTACGCGGGTCTCATAAGGAACCAGCGGGTCGCCGAGCGCGGCCTGACGGACGAAGCCGATGATATGGGCAGCGATGTCGGCATTGCGCGCGCTGCCGTAGGCGCGGCGCAGGCTGGCTTCGGAGAAACCCTCGGCGTCGAGCAGGACGGCAAGCTCCTTCAATTCCTTGCGGGTCAGTTCGCGCGGCCTTTGGGTGGCGGCTACAAGCGCCGGCACCTTGTTCATGTTGGCGCGGACAAATGCCTCGAAATGCTCGATGTAATCGCCTGGACTGGCCCGGCCGCCAAAATTGTCCTCGACCGAGACAAGTTCATCCTCATGCTCGGATATGAAAATGCCGTCGCGCGGGCGATCCGGTTGGGCGCCGTCGAGGACGGTTGCAAGCGCAGGGTGCTGCCGGAATAGCGTGATCGTGTCGGCAGGCGGCGCTGCGGTCAGGCGATCAGCCAGCGTGTCGAGCGGCCCGAGCACCGTTTCGAGCGTGTCGCGCTGCGCCTGGTTGATGTGACGGAGGCGCTGGCGCAGCTTTACGATAATCTGGTCGCGGACATAGGCGCGGTCGTCGTCCGTCGTGGCCCGCTCCAGATCGCTGACGAGGGTGGCGAAGGTCAGCGCCGGATTGACCACCACCGGCCGCATGTCGGTGACCTCTTGCAGATTGGCGTAGATGTCCACCGCATCGAAGATGCGGAAGTACTCCTTGCCGATCTCGTCGCAGCGGCGCGTGGCGCGGCCGATCATCTGGTCATAGAGAATGCGGCTGTTCACGCGGCGGACAAAGACCAGATTGACGATCGAGGGGATGTCGATCCCGGTCGTCAGCAGATCGACGGTGACGACATATTTCGGGCGAGGATCGTTCTTGAAGACCTTGATGCGGTCGAGCGGCTTGTCCACCGAGCCGGTGATCTTCTCGACGATGTCGTGCGGCTGGGGGCCGTATTCATCTGTCAGGGCCGCGCGTAGTTCCTCGACAAGGATGTCGGCGTGATCGTCCCGCGCAGCGAACAACAGAGTCTTGCCCGGCTGGTTGGGCGGGCACTCCGCCGCGACTGCTTCCGCCACCGCCCGGTTGAAGGCGCGCGTGTAAACTTTCTTGTTGAACTCGGCGACCTCGAAATCGACCTGGTCATCGAGGTTGAACAGGTCGATTTGGCCGGTGCGCGGATCGACGATATTGACGTCTTCACCCCTGTCGAAGGTGATGCCGGTCTGACTGAGTGCCGTCGTGATCCGGCGCGGAGGGCGATGGTCGATCAAATAGCCGTCGATCACGGCCTGACGATAGCCATACCGGAATACGGGAGCACCGAAAATTTCGCGAGTGTGCAGCGCCGGCGTCGCCGTTAGCGCGATCTTGGTGGCATCGAAATAGTCGAGCACACGGCGATAGGCGGACAGATAATCGTCGAGATTCCGAAAGCCAAGGTCTTCCTCCCGCAACTCGGCATCCAGCGTGTAGCCCCGATGAGCTTCGTCCACGATGATGAGATCATAGGTTCCAGGTGTTGGCCGTTCGGCATCGGGATCATCGAATACACGACGGATCATGGCTTGGACCGTCGCGACCTGGACCCGATCGGTGGCTTCCGGGAATTTGCGGGCAAGATCAGCGACCGGGAAGACCTGGTCGAACTTGAGGAAGCCCGAGGTGTCGGTCGTGCTCATCGCATCCAGAGTCTGCCGGCCGAGTGCGTTCCGGTCCACGAGGAAAAGGATGCGGCGGAAACGCTTGGCGCGCAGAAGCTCGTACATGAGCGCGATGGCGAGGCGGGTCTTGCCGGTGCCGGTCGCCATCGCGAGCAGAATGTGGTCCTGATGGCGGGCGATGGCTTCCTCGACCGCGAGAATCGCCTCTTGCTGATAGGGACGCAATCCGGTCACGCCGATTTCCCGTTCGGCGAGTTCCGTTATGTTCGGACCAACCTGCTGCTCCAGTCGCTCCGTCAGGTCGCGGGGCGAGAACCATTCGGCGAGCGCGTGTGGTGCGGCATCGGTTCTCGCGTCCCAGAACCAGATGCCTGACTTGGTGGCGAGTTGTTTCACATAGGGCCGACCGTTGGTGACGAAAAGAAACGGCACACGGAATTGCTCAAGACCCTGCGCCCAGGGGCTGTCGAGCGGGGTTTCCTCCTGCGTCAGGATGATGTCGCGCGCATAACGCTTGGCCTGTCCCAGCCGACCCGGCACATCCTTGACGTTCCGCTTGGCTTCGATGACGCCGACGCATCGCCCTTCGACAAAGAGCGCATAGTCCGCGGGACCGCTTTCTGTCGGCCATTCGGCGATGGCGATTGCCTGTCCCGGCTGAGGCCGAACGCCAGCCGAGTGCAGTAGCACTGCACTGTCCACGGTCCAGCCAGCCGCACGAAGCTGGTCATCGATCAGAACTCGCGTCGTCGCTTCGTCCAGTTCGACCGTTTCAGCTTGTTGTCTCGCCAGCTTAGCCAGCAGATCAAGCTGTTGCGGGGGAGTTGCTTCAGCCGCCGCCTGTGCGGCTTTCAGATCGGCTTCAGCCTGTCGAAGCCCTGCCTCGGTTTCGGCGGCATAGTTCTCCCAGAACTCGCGTTCCCGCTGCCTGGCTTCCGCAGCCTCGATCGCCTGAAGGCGTGCTCCCTCGGCCTCCTGATAGGCGAGGAGTGCTTTCGCTTCGCTATCGGCACTGGCCCGCACCTGGGCGCGTAGCTTCTCGATTTCCACGGCGAGCGCGGCGCTGGAATCGACAGGTTCGGCCGGCGGGACGAACGGCCCCGGCTTGAAGCCCGGCGCACCGCCATAGCTTTGATGAAACCAGATCGCTGCCGCTCGCGCGATTTTCAACGCGGTGAGAGCCTGCGCGGCCGTGCCGACATTTTCGTGAACCGCAGCGTTTCCGAGCTTCTTCAGGTGGAAGAAAAGATCGGCAATCTCACGCGGGAGAGCAGCCTTGACCTTCAGGACCCGAAGCACGTCGTCGAAGTTGGCTGTCTGTGAAGGTAAAAGGCCGTGACGGGCGGCAACATCCTTGGCGATAAATTCGGCGAACTGCCGGAGCTTGATGAGCGTCGAAGGCGCATCGTCAAAGAAATAGCGTTCGGCCAGCGCGCCCAGGCGCGCTAACTGTTCATCTTGCTCTGCAAGAAAGCTGAAATTGCTGATCGCCCCCATAGAAAGCCATGTTATCTACGTTTCTATCTGTCTCAAATACCCCAACTCGAACGCATTGGTTGAGCGTTCGGGGAATGGTGCCGGCGGAGAGGATCGAACTCCCGACCTTCGGTTTACAAAACCGCTGCCAATTAAAAATGATCTAAATAATTTCAATCATATAGTGGTTGATGCTGTGTAAGGGGTAACCGTTCGGGTAAATCCATATGCAATCGTTGCCGCAAACGCCGCAATCCGATATGAGGGCGCGACGGGCCGGTGTAGCACAGCGGTAGTGCAGTGGTTTTGTAAACCAAAGGTCGGGAGTTCGATCCTCTCCACCGGCACCACAAATAGAGAACGGCCCGCGCGAGTTCATTATGAGCGATCGTGGCGGATTGCGGCAGAGATATCAAAATGAGCCGTATTTCGGGGTTGCTCCCTTTTTCCCGATTGCGGAAGTTATGATCCCGTTTTCCTTCCAATAGGTGAAACCATCGTCGCAAGCATAGGAGCGCTTGTGCTGTAACGGGTATTCCGATTGCAACGTGCAATGGGCATTAAATATGTTGTCGTCATGAAATGCGTGAAAGAACAAATAAACAAACATCAGGGCAGGGACGGCAACGATTATTCCGACAATAATCAAAAACGTGCGCATTGCTATTGGCTCGCTTCATCCAAACGCTTTTGATAATTCTTTTCATTCGCCTTCATTGCTTCGTATAGGGCTTTCATCGTGACGCAATCTTTGCGATCTTGCGCGCTGGTATATGTGACAGCGCATTGAGCGGCCCAAACTTCACCATTGGTTTTAGGTGGTTTTGAATGCTCATAACCGATCAAAGATATGCCGCCGCAAAGTGCGAGAAATAGAGCGATGTTCATTAACGTCCGCATGTCCTAAGCATCCTCCAAAATAGAAACAGGAGGATCAGACAACTTTTCGGACGTTGTATCAAGTGATGCGCTATGCGCCATAGCTTCCGTGATCGCGTCAGCGATGGATAGTCAGGCAATCGCAGATGGGCATATTTTTCGATGATTGGCGCGATGGTGATCGGTGTTAGGCCGGTTTCTTTACTGAGCGCTGTGATTGCCGCGTCATGTTGTGATGGTGGGAGCGCTGCAATCTCGGCGCATCGATCTTTGACTTGGTTGTAAAATTCAATCGTCCTATCGTTCCGTTGCGGCTGCTGCATCGTGGCAATATCTCGAAAATATAAACTCCGATCACATCACGTACATCCGGTGATGTGATCGGAGTAGCTGCCCTGATAGGAAAGCGACTAACTATCGGGGTTGCATTCAATGTGCAGTCGGAGTTGCCGCTGCGAGCAACGCGCGCAAGTGATCGGCGTGCAATGCCAGCGATGCTTCGTCTCCGTTGCGTTCCAGTAATTCGCGAAAATATTCCAGATGGGATAGACCGGCCTTGCGATATTCTTCGTTGGTCATGGTGGTTTCCTCTGTGGGTTTGGACGTTTGAGAACGGCCGTCCTGTTGCCGTTAAAGACAAGCAATCCTTTGAATTTTAGAATTTTGTAGAATGCTTGCATGCGTTCGCGGGGAGTAACTACGCCCAACCACTTCAACGCATCGTTTCCGCTCATAGTGTATTGTTCAAAAAACCGATTAATTTCGCGAGGTTTGAACGCGAGATTTCGATTGCCGTTTCGCATCGAATAAAAGGTAATGATCGCGCACAGCGTTTCCGCGTTGACCATCAAGTCGTTTCCATCGAACACAGCGTTTTTGACGACACGAAACGGCTCCTTCATCCCGTCAGTGAAGGTTAGCGCCATGCATCGTTCGATATTCGGGTCGCGGTTTGCGGCGTAGCGGCCATGTGCGCGGTCGAATTGCTGGACCGTTGCGAAAAATCTAAATGTTGATTTTGGTTCCCATGTGATCGGATCAATATCTGCGCCGTTGTTGGATAACGAGTTCGCTATCGGTTTCGAGGATTTGCACTGCGTTGCCGAACAACGCTGTCTCAATATCTTCGCGTAGATTTGGTCCGTATCCAGCAAGCGCGCGAACGTATAACCATTCGTCCGGATTTTCGTAATCGCGGGGGCATTCTGCTTTGGTATTCGTTTCCCATCGGCTCAAGCGCCAACAATAGAGAGCATATCCTTCGCGTTGCTCGGCAGTTAACTTTTCGATCCGCGCGAATATTGAGTTTTCATATTTTGCAATGATTGCTTCGATGTACTTCCGGTCGCGGTCCTTAATCATTTCCCGTACTGGTCAAGCTTCGCGTTAATGCGGGCCAGTTGCTCGACAATTTCGGCACTCTCAACGCGTTTCAGTTTCTCGACCGCGCTCGCAGCAGAATTTAGTTCATCCGCCGTAATTTGACCGTCGCAGAACGACTGCCTCAAGTCTTCAGGAGTGCAGCCAAAAAGTTCTATCAAGCGTCCGGGCGCTACGTATTTAAACACGCATTGCACAGCCCATGCGGGAACAGGTCGCTCATCAAGCGCTTCGGCTAGAGCCGCTACAGCGCGAGGCCCAAGAGCGGCTATCTGCTTTGCAACGTCGCCTGACACGCGGTTCCGACTTCCAACCGGTCGGCCCGGTCCACCTTTTGCGAAGCGACCGCCTTCAATGCGCGGTGCGCTAAATTTACCGTCGTTTAGCGCAGTAACGTTGTTCGGAAGTGCGTTCATGATCAGACCCAAATCACTACAATGTTGTGAGACGAACACCATCTCACAATTTCCGCCGTCCGCGACAGAGAGGCATTCCCAACGCGCGACGGCGCGGGCAGTCCATATAACTTTCTCCACAGATGAATGACGCCGCGCGAACGTCCGAACGCTTCACGCAAACCGGCAGCATCGATCGTCAGCGCGGTCGGCAATACGATGGTGTGTGGGAATGTCGGACGGGGACCGCGCGTCATTGGTGCGAAATCTCGATCATGTTGCTGCGATGCTGGACGGTGTTGCGACCGTCCAGCCGTTGCGTTGTGGGTCAAGCTGCGATGTTGCTGTTAACGAGCAAATCATATGCCTGATTGCGATGTTGATCAGTGGCAAGGGCCACAAGATCGATAAGACCGAGAAGGGTATTATTGACGTTCGCAATTGTGTCGGAGCGCGCGTTAAGTCTGTTGAGCGCATCGCGTGATGCCGCCATTGCAGCTTCAACATTTGGCCCCGTTCGTAATGGAAATTCGTGATCGGGTTGCAAAGAAAATTCGCTTTGGAGACCCGTCCGATTAATGTGACGTTTGAGTATGAAATCATCCAAAATTGTTTTCTGAAATTCAACGGGCAAACCTTGATATGATTTCGTTTCGATGACAGCGCTTAATTCTTCGACCGTTGCAATAGCAACCAAGTCACCTTTTTGACCGATGTTGGCGGCATTCCAGTGTGCTAGGAAGTTCTGCCGAATGTAAGCCGTCGCAGGGGTTGCCGGATCAACGCTGAGCGCGGTTGCGCGGGCGGTGGCAATCTGTTGGCCTTCTTTCCGGCCATCGATCTGTGTGGCTGCAAACGCCTTGGAGACGACATTTGCAACACCGCCCCGCAACTGTTCGGCGCGAGCACCGGCCTTGAACTGAGCATCGGCGCTGTTAACGACGCCAGTGAAGTCGCTGAGCCGGGCGGTAAGGCCCGCGATCGCTTTGGACATGGCGTTATCCTGCCCAAGCGACTGAATATGTACGACAACGCTGCGACCGTCCTCATGAGTGAGTGTGAACACCGGCCCGCGCGGCGTGTTCTCCCTTCTCATTTCCATTTTCAAAATTCCTTATCTCTGAACGCGCGACCGAAGCGCCGCGACTGAACGTGTCAAGCATTACTGCGCCTCAAAAGTATTTGTCAAGTCTATCTGTTCATAACTATTTGATATTGCTTCGATAATTGCGATTGTCAAACAATCTATATTGCGATTGACTTGCGATATTACTTGCGATGGTCAAGTGATGAAAGTTGAGCATCGGTTCAGCAATTTGATGTGTGGAAACGCGATAGCTCGTTAATTGTAGCATTTGCGCGATGTTGAATTTGGAAGGGGAATGTCCGGGGTATTTTTGCCGGGTTGCAGCTAACCCCCATCACTGTGCATCGGTGCCGGAATTGGAAATTATAGAGGCGATGCACCGCTACTTCGGCTGGACAGCTTGGACAGGTCTCCTATTCCCCTACGCCCTAAAACATGTCTGATGTATTTATTTGTAGGGCAGTAGAGAGGCTGTCCAAGCTGTCCAGAAAGGGAGAAGCGAAAATTACGGAAACCCGGCACTGTGACCGGAACGGCAACAAAAAGCCCGGCGCGAAACGGGCTTGAAGATTATTCCGATGGTCGATTGAAAAAGGTTGCTGCTGCATTGTGGGTTGTTGATGCCAGCCAGCGGGCCGGGTTGTCGTAAACATCGGCGGGTTTCAAGTCGCGAACGATGACCAAACGTTTTTTGTCATTGCCGGTGCCGACGCGTTTATCGAGATAGATCATATCGAGTTTCATCAAGTTGCGTCGAATGGCGGCTCTGTTGAGTTGTTCGCCGGGTGCCCGTTGCCTAAGAAAGTTTTCGATAGTGAGGAATTCGACGACTTGGGCGCTGCATTGGTCTCTGAATTCCTTTAACGCCTGTTCAAGATCGGTCGAAACGCTGTTGAGCATCCTTTCGCGCGCGGCGTTGTTAATCGACCGATCGCCAACATTGAAGCCCGCAAGCGATCGGGTGGACAAATGCGCCCATACTGCTGCAATGAATTCATCGCGCCGAGCAAGATCATAGATTTCTTTGTAATACGCGGTTGATTGCGGTTTTGTCGGATTTTCAACGATGTTCCATCGGCGGTCATCATGTTCGATCGGGAGAGCGTCCCAATTGTTCGAGAACACAAGCCAACGCATTGCGTTGTGTTCCACCCATTCCAGCCCATGCTTTTCGTTAATCTCGCGAAAATCCGGGTTGACCATTGTTTTTAGTTTTTCAGATAGCGCCCATGTGTTCGGGCCGCGCATTCCTGCTTTAGCTTCATCAACGATCATCAACAGTTTGCGCGACATGCGACCGTTAAATTTGCCGTCTAGAACAACGTCCAAAATCGCATTGTTCAACACATAGCCGCGCAATACCCGGGAGAGAACACCACCAAGCCAATTGCGGCCAATGCCGGTCATGTTGGCGACGAAGCACCACGCGGTTTCGACTTTTTCGCCGGGATGCTGCAAGATATGCGCAAGCCAACGTTCAAATAAATCCCGTTCGCTTTCGATCGGCAAGAGATAGGCAAGATGTTCTCGCCATTTGGCCAGCCAGCATTCGCGTAACTGATCATCGTTGGTGAAATGATTATGCCACGTTGGCTTGATCAATCCTCGCCATGTGTTGAACCCGCTTAGACCAACCTTTTCGGGAACGTCGCAAATCGATCCGCCTTCCGGCTTCCATGTAACGCTGTCAACACGCTTTCGCTTCTCATGCGGTAACCATTGCTCAAACGCCGGAACAAGTTTCGTCTTTGTTTCACCTGTTCGCTTATCGGTGTATTCAACTGGATATCTTGATGGTGCGTATTCATTTCGCGCAACCGCAACAGATAGAACATTTAATGTTCTGGCACTCGCTACACCGCCCGATGCACCGACGCCGCTGACGAAATAGAAATCACTGATCATTTCGTCCAAGGTGATTAGCTTTGTCGTGGTGTCGAATTCAAGCTGTTCTCCTAGACGCTCGTTTTCTTTTCGTTGCTTGTCGCGTCGCTCCTGATTAGTGCCGCGATACACATCGCGGCATGCCACGTTGCCGCTACTAGCCGTTCGATTGCGATAGTATGCGCGATTGCGCCATTTATCGCGATTTCCCAATGCGGACATGCTGAAAAGGCGGATCATTCGCTCATGATCCTTTCCCGTCCAGAATGCCAACTTGTTCATCAGCGCTAGGTCCGCACCGCTGTGGTCGAATTGCTGTCCAGTCGATGACGGGTAATGTTGGCCTAACACAATCGCGTCAGCGTTCCAAAGCGCGGCGAACGGAATGCGGCGGCTCAGTATGTCGAATTGTGCCTTTGCGACGAAGTTATTTGGGTCGCGCATGATTGCATCATTTAGTTCGGCAATTCGTTCTGATGACATCTTGTCATCAGATGCAAACATGCGGATCAATAGTTCCTGATCATCTTCCGGTCCGGCCCATTGTTGGTCGCAGATGGTCTCTATTTCCTGATTGTCGCGGTCATGTTCGCGGATTGGCAGGAATGTTTGCAGCGACGTCGTTTGCTCTAAGTCGGCGTTGCCGATCCATTCGTTGCCTGCAATCGCGATAAAGCGGTTATGCTGATAGAATTCAAATCGTCCGCCCCATTTGTTTCGGCGATTGCCAAACTGTGTTTTGTCGCCCCGCATGATCAGATGCAGACCTGATCCCGATTGGCTAACCTCTGCTGCAACACCCGGAAACAATCGCGTGCAAATGTGCGTCGCTTCGTCGTTATAAGTTCCGGTTTCCGGATCACGGCAACTGTCAAGATCAACGAACACGTAGGGATCGTTCAGCGTAAAGACGAAACCAAGCCTGTATTGCGTGTCGGATTTTACGATTGCGTTTGCAACAATAGAGCTCGCCCATGTGGCAGGATTTGTCGTGTCGGCGCGTTGAAGTGTTTTTGGATCGTATGGGACTTTGCGCGGCTTTGGTTCATCGGGATATTGTTCGAGCTTCCACACCACCCATTGCGGAAGTGCTTTTAGTCCCGCAAGAGGGTCGAGAAGCTTGCCGGGATCGAATGCGCGCAGTGTTAGACGCGCACTATTGATGAGCGCGGCGCTAGCGTGTATAGTCATGATGCTTTCCTAAGAATGATGATTAAAGGCCCTGCCAGCGGCAACCGGCAGGACCTTTTCCTTTGCGCGCTAGGCGGCTCTGGCGCGGTCGCTGATGAACTTTTCAAGATCGGACCGACGCCAATAGCGCCGACCGCTGATCATGATCGGCGCGGGAAAGTCAGCCAGCGGCGGGATGATCCTGTTTCGCGTGCGATGGTGTAGGCCGTGCTGCCAGCAATGCAGCGTCATGTGGGAAATGTTCCCAAGCATCGTTCTGGCAGTCTTAGAATTTACAAGGATGTCGGTAGGGGCAAATGCCGCGTGCGTACTCGCGTCAACGAGCAAGACCGTTGATGTCATGGCGGATGACCTGATGATGATGTTGAGGGGTTTGCAGGCATCCGCCCGCCGCGCGCCGCGTCTTTACCGCGACTTGGGCCATCTGACCCTTCACACCCGACGCATGTGCATCGTTGCTGGTCGAAAATGATTCAATGAATATGGTTCGTCAAGCGCGAGGCGCAGCAATCAACAGCGCGTTTTCACCCGTGCGGTTACCCGTGAATTGCCGACGATCGAAAACCTCTGGAAAATAAGAGCATCTGGCGTGATTGCCTGCAAATTCTGTAACCGATGCTCACTGCAAATGTTATGATCGTGACGCGCGCCGCGCGGGCGGCCGATAGGAGATCACGTCATGCCGGGCACCACGACGACCGCCGATTTCAAATCCGACCTCGCCACCGCGCGGGCGGTCTATGCCAATGCAGTTACCGTGCTCGTCAACGCAATCATCGATCTTGAAGCGCTAACCAATGTCGTGAATTACACCGATCCGAACGCTCATGCGGCAAATACGACGTTCGGCGGCGCGAAGGGATATTAGTCGGATTTGCACGTTGCTCTTGAACATCCGATCGCCGCGCCGCGTAATGTGCATGCATCGCTCAAAAATCTGAACTTCGCTCACGCTATCAGGGCGGCTCAGCAGGGCTACCTAGCTCAGTGGTCCGGTAGCTGATCGCTGCAATAGCATTTAGGAGCGCCCCCATGGACCTTGCTCAGATCGGTTTTGCAGCAGACACTTCCGACCTCGATAGGGCCGCTGGCAGCCTGCAAAAGTTGGTCCCGGCCAGCGCAGCAGCAGAGAAAAGCGCAATCAAGACATCGGATGCACTTTCCGATGTCAGTGCATCTGCCGCGAAGGTCAACAAGGCTGCGACCGGCACGGCAACGCAAATGAGCGCAACCGCGAAAGTGATCCGCGCGGCAATCGGCGATATCAACCAACAAGCAAATGCCGCAAAATCAGGAAAAAGCGCGAACGACAATCTAGCAAAAAGCCACGCCGGATTATCGACCCAAGCAATGGCAGCACAGCATTCAATCCGATCGATGGTGGAACAACTCGCAATGGGCGTTCCACCATCGCAAGTTCTAACTACGCAACTCAATCATCTTGCGTATGCGGCAAGCGGGCCGGGCGGACTCAAACAAGCGTTCGGTGATGCGTTCGCATCGTTGACGAAATTAATTAGCGGCACGGTCGCATTCGCGGCCGGTGGCGTCGCAATTGCTGCCTCAATCGGCGCGATTGCCGCTGGGGCAATCAAGAGCGCGCTTGCACTGGACGATTTACGAACCATGACCGATCTAACGCTTAAACAGGCGTCCGGATTGCAATCAATGGCCGGGATCAAAGGAATTGCGAAGGATGAATTTGCACAAGGCATGATTCAATTCGCAACGTCGGTTGACGATGCGCAGCACAACATGGGTTCGCTTAACGGCCTCATGATCGCGAGCGGCAAAAGCGCGAAAGACATGGTTGGTTATCTTGCTAAGGTAGCCGATATTGTTGCGCAAACGAACAGCAATGTTCAAAAGCGCAACATCCTTGAAGCCGCTGGATTGCCGACAACTGCAAAATGGGTTCAACTAATGAACCGAGGCGGGGATGCAATTCGCAGCGCTGCACAAGGTACAAGTGATTTCGATACGAAAGCCAATGAAAATCTGATCGCGAACGCGCGCAAGTTCGATGAAATGTGGAACGGCGCGATTACGAATTTCAAAAACAATTTTATCAACGCCACTGTCGGAATAACATCGGCGTTCGAAACCTTTTACGACAAGGTAGCGAGTAAAGCCGCAGGGTTTGGCAGCAGTTCATTTTGGAAAAACTTTTATCCGTCCGATTGGGAAAAGAATGCGAAAGACATGGGTTTAACCTTCGCTCCAAATGATTTTGCCAACCGCTTCGGTCAATTTCAACAACCGGCAAATGCCGCACAACTTGCGGCGGGATTGCTTGGTTCACAGGGCAAGGGCAGGACAGGCGATCAGCAAACGCAAGCGCAGCTACTTGCTGCAAATCAGCAGGCGCAACAGCACATTGGCATTCTAGGTG
>JGI26539J51216_1000622_pt1 | contig 25898 bp, 30 predicted proteins | sample ThiBio_1000_biof_2_FD_51216 | JGI IMG/M metagenome (IMG submission 51216)
TGTCGGCGATGAAATCGGCGGCGCGCTGCACCTTGTGCAACTGCGCGGCGTCCAGTTCGACCTTTGCGCCACCACGTGCGACCGCGATCACCTCCGCGCGGGTCAGGCTGCCGCCATCCAGCTTGATCTGTTCGTTAGTCATGAATCCAACCATCCCCAAAGGGCGTCATTCCCGCGCAAGCGGGAATCCATTGTTGCTTCAATCGCACAAATCTTCCCAAAGATCCTTCCAGGACGGATTACTTCCTTCTATCAATTCGAGCTTCCAAGCCCGATTCCACTTTTTGATCCGTTTCTCTCGCTGGATCGCCGACGGAAAATCGGCAACCCACTCGTACCAGACCAAACGTTTCACGCCATACCGCTTCGTGAATCCATCAACGAACCCTTGCCGATGTTCCCAGACCCGCAATTTCAAGTTGCCCGTCACGCCAACGTACAAAGTACCTCGCTCGCGATTCGAAAGTATGTAAACCGCCGGTTGCTTATCCATCCACACATCCTTTGAAGATGGATTCCCGCTTGCGCGGGAATGACGTCAGGGGTGATCGTGCGATTGACGTCATGAAGGAGAAGATTCTCCGCCGATGCCTGCTTCGTCCTGCGCCAATTCCACCCGCAGCGATTTCACCAGTTCCACGCGCGGTACCTCGAACTGGTCGCCGCGGCGCAGATCCTTCACCGCCACCGCGCCACGTGCCAATTCGTCCTCGCCCGCCACCACCGCGAAGCGGATGCCGGCGCGATCGGCGTACTTCAACTGCTTGCCGAGTTTGCCGCCTTCCAGCGCGACCTCGGTGGCGATGCCGGCATCGCGCAATTCCTTCGCGATGGCGAGGCACACCGGAAGTTGCGCGGCGTCCATCTGCGTCACCAGCNCCTGCNCCGTGCTGTTGGCGGTCTTCAGCAGCCCCGCCTCGCGCAACTGCCAGAACAGCCGGGTCAACCCGATCGAAATGCCGACGCCCGGAAGGTTCGACTTGGTGTAGTTGCCGGCGAGGTTGTCGTAACGGCCGCCGGAACAGATCGAACCGATTTCCGGGTGCTCGTCCAGGGTGGTCTCGTACACCGTGCCGGTGTAGTAATCGAGCCCGCGCGCGATCGACAGGTTCAACGCGAACGCCGATTCCGGCACGCCGAACGCGGCGACGGTATCCAGCACTTCGCGCAGTTCCGCGCGGCCCTGCTCGAAGGTCTCGCTGCCGGAACCCAACGCATCGAGCTTGGCGTGCGCATCGGCCAGCGAGGTCGAGCGCATTTCGACGAAGCGCAGGATCTTCTCGACCGCGTCCGCGGACAGGCCGAACGCATCGCCGGTCAGCACGCCGCGCACGTGCTCGGCACCGCGCTTGTCCAGTTTGTCCACCTCGCGCAGCACCAGCATCTGTTTTTCGCCATCGCCGATGCCCAGCCCCTCGAAGAATCCCCGCATCAGTTTGCGGTTGTTGAGCCAGATCGTGAACGCGCCGATGTCGAGCGCGCGGAACACCGCGTGGATCACCGCGGGAATCTCGGCGTCGTAGCGCAGCGACAACGTATCCTTGCCGATCACGTCGATGTCGCACTGGTAGAACTCGCGGAAACGCCCGCGCTGCGCGCGCTCGCCGCGGTACACGCGCTGCATCTGGTAGCGGCGGAACGGAAATGCGAGGTCGCGTTCGTGCTCGGCCACGTAGCGCGCCAGCGGCACGGTCAGGTCGAAGCGCAGCGCGTGTTCGGGCCGCCCCGATTGATCAGGTGCGCGCTCCAGCGCGCCGGTCGACTGCACGAAATACNCCTGCCGCTCGGTTTCGCCGCCGCTCTTGGTCAGCAGTACGTCGGCCAGCTCGATCGCCGGGGTTTCGATGGGCAGGAAGCCGTACACCTCGAACCCGCGCCGGATGGTATCCAGCATCGACTGGAACGCGATCTGTTCGCGCGGCAGCAATTCCAGCACACCGGGCATGGTGCGGGGCGCGGTCAACGCCATGGTTGCGTCTCACGGTAAAACCGCAAGGTTAGCAGCGCGGATGCCCGTCTTGCGCGGTTGGAGCCGCGCCCGCTATCATTTGCGGCTCGCTGCGGGCCCCTGCCCGGTTGCGACATGTCGGGGTGTAGCTCAGCCTGGTAGAGCGCTACGTTCGGGACGTAGAAGTCGCAGGTTCAAATCCTGTCTCCCCGACCAACTCGAGACGAGCGTGCCGCCTGTCCCGGCGCCCTTCCGGCGGGTGGATGTTGCTTGTAGAACATCTCACCGAGGCAAACCGTCCGCCTGCTGTGGCCCGTGGACCCTTCCACGAAGTGAGCTTCCGCCGCTGGCCCGCGCCAGCGCCACTCACATCGTGTGCGTCGGCTTGTCGCCACCCTGCAAGCCCGCCAGCAGCGTTTCGATCCTGGTGCGCGCGTTGTCGCCGTCGGCGTTCTCGGCGAACTGCACGCCGATGCCGGCGGGACGGTTGCCCTGCGCGGCGATCGGCGTGATCCACACCACCCGGCCGGTGGTCGCGACGCGCTCGGTGCCTTCCGGCAGCGTCATCAGCAGGAACACTTCGTCGCCGAAGTTGTAGCGCTTGTTGGTGGGCACGAACAGGCCGCCGCCCTTCACGAACGACATGTAGGATTGGTACAACGTGTGCTTGTCCTTGATCACGACGGACAGGATGCCCTGACCGCCCACGCCGCCCATTGCTGCCATCGTCTTGCGCCCTCGTTGATTGCGGCGTCAGCTTGCCGCCGAGCCGCGCCGCGGTCAAGCGCGCGCGGTTCCGAACCGGCACCAGCCCCAGCCGTCGAACACCCATGGCGACGGCAACGGGCAATACAGCTTGACGTAATACGGCGGCTGCAGGACGCGTGAACTGCGTGCCGCGGGACTGCCGTCGCGCCAGAACAGGTTGGCATCGCCACGCACGCCGAGCGGCACTTTCATGCCGCCGGCTCCATCCACCACCAGCAGCGCCAGTGCGGGCCGCAACAGCCATGGCGGCCGCCACGGCAAGGTGGTGCCCGCGCGATCATGGCTGTCCAGTCCCGCGACGAAAGTCTCCGTCTCCGCGGCGAAGCGCAACAGGCGGCCACGGCTGAGCGCGGTCTGGCTGGCGTGGGCTTCGATCGCGACTCGCTTGCGCGCCCGTTCGTCGCCATCCAGCGTGAACACCGCGCGCCGCCGCACGCCGGGTTGCGAGCGGCCGTGCAGCAGATACCCCAGGCACTCGGGCTTCGCATCGGCCGGCAACTTCTGGAACACCATCTCCATCAGCACGTGCAGCGCGCTGTGGTCGGGATGGCGGTCGACCAGGTCCGGCAATACCAGCAGCGTCGGGCGCGCACGCTCGATCAGCCCGCACATGCCGGCCAGCATCGAAGCCGTATCGTCGAGCAGCATCCAGGTCACGCCGCCGTCCGGCCAGCCCAGCCGGTGCACCCCGACGCGCCCCGCCCCGAGCGCGTGCAGGGCCACGTCGGCTTCGCCGCGCCGGCGCTGCCCCCAGGCAATGCGCTGCTTCTCGCCGATCCGGATGCGGCGTTCCAGCAGGCGCTGCGGCCACGGATTGTTTTCGCCGTCGCTGACGAACNCCACGTCGACCTGCACGCCGTAACGCAGGGCGCGCTGGATCAGCCCGCCCGCGGCCAGCGACTCGTCGTCCGGGTGCGGCGCCAGCACCATCAGGCGGGCGCCCGGGCGTTTCAGCAGTGCATCGGGATCGAGCAGGTCGGTGTTTTGCTGGCGCAAGCCGGCACTTCCTTTGGTCGTGCGCGGGATGCCGACGCACATTCGGGGCGCGATTGTGCCGCGTCGAGATTGACCCCGCACTGACCGGCGACGCGGCCGCCTATCGCCGCGCGCGGGGCAGGCCGTTCAACCAGTCGAACAACGCGAGATCGCTGCGCAGCGGCCCATTCAGGAGGACGCGCAGGCGGTTGGCGTCCGCGCAACGGGCGCCGAGCGTGGCATCGTCCCAGCCCGGGTCGAACCGCGTGCGTGCGCCCTCGGCGCGTGCGCGCAGGGCGCCTTCCAGCAACCGCGCGGCCTGTTCCAGCCGCTGATCGGGCTCGTCGTCGGCCCACGCCCTGCCGATCGCGCGGGCATCCCCGCGCCCCGCAGCCAGTGCCAGCAGGTCGCGCGCGACTTCCTGGCGGCGCTGCATCCCGCCGTGTTCGGCCAGCAGCCACGCCTGCCCCGGGTTGCCGCCCGCCGCAGCCAGCACCGCCGCGGGATCGGCAACGCCTCTCGATTCCAGCCACGCCGTGGCCTGCGCCGGCGTCGGCAGCGCGATCTCGACGCGCTGGCAGCGGCTGCGCACGGTGGGATTCAAATCCCAGGGGTGGTCGGCCACCAGCACGATCAGGCTTGATGCCGTGGGTTCTTCCAGCGTCTTCAACAGTGCATTTTGCGCCGCGGTGTTCATGGCTTCGGCGGGATCGATCACCGCGACCTGCCAGCCCCCGAGCTGGCTTGCCATCGCCAGCCGCGCCGACAACGCGCGGACCTGGTCGACCACGATCTCCGTGCGCATCTTGTGCGTTTTCGGATTTTCCTCGAGCGTGACGAGCACGCGATCGGGATGCGTGCCCGCGGCGAGCAGGCGGCAGGCCCGGCAACTCCCGCAGGCGCGGCCGTCCCGCAGCGACTCGCACAAGCGCGCGCGCACGAACGCCTCGGTGAGGGCGCGCTTGCCCAACCCCGCGGGGCCGCACACCAGCAAGGCGTGCGGCAGGCTGCCGCTGGCCGCGCGCGCGGCCAGCACGTCCCACGCCGGCATGCACCAGGGTGGCAGCGGATCGCCCGGCGCGAACGCGGACACCATCGCGGTTTCGCCGTCGTCGCTCATGTCGCCTTGCCTGCGCGCAACGCCTCGATGGCGTCGATGGCCGACCCCAGCACCTTCTCGGCAGGCTGCGACGCATCGATCACCCGAAAACGCCGTGGCTCGGCCCGCGCACGCGCGAGATACGCGGCGCGGATGCGCTCGAAGAAATCGTCCCGCTCGGATTCGATGCGATCGGCGTCGCCACGCCGGCTGGCGCGGGCACGACCGTGGGCGACCGGCAGATCCAGCAACAGGGTCAGGTCGGGCAGGAGGCCCGCGGTCGCGATGCGTTCGAGCTCGGCGATCCGCGCACTGTCGATGCCGCGCCCGCCGCCCTGGTAGGCGTAACTCGCATCGGTGAAGCGATCGCACAGCACCCAGCGGCCGGCATCCAGCGCGGGACGCAGCACGTCGCACACCAGTTGCGCGCGCGCCGCGAACATCAGCAGCAGCTCGGTTTCCGCGGCGATGCCGCGATGCGCGGGGTCCAGCACCAGCGCACGGATCGCCTCGCCGACCGGCGTGCCGCCCGGTTCACGCGTGTACAGCACGTCCAACCCGATGCGATCGAAATGTCCGCGCAGGCCCGCCAGCAGCGTGCTCTTGCCGGCACCTTCCCCGCCCTCCAGCGTGATCAGCCTGCCCGTCACCGGTTGTTCTTCCCGAGAATGTATTTCTTCACCGCCGCATTGTGCTCGGCGAGCGTCGCCGAGAACTGGTGCGTGCCGTCGCCCCGCGCCACGAAGTACAGCGCATCGCCCGGCGCCGGGTGCATCACCGCCCGGATCGCCGCGCGGCTGGGCAACGCGATCGGCGTCGGTGGCAGGCCGGCGCGGGTGTAGGTGTTGTAGGGCGTGTCGGTTTCAAGATCCGATTTGTGGATCTTGCCGGCGTAGGCGGAGCCCATACCGAAGATGACGCTGGGATCGGTGTCGAGTTTCATCCCGATCCCGAGGCGGCGCTCGAACACGCCCGCGATCTCGGGGCGTTCGGCGGGCACCGCGGTTTCCTTCTCGACCAGCGAGGCCAGGATCAGCGCCTGGTACGGCGTCTGCAACGGGATCGACGGATCCCGCCCTGCCCATTCCTTCGCGAGATATTCCTGCATCGCCTTGTGCGCCCGCGCGAGGATGTCGAGGTCGGACATGCCCAGCACGTAATCGTAGGTGTCGGGCATGAATTCGCCTTCGGGCGATTGTTCCGCGTCGCCCAGCTTCACCATGGCCGCCGCGTCGGTGAGCGCGGCAAGCTCCTGTTTCAACCTGGGCGCCTTCTGCAGCGCTGAGCGCACCTGCGCGAAGGTCCAACCGTCCNCCAGCGTGACGCGACGGTGCAACACGCGCCCCGCCGCCATGTTTTCCAGCAGCACGGTCGGGGTCATCCCCGGCGCCAGCGCGTACTCGCCGGCGTGCAACTTGTCGGCGACGCCGAGCCGCACCGCCAGCGCACGCCACAGCAGCGGCGAGGCGTCGGAAAGTCCGTCGTCACGCAGCTGCCGGACGATGCCCGTGAACCCCCGGCCTTTCTCGATTTCGACGGTTTGCCCGGCGGCGCGCACGTTCAACGGAGCACGCGTGAAATGCAGGTACGTGACCCCGCCCCACCCCGCTGCCGCGGCGACCGCCAGCACGATGACGAGCATCAGCATCGCCAGCAATTTGGCGAGCCGGCCACGCTGCCTGCGACGGCGCGTCACGCCTCGTCCCCGGCAAAGCCGAGCGAGCGCCAGTGCGCCTGTGCCGCGCGCGCTGCGTCGCCGATGCGCAACACCAGGCCATCCCATTCGCGCACCGGCAACACGCCGCGCACGCTGGAGCACACGAAGATTTCATCCATCCGCATCGCTTCGTCCCTCTCGATCGCCTTCACCACCGCCTGCGGGAAAGCCTGCAACAACTCCGCGCGCAACACGCCCGCGACGCCGCATCGATCCAGCGCCGGCGTGACCAGCGCGCCATCCTGTACGCCGAACACATTGGCGGCCGTCGCCGAAATCAAATGGTCGCCATGGTCGAACATCAGGCCTTCGACCACGTCCACGTCCGACCATTCCGCGCGCGCCAGCACCTGTTCCAGCCGGTTCAGGTGCTTGATGCCCGCCAGGTGCGGCTGCGGCGCCAAGCGCAATCCGCAAGAGCGTACCCGGATTCCGTGCCGGTACCAATCCGCGGGAATCGCGGGCACGGGATGCGCGGCGACAATGCGTGTCGTGCGCGGACTCGCGGGCGGCGCGTAACCGCGCTCGCCCTGACCACGCGTCAAGGTGATCCGCACCACCGCATCGTCGGCGCCAGCCAGCACGCGCCGCGCTTCGTCAGCCAACTGCACCGTTTCCGGCGGCGGCATGCCGAGCCGCGCGCAGCCCTCGCCGAGGCGGCGCATGTGGCGCGTCCACAACGGCGCTGCGCCGCGCGTGAAGCGGATCGTTTCGAACAACCCGTCGCCATACAGCAGTCCGCGATCGAGCGCCGACACGCAGGCATCGGCGCGGCCATTCACCAGCACGTGGTCACTCACGACGGCACCCCGAGCGCGCGCAACAAGCCGCGCGCCTTGGCGCGGGTTTCCGCGAGTTCCGCTTGCGCTTCCGAGTCGACCACGATGCCGGCGCCGGCCCGGAACGCGACCGCATCGCCCTGCATCTGCAGGGNGCGGATCAGGATGTTGAGGTCGCAACTGCCATCGTGGTTCAAATAGCCGAGCGCGCCGGTGTAGGCGCCGCGCGACTCGGCCTCCAGTTCGGCGATGATTTCCATGCAGCGCACCTTGGGGCAGCCGGTGATGGTGCCGCCCGGAAACACCGCCGCGATGGCTTGTCCCGGCGCGACCCCGACGTGCAGCCTGCCGCGCACGTTGGAGACGATGTGGTGCACGTGCGCGTAACTTTCCACGACCATCCGCTCGTCGACGCGGATGCTGCCCGGCACGCAGATGCGGCCGAGGTCGTTGCGTTCGAGGTCGATCAACATCACGTGCTCGGCGCGTTCCTTCGGGTTGTCGACGAGTTCGCGGATGCGCGCGGCGTCATCGTCGCCCGCCGTGCGCGGGCGCGTGCCGGCGATCGGGCGCGTTTGCGCCTCGCCATCGCGGATTTCCAGCAGCCGTTCCGGCGAGGAACTTGCCAACGCCCAGCCTGGTTGTTGCAACAGTCCCGCGAACGGTGCGGGATTGGCGCGGCGCAAGGCCGCATACAGCGGGACCGGTACCGGCGGCTGCGCGTAGCGGGCACGCCAGCCGCGCGACAGGTTCACCTGGAAAGTATCGCCGCTGCGCAGGTACTCATGCACGCGGGCGACGCCCGCGAGGAATCGCGCCGGGTCGTCTTCCTCGATGGATGCCGGCGGCGCAAGCGCGTCCGGAATGGCGGATGACGACCCCGCCTCCAGATCGGACTGCAGCACGTCCAGAAGCTCGCCCCGATCGGATTCCGCCACCAGCAGCGTTCGGCCGCGCCGGCGATCGACCATGATCGCGGCCGGGCAACGTACCGCCAATGCAACCGGGACATCGGGCTCGGCCCCGACCGGCAGCCGCAAGCGCGGCTCGATTTCGCCCGCGAGCTCATAGCCGAGGTACAACAGCCAGCCACCACGAAACGGCGGGCTGGAACCGTCGCCTTGCGTCGGCGATGCATCCGGCCGCGCAGCACGCCAGGCGGCATCCAGTGCATCCAGGAAGCGCGCGCCGACGTCCTCGCCATGTTCGTTGCGCACGCGGCCATCGGCGTGCAAGGCGAGCGTGGCCTGCGGAAACGCGAACAGGATGTCCCAACGCGCCTGCGGACCCGCGAGCGCGCTTTCGAGCAGGCAGGGGTAACGCTCTGGGAACATCGCCGCCAGCGGCAGCAGGTCGCACGTGCCCGGCAGCTCGCGCTGCGCGTGTCCGGTGGCGAAGCGCCCCGCGCCGGCGGTCGGAAGTCCCGGCATCCGGCCGCCGTCACACGCGCCGGAACAGCAAGGTGCCGTTGGTGCCGCCGAAACCGAACGAGTTGGAAATGGCGACGTCGATCTTGCCGTCGCGTGCGGCGTTGGGCACGAAGTCGAGGTCGCACTCTTCGCCCGGCTCGTCGAGGTTGATGGTCGGTGGCAGCACGTTGTCGCGCATCGCCAGCAGGGTGAAGATCGCTTCCACGCCGCCGGCCGCCCCGAGCAGGTGTCCGGTGACCGATTTGGTGGAGCTCATCGCAAGCTTGTACGCGTGATCGCCGAACACGCGCTTGGCCGCGTGCACCTCGCCGATGTCGCCCAGTGGCGTGGACGTGCCGTGCGCGTTGATGTACTGCACCTCGGCCGGATCGACGCCGGCATCCTTCACCGCCGCTTCCATGCAACGCGCCGCGCCTTCGCCGCCCTCGCTGGGGGCGGTGATGTGGTACGCGTCGTCGCTCATGCCGAAGCCGGCCAGTTCCGCGTAGATGCGGGCGCCGCGCGCCCTCGCGTGCTCGTATTCTTCCAGCACCAGCAAGCCGGCGCCGTCGGACAGCACGAAGCCGTCGCGGTCCTTGTCCCACGGCCGGCTGGCGCGGGTCGGCTCATCGTTGCGCGTGCTCATCGCACGCGCCGAACAGAATCCCCCGACTGCGGTCGGGGTGACGCAGAATTCGGCGCCGCCGGTCAACATCGCGTCGGCGTCGCCGTACTGGATCATGCGCATCGCCAGGCCGATGTTGTGCGTCGCCGTCGTGCAGGCGGTGACGCAGGCGATGTTCGGGCCTTTCAAGCCGTGGATGATCGCCAGGNTGCCGGACGCCATGTTGATGATGCAGCCCGGCACGAAGAACGGCGAAATCTTGCGCGGCCCGCCTTCGTAATAGGCCTGCGTGGTGCGCTCGATGCTGGCGATGCCGCCGATGCCGGCGCCCACCGCGACGCCGATCCGCGGCGCATTGGCTTCGGTGATTTCGAGGCCGGAATCCTTCAGCGCATCGGTGCCGGCCGCGACACCGTAATGGATGAAGACATCCATCTTCTTGATGTCCTTGGCCGGGATGTACTGCGCCGGATCGAAGTTCTTCACTTCGCCCGCGATGCGGGTCGGGAACGCGCTGGCGTCGAAATGCGAGATAGGACCGATGCCGCTGTTTCCATCCACCACGTTCCGCCAGGCCGTCGCCACGTCGTTGCCGACGGGCGAAACGATACCGAGGCCGGTCACCACCACACGCCGCTTGTTCATGGAAACTCCGTGCTTCGAATGTTCGCCGCGATCAGGCCGCGCGTTTCCCGCGGCATCCGGAGGCCTGCGCGCCGCCCGGGGACGCAAGCGACGACCGCGGGCGCCCNCCGGCGCGCACAAGCCAGGATGCCGCCGGCCCTGCGGAAGCCATACTCGGGCGCACAGTCCCCGCCCCCAACAAAGCGAAAGCTGCGCACTGGAGGCGCAGCTTTCGGGTTGCCGCTGTGACAAGGCCTTGCGCCGCCATGGGGCATGCGCCGACGCCGCGGATCAGGATTTGACGTGCGCCTTGATGTAATCCACCGCCTGCTGCACGGTGGTGATCTTCTCGGCTTCCTCGTCGGGGATCTCGGTTTCGAACTCCTCTTCGAGCGCCATCACCAGTTCGACGGTGTCCAACGAGTCCGCGCCGAGGTCGTCGACAAACGAGGCGTTCGGGGTGACGTCTTCTTCCTTGACCCCCAGTTGATCGACCACGATCTTCTTGACGCGTTCTTCGATGCTGCTCATGAGACAGTGCCTCCCGGGACAATGGCGTTCGAGGGAGGGCCATGCCCTTCCCCACTCGGCCCGCGCGCACCCGAACGGGCCACGCAGGATACAGTGAAATCATGACCCGCGTGGGGTCGCGTGGTGACTCCGTGACCGGAAACCCGCCCCGGCCGCGGCACGAAAGACGCAATATTACCCTGTTCCGTCCGCCATATCGAGTGCGATCGTCCCTGATCGCTGCGCTGACCAATCGCCAGCGAGATCAAGCGCTCGCAACGCATGAAGACCGGAACGGCCATGGAGCCACCATCCATGGCCAAGAGCTCCTTGGCCTGGCTTTTCACGACAGCCGCTTCGAGCGGATTTTTCAGGTTCCCCAGCAACACCAGACCCGATCAAGCCATGTACATGCCGCCATTCACATGCAGCGTCTCGCCGGTGATGTAGCCGGCGGCCTTCGAAGCCAGGAATGCCACGGCGTGCGCGACGTCGGCGGGCGCGCCGAGACGGCCCAGTGCAATCGTGCCTTCCAGCGCCTTGCGCTGCTCGTCGGTCAGCGCGCGGGTCATGTCGGTGTCGATGAAGCCCGGCGCGCCCACGTTCACGGTGACGCCGCGCGAGCCGATCTCGCGCGCCAACGATTTCGAGAATGCGATGATGCCGGCCTTGGCCGCGGCGTAGTTGGTCTGTCCGGGGTTGCCCGTCACGCCGACCACGGAGGCGATGTTGATGATGCGACCGTGGCGCGCCTTCATCATCGTGCGCATCACCGCCTTCGAGGTGCGGTAGACCGAGGTGAGGTTGGTGTCGAGGATCGCCTGCCAGTCCTCGTCCTTCATGCGCATCAGCAACTGGTCGCGGGTGATGCCGGCGTTGTTGACCAGGATCGAAAGGCCGCCGTGCTCCTTCACGATCGCCTCGATCAACCCGTCCACCGCGGCGCCGTCGGTGACGTTCAACGCGCGGCCCTGTCCAGCATGCGCGGACAATCGTGCGCCGATCGCCCGCGCGCCGGCTTCCGACGTCGCGGTGCCGATCACCTTCGCGCCCTGCGCCGCGAGTTCGTCCGCGATCGCCGCCCCGATGCCGCGCGATGCGCCGGTCACCAGCGCAATTTCACCCTGCAATGTTCCCGTCATGCCATGCTCCACGAAGTGTTCAGGACTCGGGCCAGACGACGGCCTGCGCCACGATGACGTGCTCGCCGTCGAAGGTTGCCGCGGGCGAGCCATACAAGACGTAGCCCAACGCCAGCGCCTCGCTGACGCGACGACAAAAGCTTGCGTCGTCGGGTCCGGTCAGCACCCGGTAGATCGGCAAATCATCCGGCGGCCTGCCCATCGCCATCCCCGCAATCAATTCGAAACGTCCGCAAGCGCCTGCGCCATTTCCGCCGGCGTGCCGAGCGCGCGCGCGTCGATGGCCTTGTCGATGCGCTTGCACAAGCCCGCCAGCACCTTGCCGGGCCCGCACTCGAAGATTTTCGCGGCGCCGTTGCGCACCAGCGATTGCACCGTGTCGGTCCACAGCACCGGCATGTACAACTGGCGCTCCAACGCGGCGCGGATGAATTCGATGCCGACGTGCGCCTTGGCGTCGGCGTTCTGCAACACCGGGATCGTCGGCACTTGCCACGGCAGCTCGGCCATCCTCGCAGCCAACTGTTGCGCGGCATCGCGCATCAGCGGCGTATGCGAGGGCACGGAAACCTGCAACTTGATCACCTTGCGCACGCCGAGTTCGCCCAGGCGTTGCGCGGCGCGGTCGACCGCCCCCGCGTGGCCTGCGATCACCAGTTGGCCCGGGCTGTTGTAGTTGGCCGGCGTGACGACTTCCTCGCCGGAGACTTCCTTGCAAACCTGCTGGATCAATTCGTCTTCGGCGCCCAGCACCGCGGCCATCGAACCCNCCCCGGCCGGCACCGCGGCCTGCATCAGGCGCCCGCGTTCGGCGACCAGCGCCGCGGCTTCGCGCAACGGCAGCGCGCCCGCGCACACCAGCGCCGAATATTCACCGAGGCTGTGTCCCGCCACCTGCGCCGGTACCGCGCCGCCCTGCGCCAACCAGGTGCGCCATGTCGCGACACTCGCGGCCAGCAGCGCCGGCTGGGTGTTCTCGGTCTTGCCGAGTTCGGCTTCCGGACCGTCCTGCGACAAGGCCCAGAGATCGAAACCGGCGCCTTCGGACGCTTCATCGAAGGTCTTGCGGACCTCCGGAAACGCCGCACCAAGCTCGGCCAGCATCCCGACCGCCTGCGAGCCCTGGCCCGGGAAAACGAATGCCAGGTCGGCGCGTGGTGCTGGTTGATTGATCGTGATGTCGCTCATGTCGAAAATTTACTTTGCATTTGCATATGCATTGGCCCACCGGCACGTAACCCAAGGGCCGTGAAGAACCGTCGCGAGCGACGGCAGATCGCGCGACGCCGGAGCGCAGGATGCGGAGCGTACACGCAGTACGTGAGCAATCCGAGCNCCGCCGGCGCGCGAGCTGCCGAGCGCAGCAGGTTATTCACGGCTCTAGTACCGGACCATCGCCGACGCCCAGGTAAACCCGCCGCCGAAGGCTTCCAGCAACAGGTTCTGGCCGCGCTTGATCTTGCCCGAACGCACCGCGGCATCCAGCGCCAGCGGCACCGAGCCCGACGAGGTATTGGCGTGCTTGTCCACCGTCACGATCACGCGCTCCATCGACATGCCGAGGCGCTTGGCGGTGGCCTCGATGATGCGCAAGTTGGCCTGGTGCGGGATCAGCCAGTCGACCTCGGATTCCTGCATGCCGGCCGCGGCCAGCGTCTCGCCGACCAGCGCATCGAAAGTCTTGACCGCGAACTTGAACNCCTCGCGCCCGCTCATGTGGATGCGCACGCCATGGTTCTTCTCGTCACTGAATCCCGCCGACACGCCGACCGGGTTGTAGAGAAGGTGCTTGTAGCCGCCATCGGCGTGCAGGCAGGTGGCGAGGATGCCCGGTTCGTCGGAGGCTTCCAGCACCACCGCACCGGCGCCGTCGCCGAACAGCACGCAGGTTTCGCGCTCGCTCCAGTCGACCATGCGGGTAAGTGTTTCGGCCCCGATCACCAGCGCCTTCTTCACCTGCCCGGTGCGCACGAAATTGTTGGCGACGCCCAGCGCATACACGAAGCCCGAGCACGCGGCGTTGACGTCGAAGGCCATGCAGCCGTTCGCGCCCAGCCGGTCCTGGACCAGGCAGGCCGTGGCCGGGAAGATGATGTCGGGCGTGGTGGTGCCCAGCACCACCATGTCCAGTTCGGAGGCCTTGACGCCTGCGTCGCGCAGCGCCTGTTCGGCGGCACGGAAAGCCAGGTCACCGGTGGTTTCGCCGTCGGCGGCCACGCGGCGTTCACGGATGCCGGTGCGGGTGCGGATCCATTCGTCGCTGGTGTCGACCATCTTCTCGAGGTCGAAGTTGGTGACGACACGCTCCGGCAGCGCGCTGCCGGTGGCGAGGATGCGGGCGTAGGTCAAAATGCGATTCCCCGTTCAAAAATTGAACGCAACAAAAAACGCGACGGCGCCGATCAGCGCCGCGCGTGCGTTTGCGACCCCGTGCACAACAAGGACCTCAGTCCTCGTCGACGACTGCCTGCTTGTCTTCGATCACCTTGCGGCCACGGTAGTAGCCGTCCTTGGTGATGTGGTGACGGCGGTGGACCTCGCCCGACGTCGGATCGGTGGCGAGCTGCACCTTGTCCAGTGCGTCGTGCGCACGGCGCATGCCGCGGCGGGAAGGTGATGTGCGGCTCTTGGCAACGGCCATGATGGCTCTCCTGCTGATGCTGGATAGGTCAACGATGTTTCGCGCGGGCTTCGAGAAGGTTGCGCAAATCCGCGAACGGATGCGTCACCGCCTCGTCCCGCTCCGCATCCTGCGGCGGGNCACCGGGCATCGTCCATTCGCCCTGCAGGATTTCGCCGCCGGGCTTCACGGGCACCAGCGGCAAAACCAGAAGCAATTCGTCCTCGATCACCTTGCGCGGCGACAACGCGCCGCCTTCGAGCAGCAACGGTTCGCAATCGCCGGGCAGCGCGGCGGCATCCGCTTCGTCCGCGAGCAACCCCAGCCGGGTGTCGACTTCGGCCGGAAACACGAACTCGTCGAGGCTGCGCTGGCATTCCAGCGTCAACCCCGCGTGCAACCGGACGTGCAACCGCGGCTCGCCCAGATCGCCCGTTTCGAAATCCAGTCGATAGGCGACCTCGCCGCTGTCGTTCGCCAGCGCCTCGACCAGCCGCGGCAATTCCGCAACCGGCAGGGACCCTTCGAAAGACCGCCGCCCGGCCACCATGCGTTCGGCGTCCACACTCGCTGGCAGGGACGCGGACATAAGCGGGGAATGCTAGATTCCGCACTGCACAAAGTCANCCGGAAAGCACGCCACGGACTTGGCCCGTATCATGCTTGCCATCCTGGTGTTCACGCCATACCGAGCCGAGCCTTGACCGCCCTGCCCAGCACCCTGCTCGCCATCATCCTGCCCGCGCTGGTGGCGGTGCTCGTCTGCGTGCTGATCGTCGTGTTGCTGGCCCGCCAGATGCGCCACCAACGCGCGTTGCGCACCCTGTACCTGGAAGCCGACGGCCTTGAACACGACCTCAAGGAGTGCCGCACCCGCCTCGCCCGCGCGCACGCGTCCATGTCGATCAACCCGAACCAACCCACGGCCGGCGAAACCGACGCCCGCCACGCCATCGATGCTGCGTTGCGCGAACTGCTGGCGCACCGGTTGTGGTTGCGCGACGAAGCCGGCAATGCCAACCAGCGCGACCTGGACGCCGCGGTCAGCGCGATCGGCAAGGCCCGCGGCGCGCTCGGCCGGCAGCTGCAGGAGCTCGATTCCGCGCAACGCGCGCTGGAAACCGCGGTGCGCGAAAAAATCGAGGATCTTTCGCAACAATGAGTGCCCCACGGATCGTGTTGGCCTCGACCTCGCGCTACCGCGCCGAACTGTTGCGACGCCTGCTGGATGATTTCGAACAAGTCTCGCCCGACGTGGACGAACCCGAACTGCCCGGCGAAGCGCCTGGCGCACGCGCCTTGCGGCTCGCCGTCGCCAAGGCCGAAGCCGCGGCCAGGGACCGCCCCGATGCGTTGGTGATCGGCTCCGACCAGGTCGCTGCGCACGGCGAAACGGTGCTGCACAAGCCCGGCAACATCGAGAATGCACGCCAGCAACTGCGCGCAAGTAGCGGAAATGTCGTTGATTTTCATACGGCCTTGTGCGTGATCGACACCCGCAGCGGCAAATCCGGCACCGCGCTGGACCACACCCGCGTCGTCTTTCGCGTTCTCACCGATCCCGAAATCGATCGCTACCTGGCCATCGAGCGTCCCTTCGATTGCGCCGGCAGCTTCAAGTCCGAGGGCGCCGGCATCAGCCTGTTCGAGCGCATCGAAAGCGAAGATCCCACGGGCTTGATCGGGATGCCCCTGATCGCCTTGGCGCGGCTGTTGCGCAAAGCCGGTTACGCGCTGCCCTGAAGGCGNCCGCGTTCGCGCAATCGCGACGCCCGCCAGCGTACACTCGTCCCAGATACGCACATCCGGGAACAGGCATGGACCAGAACTTCGCCGCCGCCACCGCGGCATCCGCGGACAGTCGGCCGCGGCAGCGACTCGATGCCGCGCTGGCCCAGGTCAACGACGTGCTGGTCGGCAAGAACCGGGCGATCCGGATGGCGTTCACCTGCCTGCTGGCGGGCGGCCACCTGCTGGTGGAAGACGTGCCGGGGGTCGGCAAGACGACCCTGGCGCACGCACTGGCGGTGACGCTGGGATTGTCGTTCCGGCGCATCCAGTTCACCTCGGACCTGTTGCCCAGCGACATCGTCGGGGTCAGTGTCTTCGACCGCGACAGCGGCGCGTTCCGCTTCCAGCCGGGGCCGGTCTTCGCGCAACTGCTGCTGGCCGACGAAATCAACCGCGCCACGCCCAAGACCCAGAGCGCCCTGCTGGAAGCGATGGCCGAGGGCCAGGTCNCCGTCGACGGCGCCAGCCGCTCGCTGCCGCAACCCTTCTTCGTGGTGGCAACGCAGAACCCGCTGGACATGGCAGGCACCTATCCGTTGCCCGACTCGCAACTCGACCGTTTCATGCTGCGCATCGCGCTGGATTATCCCGATGCCGAAGCCGAGCGCAGGCTGCTGACCGGCGAAGACCGCGCCGCGATGGTCGGCCGGCTGTCGCCACGCCTCGACGCTGCCGACATCCTCGCGTTGCGCCAACGCGCGCATGCGATCGTCGCCAGTCCCGCCCTGCTCGATTACGTGCAGGCGTTGGTGGCGGCCAGCCGCAAGCACCACGACATCCGCACCGGGCTGTCGCCACGCGCAGGCCTGGCACTGCTGGCGGCGGCGCGCGCCTGGGCCCTGCTGGGCGATCGCGATTACGCGTTGCCGGAGGACGTGCAGGCGGTGTTCGTCGCCGTCGCCGGCCACCGCCTGATCCCGGCGCGCACCCTCGCCCGCGATGCGCTGGCGCAGGCGCTGCTGGAATCGGTCGCGGTGGAGNGACGTGATGGATGGCGTCGCGCAGCATGGGCGAACCGGCCTTGCAGCGCGCGTGCAACGCTGGTCGCGGGCGTTGATGCGTGGACGCAATCCCGAAACGCTGCCGGTACGGCTCGATCGCCGTCGCATCTACATCGTGCCGACCCGGGCGGGGTTCGGATTCGCGGTGCTGCTCGCGACCATGCTGGTCGGTGCCCTGAACTACCAGAACAACGCCGCACTGCTGCTCACCTGCCTGCTCGGCGCGGCGCTGTCCGGCAGCATGCTGCTGACCTGGCGCGAGCTGCATGACCTCNCCTTGCGCTCGTTGCACGCCGAGCATGGCTTCTGCGGTGCGCGCCTGCCGCTGCACCTCGCCTTCGCCGACGACCGTCGCGCCCGCCATGGCCTCGGCATCGCGGTGGACGAACTGGAACAACCCTGCCCGCTCGAACCGGGCACCAGTCGCGCCAGCGTGACCATCCCGACCGACCGGCGCGGCTGGATGGCGGTACCGCGCATGCGGATCTCCAGCACGCTGCCGTTCGGCCTGTTCCGCGCGTGGAGCTGGATCACCCCGGCGCAACGCGTGCTGGTGTACCCGCGCATCCTGGCCGACAGCAAGCCGCCCGCGCGCAACGACGATCCAGCCGAACGCATCACCGGCGGCGACGAATTCGCGGGCTTGCGCGACTACCACCCCGGCGATCCGATCCGGCACGTCGCGTGGAAGGCCAGCGCGCGCCACGACCACCTGCTGGTACGCGAGTTCGATCGCGCCGCGCCCGGGCAACCGTTGCGCTTCGACTGGAACGCCCTGGCCGGCATCGACCGCGAAACCCGCCTCTCGCGCCTCGCCGGCTGGGTGTGCGATGCCTACGCCGCCGCGCATCCGTGGATACTGGTGCTGGAAGACAACCGCTCGTTCGGCCCGGCCAGCGACACCGGACACTATCNCCGTTGCCTCGCCGCGCTGGCGGAGCTGCCATGAAGCGCCGCCACGCGCCACCGGGAACCCGCGTGATCGCATCCACGCTCGGTGCGCTGCCGTTCGACCTGCTGTGCCTGACCGTGTTATGCGTGGTGGGTGCGCACGTGCCGCACCTGCCCATCTGGTACACCGCAACGCTGGCCGCAATCGTGGTCGTGCGCTGGTGGCGGCGCCGCAAATACCACCGCCGCGTGCCCGCATGGCTGCGGATCGTGATGCTGGTGGCGGTGCCACTGGCGGTGGTCGCGGTGTACGGCTCGCCGTTCGGGCGCGAGGCTGGCGCGGCGATCGTGTGCGGGCTGCTGGTGGTGAAGGTGCTGGAAAGCGAATCGGTGCGCGACGCGCGCATGTCGATCGGCTTCGCTTGTTTCATCCTGATGAGCGCATTGCTGTTCGACCAGTCGCTCCCTTTCACCATCCTGGTCGGACTGATGCTGTTGCCGGCGCTCGCAACCCTGCGCGCGCTGGAACCGGGCCTGTCCCGATCGGGCTGGTGGCCGGCATTCAAGCCGGGAACCGTGACGCTGGCCGCCAGCCTGCCGGCCGCATTGGTCGGCTTCCTTTTGATCCCGCGCCTCGCGACGCCATTGTGGGGCGCGCCGGACAGCGGCCAGGGCCGTACCGGGATCAGCGACAGGATGGCGCCCGGCGACATCCATTCGCTGCTCACCGACAACGCGGTCGCGATGCGGGTCGGCTTCGATGGCGCGCCGCCACCCGAAGACCGGCGCTATTTTCGCGGCATGGTGCTGTGGGAATTCGACGGACGTGCGTGGCTGCCGGGTGCTGCCGCGCGGCGCCCGTGGCCACCGGCGCCGGTGGGCATCCGCGATCCGCCCACGCACTATGAAGTCACCCTGCTGCCCAGCCACCGGCACTGGATGTTCGCACTGGACGTGCCCATCGACACGCCGGAAGAAGCGCGCATGGGGCCCGACCATACCTTGCGTTCGGCGCAGCCCATCACCCATACCTTCCGCTACCGCGTCGAATCCGCGACCGACTACCGCATGGACCCGGAAGGACTCGCTCCGCGCCTGCGCGCCGCTGCGCTGGAACTGCCCGAGGGCTTCGATCCGCGCGCGCGTGCCTTGGCGGCACGCTGGCGCGCGCAGACCGGCGGCAACGCGGCGGAAATCGTGCGCCATGCGTTGAACCTGTTCCACGACGGCGGGTTCGTCTACGACCTCGACGCCCCGCCGTTGGGACGCGACAGCATCGACGACTTCCTGTTCGACACCCGGACCGGTTTCTGCGAACACTACGCCAGCGCCTTCACCTTCCTGATGCGCGCCGCCGGCGTCCCCGCGCGCGTGGTGGTCGGCTACCAGGGGGGTTACTGGAACGATTTCGCGCATTACCTGCTGGTCCGCCAGTCCGATGCGCACGCCTGGGCGGAAGTGTGGCTGGCCGGGCGCGGATGGGTGCGGGTCGATCCGACCGCCGCAGTCAGCAGGGTCATGCTGGCCGACACCGGCGGCGCGGCCGGTGACGTCGGTGGCGGCAGCATCAGCTGGTGGATGCCCTGGCGCAACCGGATGGACGTGGTCAACCGCTGGTGGGGTCAAACCGTTGTAGGTTTCGATGCCCTCGAACAAAGCCGGCTGTTCCGTCCGTTCGGCATCGCGCGCACCTCCGCGCAGATGCTGGGCGTCGCATTGGCCGTCGCGGTGTTTCTCGCGCTTGGTGTCGGCGCGTTGCTGGCCTCGCTGCGGCCGCGCGCGAAACCGCGCGACGCGTTGTCTGCCGCGCAACTGCGCCTGCAACGCAAACTCGCGCGAATCGGAATCGTGCGCGGCCATGCCGAGGGCCCACGCGATTTTTACCTGCGCACTGCAACCGAACTCCCCGACCTGGCACCTACTGTAAACAAGCTGGCCGCCGAATACCTGGCCCTGCGTTACGCTTTTCCCGAACCGCCGCCTGAACGCATCCGCGTTTTCGTGCGGCGCCTTCGCAATTTCCATCCACGCCGTGTGGTCAAATAGACGCATCGGTATCCTTTCCCGGAGGCCTGTCATGTCACGTCGCATCCTGTTTCTTTCCGTCGTGGGAGGGTTGGCCCTGGGCGGCTGCGCCACCATTCCGCAACCCTTGCAGGGCACCTACACGCCGGTCGCGTTGAACGCGGCCCAGAGCGGAACCGTCACCGCCACGCCGGTGCGCTGGGGCGGCGAGATCATCCAGACCGAGCCACGCCAGCAGCAGACCTGCTTCTTCGTGCTGGCGGAAACGCTGGATTCGCAGGCGCGGCCGAAGCGCGACGGGGAAAGCCTCGGCCGCTTCGTGGCCTGCAAGCAGGGCTTCTACGATCCGGAAGTGTTCGCCAAGGGCCGCGAAATCACCGTGACCGGCACGCTGGACGGCACCGTCCAGCACAAGATCGGCCAGTTCGATTACACCTACCCCAAGGTCGAGGTCAGCAACGTCTACCTGTGGCCGAAGCGGCCGCTGTACGTGCAGCGATCCGACCCATGGGGCCCGTGGGGCCCGTGGGGTTGCGATCCGTTCTGGTCGTCGTGGGGCTGCGGGTGGGGCTATGGCGGTTGGTACTACCCGCAGCGGGGGATCGTGGTGCCGCGCCCGGCGCCACCGCCCCCGCCGCCCAAGAAGGGCTGATCGCCGCAGCCACCGCTTCGAACGAAAACGCCCGAGATAGCGGGCGTTTTCGTTGCATCCGGACACGCGAAAAATCGACGGTCACACCATCCGTTCCGGCATTTGCCTGCCTGCCATCAGGTGCACGTGCAAGTGGTACACGGTCTGTCCGCCGCCACGGTTGCAGTTGATCACGCAGCGATAGCCAGCCTCGGCAAAGCCTTCACGCTTGGCGTAAGCCGAGGCCGCAAGCAAGAGCTTGCCCAGCAACGCGGCGTCGGCCTCCGTGCAGTCGTTCAAGGTCGCGAACGATTTTTTCGGCACGAACAGCACGTGCACAGGCGCCTGCGGATGGATGTCGCGGAACGCAAGCACATCGTCGTCCTCGTACACGATGTCGGCAGGCAGTTCACGGCGGATGATCTTGTCGAATATGGTATCGCTCACACGTTTTCTCCTTCTTCTATCCGCAGCGACATGCCTTGCGATTCGGGCGCGACCAACCTGAAACCGAACTTTTCGTACAGAAGGCTGGCCGTGCCATCTGCAATCAACCCCACCTGTGTAAATGGAAACGCACGCACGTGCACCTGCTCCATCAATGCTTGCATGATGCGCCGGCCCAAGCCGCGCCGTTGCCACGCCGGGGCCACTGCAATGTCGACCACGAACAGGAACAGGCCGCCATCACCCACAACGCGTCCCATGCCGATCAGCTCGCCGCCATCACGCACGCACACCGAACACCAACTCGACCGAAGCCCCTCGCGCGCACCGGCAGCACTCATCGCGCTGAGGCCAGCGGCCACGCGCAATGCGAGATATTCCTCGACGGCAGGGATCTGCAGTTGCAAATCGGGTTCATCTTGTGCCGACATCGCTCACTCCATCGTCAGGCGGGTGCCGAACGCATGCGCCAGCGTGCCCCGATCGACGTNCTCCAGTTCGCCGCCGAGCGGCACGCCATGCGCAAGCCGTGTCGCGCGCACGCCGGCGGCGCGCGCAAGCTGACCCAGCCAGTGCGCGGTGGCTTCGCCTTCCACGGTGGGGTTGGTGGCGATCACCATTTCGGCGATTTCGCCACTCGCGAGCCGCTGCTGCAACAAACCCGCACCGAGTTCCTGCGGCCCCATGCCATCCAGCGGCGACAGGCGCCCCATCAGCACGAAATAGCGGCCGCGGTAACCGGTGGCCTGCTCGATCGCCAGCAGGTCGGCCGGGGTTTCGACGACGCACAGCAGCGAAGCATCGCGCGAGGCATTCGCGCAGATCGCGCATTCATCCCGTTCACTGAAATTGCGGCAGGCCTTGCAATGCCCGATGCGTTGCATCGCATCGCCGAGCACGCGCGACAAACGCGCGCCCCCTTCGCGGTCGCGTTCCAGCAGATGGAACGCCATGCGCTGCGCGCTCTTGGCGCCGACACCCGGCAGGCAGCGCAGGGCTTCGACCAGTTCGGCGAGGAGATCGGGGTTGCCGGTCATGCGATCAAAACGGGAGCTTGAANCCCGGCGGCAGGTTCATCCCCGAACCGACGCCACCGAGTTTCTGCTGGCTGGCCTCCGCAACCTTGTTGACGGCATCGTTGATGGCGGCCGCCAGCATATCCTCGGCCATCTCGGGGTCGTCCGCCATCAGTTTGCGGTCGACCCGCACGCGGCGCACCTCATGCCGGCCGGTCATGGTGATTTCGACCATGCCGCCGCCGGCGCTGCCGGTGACCTCCAGCTTCGCGATCTCCTCCTGCGCGCGCTTCAGCTCTTCCTGCATGCGCTGCGCCTGCTCCATCAACTGTCCCAACTGTCCTTTCATGCCTGTCCACCACGGGTCGGTCGAATGCTTTCGGGGATGATTTCGGCGCCGAACTGGCGTTGCATGTCCTGGATGATCGGATCTTCGGCAAGCGCGCGTTCGGCTGCGGCCTGCGCGTCGGAACGCACCTTGGCGGCGCGCATCGCGGGCGTCTCCGCCACCGCCTCGTGCACGATGCGCACGCGCAACCGGCGGCCGGCCACCCCGCCCAACTTGTCCTGCAACTGCCTGCACAGCGCATCGCTGCAGAGAATTTCGTGTTCGGGTTTCAGTGCCAGCGTCAGCACGTCGCCTTCGAGCGATTTCGGCAACGCGTGCTGCGCGAGCAGCCCGACCGGGCCGCCCAGGCCAGCCGACTGGATCCACGCTTCCCAGTCGGCGATGCCGTCGATGCGTGGCGCGACAGTCGGCTTCGACGTCGCGGCGGATGCCTGCGGCGAAGCCGCTTCGCGCGCTGGCGCGGGTGCAACGCCCGTGCGTGGCGCGGACACAGCCGAAGCCGCGGAAGGCGCCGACACGGTGGCGTGGCCCGCCGCGACACGCACGGGCGCCGCCGCGGCATCCCCATTCCCATCGTCGTTGCGAAACGCCAGCATCCTCAGCAGCGTCATCTCGAAACCGGAACGCACATCGGGCGCCAGCGGCAGGNCGCGGCGACCGTGCAGCGCAAACTGGTACCACACCTGCACGTCTTCCGGGNGAACCTTGCCGGCCAGCTCGTCGAGCACCCCGCGTTCGGGCTCGTCGCCGGCAAAGCCCGGCACCAGTTGCCGAAGCTGGATGCGGTGCAACGCGTTGGCAAGCTGTTCCAGCACCACCGCAAAGTCCGGTGACAAGCCCGCGATGCGATCGGATTCGTCCATCAAGGCCTTGCCATCGCCAGCGGCCAACGCACGCAGCAGCGCACCGACGTCGTTGTCCGCGATGGTGCCCAGCATCGCACGCACGTCGTCCGCGCGCAGCGTCCCGCCACCGTGCGCGATGGCCTGGTCGAGCAGCGACAGGCCGTCGCGCAACGAACCGTCGGCGCCACGCGCAAGCTCCGCGATGGCCGCATCGTCGAACGCAACACCTTCCTTGCCGAGGATCATCTTCATCTGCCCGGCAATCTGCCCGGGCAGCAACCGCTTCAAGCCGAACTTCAGGCAGCGTGACAGCACCGTCACCGGCAATTTCTGCGGATCGGTGGTGGCGAGCAGGAACTTGACGTGTTCCGGGGGCTCTTCCAGCGTCTTCAGCAACGCGTTGAAGGCACTTTTCGAGAGCATGTGCACCTCGTCCACGAGGTACACCTTGTAGCGCCCGCGCGCCGGCGCATATTGCGCGCTTTCGATCACCTCGCGCACGTCATCGACACCGGTATTGCTGGCGGCGTCGATCTCGATGAGGTCGACGAAACGGCCGGCATCGACTGCGGTGCAGATCGCGCACTCGCCGCACGGATGCGCCGACATGCCGCGCTCGCAGTTCAGCGACTTGGCGAAGATGCGCGCGATGGTGGTCTTGCCGACCCCGCGCGTGCCGGTGAACAGGTAGGCATGGTGCACGCGCCCGGAATCCAGCGCGTGGGTCAGCGCCTTGACCACGTGTTCCTGTCCGACCAGTTCGCCGAACTGCTTCGGGCGCCATTTGCGGGCAAGAACCTGATAGCTCATGGTGATTGATCTGGGGGCGGCTACCCATTGTGCCAAGTCAGAGCGGTCAGACCAAGCACACGAGATGGTTCGTCTTGTGCCCATTCTCCATGCCCGTTATCCTGCGCAGTCCGCTGCGTACAAACGCAGTCAGGAGAGGTGTCCGAGCGGTCGAAGGAGCACGCCTGGAAAGTGTGTAAGCGGCTAAACCCCGCTTCGCGGGTTCGAATCCCGCCCTCTCCGCCAGTTTTCAGGAAAATCAGGAAATGGTGGGTGGCGGGTGAGGACCCGCTGGTTCGACAAATTCGTCAGGAACGAACTTGGACAACCGCAGGTTGGCCCCGAGCGTAGCGAGGGGTGAGCATCAGGGATGATGCGAACAATCCCACCCTCTCCGCCAGTTTCACAGTTCATGGTGGCCCCGTTGGTGCCTCCGCGACGCTAGATCGAAAATCCCGCCAGGGCCGGAAGGCAGCAACGGTATTGATTGACGCGTGCGCCGGAGATCCGCTGGCGGGGCCGCCGCCTACTCGGCGCCAGGGTGAAGCCACTCCGAAACGCCCTCGGCATAATGCTCGCGTTTCCAGATCGGCACGCGCGCCTTGACTTCGTCGACGACATAGCGGCAGGCGTCGAACGCGGCTGCGCGGNGGCCCGCGGACACGCCGGCCCATACCGCGATCTCGCCGAGCGCGAGATCGCCCACGCGATGAACGCACACGATACGTTCGACCGCGAATCGCGCGCGTGCCTCCTCGACGATCTTGCGCCCTTCGGCTTCGGCCAGTTCGACATACGCCTGGTACGACAGGCCATTCACCGCACGCCCGTCGTTGTGGTCGCGCACACGACCTTCGAAGCAGACCACGGCGCCCACACCGCGGCCTTCCAGCTCCCCTTGCAACCGCGCTGCGTCGATGGGCTTGTCGCTGATCGCGAACACGTCAGCCCCCCGACACCGGCGGCAGGAACACCACCTCGTCATGGTCGGCGAGGNGTCGGTTCCAATCGGTGAACTCCCCGTTCACGGCAACGCGCAAGCGTTCGGGCGTGAACGTGAAACCGTGTCGCGCCGCAAGTTCGGCGTACAGCGCGCGCACATCCTGCGCATCGCTGGCGACCATTTCCTCCGCGCGACCGGCACTGTCGCACAACGAAGCAAAATAGAGCAGGCGGTAATTCATGCCTTCGCCCGCAACTTGCCGGCGCGCACGTTGCGCTTGCCACCGGATTTTTCCAGCAGCCGCACGCTCTCGATCACGATCTCGTGCGACAGCGCCTTGCACATGTCGTACACGGTCAAGGCCGCGACGCTGGCGCCGGTCAGCGCCTCCATCTCGACGCCCGTCTTGTGGGTGATCGCGACTTCGCAGCGGATCGCCAATTCGGTGTCCGACACGAACCCGGCTTCGAGCTTGCAGCGCTCGATCGCGAGCGGATGACAGAACGGGATCAACTCGTGGGTGCGCTTGGCAGCCATGGTGCCGGCAATCACGGCGGTGTCGAGCACCGGCCCCTTGGGCGAACGCAGTCCGCCTTCACGCAGGGNTTTCGCAACGTCGGCCGGGAACCGCACGATGGCTTGCGCCACCGCAACGCGCGCGGTGACGACCTTGGCGCCGACATCGACCATGCGCGGACGGTTGGAGGGATCGATGTGGGAAAGTTGTCGTTTGGCAGCCATCGTATGCGTCACTTGTTTACTGGACCCGGCGACTAGGCTCACACATCCCTGTGTTCGCCAAGTCGCTCCGGCCCGCGACATCACGTCGCGGGCGCTACTCGCGCCATCCATGGCGCTCACCCTTCGGGCCGCCTCCGGCGTTCGGTCGCGCTCCATGCGCGCCACGTCGTACGCGCAGCCGATGCCACCGGCATCGGCTGGACGCGCGCCCTC
>JGI26539J51216_1000714_pt1 | contig 23832 bp, 31 predicted proteins | sample ThiBio_1000_biof_2_FD_51216 | JGI IMG/M metagenome (IMG submission 51216)
CCGCCGCGAGCGCCCGGCGCAGCACCCCCGGCCGGGCGTGGCGGGTCAGGATGATGCAGCGGGTGGAGGGCACGTGCGCCGCGATCCACTGGGCCACCTCCGCGCCGTCGCGGCCGGGCATCTCGACGTCCAGCACCGCGACGTCGGGGTGGTGCTCCTGCACCCGGGCGACGGCCTCGTCGCCGGTGGCGGCCTCGCCGACCACGACGAGGTCGCTCTCCAGCCCCAGCAGCGCACCGACGGCGCCCCGGGTCAGGGACTCGTCGTCCGCGAGCACCAGTCGGATCACCGCGCACCCACCGGCAGCGTCGCGTCCAGCCGGAAGGTGCCGTCGGCGGCCGGACCCGCGTCGAGGTGCCCGGAGTGGTCGTCGAGGTAACGGCTCAGTGCCGCCAGCCCGGTGCCGGGGTCGGACCCGTCGGCCGGGAGCGCGCCGTCGTTCACCACACGCAGCCGCGCGGCCCCGTCGCGCACCTCGATCCCGATGCTGCAGTGGCTGGGCTCGGCGTGCCGCAGCACGTTGGTCATGGCCTCGCGCAGGACGCGCCCCAGGACGTTGCGGGCGGTACGTCCGACCGTCGCGGGATCGCCCTCGACGCGCAGCACCACGCCGGCGGAGCCGAGGACCGCGCGCGCCCCGGCCAGCTCGGTGACGAGGTCGGTGGCGCGGGTGTCGCGGACCAGCGCCCGGACCTCGATGAGCGACTCACGGGCCACGCGCTGCACCTCGTCCATCTCGGCGCGGGCGCGTTCGGGGTCGACCGCCTGCAGGCGGGTGGCCAGCTCGCTCTTGAACGCCACCACCTCGAGCGCGTGGCCGAGGATGTCATGCAGGTCGTCGGCCAGGCGCAGCCGTTCGCGGGCGGTGGCGAGCTCGGCGGCGGCGCGGCGCGAGTCGTCCATGTCGACGACGGCCTTGAGCCACCACAACCGCTCGACGTCGAGGGTCCACATCGAGCCCACGAACCAGGCGCTCGTCCCGGCCGCGAACCAGACCAGACCCGGTTGCGGGTAGCCGACGCCGGCGCTCACCACGTAGCCGAGCCCCAGGACGACGGCGGTGGCGGCCAGCACCCACACGGTGATCCACTTCGCCCGCAGCCCCGCCACGACGTCCCCGACGAGCACGCCGCCCACCAGCGCCCACATGAAGCCGGCCAAGCCGGTCGAGAGCCCGAGCAGCGTGATGGCCAGCCCGACCAGCGGTGCGACGATCATGAACCAGAGCGGGGCCCGCCTGCCGAGCGACGTCATGTGGGAGCGGATCCGCCACAGGTGCAGGCCCACCCCCACCAGGTAGAGCACCGTCAGCGGCCACCGGGCCACCAGGTCGGCCCCGGTCAGCACCGCGTAGGCGGGCACCACCAGCAGCCAGAAGATCGTGATCGCCAGCCCGATGCGGCCGAACCGGCGCGCGGCCCGGACCTTGCGCTCCTCGGCCCCGACCAGCGGCGATGCGTCCACACCGGCACGGTATCCGACCGCGGTGCCGCCGGGCCGACACCGATGACAGCTGTCATGCGGACCGGTGACCGCCGCGACTACTGCGCACGCGGGCCCGTCGAACACGGTGGACCCATGACACAGACGACCACCGACCGGCCGCCGGGCGCACCCGGGACGGACACGTCGCTCGCGATCGAGGTGCGTGGGCTCCAGGTCCGCTACGGCGGGTTCACCGCCGTCGCCGGCATCGACCTCGACGTCCGGCGCGGGGAGGTCTTCGCCCTGCTCGGCACGAACGGCGCGGGCAAGACCACGACGCTGGAGGTGCTGGAGGGGTTCGGCACCCGCACCGGCGGAACCGTCTCGGTGCTGGGGCTCGACCCCGCGACCGAACGGTCGGCCCTGCAGCCGCGCATGGGGGTGCAGCTGCAGGAGGGCGGCTTCGTCGACGAGCTGACGGTGCTGGAGACGCTGCAGCTGTGGCAGAAGCTCGTGGAGCGGCCGGACCGTCCCGAGCGGCTGCTGGAGCGCTTCGAGCTGGGCGGGAAGCGCGGCACGCCCGTCGGGAAGCTGTCGGGCGGGGAGAAGCGGCGCCTCGACCTCGCTATGGCGGTGTGGGGGTCGCCCGAGCTCGTCGTCCTCGACGAGCCGACGACGGGGCTGGACCCGGAGTCGCGCCGCCGCACCTGGGATGCCATCCGCGAGCTGCAGGAGGCCGGCCGCACGGTCGTGCTGACCACCCACTACCTGGAGGAGGCCGAGGCGCTCGCCGACCGCGTCGCGATCATGCACGCCGGACGGGTGGCCGTGCGGGGGACGCTGTCGGAGATCGTCGCGGCGCAGCCGTCGGGGTTCTCCGCGACGCTCCCCGCCGGGGTCGCCGACCTGCCGTGGCTGGGGGGCACCGTCGAGCGCGAGGGGGACGCCGTCCGGGTCCGCACCACCGACCTGCAGGGCGACCTGACGGCGTTCCTCGGTTGGGCCGCTGCTCGAGGGGTGCAGCTGTCCGACCTGAGGGCCGCCCCGGCCTCGCTCGCCGACATCTACCACGCGATCCGTACGGAGGAGCAGCGATGACCACCCTGACCAGCGCATCGTCGACCGGTCGCGTGCTCGCGCTCGCCTCCACCGAGGCGAAGCTCGTCCTGCGCAACCGCACGGTGGCCGTCTCGTCCATGCTCCTGCCGTTGGGCCTGGGCATCTTCTGGGCGTTCTCGTTCGGCGGCGACGACGCACCGTCCGGCGGTGCGATCATCCTGGCGTTGCAGCTCGGCGTGGTCCTGGGCATGGGGATCTACGTGACGGCCACGCAGGTGCTGGTCGCGCGCCGGCACAACGGGGTGCTCAAGCGGATGCGCACGAGCAGCCTGTCCGATCGGGGGCTCCTCGTCGCGACGGTGACCCCGAGCGTCCTGCTCGGGATCGCCCAGCTCGTGATCTTCGCCGGGTTCGGTGCGATCACCCGCACCGCCGCCCCGGTCGACGCGGTGCCGCTGGTGCTGGCTGTCGTGGGCGGGATCGTGCTCGTCGTCACCGCGGCGATCGCCACGGCGGTGCTCACGCCGTCCCCGGAGCGCTCGCAGATCACGACGCTCCCGCTGACGTTCGTGCTGCTGGGTGGGGCCGTCGCCACGTCGGTGATCCCGTTGAGCATCGCGCCGTTCCAGGCACTGGCGCTCGTTCCCGGCGCGGCCGTCGGACAGCTGGTGCAGCTGTCGATGACCGGGCAGACCTGGTCGCCCGGGTTCGCCGGCATCCCGCTGGTGGTGCCCGCGGTCGTCGGGCTGGTGCTCTGGTCGGTGGTGTTCGGCCGGCTCGCCGTCCGGAGGTTCCGGTGGGAGCCGCGGCGGTAGGAGCGTCAGCGCCGGGTGTCGACCCGGTGGAAGTTCAGGTGGGCCCGCGAGGGCGTCGGCCCTCGCTGCCCCTGGTAGCGGGAGCCGACGCCCTCGCTGCCGTACGGGCGCTCCGACGGGCTGGAGAGCCGGAACAGGCACAGCTGCCCGATCTTCATCCCGGGCCACAGGGTGATCGGCAGGTTGGCGACGTTGGAGAGCTCCAGCGTGATGTGGCCGGTGAAGCCGGGGTCGATGAAGCCCGCTGTGGAGTGGGTGAGCAGACCGAGCCGGCCCAGGCTCGACTTCCCCTCGAGGCGCCCGGCCAGGTCGTCGGGCAGCGACAGCTTCTCGAACGTCGAGCCCAGCACGAACTCGCCGGGGTGCAGCACGAACGGGTCGTCGTCCTCGGGCTCGACCGTGGTCGTCAGCTCGTCCTGCTGCTCCGCGGGGTCGATGTGGGTGTAGCGCGAGTTCTGGAAGACCCGGAAGAACCGGTCCAGGCGCACGTCGACGCTCGAGGGCTGGAGCATGGCAGGGTCCCACGGCTCGATGACCAGACGTTCGGTCTCGAGTTCCTTGCGCAGGTCACCGTCCGACAGCAGCACGCCTGTGACCCTACTGGCGTCGTTCCTCGTGCTCGGTCTCGGACGCCTCCTCGGCCTGCCCGGGCAGCGGACCGCCCAGCGTCGGGGAGTTGGACAGCCCGAACATCCACGCCACCGCCTGCTCGACGCGCGCCGCCTCCAGCCCGTCCGACGGCTCGGCGGGCGGCGAGACGCGGGCCGCGAGGACCTGGCGGATCGTGGTCATCACGGCCGGGCTGAGGATGCTGCGGATGGAGTCACCGGGCTCGGGGATGTGCGGCCCGTCGACGAGCACCGCCGGGGTGCCGAGGCCGGGCGCGTCGGTGACCAGCTCCGGATCGTCGGACACGAGCACCGCGCTGGCAGCGATGAGGCCGACCAGCTCGGCGAGCGGCAGGTTGCGCACCACCGTGGCACGGGGGTGGTCGGCGATCGGCGCGGCCGCCCCGTGGCCGGCGAGCTCGCCGTAGAGGACGACCTCGATGTCGGGCTCGCGCTCCAGCAGGTCGGGCAGCCCGGCCAGCACGCCGAGCGAGTCGGGCCGGTCGAGCCCCACCAGCACCAGCCGTGGCCCGTCGGTGCGGACGCGGCGCAGCAGCCGGGCGAAGCGCAGGTCGGCGGGCTGCGGGTTGGCGGCCATCGTGTCGCCGACCGGGATGGCGTTGGGTCCGATCGGGCTGCCCAGCGCGGCACCACCGGTGGTGAGGAACAGCGAGGCCAGCTGGCCGATGATGCGCCGGTTGGCCTCCTGCGGGAACGGGCACAGCAGGTCGTCGCTCGCGACACCCGCCTGCAGGTGCACCACCGGGATCTGCCGCCAGAACGCCACCTGCGCCGCGATCGCGGCCGTCATGCCGCCGCCGTAGACCATGATCGCGGACGGGTCCAGGTCGACCAGCAGCCCGTCGAGGTTGGTCATCAGCATGGAGCCGATCGCCGCCGGATGCCCACCCGTGATCGGGCCGGGCATGCGCGTGACGTCGGCGGGCACGCCCAGGGCCTCGAAGGCCTCGTGGACGGCCATCGGATCGGGCCCGGTGGCGACGGTGAGCGCACGGATGCGATCCGCGCTGGCGAACGCGGTGGCCACGGGGGCGAGTCGTGCGACTTCGGGTCGACTGCCGGCGATCAGGAGCACGTCGTGGTCGTGGTCCTGGTCCGGGAGCGACCCCTCGTCTGGGTCGAACTCCGTCATGCTCGGGTCCTTAGCGGCCGGGGGAGCTGGCCTTGTGGGGGCCTCGACAGTGTGAACCGCCGGAAGGACGACCGTCGAGGCCGATTCCCACATACAGGTACCGATCGACAAGTAACCACCCTGATGGGTGTACACAACCGATCACATCAAACACGAAGGGTGATCTGCCCTGTGTCGTCGTGCAGGTTGCGCAGCGGCGCGGTCGAGCGCCGGCACAGCGGCACCCACCGCCCGTGCAGGGCAGGCTGCTAAACTCGTTCCCGGTCGTCGCAAGCGGCCGTGCGGATGTAGTTCAGTGGTAGAACATCAGCTTCCCAAGCTGAATATGCGGGTTCGATTCCCGTCATCCGCTCCACGACGAAGGCCCAGGCCAGAGGATGTTTCCCTCGGCGCTGGGCCTTCGTGCTGTCCGCCACCTCATGCCTGCGGGCCATTGCCGGGCCAATCAGCGGGCCGGGACGAGGACGCCGGCCACCCCGTCGTCATCATCATCGGGCCGGTCCCGCCGCACCTCTTTCCCGTCGACGAGCGCGCTCATCCGGTCGGCGATGCGCTGGTCCGCCTCGCTCGTGGCGCGCTGGTAGATGAGCGCGGCGCGCATGTCGTCGTGTCCCATCCGGGCCATCAGGTCCTTGGTGCTGGCCCCGGTCTGGGCGGCGAAGTGGTTGCCGGTGTGCCGGAGGTCGTGGAAGTGCAGCCCCGGAACGCCGAGCTTCCGCACCGTCTCGACCCACTTCGTCAGGTTGTTGAAGTGCGCCCGGCGCAGGGCCCGCCCGTGCTGGGGCCCGGTGAACAGGAGCGCATCCGGCCGCGAGTCGACGTAGGCCATCAGGTGCTTGACGATCTCTCCGCGGATCGCCGTGGGCACCGCGATCGTGCGCACCCCGGCGCGTGACTTGGGCGGGCCGACGACGATCCCCCGGCCGACCACCTCCGTGTGGGCGAAGTTGACCCGGATCCAGCTGCCGTCCGGTGCCACGTCGCAGCGCCGGAGTGCCGTCACCTCCCCCCACCGCAGCGTGGCGAAGGCCGCGACCAGGATCATCACGCGCAACCGCTGGTAGCGCATCGCGTCGGCGAGCTGGAAGACCTGCGCCACGGTGAGCACCGGACGTTCGGCAGCGTGTTCACGGTCAGCCCCGCGAACGCGGCACGGGTTGCGCGCGATGAGGCCGTCCTCCTGCACCGCCGTGTTGAGGATCGCCCGGAGCAGCCGATAGGACTTGGCCGCCACCGACTGCGAGACCCCCGCCGCGAGCAGATCGGACCGCCATTCCCTGATCAGCGCCGTCGTGAGGTCACCGACCTTGATCGCGCCGAGCTTGGGCTCCAGGTGCTTGCGGAACAGCCACCCGTACAGCTCGACCGTCCTCGGCCGGAGCGACGGGCGCTCCCGGATCCACTTCTCGGCGTACGCGCCGAGTGGCACCGCCGAGCGCTGGGGGTCGATCCAGTCCCCGCGGATCATCCGCGCCTCGGCCAGGGTGAGCCACTGCTCGGCGTCGCGCTTGGTCGAGAACGTCATCGGCGCTGGGCGGAGCCGACCGTCCGGCCCCGGATAGCGAGCCTGCCAGCGGCCGGACTCGCGCTGCCTCACGTTCCCGAACCGTCGGTGTCCGGGCTTGTTGGCCATCTACGCCACCCCCTGCAGGTCGCGCAGCACCGAGGACGCCGTGACGGCCTCGACGCGGCCCGCCTGGACGAAGGCCTCCAGGTCCGCCACCGCGATGCGGACGTGGGCGCCGACCTTGTGGAAGGCGATCCGCCGTTCTGCGACGAGGCGCCGGACGAACCGATGGGACGTGTTGAGGTACGCGGCCGACTCCGGGACCGTCAGGTAGGAGCCGGAGGCGCGAAGAGGAGTGGTCATGACGCTGCTCTCCTGGTGTCAATCTTGCTCCGTCGCTGTTGCTGGTGGCGTTCGGCGACAGCGGCGGCCAGTTCGCGTTCGCCGTCGTCGCGGTGCCCGAAGTGGACGGGCACCCAGTCGTTGATCACGGTGACCGTGTCGAGGTCGATCGGGATCCGGTCGGGGTCGTCGGTGGCGGTGTCGAGGGCGTCGAGTTCGGCCCGTAGCCGCCATGCCCGTCGGTCAGCCCGGAGGGCGCGGAAGGTCGTGGAGTAGCGCTGGGACTTGGTCAGGAAGTGCCCGCGGAACCCGAGCATGTGGGCCCACCGGCGCAGGTTCAGCTCGTCGTACTGATCGAGGCCGCCGAGGTGCCAGACGGTTTCGATCATGCGTCGGTGATGCGGTGTGACCTCGAGGTACTGGACGTGGTCGAGATCCCGGATCGGCCGGTCCGCGCCGTCGGTGGCCCCGGTGCCCTTGGTGGCGTACTTGGCGATGTAGCCGGCCAACGCCGCGTCGGTCATCTCGCCCTGGTCGTTCTCGACCTGCCCGGCCGCCGACGGGGTGACCGCGCGCAGGTCGAGTTGCGCACCCCAGGCGAGGTCCAGCGCGGTCCCGTCCGGGCGGGCCACGGTCAGCACCGCCGCGGTGGCGGCCCGGGTGATCGCCGCGCGCAGGGTGGTGTGGTCGAGCCCTGCCGGTGCGGGATCAGCCGGGCCGTCGGGGCCGTCGAGGCGGATGATGGCGTGGAAGTGCACGAGCCCGCGCCGCTGGTACTCCGCAACCTTCGCGTAGGACAGCCGGGCATGGTCGCGGAACTCCCGCGCCCGGATGCCGAGCTCGGCGGCCAGGGCGCGACGCAGACACGTGGTGAACCGGGCCCAGAGCGCTCCGGCGTGGGCCTGCCAGAGCACCGCTCCGACGTAGTCGTAGGTGTCGGGGTCGATCGCGGTGCCGATGCGGGGGTCGTCGACGTGGTGGCGCTCGGCACACCGGCAGGGGACGACGAACCCGCGATGGGTGACCTTCCGGGCGTGCACGGGCCCGAACGAGGGCGCGGTGAGGGTGAGGAACGCCCGTGGCCGGTCAGTCACCGTGGCCGGGACGCCCTTGGTGTCGTCCCCGGCGAGCCCGGCACGCAGCAGGTGGAAGGCGTCGGCGGCGTAGCGCTGCGAGCAGGCCGGACACACCGACTCTCGGCGGTTGCCGCACGGGGCCAGGACGTCCCCGGAGCGTTCGAGCAGGATCGCGCCGTCGCGGTCGAGGACGGCCGAGGCGCCGCGCAGGTGGATCGGTGCGGCGCATCCTCCGGTGGCCTCGACCTGGGCCCGCCAGGCCGGGTAGCCGGTGGAGCGCAGCCGGGCGGAGACGAGATCGTCAGACGTTGAGGTGGTGGTCATCGGCGCTCCTGGGTGTCGAGGGCTCGTCGGCCGTGGCAGGTCAGGCGCAGCCCGTGGGCGCGGCGGGTCTGGCCGTGGTCGCTGATCGGGAAGGTGTCGGCGAGGTGCAGCAGCCCGGCGACGGTGAGGGCGTGGACGGTGTCGTGTTCGTCGTGGCCGATCTCGACCGTCAGCGGCCGGGACGGGGTCGAGATATCCAGGCGGCAGACCCGGTCGTGCGGGCCGATCAGGGCGTAGCCGGCGCGCGCGGCGCGGCGGAGCACGGCCAGCGCGGTGGCGTCCAGCTCGACCGCAGCCGTGGGGGTGGTGGTCATCGGTGGGCCTTCCTGGTGTCGGTGTGCCAGTTCGCGGGTCGGGCCAGGTGCTCCCACCGGGCCACGCGGGTGCGGGTGGCTTTCGGGGCCAGGACCGCGGTCCCTTGGAGCGAGGCGGCGCCGCAGCGGACCGGGTGGGTACCGCCGCGGGTCAGCCAGGACCGGGCGAGGAGTTGGTGGACGGCGTCTTCCTCGTAGCGGGGTACGCGGACCACGTGGTCGCTGTCGGGGCCGTCGGCTCGGGCGTAGACCCGTTCACCGCGTCCGACGAGCAGGTACAGCCCCCGGGTGGCGTTCCCGGCGACATGGCGCACGAGGTCGACGTCGTTGGTTTCCGGCCCGCCCCGCCGACCCGAACCCGAGGAAGGGGAAGGGTCGTCGGGGGTCGGGTTGCCGAACAGGTCGAGCTGCCCGCCGGTGTCGCCGGTGCTGGTGTGGGTGGTGGTCATCGCCACCACCACCGCAGTGACGCTTCATGGGTCCACTCGCGGACGAGTTGGCGGGTCACGTGGGTCTCGGTGAGGGCGGCGCCGAGGCAGATGAGCACGAACAGCCCGGAGGAGGCGCCGAGCCACAGCCAGGAGCCGGCGACGAGGACGGCGAGGGCGAGGGTGGTTTTGAGCCAGGTCGCGGCGGCCCATCCGGTGACGTCCCACATCAGGCCACCTCCCGCAGCCAAGCCACATCGCTGGCCCGGTCAGCCGCGGTCGGTAGGGCGACATGGGAGGCGGCGTGCTCGGCCCGCCAGATCGCCGCGATGAGGGCGTCCTCCCGGTCCTCGCGTCGTTCCCGCACCGACCGGAGGGCGAGCCGGGCGAGCACGCCCAGGGCGACGAGGACGGCGCCGAGGATCAGGGCCCGGGTGATCAGGTCCTCCAGCCCCGGCAGGACCGAGGTGGCGCAGGCGGTGGCGCAGATGGCCGTGATCACGCCGGTGAGCAGGCGTACTTCGTGGGTGCGGTGGTCGGTGAGGGTGTTCATGACGCGTCCTCCTGTCCGTTCTCGTCGTCGGTCTCGTCGTGGGTGGGGTGGTGGGGGAAGTCGAGGACCTGCCCGGTGGGCCGGTACGGGGCGCAGCGGGCGGCGAGTTCGTCGATGTCGTGGTCGGTGACGAACCCGGCGCGGAACCGGATCGGGAGCCGGGTGATGGGGTCGATGACGAACCCGATCCCGGCGTGCGCCTCATCCCCGGGGATCTGATCGGCCAGGGCCCCGCGGTCCCGGGCGCCGTCGCCGAGGGCCATGTCGACGTGGGAGGCGGCGGTGACGCCGAGGCAGATGCGGGTGGTGAACAGATCCCGCACGTCGACGACGTCCTTGGTGGGCTCCTGGACGTAGCCGGCCACCGTGTGATCCGCGGCCCGGCCCTGCGTCAGCACCTCAGCGAGCAGGCGCAGGGCTTCGCGGACAGCCGTGCGGTCGCCGTAGGCGGTGAGCATCGCCATCTCGTCGATCACCAGCAGCTCGAGCGGGGTGTCGGCGGTGACCGGACAGGAGCGCACCTTCTCCGCGCGCATCCAGGCTTGCCGGGCGATCATCGAGTCCCGGAAGTCGGTCAACAGGGCGACGGCGGCGTCCATGGTGGTGGCCCAGCGGTGATAGAGCGCCGCACCGCGGTCGGTCTCGGTGCCGCCCTTCAAGTCGATGACCCAGATGCGCACGAGGCCGTCGCGGATCATCGGGCCCATCGCGCGGAGCTGGTTCTGTAGCAGCGAGCCCTTGCCGGAGCCGGAGGCGCCGACGACCAGGAGGTGCTTGCGTCGCACGCACAGGGTGAACGGCTCGCCGCGTTCGTTGTCGCCGATGTCCAGGGCGCGCAGGTCGACCAGATCCGACGACGCCGGGATCGGGGTGGCGGGCAGCGTGTGCGGGAACGGCATTCGCCGCTCCACCACCATCGACAACACCCCGGGCCGGGCCCGGGTCACCGCCACCCGATGCGCACCGAGCGCGTCGGCGAGCGCGGGGGCCCGTTCGGTGAAGGTGTCGGCATCCTGCCCGCGCACCATCCGGACGCTGAGCGTGTCGATCGAGGGGGTGACCGCGCGGACCCGCAGCACCCGCGGGGTGAGGATGGTGCCTGTGCGGCGCTGCTCCCGGGTCAGGTCGCAGTCGTCGAGGACGCCGCGCCAGCGGCGGCCGCGGTAGGCCGTCCAGCTCCGCCACACCGACCGCACCCGAGGGGCCATCCACCGGTCGAAGGTGGCCGGGTGCGCCCGCCACCACACGATCAGGCCGAGGGCGAGCCCGCACACGGTGGCCATCGGGGTGATCGGTCCGGACAGCCGCAGGGCGACCAGCAGCGCGACCGGGGCGAGCAGGAACAGCGGGTGCCGCATCAGCCACGCCAGCGCGCGGATCTCCGCGCCGGTCGAGCGGGTCGAGGGTCGGGCGGCGACGGTCCCGCCGCGCGGGTGGCGGTGATTCTTCGAGGTCATGAGAGACATGGCATTTCCTTCGCAAAGTGATCGGGTTTGGGCATGGAACGGGCCGGGACGCAGAGCGAATGGAGTCGTGCGTCCCGGCCCGGGAATAGCGGGGTGTAGCCGTGCTAGTTCTTGCGGAGTACTGGTCGGGCGGCGTCCATCATGGTGGCCGCTTTCGCGATATCCCGGGCCAGGTTGTCGTGGGTGCGCTTGAACGAGCCGCGCCGGATCGGGATTCCGCGCATTGCTTCGCGGAGTTGACGCATGGCGGAGTCGAGGTCTTCGATCATTCGGTCGACATTCGACATGGCTCAGCGTCTCCAGTCTTTGAGGATCAGTTCCGGTTCGAACCGCTTCGCCTGGGCGGACATGATGCGCAGCGACGAGCGGCAGCCTTTGACCGCGGACTTCACCTCGTCGGAGGTGGCGATGTTCCAGTGCCGGGTGTTGCGGTTGGTCCAGGCGTTGTCGTCGGCGTTCTTCGCGAGCTTCTCCGCCTCGGCCAGGACATCGCCCACGTGCTGTAGGGCGGCCCAGAACTCGCCGAACCGGGCCAGGGCCCGCTTGTCGGCGCGCTGCTTGGCCCACTGACGGGTGCTGCGCACCGCGCTACCAGCGGTGGAGGTCATGGTGGCCATGAGGTCAGACCCCCTTCCGGATCGCGGTCTGGGCCAGGCGGAGCCCTTCGGCGACCCCGGCCCGCCACGCCATCTCCGTCGGAATCTCGGTGGTGTCCGGGGCGGGACGGGTCCAGTGGCGGCGTTCGCGCTCCAGGCGCCGGACCAGCCGGGCCACGCCGTGGGTGCGGGTCTTGGGGTGGGTCTTGTTGGGGTGGGTCGTGGTGGTGGTCATCAGGCACTCGCCTTCCAGCCGGCCTCATCCGAGACCGCGCAGCCGTTGACGTTGGTGGTGGAGTTGTCGTGGATCTCGTCGCCGGTCCCGGCGCAGTTCGGGCAGGTTCCGGTTCCGTCGCAGGCATCGCAGTCCGGACCGTCACCGGCATTCGGATACGAGTCCGACAAGACCCCGTACCCCTGGCAGGGATCGCAGGCCCCGGATCCGGAACACATCTCGCATTCAGATATCCACATGGGGGATCACCTCTCGGTGTGGATGAGTCGATATCGATCGGCCGCGACGGTTGTCGGGGCCGATTTCGGGCATGGTGTAGCAACTGTGGAATTGTCAAGAAACAACCGCGGGCCGAAGATTCGGCGGCGGATCACCGCCCGGAACGGGCGGGGCGAGCAGTCGGGCAGGAGCGGGTTACGCCGCGTCCTGCGAGTCGGCCAGGGTGGCGCGGGCGGTGTCGAGGTCGGCCAACGCGGCGGTGAGGGCATCGCGCAGCCGCACCAGCTCGATGCGGTCGGTGTAGACGTGCAGGTCGCACATCCCGTCACCGTGCAGCGACATCACCACCCGGTTCTCCCCGGCATAGATGCGGGGCTTGATCACCGTCTCGGAGCACACCAGGGCATCCACCGTCAGCGACAGACGCCGGGGCGGGGTGCTCACTTCTCCCCCCGCGACGCCGGAGCCGGACCGGCAGGGGCCAGACCGACAGCCTTGAACGAGATGCCGGAGATCGAGCGGCCGTCGGCGTTGTCGATCTGGTAGGCGTTGATCCGCGGGCTCACCAACGCCACCCGCACGTCCTCGCCGAACCCGTCGCCGGGGTCGGTCTCCAGGGTCACCTTGATCTCCTCGCCCTTCGGGGCCCGCTGACCGGGTGCCGTGCGCAGCTTCGCGAACAGCGACACCACGAACTGCGTCACGCCGTCACGGGTGGTCGCGGGCACGAGGTTGCCGTTGGCGTCCTCGCGCATCTTCGGCGCCGGGGGCTCCACCACCGTGAGCTTGTAGCCGTCCAGCACCACCGGGATGTCTCGCATGACTTCTCCTCCTTCAATCGGAACCGCTCTAGCTTGGCTAGGCAGGTTCAAGCTAGCACAGCTTGGCTAGCCATGTGAAGGGGAGTGCGCGAACCTGCGTAGGTTGGCTAGCAATCCTATGCGAGATGCACGTAGAGTGACCGGATGCGAAATCTCGACCCCGACGACCCCCGACCGCCCTATCAGCAGGTGGCGAACGCTCTGCGTGCTGCGATCCTGACGCGCACGTTCAAGCCGGGGGACAAGCTGCCGTCGGGGCCCGAGCTGGCGAAGCGCTACGGCGTCGCGCGCATGACCGTGCAGCAGGCCATCCGCATCCTGCGCGACGAGGGCCTGATCGTGTCGAGGCAGGGGAGCGGCGTCTACGTCCGCGAGCGCACCGAACGCCCCGTCGGCCTTCGGCCGCATCTCGAACGAGCCTTCGAGGAGCCCAAGGTTTCGATCGACTTCGCCGGGTTCTCCGGCGAGACGTTGCACGGCGCGATCGCCGAGCCCATCGACAAGGTGCGCGCCGGCCGGCTACGCCCGGAGTCGATCCACGTCCGCATCCTTGTACCCGACCCGCACGATCCATGGACCCTGCCCGCCCGAGTGGACGACCTCACCGACAGCCCAGCGTTCCGCAAGAGAGCCGGTCGAATCATGGAGCGTCACACCTACGCGATCGTCGATGCGGTGAACGAGCTCGGCGAGCTCGGCCTCATCGCCGACGCGCACGCCGAGATCCGCGTGGTGCCCGCGGTACCGCTGTTCAAGCTCTACCTGATCAACAACGCCGAAGCATTTTTCGGCTACTACCCCGTGCAGGAGCACACGGTGAAGCTCGACAACGAGCCCACCGCGATGTGGGACCTCATGGGCAAGGACGCCACCCTGTTCCACCACAGCGCCGACAACGACCCCGACTCCATGGCGTCGCAGTACATCGCCCAGTCGGCCATGTGGTTCGACAGCATCTGGGACAGCGTCGCCCGCGAGCCCACCCGGTGAACCTCGCCGCCCTGCTCGCAGAGCGCCCGGTTGTACTGCTCGACTTCGACGGCCCCATGTGCGCCGTGTTCGGCGGGACGCTCAGTGCACCGGAGGTCGCCCGTCGACTTACCCAGGCCGCACGCGGCCAAGGTGTGCAGCTCCGCGCCGACCTCGACGGAACCGGCGACCCGTTCGACGTCCTCAAAGCGGCAGCCCAGAACGGGCCAGACGATGCGGCACGCGTTGAAGCCCTGTTGCGCATCGAGGAGGTACAGGCCGTCTCCACAGCCCCGATCACCGACGGGCTACACGCCGCACTCGCCGCACTCCGAGACAGCGCGCACCGCACCACCGTCGTCAGCAACAACTCCACCGCCGCCGTCCACGCCTTCATCACTGCCCACAGCCTGCACGACCTCATCCGGGGTGTGATCGCTCGTGCCGAGCCAAACCCCGCGCTCCTGAAACCAAGCCCCCATCTGGTCCATCAGGCCATCGCGGACAACCGGGCCAGGCCCGAGCAGTGCATCCTCATCGGGGACTCCGACACCGACATCATCGCCGCACACCACGCCGGAGTCGCCGCCGTCGCCTACGCGAACAAGCCCGGCAAGGTCGGCGCCCTCCAGGCCCAGCACCCCGAGGCCGTCATCACCCACCTCGACGACATCACCCGAGCGTCAAAACTCCCCTACGTTTCCTAGGCGCGCATGCCGCTCACCTGCGTGTTCAGACTTTCCATACTTGTTCAAGGCGGCGCCTGACGGCGCCGCGCGGCGCTCTGCCTGATGCAGCCGCGAACGCTCGCGCGGGGCATGCGGCCTCCGGCCGGTCCCCGCGCGGCGCACGGCTGCGCGCGAGGGCGCCGCAGGACTCCCGGCACCTCTTCAACTTTCACCTAATTAGAGCAGTGTGTCGTTCACTGATGAGCGAGAACCGCCCGTCGTGCGCGGACTAGACTCCGACAATTAATTCCGTGCGCAGTCGGAGTCTAGTCCGCGCACGACGGGCATGTAGGACCAGTTACCCAGCAGCGTCTTGCGGTTTCACCGCTTCGGTCCTTACGTGTATCTTCAGGGGGGATCGATCAGACTCTACGGAGGTCGCAGTGGCAACCGTCTACGTCTTCGCAGATGAGACGGGCAACTTTGATTTCTCGCGAAATAATGGCGCCAGCAAGTATTTCGGTGTTGGCACGATCGTTCTCCGCGACAATCAGCCGGAAGCCCTCTCAGCTGAGCTTGGCCAGCTCCGGCGCACCCTAGCCTGGCGAAACCAGGGCCTGGACTCGTACTTCCATGCCACCTGTGACGCGCAGGCCGTGCGTGATGAAGTTTTCCAGGTTATTGGTCGCCATGACTTCACGTTCTACGCAACCATGTTCGAGAAGTCCAAGGCTCAGCCCCAGCTAAGAACCAGCGAACACATGTTCTACAAGTACTGCTGGTTCTACCACCTTAGACATCTCGCATCTCGCGAAATCCACCAGGGTGACTCACTCTTTCTTGCAGCTGCTGAGATCGGAACCAAGAAGAGCAGGGCAGTCTTTCGACAGTCGGTGAATGACGTACTGAGTCAGTGTGTCAGCTATCGGGTTCCGCGCGTCCTTGCTTTCTGGCCCAACGCCAGCGATCCCTGCCTGCAGGTCGCCGACTATTGCACATGGGCAGTGTCCCGCAAATATGAGCGGAACGATCTACGGTCGTACAATCTGATCGCAAATAAAATACGTGGGGACTTCGACATATTCAGAAGTGGTACACATCATTATTATTAACTCGAGAGAAAGCGAAACCTCTGTCAACTAGCTGCAAGCAGCAGAGCCCCGGGGCTCTTTCGTCGACAGAGGTCGCAGCAACGACTGTACCCGTGGCTCGTGGACCTGTCTACAGGCAGGCACGACTTGTCCACAGTCTCGTTCGAGTTATCCACAGCGCTACAAGAGCTGTCCACAGTCTGCCCTCGCCGGGCGGCAGGTCTCGGAGATGAAGGGTCTGCGGCGCACGTCCCAGTGAGGGTGGTGGGTGCGGGTCGCGTCATCTCCTCGACCTCCCGGAGGGCTACCACACGGCGGCCCGGGCGCATGCTTGGCGAGATCGGCTCACGACCAGCGGGCAGGATGCGCCCGGACCACCGCGCGGTCGGGCGTTGCCAGGTCGAGGAGATGACGCTCCGGTCCCGCCGTGGTCAAGATCAGAACGGCCGGCAAGGCAGCAGGAAGGCATCACGACGCCCGGCACTACCCAGCACGGGCCGGTCACGCAGGACTAACCTCTCTACACATGCGGTTGCAGATACTCGCGAGCGCGCAGGCACAGTTCCCGCCGAGCGCCAACAAGACCGTCATGGTCGACAACGCGTGGAAGCCAACGGGTGGCGCGACGCGGCCACAGCCAAATGGCATGGACGGCTGGACTCACGTCGGCGAGCCCGCGACCCGCGGCGTGGTCAACGGCCTGCGTGATCAGGGCTTCACCTGGGTTAACCTGCAGACAAGCGGTACCGCCAACCAGTTCCGCGACGTCCCTATCTCGATCTTGATTTAGCGAGACACGGCCGTGAACGTCATGAGCCGGCCGCTACGATCTCACGATGCCGCTCACCGCTACCCAACAACGCAACGCAGTATCACAGGGCCTCGCACTTGGGCTTCTGTTGCGCGGGCGGTCTGAGCTGCCGCTCAACAAGTTTGCCGTCGACCTCGCGTTCGAGGGCGCATGGCGATCCTGGGCCTACCGGAGTTCCTTCTCCCAGGTCGCTACCGACATGCGAAATGGATCCGGCGGCCAACGTGTCGCGACGCGGGCGACGAGCAGTAAGAGGGTCACCGGTGTGTGGTGGTCCGATGCTGACGGCAGGTGGACTGTCACCAGCGTTGACGACTTGGACCTTACGGACCCGGCCGACGTTGAGTTCGTCCTGAGCGTCATCGCCGGTGACCTTCCGCTCGAAGCGTGGCAGGACCTAACAACGGAATTCCTGGCCAGGCTTGACCGAGCTCCCTAGAGAGCTACCGGTACAAATCCGGTACAAGGCAGAGCCGATCAGGCCCACCACCAGACGACACGAACCGGCAGGTCAGAGCGTCGGACACAATATCGCCACAGGTCAGGCGCAGTTCACCGACAACTGCATCGGGCAGTGCCGCCTGCGTGCGCGCTATTTGGGATTCGCAGGTCGCTGGCGCTTCTTGGTCCCCATCAGTCCACGAGGCGTATAGGACGGCCCGAGTTCTGACGCTGGTGGCGGGACTTGCGGTCGGGCTGCGCGGACCTGCCGGGCCCGCTCCCGCGCAGCTTCGGCTTGAGCCACGAAGTACGCAGTACGAGCAGCGAGGTCATCGACCGACGGGGCAGGCGGTACGGGAGTGGGCGACGCGACAGGAGCAGTCCTCTTGCGCTGCTGGACGATCAGGAACGGGGCTGCGATCAGCAGCAACGCCGCGAGAACCACCAGGCTGACCTGCCAGAACTTCACGACGGCGTACACCAGGAGAATCAGAGCGAAGATCAGCACGAGGACAGCACCAACACTAGGCTCGCTGTTCTTACGGCGCCGAGTCCGGCCGCCCACCCGTCCCCCGACTCGGATACCTGGGAAGATCGGCACGCTGATCCAAAGCCCCATGTGCAGCACGTCGCCGTCGATCATCAGCACGTTACGAAAGAGATCGCCCTCGCCGGGCGGGCGGATCTCCGGGATGGGTGGGCGTGCCATCGAGCGCGAGCAGCGGGCCACGTCGGGCCATTCACGGGCCATTCCGGCCGGTCAACAGCGGTCAACGACGGCCTGGCCCGACCGGGCCCGCGCGCAGGTCAGACCCCCTGGCCCACCGTGACAACCTGGTTCCCAAGCTGAATATGCGGGTTCGATTCCCGTCATCCGCTCCACACCCGAGGACCACGTGAGGCCCGGGACGGGTTTCGCGTGCCGGCCCATGATCGCCCCTCAGGTCAGGTGGCGGGCGAAGAAGCGGTTCCCGTCGTCCCCCTCGAACTGTGGGACGCCGGTGTGGCCGCCCATGTTGGCGTGCAACGTCTTCTCCGTGGTTCCGAAGGCGTCGAACAGGTCCAGGGCCATCTGCCGGTCGTTGCCCTCGTCGTCCCACTGCAGCAGGACCAGCAGCGGGATGGTGACCTGCCGGGCCTCCTCGAGGATGGCGCGGGGCACGAAGCTTCCGGCGAAGAGGACGGCGGCCGAGATGCGTGGCTCGAGCACCGCCAGCCGGACGCCGATGGCGATCACCCCTCCCGCGAACCCGACCGCGCCACCGATCCCGGGCAGCGCGACGAGGGCGTCGAGGGTGGATCGCCATTCCGGGACCGCCTGGTCGACCAGTGGGAGGACGAGCCGGTCCACGGTCTCGTCGTCGACCGGTTCGCCGGCCCGCAGCGCCCGGCGCATGTCGGCGCGGGCCTCCTCGACCGCGGTGAGACGCGGCCGGTCACCGCTCCCGGGGAGCTCGATGGTGGCCGCGGCCCAGCCCTGCGCCGCAGAGGCCCGCGCCCGGGCGCTGAGGCGGGGGTACGTCCGGTCCAGACCGCCGGGGTGGCCGAGCAGGATCAGCGGGGCCGGCGCGGACACGGAACCCGGCGTCCACAGGATTCCGGGGATCCCGCCGAGGGTGAACCGGCGCTCGAGGACGCCGTCGTCGAGGCGCTGTTCGGTGGTGAATCGCATGGTCGTGCCTTTCGGGAGTGCTCGCAGGCGGCGCTCCCGGACGACCTATCGCCCGACCGTGGCCCCGGAGGGGAGCACCCATGTCGATACTGCGTTCACGGGTACCACCTCCTCGGTCTCTCGCACGGCATGCCGACCGTAGCGATCGTCGGTGCCGTCGCCAACAGGTTTACGCGGCCGCCAGGGCCGAAGCCAGTGCCGTCCGGAACAGCTCGTCCACACCGATGCCCGCGGCCTTCGCCATCACCGCGATCACGCTCTTCGGGGAGAACGAGCAGTACATGCCCGCCTCCAGGAACCACGGGCGACCCCCGGCGTCGATGCGGAAGTCGAAGAGGCTGTAGTGCCGCGCACCCAGGGCCACGTGGCAGCGCCGCGCGGCCTCCCACACCGGGCCGGTCACCGGGTCGGACGGGTCGACGATCCCCGCCCTCGGGGTGTCCTTCGCGGCCAGCCTCAGGCCACCGTCGGCGGTCCGTTCGATCTTGTGGGCGTGGTCCCGGACGTCGTCGACGGCGCACTCCTCGAGCGGGAGGCAGACCAGCCCCCCGTCCCGGACGAGGACGCCGCACCGCACCTCCCGGCCCAGCTCGACGTACCGCTCGACGAGCGCGGAGGGGGAGTGGGTGAAGGCCTCCGTCAGGGCCGGCCCGTAGTCCTCCCGGCTGCGCACCAGCGCGACACCGAGCGAGTTGTCGGCGTCCGCCGGTTTCACCACGGCCGGAGGGGCGAGGGTCGGCCGGTCGCCGGGGCGGAGCAGCTCGCCGGGCGGGACGTCGACGCCCGCGGCCGCGACGATCGCCTTCGCCCACGCCTTGTTCGCCGTGACGGCGGGCGTGCTGCCCACGTACGGGATGCCCGGCACGTCGAACTGCGCCCGGTAGGTGGTCGTGCCGGGAACGCAGAACATGTGCGGCACCATCACGTCGACGCCCAGCCCCACGACGTGCGCGATCCCGTCGGCCGGCGCCATCGGCACCGCCGCAGCGAGAGCGTCCACGCCCAGATCGGTGGGGAAGCGCCACCGGCCGTCCGGCGTGACGTAGGCGATGTGGTGCTCGTAGCCGTCGATCGTGGCGCAGTCCTGCGCGTATCGCGTCCTTGCCACGCAGGATGGTCCGCAGCCGGCTCAGCTTCCGCGGCTCGGTGAGCAGACACCAGATCTCGTGGTAGATCCAGTACGTCGGACGGCTCGACGGCAGCGGCCGGATGACCGGGCCGCCGGTCTGCAGGTACGCGTCCGCCACCCCGGGGGCACGGTGTCGGCTGGCTCACGTCCGCGAGATCCTTTCCGGGATACCCGTGTAGCTCCGCCCGCACCGGGCACCCACTGTCGTGGCCGAAACCCGTACACCCCAGTCCCTGAACACCGCGACCCTCATCACCCAGCTCCGGGCCCTGGAGCGGCTCACCCGCACCGAGGTGAAGGTCGGCCGTGTCCGCGTGACGCAGGCCCGGACCGACGCCGTCCGCCGCGAGCTCGAGCAGAACGCCGACAATGGCGTACGCCGCACCCAGCGCATCGTCGCCCAGCTGCAGGCCCTCGACGCGGTGCCCGACGTCGTCAGCCCGGCCGTGTCCGCCGTCGTCGCGCTGTTCACCAGCACCCTCGAGCAGTCGCAGCCCGTCGAGGAGGCGCTGTTCAACGACCTCGCGCTGGAGCACCAGCTGCTCGACCGCGCCCGCTACGTCCGCACCGTCGCCGAGCACGTGGGACGCGGCGACGTCCGGCGCCTCGCCGACGACCTCGTGACCGCCCACACCGCCACCGTCGAGTGGATCACCACCGTGCTGGCCGAGGAGGCGCTCGGCGGCCCGTCCGCGCTGCGCCCGACGCCGCTGCAGCGCGTCGCCGGCGGCGTGTCCCGCGCCGCGAGCCTGCCGACCCGCGTCGCCGTCGCGGGGTTCAACCGCGCCGTGCACACCGTCGTCCGCACGGGCGAGAGCGCCCGCAGCACCGTCGAGGACGTGGCCGGCACCGTCACGCGGATCGGCGAGGGCACCCGCGAGGTGGCCGTGGCCGGCCGGAACGCCGCGCTCCGGCGCGCCGAGCAGGTCGCGAACCGCGACGGCGCCGACGATGTCGCGGGGGCCGTCCACGGCACCCGCCGCAACCTCGGCACGCTCACCGTCGAGGAGCTGCCGATCGCGAACTACGAGGAGCTGACGGTGCAGAACGCCATCGCCGCCATCCGCGAGCTGTCCGAGCCCGACGACATCAACGCCGTGCTCGCCTTCGAGGAGAAGCACAAGGACCGCACGGGCGTCGTCTCCGCCGCCCAGACGCGCTACGCGGCCGTCGCCAAGGACGCCGCCGGGATCGACCGCTGACATGACGCCCCGACCGACCCGCGTGACCCTCACCGGCGACGGACCCGTGCTGGTCGCCGGGCCGGTCGAGGTGGAGCTGCCCGACGGCACGGTGGTGCGCTCCGACCGGAGCGTCACCGCCCTGTGCGTCTGCCGTCGCAGCCGCAACGCCCCGTTCTGCGACACGAGCCACCGCCGCCGTGTCCGCTGACCCCCGCCTGCCCGCCCCGCGCGGCCCGCTGTCCGACGCCGTGATCGAGGCGTTGCGCTCCGGCGTCACGGTGCTGCCCGCGGTCGAGCGGGCCGATCCCTACGGCGAGGACCTCCAGCTCGCCCTCTACTGCCTCTACGAGCTGCACTACCGCGGCTTCGCCGGCGTCCCCGACGAGCGCGAGTGGGACCCCGCGGTCCTGACGATCCGCGCGGCGATGGAGCACGCGTTCCTCGACCGGTTGCGCGCCGACGTCGAGCCCGGTGACGACGTGACCGCCGAGCTGGACGCGCTGCTGGTGGAACCCGTGGAGCCGGCGGGCCTCTCGCAGTACCTGCGCACCACGGGGGAGCCGTGGCAGGTGCGCGAGTACGTGACCCACCGCTCGCTCTACCACCTCAAGGAGGCCGATCCCCAGGCCTGGGTGATCCCCCGGTTGAGCGGGGCGGTGAAGGCCGGGCTGGTGACCGTCGAGCACGACGAGTACGGCGCCGGCGACGCCCGTCGCATGCACAGCGAGCTGTTCGCGGAGATGATGCGCGCGCTCGACCTCGATCCCGCCTACGGCGCCCACCTGGACGCCGCCCCGGCCGAGACGCTGGCCGAGGTGAACCTCATGTCCTACTGCGGGCTGCACCGCGGGATGCGCGGGGCGCTGGTCGGGCAGTTCGCGGCCGTCGAGCTCACGTCGTCGCCCGGATCGGACCGGCTCGTGCGGGCGTTCCGCCGCCTCGGGCTGCCGGACGCGGCGATCGCGTTCTACGCCGAGCACGTGGAGGCCGACGCGGTGCACGAGCAGGTGGTGCGGCGCAACGTGATCGCGCCGCTGCTGGCGTCCGAGCCGCACCTCGCGGCGGACGTCGTGTTCGGGATCCGGGCCGCCGAGTTCCTCGCCGACCGGTTCGCCGACCGGGTCCTCGCACGCTGGACGCGGGGAGCGTCCAGCCTGCGGGGCTGAGTCACCCCGGCCTGCGGGCCTCGATCACGACGAGCCCCTCGTCGTCCTGGTCGGGACCCATCAGGCCGTCCCGGCGCAGGACCGCCAGCCGCCGGCGCAGGACCGGGCCCAGCGGGATACGGGCCCGCGTCCGGACGGTCGCATCGAGGCCGGCGTCGGCGAGCCGGTCCAGGGTCGCGTCCTCGCCCGAGAGCTCCGACTGCACCAGCAGCACCACGCCACCCGGCGCCAGGTGCGCGGGCACGGCGGCGCAGATCCGGTCGAGCAGCATCCGGCCGTCGGGGCCGCCGTCCCAGCTGCGGCCGATCCGGTGCCGCGGCAGCACCCCGCCGCGGGACGGCACGTACGGCGGGTTGGTGAGCACGAGATCGAACAGCTGCCCCGCGACGGGGGCGAACAGGTCGCCCTGGTGGACGGTCACGCGGGCCCCGTGCAGGCGGGCGTTCGCGCGGGCGGTCAGCACCGAGCGCAGGGACAGGTCGACGGCCGTCACAGCGGACGCACCGGCCCGGGCGGCCGCGACGGCCAGCGCTCCGCTGCCGGTGCCGACGTCGAGCACGGCGCGTCCGGGTGCGAAGCCGCCGCGGTTCAGCTCGTCGACGAGGAGGGACGTGTCGTCCTGGGCCCGGTACACCCCGGGTGCGCGTAGCAGCATGGTCACCACAACCGGATGCCCGGCCGGGACCAGGCCAAACGTGCACACTGGGCGCCATGATCAGCCTACGACCCCAGGACGCCGCCGACCTCCCGCTGCTCGGCGGCGGTGAGAGCCCCTTCGACGAGTTCGGTCCCGAGACGCCCCGGGCGGAGTCCCGACGGGCCGAGCTGGAGGAGCAGGGCGGGCTCACCGTCCTCGACGGGCACGGGCAGGTCGCGGGCACCGTCAGCTGGGTCTGGCAGCAGTGGGGGCCCAACCGCGCGTCGCGGTGCCCGATGATCGGCATCTGGATGCGGCCGGAGTTCCGCGGCCGCGGCCTCGGCACCGCCGCGCAGAAGGCGCTCGTGGAGCTGTTCTTCCGGCACACGACGGCGAACCGCGTCGAGGCGCACACCGACGTCGGGAACGTCGCCGAGCAGCGGGCACTGGAGGCCTCGGGGTTCCGGCGGGAGGGCGTCACACGCGGGGCGCAGTGGCGCGACGGCGCGTACCACGACGGCGTCCTCTACGCGGTGCTCCGCGACGATTCCCGGTAGGAATTGCTCAGTCCAGACTTATCAGTTTAGCCTTCGCGTGTGACCCCCGATCCCCACGACGTCGCGGCGGCCCTGCGCTTCGGCATCGGCCTGCTCGTGCGACGCCTGCGCCAGGTGCGCGACGACACCGAGCTGACGCTGCCGGAGACCTCGGCGCTGTCCCGTCTCGACCGCGGCGGGCCGGCCACGTCGAGCGCGCTGGCGAAGCAGGAACAGATCAGCCCGCAGTCGATGGGCGCGACACTGGGCGGGCTGGAGGCGCGGGGGCTCGTCGAACGGCGGCCCGATCCCGACGACGGCAGGCGCGTGGTCCTCTCCGTCACCGCCGAGGGGGTGGCGGTGCTCGGCGCCCGGCGGGCCGCGCGCACCGAGAGCCTGGCCGCCGTCCTCGCCGAGGGGTTCACCGCGGACGAGCTGCAGCAGCTCCTGGACGCGGCGCCACTCGTCGAGCGCCTGGCCCACCGGCTCTAGGACGCTCCTGAAAAAGCCGGTCGTGTCGGTCCTGGCCGGGACGGTCGGGGCTGGGAGGATCGGTGGGTGCAGGGACGGGCTGATCCGCAGCGCGA
>JGI26539J51216_1000830_pt1 | contig 21858 bp, 20 predicted proteins | sample ThiBio_1000_biof_2_FD_51216 | JGI IMG/M metagenome (IMG submission 51216)
CCCCGCCCCATAAGGGTTGCGGTAAAATCGGGCGCTCACTGCGTTGCGCTCCTTGGCATCGTAGTCCCGGCTACGACCTGCGTCGCGCATCTTATGATCATCCCGATTTTACCAGCAACGCGCTCAGCGAGGATTTATTCAGCGCTTCCTTAAGAGGTACGAAACGAAACTGGATGCGAGGTATGGAATGGATAGTGCAATCCGCGGTATTCGTCTGGAGACGCGATGCGATTAACCATACTGGGATGTACCGGCGGGATTGCGGCTGATCTAAGGACCACCTGCCTGATGCTCGATCATGACATANTTGTGGATGCCGGCACCGGTGTGGGCGACCTGACGATGGAACAGATGCTGCGCATCGACGCCGTGTTTCTCACTCATTCCCATCTCGACCATACNGCGCTTCTGCCCATGCTTGCGGATATGGTGGGACCGCGCCGCGACAAGCCTCTTACTGTTTATGCCTTGCCCGAAACCTGCGCTATTCTGAAACGGGACATGTTCAATTTCAGGCTCTGGCCGGATTACACTTCCTTGCCTACGCTCGCCAATCCTTACCTGGTCTTTCGAACAATCGCCGTCGGCTGCACCGTGGACATATCGGGAAGAAGAATTACGCCGCTGCCGGTTCGACATGCCGTGCCAGGCGTGGCCTATCAGTTCGAAGGTCCGANGGCGAGTTTCGTCTTCAGCGGGGATACAACGTATCACCCCCCATTCTGGCATGCCTTGAGCGCCATTACCAATCTGCGCTACCTGATGATCGAGGCGACATTTCTTGACTGCAATACCGCTGCAGCCAGAGCTGCCGGCCATATGCGCCCAAAGCTGCTGGCGCTCGGATTAAAGCATCTGAACAAATCAGTCCACTTTTTAATCACCCATATGGAACCCGGCAATGAAGATGCCACGATGGCGGAAATCCGGAAGGCGGCTGAAGGTTTCCAGATGGAGAGAGCGGTACGCGGNCAGGTATTCGAATTCTAGGGAAGCGCTGAATAAAGCCCCGCCCCATAAGGGTTACGGTAAAATCGGGCGCTCCCGGCCACGACCTTCGTCGCGCGCCTTATGATCATCCCGATTTTACCGNCAACGCGCTCAGCGAGGATTTGTTGCGCTTCCCTGGCAGNCTGCCGGCAATTCGGTTCACTGGCTCNCTACAGCCATTTTTTCCAGCGAAACANTGCCAGCATTCCGATGCTGATAGTCAGCATCACGCCCAGCACCGCGAAAAATCCCCAATGCCAGTCAAGCCCGGGCAGGTATCTGAAATTCATGCCATAAAGGCTCGCTATCAGGCCCAAAGGCATGAATATGGTTGTGATGACGGTCAGTACTTTCATTACTGTGCTGATACGATAACTGACGCTCGACATATATATATCAAGCATCCCCGCCGTCAGGTCACGCAGCGACTCGACCGAGTCGATGATATGGATGGTATGGTCATACACATCCCTCATATAAAGCAGGGTATTGCTGGCGATGAGCGGAGAATCCCCCCTTTGCAGCGAATTGATGACTTCTCGTAGCGGCCAGAGTGATTTTCTCAGGAATACGCCTTCGCGCTTGAGGCGATAAATCGAATGCAGGGTGAAAGGTTGAGGACGCTCGATCAATTCCGCTTCCAGTGCTTCGGTTTTTTCATCAATCCGCTCCAGGATGACGAAGTAGCTGTCGACAATCGCATCGATCAAACTGTATATCAGGAAGTCCGCTCCCAGTTTCCTTATTTGCCCCTTGCCCAGATGCAGGCGCTCTCGAACCGAGTCGAATTGAGCGTCATCCCCTTCCAGAAAGGTGAGGACAAAATTTTTTCCCAGCACCAGGCTGACTTGATCCGAATCCAGCGTTTCTTCGGCAACCGTATTTTTATAAGCAAAGGTCTTCAGCACGAGGTAGAGATAATTCCCGTAATCCTCAAGCTTTGGCCGCTGGTTCGTATTGAGTATGTCCTCCAGAACGAGGGGGTGAAGGTTGAAGAGCGCTCCCATTTGCTCAAGTATGGTGATGTCGTGCAAGCCATGCAGGTTGACCCAGATGGTTCCCCGCGCTGAGCAGATCTTGTGCGCCAGTTCGGAGGCGGGAACCACCGATTCCCGGATATCGCTTTCGTCATATTCCGTCAGCGTGATGAGGGGTGCGGTCGCCCTGGTCTTGCCGAGATGCACCAGAGTGCCGGGTGGCAATCCCGATTTTCTCGATCTCTTCCGGGAGTGGGCTGCCATCGCCTTACTGGATCCACGTTTCCTTCATGCTTCNGGCTATCCCGTTCGCCGGATTGCCGTATACAGGGGTATCCCCGATACTGAGATCGAATCCAAGGCACGCCCATTGCTCTATTTCTGCCGACAGCGCGGTTTGTGTCAACGGGTTACGTTCCAGCCATCCGCTGTCGATGGCTAGTCCGATCTCCCTATCGTCGAGCCGAATTCCAATGTCGGGTAACGGAACATCGCTGCGGCTGCGATAGAACAGCGTGGCGAAACGCAGCGCCAGCAGCAGGGGAATATCATGTGCCTCGACCATGAACTCGTGCGCTTTGCTGCAGGTTCCTCTGTGGGCACGCGCGAGCATGCTCATGCGCTGTTGTTCCATCGTGGAAAACCCTGGCATATCTGCGTTACCAAGAATGTATGCGGAGTGTTTATGATAGCCGGAATGGGCCACTGAAATGCCTACTTCGTGGAGGCGTGCCACCCATGAGAGGATTTGAAGCATTTCTTCGGTTTCGTCCGGATTCACTGTAAGCAACTGCTTTCCCAGCGATAGCGCCAATGCTTCCACGCGCCCGGCCTGGGCAGCATCCACTCGATAACGCTGCATGAACTGCTTTACTGTGACCTCTCTCATATCCTGCTTATGGAAACGCCCGAGCAAATCGTACAGCACGCCTTGCCGCAGGGCTCCCATGGCTTGCGACATCCTAGGGATACCCAGTTCGGAAAAGGCGGCCGACATGATGGCGAAGCCTCCCACGATTACAGGTGCGCGGTCAGGGCGCAGTCCGGGGATCTCCAGTTTTTTTATCTCTCCTGCCCGGAGCAGGTGTTCNCGAAAATTTTCCAGGCCATCCCTNGTGATGTCTCCATTAATCGNGGCAAGGTCGAAATTGTTCAGTTTGATTATTTCGCCCAGTGCCCGGGCAGTGCCGGATGAGCCGAATGCCTCTTCCCATTGATCCCGGGAAAACTCAGTGGCAATGGTTTGTATTTCACTGCCCGCCGCGAGCTCAGCCCGCTTCATCGCACCGCGCGTAATTTTACCTTCGGGAAAAAATCGCAGACTGTAACTGACGCACCCCATATAAAGGCTTTCCATCTTCACCGGCTTCAAACGACTGCCAATGATGAATTCGGTGGAGCCGCCACCGATATCCATCACCAGCCGATGACTTCCAGAATTAGGCAGGCCATGAGCCACGCCCAGGTAGATAAGCCGCGCCTCTTCGCGTCCGGCGATGATTTCGATGGGAAACCCTATGGCGGCTTCGGCTTTTTTGAGAAAAGTCGTGGCGTTGCGGGCCACGCGCAGTGAATTTGTTCCCACTGCGCGAACTGCGTGAGGCGAAAAGCCCCGCAAACGCTCGCCAAAGCGTTTTAAACAGTCCAGCGCGCGTGCCTGGGAATCCTCGTCCAGCCGCTTGTCCGCGCCAAGACCGGCAGCGAGCCGAACCATTTCACGCAAGCTGTCCAGCGGGTAAAGNTGCTTGCCTTCCACCCTTGCCACCTGCAAACGAAAGCTGTTCGAACCGAGATCTACTGCNGCAAGGGTGGAATATTCAAGCATGATCTTTCTGGCCGACTTTGGAGGTCGTCGCGGCGCTTACCCCCTTACTTCGCGCTCGATCTCTTCAACAGTGACGTGGCGCACATCCCTGCCCTTCACCATGTAGACCACATACTCCGCCATATTTTTTGCATGATCTCCTATACGCTCTATNGCTTTCGCAATAAAGAGTATTTCCAGTGCCGTGGAAATTTTTCGCGGATCTTCCATCATAAAGGTGATGAGCTGCCGCATGATGGAACGGAATTCTTCGTCCACCTGCTCGTCCTGGCGCACGACTTGCGCCGCAGATTCCAGATCCAGCCGCGCGAAGGCATCCAGCGATTTATGCAACATCTCCAGAGCGACATTGGCAACATGCCTGATTTCGACGAAGCGGGGCATATGCATACGATCCGTCGCATAGATCAGCTTTGCCATGCGGGCTATCTTTTCCGCCTCATCGCCAATGCGCTCCAGATCGGTAATCGTTTTAATGACTGTCATGATCATCCGCAAATCACTCGCTGCGGGCTGGCGGCGCGCAATGATCTGACTGCAGATTTCGTCGATGGACACTTCCATCGCATTGACGCGATGATCATCGGTAATGATGCTCTCGATCAGGTTTTCGTTACCGGAAGTAAGCGCTTCAATTGCTTTTTCGATCTGCTCTTCCACAAACCCGCCCATATGCAGCACGCGTGTACGCACAGCCTCGAGATCGGCGTCAAACTGTTTGGATATGTGCTCGCTGCTTATCATCGCGCATCTGCCAATAATGGGTCAAAATAAAAGATAATACATTGCCAGCATGACAATGATGTTGCACTTCCCATCAATTCAGCGGGAAATCGTCTCGACACCTTTATCGGTGCCGAGCAGCAGCACGTCGGCACCACGCTTCGCGAATAACCCGTTCGTCACGATTCCGGTGATTTCGTCGAGGNTTGCTTCCAGTTCTGCCGGATGATGAATCTGCAGCCCGCGCACATCCAGGATGATATTGCCGTTATCCGTGATGAAGCCCTCGCGGAGCGCAGGCTGGCCGCCCAGCCGCATGATCTGGCGTGCAACATGGCTGCGCGCCATCGGAATGACTTCTACCGGCAGGGGAAACTTTCCTAGAATCTGCACAATCTTGTTCTGGTCGGCAACACAAACAAATGTTTCTGCCACCGCCGCAACAATTTTTTCCCGGGTCAGCGCGCCGCCTCCCCCTTTAATCATCTGTAAGTCCCGGTTGATTTCATCCGCGCCGTCGATGTATACGGTAAGCGAGTCTATGTCATTCAGGTCGAATACCCTTATCCCGTGAGCCGCGAGCCGGCTGCTGGTTGCCTCTGAACTTGCTACCGCGCCTTCGATTTTATGCTTGATCCTGGCTAGCGCATCTATGAAATAGTTGGCGGTTGAGCCAGTTCCGACACCGACGATGCAATTCTCGGGAACATACTGAATAGCCGCCTCGGCGGCGGCGCGTTTTTGTTCGTCTTGCGTCATGTCGATAATTATGGGTGGAAAGTAGTGAGAATAATCCTATCCATCGATTTTAACAACGAAGTCGGGTATTTAGACCTCGCTCTGCCATGTTAAAATCACGTTCCGTTTCTACCAATCCGGTCGGTGCATGAAAAATAATTATCTTGAACGAATACTCACTGCCCAGGTTTATGACGTGGCAAAGGAGAGTCCACTCGAGCTCGCTGCAAACCTGTCCGCACGGATAGGCAACCAGCTGTACCTGAAGCGTGAAGACGTGCAGGAAGTATTCTCATTCAAGGTGCGGGGCGCTTATAACAAGATGGTCAAGCTGGATTCCGCGGTTCTCGAGCGGGGTGTGATAACCGCTTCCGCAGGCAACCATGCGCAAGGGGTTGCTCTTGCTGCGCAGAAGCTGGGCTGCCGGGCAACCATCGTCATGCCTGTTACCACCCCGCAAATCAAAATGCGGGCGGTCGAAGCACGCGGCGCAACAGTGGTAATACACGGGGACACTTATGATGACGCCTATGCCTTTGCGTTGAAACTGGCGTCGGAAGAGCGCGCAACATTNATTCATCCGTATGATGATCCCGACGTGATCGCGGGTCAGGGGACGATTGGAATGGAGATCTTGCGGCAGCATCCTGGCCCCATTCATGCAATATTTGCGCCCGTAGGGGGTGGGGGGCTCATTTCCGGCATTGCGGCCTACGTAAAAAGGCTTTATCCGGATATCAAGATGATCGGGGTCGAGCCCGTTGATGCGAACTCGATGTTTCAATCATTGCAGAAAGGCCGGCTGGTCAGGCTTCCTCAGGTCGGGTTGTTCGCCGATGGCGTTGCTGTCAAACAGGTGGGCGCAGAACCGCTGCGTTTGTGCCGTGAACTGGTCGATGAGATCATACTGGTCGATACAGACACGATCTGCGCGGCGATAAAAGACGTATTCGAGGATACACGCGCCATCCTGGAACCATCTGGCGCCCTGTCTGTGGCCGGTGCGAAAATCTATGCCAGGCGAGAGAATATACGCGGCAAAAACTTTGTTGCTGTTGCTTCAGGCGCCAATATGAATTTTGACCGGCTGCGCCACGTATCCGAAAGAGCAGAACTGGGCGAGCAGCGGGAAGCGGTGATGGCGGTAACCATTCCCGAAGAGCCAGGCAGCTTCAAGAAATTTTGTTCGATGCTCGGAACAAAAAGCATCACGGAATTCAATTATCGTTATGCCGATCCGAAAGAAGCGCATGTATTTGTGGCCGTNTCCGTCCGCGATCGGGACGAAGCGACCGCGCTGATTCATAGCCTGCAGCAAAGCGGTCTGCAGACGGTGGATCTGAGCGACAACGAAATGGCAAAACTTCATATACGCCACCTCGTCGGTGGGCGCGCGCGCGAGGTCAAGAACGAGCTCCTTTATCGCTTCGAATTCCCGGACCGGCCGGGGGCGCTGATGAAATTCCTCAACAGCATGAGCCATCACTGGAATATCAGTTTGTTCCACTACCGGAATCACGGCGCCGATTACGGCCGGGTACTGGTCGGCATGGAAGTTCCTCCGGAAGAGAAGGCCGAGTTCGATGAATTTCTCCACAAGCTCGATAACCATTACTGGGATGAGACCAAGAATCCCGCTTANAAATTATTNCTGGGATGAAATTGGATTAGTGGTTTCTTGCCANCCAAGAATGATAGATTCAAATGAAAGGTTGCCAATGGAACGTATCTGCAGGCGGGCAAAAGCGATCATATCTAACGCCGGAACGGTCATTCTGATGGCGGTGCTGAATCCGGACGACGTATATGCCAGTAATCTAAGGAATCTATGGAAAGAAAGCGGAATGGAGGTTGGCGGCTGGATCAATGGAGGNATTACCTATAACGCCAACAATCCGGCCGATGGCTTTAACGGGACTGTCACCTTTGCCGACCGCGCCAACAGATTTCAGTTGAATCAATTCAATGTGTTTATCCAGCGTGCGGTGCCTTCCGAAGGATCCGAGTGGGATATCGGCGGGAGNTTCGATTTTCTGTTCGGGACTGATGCGATTTATGCCCAGGCATTTGGTATTTCCGCATTTGACGAAAATACCGGACAGCCTTCCCAAAGGGGCAACTGGGATCTTAACCTGTGCTGTAAGTCGACCAGGACCTATGGCATCGCGCTTCCACAGGCTTATCTTGAAGCCTATGTGCCTGTTGGCAACGGACTCAACGTCAAGGTTGGCCATTTTTATACCCCCCTGGGCTATGAGACGGTTCCCGCGCCCGATAACTTCTTTTATACACGCGCCTATATCCTGAATAGCGGCGAGCCGTTTACTCATACCGGTTTGCTCGGAAACTATACTGTCAACTCGAATTGGTCCGTTTTGGCCGGCGCCACCACCGGGAGCGCNACTGGTGGGTGGGATGGCGGTTTCGACAAGCAACTGAGGAATTGGGGAGGATTGGCCAGCATCATTTGGACCAGCGACGATAAAAGAACCTCNTTGAACATAGGGGGTACTTACGGAGAAACCGCGACCAATGAGCCGTGGATCATGTACAGCACCGTGCTGCAGCATAGGATTACCCCGAAAACCCATTTCGTCCTGCACCATACTCATGGCTGGGCCAGCAAGATTTTTCTCGAGGACGGAATCAGGAATGCGGAATGGTATAGCATCAATTCGCATTTGACCTATGATCTCTTGAAGGATTTGTCCATCGGCATTCGTCTCGAGCGCTTTCATGACCGGAATGGCTGGCGCGTCTTTTCTCCCTACCGAATATTGTCGGCGCTCAATAACAAGGGTGTCAGTTTCGCTGGCGATCCGGATCATCTTGTCAGCGCTCCTGCGAATTATTACGAGATTACACTGGGAATGAACTGGAAGCCTGCCAAGAGGCTCAAGATGGACTGGAAGCCGGTGCAGAAGCTCAATATTCGCCCCAATATCCGGTATGACAGAGCGGAAGGCATCGATGTCGCATTTCGTCCTTTTGACGGCAAGAAGGATCAGTTCCTGTTTTCGCTGGACGCTACCATTCCATTTTGAAGCAATGAGTGCGAAGCTGGGCATAATGGGCAGGGGCCGTCCCGCCTGTATGGGGGCGAGGTTGTTTGGACAAACTGGAGATGCAGAAGGAGTAGCGGCGAATCTGGGTCTTGTCTTTAGCCAGGAACCAGTGCATTNCCCGGTTCTCATGCCTGTGGAACTTGAGGAAATGCACGAATGAAGTGGGTGCGGAAACGCGGAGGCGAGCTTGTTCTCGCCGTGGGTAGTTTTTTGCTGGTTATTCTGNGTTCTGGCAGCGTTAATGCAAGCGATATAGGAAATCGTATAGGAAATCTCTTCGAGGAAAGCGGCTTCAAGGTGGGGGGGTGGATAAATGCCGGTGCGACTTATAACCCAGGTAATCCCGGCAACGGCTATAACGGGCCGGTCACTTTCGCAGACCGCGCAAATAGATTCCAGTTAAATCAATTCAATGTATTTTTGCAGCGCACCGTAGTAACGGAGGGCAAGTCCTGGGACATAGGCGGGCGCTTCGACTTCATGTTCGGCACCGATGCAATTTATACGCAGACCTTTGGCATTCCTCCCTTTGATGTCAACTCCGGCCAGCCTCTAAAGCGGGGAGATTGGGATCTCAACATATGCTGTAAATCCACTCGCACCTATGGCATCGCGCTTCCGCAGGCATATGTGGAAGCCTATGTGCCCATTGGCAACGGACTGAACATCAAGGCGGGTCATTTTTATTCGCCTACGGGATACGAGACGGTGGCCGCGCCCGATAATTTTTTCTATACCCATGCCTATTCTTTCATGAATGGCGAGCCGTTTACTCATATCGGCGTGGTGGGGAATTACGCATTGACCGGAAATTGGTCTTTGATGGGAGGGGCGATCACTGGAAGCAGTACCGGTGGTTGGGATGGCACTTTTGATAGGCAGCTGGGAAACTGGGGTGGCCTGGGAGGTATTACATGGGTCAGCGACGACCGAAGAACTTCAGCCAATATCACGGGAACCTATAGNGCCACGTCCACGCGCAGCCACGAGCCCTGGGGCATGTACAGCCTTGTGCTGCAACACCGGATCACGTCCAGGACGCATCTGGTACTCCATCATGTGCACGGTTATGCAGGTGGCGTCTTATTGAATGGAGCGCCCAAGAATGCGGAATGGTATGGAATCAACACGCATGTTTATTACGATCTGTTGAACGATCTCACTATCGGTATCCGGGGTGAATGGTTCCGCGACAGGGATGGTTTCCGGGTTGTTTCTCCCTTTCGGGTACTCGCCGCGACCGATAACACGGGGGCCAGCTTCGCTGGCAATTTTCCCTTTATCAGTGCGCCTTCCGATTATTATGCGATTACCCTGGGCATGAACTGGAAGCCGGCAAAGCGGCTGAAAATGGATTGGAAACCTGTGCAGAAACTGAATATACGTCCCAATTTTCGTTACGATAGAGCGGATGGAATCGATCAGCCGTTCAGGCCCTTCAATAATCACAAGCATCAATTCCTTTTTTCCTTGGACGCAATTATTCCTTTCTAATCAGAATGAACGNNTTTCTGTGCCCTCCCATCGCCAAAATTTGACCCAAAACCGGGACACCCTGCGTTGATTTTTCCAGCCTATTTTTAAGAATTTGAACGTACGGGCAGCAAAAGTATAATATAATAGGGTGAAACACTTTGTCAAGTTATATATGTTATAACTTTAGATTATTTATAACTGNTGGAGAAATAACTAAATTCCATTATTAACGAGCTATCATATTATCAGGTACGGCTAGATGCCTGATACCTGGAAAGGCGGATAATCATGGGTGAGCGGCAGAAACAATTGCTCAAGTTACTGCGTAGCGGCAGAAATGGCCTCAGCGTGGAAGAGTTGTCGAAAGGACTGGAGATCACACGGAACGCGGTGAGACAGCATCTTTCATCGCTGGAAGCGGCGGGATTGGTTGCCGCAGGATCCACGCGGCCGTCAGGGGGAGGCCGGCCGCAACAATTATATGTACTCACGGAATCGGGCATGGAGATGTCGCCGCGGCAGTATTCATGGCTTGCGCAATTAGTCTTGGCTTCCGTAAAGCAGGAGGAAGGCCTGGAGAATATAGGCAGGCGCATGAACGAGATTGGAGCCAATGTCGCCAGGCAGATAAGAAGCCAATATCCAGGATTGAGCACTCATGAGGAGAAGGTCGAGAAGTTGGCGGAAGTAATGGACCAGCTAGGATATAGTGCGCGAAAAGCAACTTATTCCCAGGGCGAAGCGGTAATAGAAGCGGACAACTGTGTCTTCCACAGCATGGCCAAAAGGGATCAGGAGATTTGCCACCTTGACCGGGGTTTGATGGAAACCTTTACAGATAGCAAGGTCGAGCAAAGCGAATGCATGGCCCGTGGCGGCAATGTTTGCCGCTTCAGGCTCAAGGCAAAAGAGGAATAATCCCGCTGCAGCCAATTTAATCCTGATCTGGATTCCAAATCCGGATTTGCGCATAAGATAAAAATTCGTGCATGGACAATCACCTCGGGCACTTTCTTGCACAGAACCGCCGGTGCCAGCAGAATAATCTTCCTCAGGCATTCCCAAGCGCCGATCCCGTTTCCTTCCTTGATTTTTCCCTATTCCCGAATCATCTGTCAATCTCGTTTTCTTGCTTGCATCGAGAGGGGATGATTGTTCATTTCCTGCTGAATACCTCAGCTTTTGAAAGCAGGATTTATCTCGACCGGTATTCTGGAATCTATTCCAGGGGCGAGACACGTTTGGCGNCCGGCTCAGTTCACAAATTTCTCACAATTAACAAAAGTTTCACATAAACTTCACATATATTTAATATATGCCGTGATACGTTCGTGGACATAATACCATTTCAATTGTAGTGTCTTTACCCGAGGGGGGAAAGGGATCATCCTATGGGCATGCAAAAATGCAGGAGCCTTATGACATTTGCCCTCGCGAGCGGCCTGCTGGCTGCGGCAGCCGGCGCAGCCGCCGACACCGATGACAACAGCGTAATGAAGCTGCTGAGGGATAGCGGAATAAGGGTAGGAGGGTGGATCAATGGCGGGGCAACTTTCAATCCCAGCCAGAGCGCGGGGTTCAACGGGCCGGTTACATTCGCCGATCGTTCCAACCGTGCACAGCTAAACCAGTTCAATATATTTGTGCAGCGTGCGGTTGTGGCGGAAGGTAGCACCTGGGATATCGGAGGCCGAATCGATTTCATGTTCGGCTCGGATGCCATATTTACCCAGGCNTACGGTGTCCCTTCCTTTGACGTGAATACCGGCCAGCCCTTGGCGAGAAGCAACTGGGATCTCGATGTGTGCTGCGCTTCAACCCGGTATTATGGCATTGCGTTTCCACAGGCCTACGCGGAGGCTTATGTTCCCGTTGGCAATGGCCTGAATGTCAAGATGGGCCATTTTTATACTCCTATCGGATACGAATCGGTTCCCGCGCCGGACAACTTCTTCTATACCCATGCCTATACCATGCAATATGGCGAGCCCTTTACGCATACCGGCATATTGGGCAACTACAAGATCAACAAGAACTGGTCTTTCGTAGGGGCTACTACCACGGGTAGCGCGACCGGTGGCTGGGATGGCGGCTTTGACAAACAACTGGGCAACTGGGGCGGAATCGCTGGTATAACCTGGACGAGCGACGACATGGGAAGTTCAATCAATCTCAGCGGTACCTATGGCGAAACTTCCACGCGCAGCACTGAGCCCTGGGGAATGTACAGNTTGGTAATGAAGCACCAGGTTACGCCAAAGACTTTTTTTGTATTCCAGCACGACCACGGCTACGCTAGCGGAGTCTTGCTGAATGGCGTCAATAAAAATGCTCAGTGGTATGGCATCAACACGCATTTATACTATGACCTGACGCCTGAATTATCCGTAGGCATGCGTGCCGAATGGTTTCGGGATCAGGATGGTTTTCGCGTTTTTTCACCCGGGCGTGTCTCAGCGGCCACCAATAACCGGGGGTTCAGTTACGCGCTGGGATCCGGGCAACTCGGCAATAGCACTGCGGTCCCTGCAGATTATTATGCAATCACGGTAGGCATGAACTGGAAAGCGGCAAAGACACTCAAGCTGGACTGGAAACCGGCACAGCAGTTCAACGTTCGTCCGAACGTCCGGTACGATAACGTTGACGCGATGCATGGCGCTACATACCGGCCTTTCGGGGGCCGCAAGGACCAGGTTGTGTTGTCGCTCGATTTCATGTTGCCATTTTAGGTTGAGTTAACCCGCGCCTTTAATTTTGCGCAACAGCTCATTCAACTCTGCCGCAGAGCTTCAATATCATTCTGATATGAGGAATTCCCGCTTCCATGAATTCCTCTCCCNTGGTTTCGAAGCCGAACTTTCGATAAAATTCCCTGGCGTGCAACTGTGCATGTAAGGCGACCTGCTGCAGGTGCTGCTTTCTNGCTTCTCCCNTCAGCCGGAGGAGGATCGCTCGCCCTACCCCCTTGCCGCGCCATGCCTTCAGCACCGCCATGCGGCCGATCGTCCCATTCGCCAACAATCTTCCAGTGCCGATAGCGCCTTCCACCGCATTCGTTGCCAGCACGTGTATGCAATGCGTGTCAAATTCATCCCACTCCAGCTCGGGAGCGACATGCTGTTCCCGGATAAATACGGCTTCACGTACCGCATGCAACGCCATCCTATCGGTGTGCCAGCTGGCAATTCTCAGGTTCCACTGGCTTTGCTGGTGCATGGGAGACCTATTCAAAAGGATGCCGGAGTACGATCGTTTCTTCCCTGTCAGCCCCGGTGGATATCATATCCACCGGCACTTCGCATANCTCTTCTATACGTCTCAGGTAACTTTGCGCGGCTTGAGGCAGTTGCTTGAGATCCCTTACTCCCACGGTACTGCCTGTCCATCCGGGCATTTCCTCGTAAACAGGCTCGCAACCAGCCAACTCTTCCGCACCGAATGGGAGGATGCTGCTGTGCCTTTCTTCCCGGTTATTGNCCATCGATCGATAACCGATACCTANCCTTAATGTTTCCACTCCATCCAGCACATCCAGCTTGGTAATGCAAAGCCCGGACACACCGTTGATCTGAATGGACCGTTTCAAAGCCGCTGCATCAAACCATCCGCAGCGCCGCGGGCGTCCGGTGGTTGAACCAAATTCATTCCCTCTCTTTGCAAGATGCCTTCCCACTTCATTGTCCAGCTCGGTGGGGAAGGGACCGGCCCCCACGCGGGTAGTATAGGCTTTTGTGATGCCCAGCACGTAATGCAGCATCTGGGGACCTATGCCACTGCCGGTTGTTGCCGCGCCCGCAACGCAATTACTCGAGGTGACAAAGGGATAGGTTCCATGGTCTATGTCCAGCAGCGTCCCCTGCGCACCTTCAAATAGCAGGTTGGTGCCGTTCCTGTTCGCCTCGAAAAGCAGGTGCGGCACATCGGCGACCATGGGCTTGATACGTTCCGCCAATGACAACGTGCTATCCATGGTCTCCTGAAAATCTACTGTGGGTNCCTGAAAGTAATTTTTCAGTACAAAGTTATGGTAGTCCAAGATTTCGCCCAGCTTGGCCGCAAACCGGTCGCGATGAAATAAATCCTGCAGCCGAACAGCCCGGCGCGCCACCTTGTCCTCGTATGCGGGACCGATACCTCTGCCGGTCGTGCCGATTTTATCTGCCCCTCTGGCGGTTTCACGCGCATTGTCGAGCGCCACATGACAAGGAAGAATAAGCGGACAGGCCTCGCTTATGCTCATGCGGCGGCGCACATCGACCCCTGCCTGCTCCAGCATGTCAACCTCGTCCAGCAAAGACTGGGGAGAAACGACTACGCCATTTCCGATATAACATGCCACGTCGGCTCGCAGAATTCCGGAAGGGATAAGATGCAGCACCGTNTGCTTGCCACCGATAACCAGGGTATGGCCGGCATTATGGCCGCCCTGGAAACGCACCACCCCCCCNGCATGATCTGTCAGCCAGTCCACGATCTTACCCTTGCCTTCATCGCCCCATTGGGTTCCCACGACCACTACATTTTTAGCCATATCTGTCAATTCAAAAATGGACCAGCGCTGTTCCGGAAAACAATACCGGGAAAAACTTTCATCGTGAACTATCCCTCCTGCTAATCTTCATCGAGCGTTAAATCTCGGTTATTACCCACTCGCCGTCCCGCAATACCAGCCTTCTATCGNAGTTGAACGTCTCCTGNGTTTGCTCATGGCCGGGTAGTTCGACTATCACCACGCTCCCTTCACTCCGAAGCTGCTCGATTTTTCCCTCCAGCGCGCTGTTCCCCGCGGGATAGGGCGCCAGAATGCCTTTAGGGCAAAGATCGCGCTGAACCAGCCCCGACAATTCCCGAAGATCCATGCTGAAGCCGGTCGCCGGCCGCGCCCTCCCAAACGCTTTACCCACCTCGTCATAACGTCCGCCCAAGGCGATGGCATTCGAGCAATTGCGAGTATATGCGGCAAATACGAGTCCGCTGTGATAGTGGTAACCACGCAAATCCGAAAGATCAAAAGCCAGCGTATCCACGATAGCTTTCAGTTGGGAACCCATCAACTGCAGCTCGTCGAGCGCCTTGATGATGTCGGGATAGGGAGGCAGCGCTTTTTTTGCGAGTTCCAGTATCTTCTCGTCGCCGTAGAGATCGGGCAAAATTAGCAGCCCTTGCCGCACCTGCATGTCGATGTTATCCAGGCGNCCGCAAAGGTTCCCGAGCGCATGGTGATCTTTCGCCTGCAACGCANGAAATAATTCAGCCTCTGATTCAGNCGGTATGCCCGCTCCCTTGACCAAGCCCCTGAATACCGCTACATGGCCGAGATCGAGATGAATTTTTCCCACGCCGGCAATAGCGAGAGACTCCAGCATGAGCCGCTGGATCTCCATATCGCTTTCAAGGCCACTGTGACCNTAAAGTTCCGCTCCAATTTGCAGTGGTTCCCGGGTTCGAGTTAGCCCCGAAGGCATGCTGTGGAGCACACTCCCTGCATAGCAAAGGCGGGTAACACCCTTGCGGTTAAGCAGGTGCGCGTCGATGCGTGCCACCTGGGGGGTCATATCGGCGCGAAGTCCCATCATGCGGCCACTCGATTGATCCACCACCTTGAACATTTGCAAATCNCTATCGCCTCCACTGCCAGTGAGCAAGGATTCGACAAATTCCAGAAGCGGGGGGCCAACCAGTTCATAACCATGAACCAATAGGCAGTCCAGGACACGGCGGCGCATGTGCTCGATATGCAGCGCCTCGGCGGGGAGGATATCCTCTATGTATTCGGGAAGAATCCACTCACGCATATCGGGGTGTNTTGNCTAAATCTGAGAGAAACGCGCGAGTGTGACTACTTGACAAGGTAAAGCAGCAACAGCCCCGCAAGCATGGAGGTCAGGCCAATGAAGCGTATATGGTTGTCGCCAATTTCGGTCAGTTTCTGGAAGGTGTCACGCCATACGCCCGGCATCAGGAAGGGAAGGAGTCCTTCCAATACGAGCATGAGTGCAAANGCCATGAAAAAAATGTCCCACATCAGATTCAATCTCGGCAGGCACTCGGCTTTGTTGTTTTTCTATGCAAGCTTTCCCCGCGTTGAACCGAGCGGCCGGACCAGCCAGAGCCCGCTCTTATGGGCTACTTTGATCCCCGGCCTGGGTTCTTCATATACTTGAAAAATTCCGAGTTGGGTTCGAGAACCATCATGTCACTCTTGTTCTTGAAACTCTGCTTGTAAGCTTCCATGCTGCGATAAAACGCATAGAATTCAGGATTAGGCTGGAAAGCGCCGGCATAGATCGCCGAAGCCTTGGCGTCGCCTTCCCCCTTTATCTCCTGTGCCTGCCGGTAGGCTTCCGCCAGGATAACCTCNCGTTGCCGGTCCGCATCGGCTCGAATTTTCTCGGACTCCGCTGCGCCGGTGGAGCGTAGCTCATTTGCCACACGTTTGCGCTCTGCCTCCATGCGACGGTAAACCGACTCGCTCACTTCCTGCGGCAGGTCTACCCGCTTCAGCCGCACATCCACCACCTCCACGCCGATCTTGCGCGCGTCCGCATCCGCCTTCTGGCGCATGATCTCCATTATTTTGTCGCGTTCGCCAGATACGACATCATGTACTGTGCGATTACCAAACTCGTCTCTCAGGCTGGAATTTACCGTCTGCGAAAGACGTGTCTGCGCCAGCATCTCATCTCCACGCACGCTGATGTAGTATTGCTTCACGTCGACAATACGCCACTTCACGAAGAGATCCACCAGCACATTCTTCTTTTCGGAAGTGATGAATCGCTCCGGCTCGGCGGTATCCATTGTCAGGATACGGGAGTCAAAATAGCGCACGTTCTGGGCCAGGGGAATCTTGAAATACAGGCCTGGCGAGGTCTTTACATCGACGACCTCGCCGAGTTGAAACAGAATAGCCTGTTGCCGCTGATCGACGATGTAGAGGGATGAACTCGCGATAAGGAAAATTGCGACGAGAGCAACGAGTATCCCTGAAGTATAGTTTTTCACTTATCTTGTCTCCCGTTCACGGCCCCTGAATGCTTCTCGCGTGCGAGCCGCNGTGTCGGGCTGGGACTCTTGTGGGGGTGCGGATGGCATGTCAAGTGTCTGTGCGGATGACGATGAAGAGCCGCTCATGTGTATCAGCTTGTCCAGCGGCAGGTAGAGCAGATTGCTTCCGCTTTTCTGGTCCACAACGATTTTGCTGGTGCTCGAAAATACCTGCTGCATCATGTCGAGATAGAGCCGGTCCCGTGTTACGCCGGGAGCCTTGTTATACTCGACAAGGACCTGCTTGAAACGGCTTGCATCACCCTCCGAGTTGGCTACCACCCTTTGCTTGTACCCTTCCGCCTCTTCCAGCAGGCGGGCCGCGTTACCCTTGGCCTTGGGAATGACGTCATTGGCATAGGCTTGCCCCTCGTTTTTCTGCCGNTCCCTGTCCTGCCCTGCTTTGACGGCATCATCGAATGCCGCTTGAACCTGTTCCGGGGGCTGGGCGTTTTGCATGGTTACTTTGCTGATGGCAATGCCGATCTTGTAGCGGTCGAGTATCTCCTGCATGAGTTGAGTTGCTTTTGCCGCTACCTGCTCGCGGCCTTCATAGAGCACGAAGTCCATTTTGCTTTTACCTATGATTTCACGTATGGCTGTCTCGGCTGCCTGAAGGACGGCGTTTTCCGGCTCCCGGTTGGTAAACAGGAATTCTTCCGGGTTCTTGAGGATATATTGGACGGCAAACTGGATATCGATGATATTTTCATCGTCAGTCAGCATCAGCGATTCCTTCAATACCTTGCTTCTCACATTATTGCGATAGCCTATTTCCACCGTTCGCACCTGGCTGACATTGACGGTTTCCACCACTTCCACGGGATACGGCATATGCCAGCGCAGCCCCGCCTGNGTGGTTTCCACGTATTTTCCGAAACGGAGGACGATCCCCCGCTGGCCTTCGTTCACGATGTAAAATCCGCTCGAAATCCACATAAGCAGAAGCAGCCCGGCGAGCAGCCCGATGCTGCTTCCATAACGCCTGGGACTTCCGCTTTCGGGTCCGTCCGTGCCGCCCGGGCGGTTGCCGCCAATCTTGCGTTTAAAAAGATTGTTGAGTTTCTTGTTGAAGTTGCGCCACAATTGATCCAGATCAGGTGGACCGGAATTACCTTTTTTTCTTCCCCACTGGGGATCGTTTAAGCCCATGATAATCCCATTTTCTGTTTATATAGACACAGCCATCAGGCCGTGCAAATCATGAAAGTGGCGCAAGGAAACCTTATAGATCATCATTGAGACAGAATAAGGAATCGTAGAGAACCTGCTCAAGGCCAAGTCAGGAATATTCGCCAACTGCTGCTAAGCGGTCCTTGCGCTGTTTCATGGTTTCCGACAGCGCGACCTTGACAAGCTCCAGTCCTTCGCCNGTTTTCGCACTCAGCCGAATTTGCACGATTCTACCATATTCATCCCGCCGATACCCCGCCCCTCCCGGTGATAAATTGCCCAGGTCGATCTTGTTAAATACCAGTATTTGCGGGATGTTATCAGCGCCGATTTCCCTTAAAACCTTGTTTACTTCCTCAATCTGCTGCTCACGGTCCGGATTTTCCGCATCGACCACGTGCAGCAACACATCGGCTTGCACGGTTTCTTCCAGGGTGGCGCGAAAGGCGGCAACCAGCGTGTGGGGCAAGTCACGGATGAAGCCCACCGTATCCGATATGACTATTGGACCCTGATCGGGAATGAACAATTTGCGGCTTGTAGCATCGAGCGTTGCGAATAGCTGATCAGCCACATACGCCCGGGCACGGGTCAGGCTATTGAAGAGGGTCGACTTGCCCGCATTGGTGTAGCCGACGATGGAGACTGCCATGACATCCGCCCGCTGGCGGGAGCGGCGCTGCAGCCCACGCTGACGCTCGAATTTGGAAAGCTTCTCCTTGAGGAGCTTGACGCGTTTCCCCAGCAGCCTGCGGTCTGTTTCCAGTTGCGTCTCGCCCGGCCCCCTTAAGCCGATACCGCCTTTTTGACGTTCGAGGTGAGTCCATCCGCGCACCAGCCGGGTGGCGAGATGCTCGAGTTGCGCCAATTCGACCTGCAGCTTGCCTTCGTGGCTTTTGGCGCGTTGAGCAAAAATATCCAGGATCAGGCTGGTGCGATCAATCACCCGGCATTCAAGGCGCCGCTCCAGATTTCGNTGCTGCGCGGGAGAAAGATCATGATTAAAAATAACCAGCGACGCACCGGTTTGTTCCAGTGTCCAGGCTATTTCATCGATCTTGCCGGTTCCGGCAAATAGCGCCGGGTCGGGCCGGACCCGTTTACCGTGAACAACGGCGGAAATTTCGAGTGCATCGCTGGAGGCCAGCTGCCGCAACTCGTTCAGACTTTCAGCATGCCCACTACTGCTGAAATCGAGATTGACCAGTACGGCGGAGTTCGCGCTGGCCAGGTTGCCGGTGGGGTGATCAAGCATCAGTTGTGCCAGGCACCTCAAATGGAATCGAGACAGCTCTCGCGGGAACCACGGTAGAGATTGCGTGCTTGTATACCATCTGCGTGACGGTATTTTTCAACAGTACCACATACTGATCAAAGGAATCGATATGACCCTGAAGCTTGATACCATTGACAAGGTAAATCGATACGGGAATATGTTCTTTCCTCAAAGTATTCAGAAACGGGTCTTGTAACAATTGCCCTTTTGCGCTCATAAGTGGCTCCGCATTGTAATTATTCAAAAGATAACTCTACTTGATTTTCAAGAGTAAATCCATATTCTCGGACTAAGGAACCTCTGAACAAATCCCTTGCTGGCGTGGGGGCTCAGAGGGAGTAAAAAACGCGATAGGGTATTTTTGAAAGCAGGAGGGAAACCATCCGATCCTTTCCCCCCTTAATGCTTNGCGGAATGCTGGCTNCGCCATTCNGGCATAAACCTGCCCGGATTGCAAGGCAGGCAATCCGGGCGGAGATCAAGCCAGCAGGTGCGGCATGCTGATTATTATCCGAATGGTTTGGGTTTGGGCGTGTCTTTCACGGACGGGGGGAGAATTGGCAGCGTTATCTCAGGCTGCTTTCCCGTCAGCGTTTTCAGGAACGCGACGATCTTTGCATTCTCATCTTTCGTGAACTTGCGTCCCAACTGTAGACGGCCCATGGTATCCACCGCTTCTTCCAGGGTTGCTGCGGCGCCATCATGAAAATACGGATAGGTCAGTTCTACGTTTCTAAGCGTGGGCACCTTGAACATGAAACGGTCTGCATCTTTCCCCGTGACGGCAAACCGGCCTTCCGCCTTGTTGGTAGTCTTGTATGGTTCATGGATGCCGAATTTCTGAAAGGAGCCGCCACCCACGGCCGCGCCGTTGTGGCAGCTTGTGCAGCCGCTTTCCTTGAACAATTTGTAGCCATCAAGCTCGGTCTGGTTTATGGCCTGCTTGTCACCCTTCAGCCATTTGTCGAAACGGGAATCCGGCGTGACGAGAGTTTCCTCGAAAGCCGCAATGGCGTCGGTTACCATGCCGATATCGATTTTATCCTTATTGAATAATTGTTTGAAGCGGGTGCGGTATTCCGGCATGGACTGCAGGACACCTACCGCGAGTTCATGCGTAAAGCCCATTTCTCCGGGGTTGGCGATCGGGCCGCCAGCTTGCTCTTTCAGGTCCTTGGCGCGGCCGTCCCAGAATTGCGCGAGATTCATGCTGGAATTCAAGACTGTCGGCGCATTGATGGGACCCTGATGCCAGTTGTGNCCGATGGAAGTTTGCAGATTATCCGTACCCCCCATGCTCAGGTTGTGGCATGAATTGCACGATATAAAGCCTGATTTGGAAAGGCGTGGATCAAAAAANAGCATCTTGCCGAGTTCCACCATCTTTTCATTCTTCGGCTTGGCGGCTGTGATGGGCTGAATGGGTTCTTCAGCAAATGCTGCGGTTGGAATGGCAACCGCTCCCACCGATAGCAGCGATACGATTAATGCCCGCATTATCATTGTTTATCCCCCAAAAACACGGCTGTAATGGCGCAGCCGATTACGCCTGATAACATCTGCATAAGGAAGCGGCGATCTGAAGGAGGGNACACGAGAAGGTTTCCCTTTGCCCGCGACCAAAACGAAAAAGCATCATCCGGTTCAGAACGCAGTTCCTGCCGCAGGAATCTGGTTTNGAATCGTAAAGCCGGACTTCAGGCGGAATACAGTGAGCGAACCGATCACCCCCCATCCAGGATCTAGGCATGCCCATGGCATCTTGCCGGAAATGGGNGGATTTTCCACCAGCCGATAGGCGAAAAGAAGTTCGGCACCGCTATTCTCCCTGCTTGGTAGGAGTTGCTGCAATCCGTTCTTTGTCAGTGTGAGCAGTTTGGCCATAGCCATTCCTGCCGAAGGGCGGGCGGTTGAGCAAGCGCGCCAATTCCGTGAGAGCCTGTTTGTAGACCTGGCGCTTGAACTCCACCACGGATTCCAGCTCTACCCAGTACTGATTCCAGCGCCATGCATCAAATTCAGGCCGGACACTGGTTCGCAGCGACACGTCGCAATCGCGCCCGAGCAACCGCAGCAAATACCATATTTGCTTCTGGCCCTTGTAATTTCCTCGCCAGTCGCGCCTGATCCATTGATCGGGGACATCATAGCGCAACCAGTCNCTGGTGCGCCCGATGATTTCAACATGGTATGGGTGTAAGCCGACCTCTTCCGTCAATTCCCGATACATTGCCTGTTCAGGGCTCTCGCCAGGCTTGATGCCGCCTTGGGGAAACTGCCAGGAATCCTGTTTGATGCGCTTCCCCCAGAAGACCTCATTCTTCGAGTTCAGCAGGATGATGCCGACATTTGAGCGATATCCACTACGGTCAATCATGCGAATCACCCATTCAACCGATCTTATCTTAATAAGCACAGGATAAATTTTTCCACATTTTATCCCAGATTGAAAGCTGACATGAGATTTTAGCGATGCGCGGGGGAAGACCGTTTTCTGGCAGAACCATTGCCCGCAGTCCCCGGTTCGCAGCGGTGCAGGCGCATACCTGCGCGGGCAGACACGCG
>JGI26539J51216_1000872_pt1 | contig 21105 bp, 17 predicted proteins | sample ThiBio_1000_biof_2_FD_51216 | JGI IMG/M metagenome (IMG submission 51216)
GGCAACCGGTATGTTTTAGTGGTGACTTTGGGGATCACGAATCGATTCGCTGCCTTCCAGGCACGAGTTCGGCATTCGCGAATGAGTCACTTGGGCACGGGTAATGAAATTCAACCGCCAGACGACGCTTCGTTCGCGAGCCACCGTCACGGGTGTCGGCGTTCATTCCGGGTCAGCGGTCAGTCTGACCCTCGGACCTGCGTCGATCGACGCAGGTTTTATTTTTGTCAGGAGCGGCGNTGACGGAGACGACCGGCGCGTCCGCGCCGTCGCNAAATCCGTCACCTCGACCGAACTGGCCACGGTGCTGGGGGACCAGCAGGGTCCTCTGGTGTCCACCGCCGAACACGTTCTTGCTGCGCTGCGGGGGCTCGGGGTCGACAACGCCACCATCGAAATCGATGGCCCCGAAGTGCCGATCATGGACGGCAGCTCGGCCGCGTTCGTCGCCGCGATCGATCAGGCCGGCATTGTCGAGCAGTCGGCGGCGCGCCGCTTCATTCAGATATTGAAGCCGGTGCGGGTGAACAGGGGCGACGCCTACGGCGAACTGCATCCCCACGCACGCGGTTTCCGCATCGAGGTGGAGATCGATTTCGCCAATCCGGTGATCGGTCATCAGGATTATGCGCTCGACCTCAATCCCGAAAGTTTTCGCCGTGAAATCAGCCGGGCCCGCACCTTCGGCTGCATGAACGATGTCGAAAAACTCTGGAGCGCGGGCTTCGCTCGCGGCGCGTCCTTCGAAAACTCCATGGTGTTCGACGACGAGCGGCTGCTGAATACCGAAGGCCTGCGCTACGCCGACGAGTGCGCGCGGCATAAGGTTCTCGATGTGATCGGCGATCTTGCGTTGGCGGGATTGCCGTTGATCGGTGGCTATCGCTCGGTGCGCGGCGGGCACAAGCTCAACCATGCGGTGCTTACGGCCATGATGGCCGATCGGACCGCGTGGCGGGTCGTCGAAGGCCAGCCGGCCTCGCGCCCGCGCAGTCAGAGCGAAGCGGTCGGCGGAATGGTGGGCGGCATGGCTGCGGCCTACGGTCCCAACGTGTCCTGATCGACAGGACGCAGCGTTCTGCCCTGTCCATGTGCCTCGCCTCTGTTCTGTCGCTCCGTGAGTTGCTTGAGTTGCCGTCTCGCAGGCCCGGAAGCCTTGTGTGGCCCGGCGTTTCGCCTTAATCCGGGCGAAATAGCTGCGTACGCGGTTGATGAGAGAAGATTTGCTTTTAGACGGAATCAGCGGCGGTCGTGCCCGGCTTTGGGCATCCATGTCTTTGGAGTTTCAAGAAAGACGTGGATGGAAAGACGTGGATGGCCGGATGAGCCCGGCCATGACAGAACATGGTGTTTCCCTCAAAATGCAAACCGCTCTGGAGCATGATCCCGAAAATTGGGAACCGGTTTACCGCCTGTTCCGGGTGGTGCCCGGATCACCGCATCACGGACGTCAGGTTTTCATCGATGTTGGCTAAGCGTATGGCGCTCGGACGGATCGCGTTGAGGGCTCGCACAATTCATCTCGATCGGCTCGGCCGGCTATTGCGGCTCGTCGCCGGTGTGGTGATTTTGGGGGCGACCCTGAGCGGCTGCGGAACAGGCGCGCTGTGGGACAAGTTCATGGCGAAGGACGAGCAGACCTTCAGCGATGAACCGGCGGACAAGCTCTACAACGAGGGCTTGTTCCTGATGAACAACAGCAAGGATCTCAAGGCGGCGACGAAGAAGTTCGACGAGGTCGACCGTGAACACCCCTATTCGGAATGGGCGCGGAAATCGCTGCTAATGTCGGCCTACGCCTCTTATCAGGCCGGCGACTACGACACCTGCATCGGCTCCGCCTCGCGCTACGTCACGCTGCATCCCGGCAGCCCGGACGCCGCCTATGCGCAATACCTGATCGCCGCCTCGAACTACGATCAGATTCCGGATATCTCGCGCGATCAGGCCCGGACCGAAAAGGCGATGAACTCGCTCGAGGAGGTCATCCGCAAATATCCGACGTCCGAATATGCCGGCGAAGCCAAGAAGAAGCTCGAGGGNGCGCGCGATCAGCTCGCCGGCAAGGAAATGGCGATCGGCCGCTACTACATGGAGCGGCGCGACTACACCGGCGCCATCAACCGCTTCAAGACCGTGGTGACCCGCTACCAGACCACGCGGCACGTCGAGGAGGCGCTGGCGCGGTTGACCGAAGCCTACATGGCGATCGGCATCGTCGGCGAGGCGCAGACCGCCGCCGCCGTGCTCGGCCACAACTTTCCCGACAGCCGCTGGTACAAGGACGCCTATAACCTCGTGAAGTCGGGCGGGGCCGAGCCAAGCGAGAATCGGGGCTCGTGGATCAGCAAGGCGTTCAAGAAGATGGGGCTCGGCTAGTGTAGTGGTTCAGAAGTTCGCATCAAAGGTTGCCGCAAAGCATGCGAATTTCGGAATCGTCACGGATCGAATCGATCCAAGATCATCGCGATCTAGTGTCCTGGTCAGAACTTCGTTAGACTCCCCGTCACGCGTCTCTGCGAGCCCGTCCGCGACACCCATGGCAGGAACCAGCCTCAGATGCTTGCGCGTCTTTCGATCCGCGACATCGTCCTGATCGAGCGGCTCGATATCGAGTTCGCCTCCGGCCTTGCGGTGTTGACCGGCGAAACCGGCGCGGGAAAATCCATTCTGCTCGATGCCTTCGCGCTGGCGCTCGGCGGTCGCGGCGACGCCGGACTGGTCCGCCACGGCGCGGAGCAGGGACAGGTGACCGCGACCTTCGATATTCCGAAAAACCACCCGGCGGCCGCGATCCTCGCCGCCAACGGCATCGACGGCTCAGTGTCCGAAGATTCGGGCGAGATGATCCTGCGCCGGGTGCAACTCGCCGACGGCCGCACCCGCGCTTTCATCAACGATCAGGCNATCAGCGTGCAGACCCTGAAAGCGGTGGGCGCGGCGCTGGTGGAAATTCACGGCCAGCACGACGAGCGGGCGCTGGTCGATGCCTCCTCTCATCGGCGGCTGCTNGATGCCTTTGCCGGGCTGGAGACCGATGCCGCCGCGCTAGCGGTGCTATGGGAGGCCCGTCGCGCTGCCCGCGCCGCGCTCGACGATCACCGCGCCGGCGTGGAGCGCGCGGCGCGCGAGGCTGATTATCTGCGNCATGCATCCGACGAGCTAAGGCAACTCGCGCCGCAGGACGGCGAGGAAACNGCGCTGGCCGAGCGCCGCGCGACGATGATGGCCGGCGAAAAGATCGCGGCCGACCTGCGCGAGGCGCAGGANGCCGTCAGCGGCAATCGTTCGCCGGTGAGCTGTNCTGGCGGCGGCGGTGCGGCGGCTGGAACGCCGGGCCGCGAGTTCGCCGAGCCTGGTCGAGCCGGCGGTCAGGTCCATCGACGCGGCGATCAACGCGCTGGAGGAGGCCGACCAGCATCTCGCCGCAGCGCTCGCCGCCGCCGATTTCGATCCGGCTGAATTGGAGCGCATCGAGGAACGGCTGTTCGCGCTGCGCGCGGCGTCGCGCAAATATGCGACCCCGGTGGATGGACTCGCTGCGCTCGCCGCCAAGTTCGTGAATGACGTCGCACTGATCGACGCCGGCGCGGAGCGGCTGGTCGTGCTGGAGAAGCAGGTTGCCGAGGCCGACAGGCGCTATGCGGCCGCCGCCGCGAAATTATCCGCCGCGCGCATCAAGGCCGCGGAAAAACTCGACAAGGCGGTCAATGCCGAGCTTGCGCCGCTGAAGCTGGAGCGCGCGATGTTCTCCACCCAGATCGAGTCGGATCCGGCATCGGTGGGACCGCAAGGCTTCGATCGCGTCGAGTTCTGGGTGCAGACCAATCCCGGCACGCGGCCGGGGCCGCTGATGAAGGTCGCCTCCGGCGGCGAACTGTCGCGCTTCCTGCTGGCGCTGAAGGTGGTGCTTTCCGATAAAGGNTCGGCGCCGACGCTGGTGTTCGACGAGATCGACACCGGGGTCGGAGGCGCGGTGGCCGACGCCATCGGTGCGCGGCTGGCGCGCTTGGCCTGCAANGTGCAGGTGATGGCGGTGACCCACGCGCCGCAGGTTGCGGTGCGCGCCGACCAGCATCTGCTCATCTCGAAGGATGCGCTCGATCGCGGCAAGCGCGTCGCCACCCGCGTCGCGACGCTGGCCGAGGATCACCGCCGCGAGGAAATCGCGCGGATGCTTGCCGGCGCGGAGATCACGGCGGAAGCCCGCGCGGCTGCCGAGCGGCTGCTCAAGGCTGCGGGATAGTATGTCATTCCGGGGCGCGTCGCAGACGCGAACCCGGAATCCGGCCATAACATCAACGAGCAATTTCAGGATAAAGGTCTCTCCAGTCGGGATTATCCTTCTCAATCAAGCCGGTCTTCCAAGCGCGCCGCCATTTCTTGTTCGATTGCGGTGACGGGATCATCGTACGTCTCGAACCAGACCAGTCTGCGAATATCATAACGCGACGAGAACCCTGGAAGCAGTTTCTCCCTGTGTTGATGGGTTCGACGGACCAGGTCCTTCGTTACCCAAGGTAGAGCGTTCCCTGTTTGCGGCTCGCCAGAAGATACACGTAGAACATCCATTGCCCTTGACTGGATTCCGGGCTCGCGCGCTTCCGCTCGCGCCCCGGAATGACTAAGACTAGAGCTATTCCGGCTTTGATGAAATCAAAGCCGGGCTCTAGCTTTTTGTTTTGACGCGTTTTCTTCACGCGAACCGGTATCCACTTCGCTCGAAAACGGTCCGCAAGAGTTCGGATGCCCAGATGCCGGCAAAACCCAAGGACGCTCCCGCCATCGCCTCTCTCACCCGCGCGAAGGCGAAGGTCGAGCACAAGCGGCTTGCGCTGGAGATCGAGGCGCATAATGCGCGCTACTACCAGAAGGACGCGCCGACGATTTCCGACGCCGCCTACGACGCGCTGCGACAGCGGCTCGAAGCGATCGAGGCGCGCTTTCCCGAACTCGTTACCGCCAGTTCGCCGACGCAGACCATCGGCGCCGCGCCCGCGCGCGGTTTTGCCAAAGTGCAGCACGCGGTGCCGATGCTGTCGCTCGGCAACGCCTTCAGCGACGAGGAAGTCACGGAGTTCGTCGACCGCATCCGACGTTTCCTGAAACTCGGCGCGGACGATATTCCCGCCATCGTCGCCGAGCCGAAGATCGACGGCTTGTCGCTATCTCTGCGTTACGAGCGCGGCGAACTGGTGCGCGCGGCCACCCGCGGCGACGGCTTCACCGGCGAGGACGTCACCGCCAACGTCCGCACCATCGAGGATGTGCCGCACCGGCTGAAGGGCCGTGCCGTTCCCGCCGCCTGCGAGCTGCGCGGCGAGGTCTACATGCTGAAAAAGGATTTTCTCNCGCTCAACAGGAANCAGGAGGAAGCCGGCGACACCGTGTTCGCCAATCCGCGCAATTCGGCCGCCGGCTCGCTGCGGCAGAAGGATGTCGCGATCACCGCCTCGCGCCCGCTGAAGTTTTTCGCTTATGCCTGGGGCGAGATGACGGATCGTCCTGCCGATACCCAGCACGGCATGCTGGCGTGGCTGGAGAAGGCGGGCTTCGTCGTCAATCCGCTGATCGAATTGTGCCACAGCGTCGACGAGGTGCTGGCGTTTTATCGCAAGATCGGCGAGCGGCGCGCCACGCTCGGCTACGACATCGACGGCGTGGTCTACAAAGTCGATCGGCTCGATTGGCAGGAGCGTCTCGGCTTCGTGTCGCGAAGCCCGCGCTGGGCGATCGCGCACAAGTTCGCAGCCGAACAGGCGACCACGATCCTCAAGGGCATCGACATCCAGGTCGGCCGCACCGGCGCGTTGACGCCGGTGGCGCGGCTCGAACCGGTCACGGTCGGTGGCGTCGTGGTGCAGAACGCGACGCTGCATAATGAGGACTACATCAAGGGCATCGGCAATGACGAACAACCGATCCGCGACGGCATTGATCTGCGCGTCGGCGATACGGTGGTGGTGCAGCGCGCTGGTGATGTGATTCCTCAGGTGGTCAACGTTGTCCTCGACAAGCGTCCGAACAGCGCAAAGCCTTACCTGTTTCCGCACAAGTGTCCGATTTGCGGCAGTCACGCGGTGCGCGAGGAGGGCGAGGCGGTGCGCCGCTGCACCGGCGCGCTGATCTGCCCGGCGCAGGCTGTGGAGCGGCTCAAGCATTTCGTCTCGCGTCTCGCTTTCGACATCGACGGCCTCGGTGAAAAGCAGATCCAGGAATTCCACGAGCGGGGCTGGATTAAGGAGCCCGCCGATATCTTTCAGCTCAAGGAGCGCAATAGCAAACTCAAGCTCGAAGAGATTGAAGGCTATGGCGAGGTCTCGGTGCGCAACCTGTTCGCCGCGATCGATGCGCGGCGCAGGATCGAACTCAATCGCCTGATCTTCGCGCTCGGCATCCGCCATGTCGGGGAGGGCAACGCCAAGCTGCTGGCGCGACATTACGGCAGCATGGAAAACTTTCGCGGCGCGATGGCGGAAGCCGCCGCGGCTCAGACGGAAGCGGGCAACGACTCCGAGGCCTATGCCGATCTGAACAACATCGGCGGNATCGGCGAGATCGTCGCCGACGCGGTGGTCGAGTTCTTCGCCGAGAAGCGCAACGTCAAGGCGCTCGACGATCTGCTCGAGGAGATCGAGGTGTTCCCGGTTGCGCAGGCGCGCAGCGACTCCGCGGTGGCCGGCAAGACCGTGGTCTTCACCGGCTCGCTTGAAAAATTCACCCGCGACGAGGCCAAGGCCTCGGCCGAGCGCATGGGTGCGAAAGTCTCGGGCTCGGTGTCGAAGAAGACCGACCTCGTCGTTGCCGGTCCCGGCGCCGGCTCGAAGCTCAAGGAAGCCGAGAAACTGGGCGTGAGGGTGATTTCCGAAGACGAGTGGCTCGATCTGATCGGGGGATGAGGACCTATAGCGTTTTCGAGCGACGTGGACTCCGGTTCGCGTGAAGAAAACGCGTCAAAATCAGGAGGCTGAAGTCGTCCACCGTTTCCTTGGAATGGTGAACGACACTGGCCGGACGAAGAAACCGTCATTCGGGGATGTCCGCCGCAGGCGGACGCGTCAGGCCGGCGGGCCGATCGTTACCTTCAGCGTGCCGACGCCGTCGCAGCCGCATTCGATCCTGTCGCCCGGCTGAAGCCGGGAGACGCCGGCGGGCGTTCCGGTCATGATGATGTCGCCGGCGTCAAGCGCGACCTGCTGCGAAAGCTGCGCGACGATCTCGGGCACGTTCCAGATCATCTGCGCGAGATCGCCGGACTGGGCTTGCTTTCCGTTGACCGAAAGCCAGATGCGGCCCTTCGACGGGTGGCCGATCCTCGCCGCGGGTTGCAGCGCGCCGCAGGGCGCGGAGTGGTCGAACGATTTTGCGATCTCCCAGGGCTGCTCCTTCTTGCGCGCCGCGTTCTGCAGGTCGCGCCGCGTGAGGTCGATGCCGACGGCGTAGCCGTAGACGTGGTCGAGCGCCCTGTCGGCGGGGATGCGCAAGGCCCCGCTTTTCATCGCAACCACCAATTCGACCTCGTGATGCAGGTCGCTGGTCAGCGGCGGATAGGGGATGACCGCGCCGTCGGCCTCGATCATGTCGGCATGTTTGGCGAAGAAGAACGGCGGCGCGCGCTCGTCGTTGCCCATCTCGCGGACGTGGTCGAGATAGTTGCGGCCGACGCACCAGATGCGGCGGACCGGGAAAAATCCGCTTACGCCCGCGACGGCGACGGCCGCTTGCGGCGGCTGCGGGATCACAAAAGATGCTGCGCTCATGCGGCTCTCTCCGCGCTGGTTTGCAGGCAATGCGGCGGGATCGCCTGGATACGGCCAACAGGTACAGCTTACGCCGATGCGCCGAGGGGAGCCAGAGCCGGCGCGTCGCGATGCTGCAGGCGAAAGAACGACGCGTAGCGTCCGGCACTCCGCAGCAGCTCGTCGTGGCGGCCGCGCTCGACGATCTCGCCGCCTTCGACCACGAGGATCGCGTCGGCATGCATGATGGTGTGCAGGCGGTGCGCGATCACGATGGTGGTGCGGTTTTGGCAGAGATGCCCGATCGCTTCCTGCACCTGCTTCTCGGATTCGGAATCGAGCGCGGCGGTGGCCTCGTCGAGCAGGATGATCGGTGCGTCCTTGATCAGCGCGCGCGCCACGGCGATCCGCTGGCGCTGCCCGCCGGAGAGCTGCGTGCCGTGCTCGCCCACGGGCGTGTCATAGCCGAACGGAAAGTTCATGATGAAATCATGAGCGCAGGCGGCTTTCGCCGCGGCGATGATCTCGTCCTCGGTCGCGCCGGGGCGGCCGAACGCGATGTTCTCGCGGATGGTCGCGCGGAACAGGTACACGTCCTGTCCGACATAGGCGGTCTGCTGACGCAGCGATGCTCGCGACACGGCGGAGATGGCCTGATCGTCGATCAGGATCGCTCCGTCGCTCACCTCGTACAATCGCAGCAGCAGCGCCAGCACGGTGGATTTGCCGCCGCCGGATGGACCGACCAGCGCGGTCATCCTGCCGGGCTCGGCAACGAAACTCATGCGGTTGAGCACGGGCTCGCCCGGCCGATAGGCGAAAGTGACGTCGCGCAGCTCGACGCGGGCGGTCGTCAGTTTCAGCGCCGGCTTGTCGCTGTCGTCGGGCTCGCTGGCGGGGCTGTCGACGATCTCCAGAAGCTTGCGCGCGCCGATCAGGCTGCTGTTGAGCTCGATGTTGAGGCGCGCCAACCGCTTGGCCGGCTCATAGGCCAGCAGGAAGGCGGTGAGGAACGAAAAGAACTGGCCGGGCGTCGCGCCCATGGCGACGACGCGATAGCCGCCATACATCAGCCCGCCCGCGATGGCGAAGCCGCCAAGCGTTTCCATCAGCGGACTGGCGCGGTTCGAGACCCGCGCCATCTTGTTGTTGGTCTGCTCGACGGCTGCGATGCTGGCGTCGATCCGCTCGCGCATGGTCCGTTCGAGCGTGAACGCCTTCACGGTACGGATGCCTTGCAGCGATTCCTGCATGATCTCCATGATATCAGTGGTGCCGCTGAACTGGTTGTGGGCGAGCCGCTTGACGCGCTTCACCAGCTTGCGCAGCACCAGCATCGCCGGCGGCGCCACCAGCAGGCCGAACAGCGCCATGTAGGGATCCTGCGTCACCATCACGATGACCAGTCCGATCAGCGAGAGCAGGTCGCGGCCGACGGCGTTGATGAGCAGGCTGAGCACCTGCGTGACCGACGTGGCGCCGGCGGTCAGCCGCGCGAGAAACTCCGACGAATGCCGCTCCGAGAAGAAGCCGATGCTTTCGCTCATCAGCTTGGCGAACAGGCGGCGCTGGTTGTTGGCGAGGATCGCGTTGCTGATCTGCGAGAGGATCACCGAGTGGCCATAGGTCGCCGCGCCCTTGATCGTAAAAATGACGACCGTCACCAGCGACAGAATGAAGATGCCACGCACGTCCTTGTCGACATAGGCCTGATTGATGACTTCGCCGAGCAGGTAGGCGGAGAACGCCGTCGCGGCCGCGGAGACTGCCATCAGTGCGAATGCGGCGAGGTAGCGCCGCCAATAGGTCATGCCCTGTTCGGTGATCAGGCGGCGGATCAGGATCGCCGCGCCGTAGGGATCGTCGGTGATTTTCTTCGGAAGCTCGGTCATCGCGTTCCATTGACGCCGTGAAGGGGCTGTCGCCCGCGCGCCAGGGTTGTTGCGAAAGCGTCCGACTCAATGCCCGCAATAGCGGCCTTTTTCAAGCCAAAACCGGGCCTCCCCCGGCTCATCAGGCCGAGGCCGCGAGCGCCTCCGAGACGTGCCGCCGCGCCAGCTTTTCCTCCCACGCCAGCGCATGCGCGGCGATGGTCGCGAGGTCGTCGTATTGCGGCGTCCAGTCGAGTACCGCGCGAATCCGGCCGGTGTCGGCGATCATGGTCATGATGTCGCCGGGACGGCGATCGGCATAATGAACCGCGAAGTTGCGACCGCAGACCCGCCGCACCGCCTCGATGGTTTCCAGCACGGAGTAGCCGCGTCCGTATCCGCAGTTCAGCGTCGTCGAACGCCCGCCGGTTCGCAGGTACATCAGCGCGGCGCGATGCGCCTGCGCAAGATCGCTGACATGGATGAAATCGCGGATGCAGCTTCCGTCCGGCGTCGGATAGTCGGTGCCGAACACGTCGATCTTGCTGCGCTGCCCGGTCGCGGCTTCGACCGCGATTTTCAACAGGTGCGTCGCGCCCTCGGTTGAAAGACCGATCCGCGCCAGCGGATCNGCGCCCGCGACGTTGAAGTAGCGCAGCACGACGTAATTCATGCCGTGNGCGGTCGCGACGTCGTGCAGCATGATCTCGGTCATCAGCTTCGACGATCCGTAAGGGGAGAGCGGCCGTGTCGGCGCATCTTCCGGAACCGGCATCCGCTCCGGATTGCCGTAGACGGCGGCGGTCGACGAAAAGATGAAGCGGCCGATCCCGCATCGGACGGCGGCATTGAGCAGATTGCGCGTCGTCATCGTGTTGTTGCGGTAGTAGGCGAGCGGGTCGCGCATCGAGTCCGGCACCACCACGGACCCCGCGAAGTGAATGATGCTTTCGACGCCGTGCTGGGCGATGACGTTCTCCACGAGACTCTCGTCTCCCGCGTCGCCGATGAACAGCGGCACGCCGTCCGGCAGCGCCGACGAGAATCCCGTGGAGAGATTGTCGATCACGACGACGTTTTCGCCGGCCTCGGCCAGCGCGAGAACCATATGACTGCCGATATAGCCGGCGCCACCGGTAACGAGCACGGTCATATCTGCTCCTCTGTGCGAAGGCTCGCTGCGGGCTCGCCCGCGGTTGCCGATATCTCGCACAAACCGGTCGAGTTGCCGTATAGCATGACGCCGATCGGTTCGATTTTCCCGCCCTTCGCGCCGGGGAATCGACATTATGGTTGCCAAACTGTAACGAGAGCCGAATGTTCCTGAGCGGCCTTGCGCGTCGATGACCGACATTCTCATCATCAAGACCTCCTCGCTCGGCGACGTCGTGCATCAGATGCCTGCGATCGTCGACGCGTCGCGTGCGCGTCCGGAACTGCGCATCACATGGCTGGTGGAAGAGGCGTTCGCGCCGCTGGTGCGATTGCACCCTCTGGTCGCCGAGGTCATCACCGTTGCGACGCGGCGCTGGCGCTCGCAACTCGCCACTGGCGCGACGTGGCGCGAGATCGGCCGGTTCCGCGCGCTTCTGCGCGAGCGGGGGTTCGACAAAGTAATCGATACCCAGGGCCTGATCCGCTCCGCGATCATGGCGCGCCTCGCGCGCGGCGAGCGCCACGGCTACGATGGCCGCAGCATTCGCGAACCTTTCGCCGCGCGATTCTACGACGTCACGCATGCGGTGAGGCGCGACCTGCACGCCGTGACGCGCAACCGGATGCTGACCGGTCTCTCGCTCGGCTATCGGCCGCCGGAGGAGGTGGACTACGGTTTGATCCGTTCCCCGCGGACGGATAGCCAGCGCTATGCCGTGCTGCTTCATGGCACGTCACGATCCGCGAAGGAGTGGCGGGCCGAGGACTGGATCGAAACCGGGCGCTGGCTTCAAGCCAAGGGATTGCAGATCGTGTTGCCGTGGGGCACCGAGGCCGAACGGCTGCTGTCGGAACGGCTGTCGCGGGACATCGCGGGCAGTCGCGTTCTGCCGCGCCAAAGCCTCGATCTGACCGCGCAGGTGATCGGCAATGCGGCGCTGGTGATCGGCGTCGATACCGGCCTGATGCATCTCGCCGCGGCGTATCGCGTGCCGCTCGTCGGCATCTACGTCAGCACCGATCCTGGCCTGACGGGACCTGTCGGCAGCGGCTGCATGGCGGTGCTCGGCGGCAGGAACGGTCCGCCGGCGGCGCGGCAGGCGATCGAGGCGGCGGAGCGGTTGCTGATTAGCTAGCTCTTGGACTTCACGCCCGACATCTCGGCAAGCACGCGCGCGACGAACGGGTCGAGATCGCCGCCGTCAAACAGGAATCCGGGAATGCCTGCGCCTGCCGCAGCTTTGAGATCGCTGTCGCGGTCGCCGATGGCGAAGCTGCCTTCGCGCCGCACCGGCCAGTGCTTCATCAGGTCGAGGATCATGCCGGGCTTTGGCTTGCGCCAGAGATGATCTTCCAGATATCCGGCGACGCTGCCGTCGGGATGGTGCGGGCAATATCTGAAGTCGTCGATCCGCGCGCCCTGCGATGCGAGATGCGACTGCATCCACAGGTGCAGATTGCGAACGTCGTCTTCGCTGAAAAAGCCGCGCGCGACGCCTGATTGATTGGTGAAGACGAAAACGAAATATCCGGCCTCGTTCAGCCGCCGGATCGCGTTGGCGACGCCGGGCATCCAGCGGATGCGATCGCGCGTGCCCATGTAGCAGTCGTCGTGATTGACGACGCCGTCGCGATCGAGGAACGCNGCGGGCTGGGAAGCGGGAGCGATCTTGTCGCCGCTCACGTGCAGCCGTCCGCCATCGCGTGCTCGACGCTGTCGCAGATCGCGTGACTTGCCGTCATGTGGATCTGCTGGATGACAGGGGTGTCGTCGCTCGGTGCAATGAACAGGTGGTCGCAGAACTCCCGCAGGCTCGAGCCCTTGAGGCCGGTGAAACCGACCGTGACCAGGCCGCGCCGGCGCGCGGCGGCGAGCGCGGCGAGGATGTTCGGCGACCGGCCGGAGGTCGACAGCGCCAGCAGCACGTCGCCTTGGCGGCCGAGGCTCTCGACCTGCCGCGCGAAAATCTGCTCGAAGCCGTAATCGTTTGAGATGGCGGTGAGGGCTGATGTGTCGGTGGTCAGTGCGATGGCGGCGAAGCCCGGCCGCTCTTTCCGGTAGCGTCCGACGATTTCCGAGGCGATGTGCTGCGCGTCCGCGGCGCTTCCGCCGTTGCCGATCAGGAGCACCTTGTGCCCCGAACGGAGCGCGCCGACGATCGCGATGGCGATATCGCCAGCCACCGCGAGCAGCGCCGCGTCGCCGGCCGCGCGCTCAAGCGCCGCAAGCGATTGCTGAAAATGGGTCGCGATCTGGTTCTGGCTCAAGACGCACCTTTGTCGCCGTAATGGATAGCAGTGGTACTGAGCGCGTCATGCCCGCGCAAGCATGGTCGTATCAAGGCGCGGCGCGCTCGCCGGCCTTCGCAAGCACCCGTTCCGCGATGGCCAGCACTTCGGCCGCCGGGATGTCCCTCATGCAGCGATGATCGTTCCTGGTGCAGACCGGACGATGGCACGGCTGGCACGGCAGTGGCGTCTTGGTCTGGATCGTCGCCGCGAGCCCGTTCAAAGGCGCCCAATGATAGGGACTGGTCGGGCCGAAAATTCCCATCGTAGGCGTTCCGATCGCGGCCGCGACGTGCAGCAGGCCGGAGTCGTTCGAAATCGCAAGGGTCGCGGCCGCCATCGCCAGAATGCCGTTTCGCAAGTCGTGCCCTGTGAGATCCCGGACCCGCGAGCCGCCGGTTGCCACGATTTCGGCCGCGATCGCCTTTTCGTTCGGGCCGCCGATCACCCAGACGTCGATTCCGCGCTCGGTCAGCATCCGCGCGGCCTCCGCGTAATAAGTCCAGCGTTTGCTGGGGCCGACCGCTCCGGGAGCGAGCGCCACCGCCGGTCCGGAGCCCAATCCCTGCGCCTGCCGCCAGCGGATGACGTCCTCGCCGGGAACGTGAAGCTGCGGCACGGGCCACTCGGGCGGCCGCGCCGCATTGGCCGGAAGCGCCAGCGATGCCTTCCTGTCGATCATGCGGGGCAGGGCTCGCTCGCCCCAGCGCCAGCGGTTGAGCAGCCCGAATCGCGCCTCGCCGACAAAGCCGACCCGTTCCGGAATGCCGGCCAGCGCGGGCGCGATGGCTGATTTCCAGGTGCGCGGCATGATGAGGACGGTTCCGTATCCCCGGGCGCGCAACTGCCGGGCGAGATTCCACTGTTGCCTCAGCGCCAGCCGGCTGCGAGGCAGGTCCCAGACCACTCCGGAACGCACGCCGGGCATGTAATCGACCAGCGGGGCGCAGAGCGTCGTCACCAGCATATCCACCGGCCGATTAGGCCAGCGCTGCTTGAGCACCCGCACCACCGTATGGCCGCGGACGAAGTCGCCGATCCACATGTAAGGAACGATCAGAACCGGCCGCGAGTCGCTGGGATCGCCGACAGTCTCCAGCTTTTCTGGTGAATCATGTTTCATAATTTAACGAACGAGTAACGCTGGGGCGGATGAAAAATCCTCCCTATCCGCTCCCGGCGCTGAGGTAAAGTTATCTCGCGCGACGCCTTTCGCGAGTGATTTCGTCGTCTCACGCCATCCAAGTTGCCTCGCAGGCGGGAGTGGGGCAAACCACTGGAGTGAATTTGGCATTCGCCACCCACTGCAAACCCGGCGGGCGAATGTCAAATTCAAAACTCCACTGGAAAACCTTATGGTTGCTAGTGCGGTGGTTCAGAAGTTCGCTTTCAGTGTCCAGCGAGTCCGCCAAGCGAACTTCTGAACCTAAACCACACTAGAATGATAGAGGTGCTAGTGTCCCTTTGATTCCGAAGTTCGCATCAAAGGTTGCTGCAAGGGTATGCGGACGTCGGAATCGGGACACTGGTGGTCCTTTGATTCTGACATTTGCAAGAACGCCTGCCGCACCGGATGCAATGGTGGAACCGGACTAGGAATTGCACATCCATGACGGGGACATCATGCTGCTGGTGACCGGGGGCGCCGGTTTTATCGGATCGAATCTCGTTGCCGCGTTGAACGACGCCGGCCGCGGCGATGTGGCGGTCTGCGATACGCTGGGCCACGACGGCAAATGGCGCAACCTCGCCAAGCGGCAGCTTGCGGACATCGTTCCTCCCGCAGAACTGGCGGCCTGGCTGGAGGGCCGCCGTCTCGACGCGGTCGTCCATCTCGGCGCGATCTCCGAGACCACCGCGACCGACGGCGATCTCGTCATCGAGACCAACTTCCGCCTGTCGCTGCGTTTGCTCGACTGGTGCACCGCGACCGCGACGCCTTTCATCTACGCCTCGTCGGCGTCGACCTATGGCGATGGCCGGCAGGGCTTTCGCGACGATCAATCGTTGGCCTCCCTGCGGGCGCTTCGGCCGATGAATCTCTACGGCTGGAGCAAGCACCTGTTCGATATGGCGGTCGCCGGCCGCGCCGCGAATGGCGGCGCGCTGCCTCCGCAATGGGCCGGCCTGAAGTTCTTCAACGTGTTCGGTCCCAACGAATACCACAAGGGCGCCATGATGAGCGTGCTGGCGCGCCGTTTCGGTGATGTGAAGGCCGGCCGTCCGGTGCAGTTGTTCAAATCGCACCGGCAGGGCATCGCCGATGGCGACCAGCGCCGCGACTTCATCTATGTCGACGACGTGGTCCGCGTGATGATGTGGCTGCTGGCGACGCCCGCGGTCAGCGGTCTCTTTAACGTGGGAACAGGGAAGGCGCGCAGCTTTCGTGATTTGATGACGGCGGCCTATGTCTCGCTTGGCGCGAAGCCGAACATCGAATACGTCGATATGCCTGAGCAGATTCGCGGAGCCTATCAGTATTTCACGCAAGGCGAGGTCGAGCGCTTGCAGCGCGCAGGCTATAATGGGGGATTCACGCCGCTGGAGGAAGCGGTCGATGCCTATGTCAAAGGCTACCTCGACCGCGACGATCGCTTTCGCTGACGCGCTATGCAAATTGGATCGAACTGCGGCAGCAGGTGAAGTGCTTGATGATCGATTTTGACGACTTGTCGAATGCGTTTTCCCGCCAGACGGTGCTCTGCGTCGGCGACCTGATGCTCGACGAGTTCGTGTACGGCGAGATTTCGCGGATTTCGCCGGAGGCTCCGGCGCCGGTGATCGCGGTTCAGCGGAGCGAAACCAATGTCGGCGGCGCCGGCAACGTGGCGCGCAACATCGCCGCGCTCGGCGCACGCTGCGTCTTTGTCGGATTGGCGGGCGAGGATGAGGCGGGCGGCAGGCTTCGCGCNACGCTCTCGCGCGAAACCCTGATCGAGCCATTATTGATTTCGGATCCGGCGCGGCCGACGACGCGCAAGGTGCGCTTCGTTTCGGAGCATTTTTCGACCCACATGCTGCGCGCCGATTGGGAAACGCCNGCNCCGGCGTCCGGNGCGGTGGAGCAGGCTCTGATCGATGCCATTTTGCCGCAACTGCCGCGCGTCGACATCGTTTTGTTGTCGGACTATGCCAANGGAGTGCTGACGGCGCGGGTGATCCGCACCGTGATCGATGCGGCGCGCGGGCTTGGCAAGCGCGTCATCGTCGATCCGAAGAGCGCCAATTTCGGCATNTATCGNGGCGCGACGCTGCTGACGCCGAACNGGAAGGAATTTGCGGATGCCACNCGTAGCCGGGCCGACGATCAGGCGGGCATTGCGAAAGCGGCGCGCGAGGTGATGCGGCTCGCGGATTGCGAAGCCTTGCTGGTGACGCAGAGCGAGCACGGCATGACGCTCGTGCCGGGCGAGGGCGAGGTCATTCACGTTCCCGCCCACACCGTCAAGGTTCGCGACGTGACCGGCGCCGGCGACACCGTCGTCGCCACGCTGGCGGTTTCGCTTGCGGCGGGGGCCGATTGGGAAACGGCGTTGCGGACGGCAAGCGCCGCCGCGGCGGTGGCGGTGGGCAAGAGCGGCACCGCGATTGTCACCCTCGCCGAGCTCCGCCGCAATATTCTGCCGCCGGCCTCTCTGGCGGCCGAAGAGAAAATCGCGCGATCGGCGGCCGATCTCGGCGCGCGGCTGGCGGTGTGGCGTGAACAGGGCTTGCGGATCGGCTTCACCAACGGCTGCTTCGACATCCTGCATCCGGGTCACGTCAAGGTGCTGACCGGAGCGCGCGCGACGTGCGACCGGCTGATCGTCGGATTGAACAGCGACGCATCGGTAGCCCGGCTCAAGGGAGAGGGGCGGCCGATCCAGAATGAGCAGGCGCGAGCGGAGGTGCTGGCTGCGCTTGAGGCCGTCGACCTTGTGGTGATTTTCGAAGAGGACACGCCGTTGAAGCTGATCGAGCGGACCGAGCCGAACGTGCTCGTCAAGGGCGGGGATTATTCCCTTGAGCAGGTCGTCGGTCAGGAGTTCGTTACCGCGCGGGGCGGCGAGGTCGTGCTGATCGATATTCTGCGGGGGTTCAGCACGACGTCGCTCGTGAAGCGCGCGGGAGGCAAGGCATGAGAGCCGTGCTGCGCAGCGGCCGGCGCATCTCCGCTTCCCATGTTGTCCCGGCCATCGTCTCATGACTCCGCGTCGAAAGTTTACCTCGCGAAATATCCTGATCGCGCTGCATGACCTGATGACGGTCGTGGCAGCGCTGCTGGTGAGCTGCTATTTCCGTTTTGACGATCGAGAACTTGCGCTGCGCCTGCCGTTGCTCCTGAAGGCGCTGCCCTACTTCCTGGTCATCAGTTTCGTCGTCTTTCATGTCTTCAACCTGACGACGACGAAATGGCGGTTCATTTCCCTTGTGGACGCCCTCAACATCGTCAAGGCATCCTCGATTCTGGGATTTGTCGTTCTCGTCTTCGACTACGTTGTCATCGCGCCCAATTTCTACGGCACGTTCTTTCTTGGAAAGAAGACGATCATACTGTACTGGCTGTTGCAGATATTCCTGCTCGCGGCCACACGCTTTACCTATCGGTATTTCCGCTACAAGCGGACCCTTGTTCACGTCAAGGCCGACGACGCGACGCCTGCCATCGTGGTCGGCCGCGCAGCCGATGCCGAAATTCTCTTGCGCTCGGTCGAGAGCGGGGCGGTCAAGCGCTTGCGGCCGGTCGGCCTGCTGTCGCCGTCGGCGGCCGACATCGGCCAGACGATACGCGGGGTTCCGGTCCTTGGCGCAGTAGACAAACTCGAGGACGTGATCAAGGACTTTGCCGAGCGGCGCAGCCCGATCGAGCGCATCATCATGACGCCCTCGGCGTTCGAGCCCGAAGCCCAGCCGGAGGCTGTTCTGGCGCGGGGCCGCAAGCTCGGCCTCAAGGTCAGCCGGTTGCCGTCGCTTGGCGAGGAAGGCGATATTCCGCGCCTGACGCCCGTCGCCGTCGAAGATCTCCTGCTTCGCCCGAGCCGTACCATCGACTATGAACGGCTCGGCGGACTGATCAAGGACAAGTCGGTCGTGGTGACCGGCGGCGGCGGGTCGATCGGATCCGAAATCTGCAAACGTGTCGTGACGTTTGGTGCGAGCCGGCTGCTGATCATCGAAAATTCGGAGCCCGCGCTCTACGCGATCATGGAGGAGCTGGGTACCAGAAGCCGGGGCGCCGTGGTGGAAGGCCGCATCGCCGACATCCGCGACCGCGAGCGGCTGATACGCCTGATGAGCGAATTCAAGCCCGACATCGTGTTTCATGCGGCGGCGCTCAAACACGTGCCCATTCTCGAGCGGGACTGGAGCGAAGGCGTCAAGACCAACATCTTCGGCTCGGTCAACGTCGCCGATGCGGCGCTGGAGGCGGGCGCCGAAGCCATGGTGATGATCTCGACCGACAAGGCGATCGAGCCGGTCTCGATGCTCGGGCTGACCAAGCGTTTTGCCGAGATGTACTGCCAGGCGCTCGACCGCGAACTCGCCCAGCGTACCGACGGCAAGATTCCGATGCGGCTGATTTCGGTTCGCTTCGGCAACGTGCTGGCCTCGAACGGGTCGGTGGTGCCGAAATTCAAGGCGCAGATCGAGGCCGGCGGCCCGGTGACCGTCACGCATCCAGACATGGTTCGCTATTTCATGACGATTCGCGAAGCCTGCGATCTCGTCATCACCGCCGCGAGCCATGCGGCGATGCCGGAACGGCACGACGTATCGGTGTACGTCCTGAACATGGGACAGCCGGTGAAGATCGTCGATCTCGCCGAACGCATGATCAGCCTGTCCGGCCTGCAGCCCAACCACGACATCGAAATCGTCTTTACCGGCGTGCGGCCGGGCGAGCGGTTGAATGAAATTCTGTTCGCAAGCGAGGAGCCGACGATCGAGATCGGCCTGCCGGGAATCCTGGCGGCAAAGCCGAACGAGCCGCCGATGGACGTGCTGCACAGGTGGATCGCGGTTCTTGCAGAAGCCGTTGCCAACGAGGACAAGTCGAAGATCCGCTCGGTGCTAAAGGATGCCGTGCCCGAATTCGGGGCCCATCCCTGACAGGCTCTTGCTCGAAAACGCCACAGATCACTCCGTCAGTTCGATCGGCGCCGGTTTCTTCTCGGCCCTTTCGACGCTGACGATCCAGACGAGTCCCCCGAGCACGCCGACGAGGAAAAACACCGCGCCGAACAACAGCGAGATATTGACGCCTTCACCGGTCGCCAGTCCGGCGTATCCGAAGATCAGCGCCATGGAAGCCTCGCGCACGCCCCAGCCGGCGATCGAAATCGGCATCATCGTAATCAGCATGACCGGTGGAACCAGCAAAAAGAGATCGCCGAAATGAATCGGCGCCTCGATCGCCCGCACGACGCACCATGCGATCACGACGGCCTGGACATGGATGAACAGCGAGAGAAACGCAATCTTCAGCCGGTGCTCGCGGCCGAAGATGGCTCGGCCGGTGATGAGCGAACAGGCGCGAAGATGGTTCAGGGCTCTCATTGTTCCGAGCCAGGGCCAGTTCAGCCGGCCGAGAAGCAGGAATCCGCCCCCGGCCGCCAGCGCGGCGCAATCGACGAACAGCAGCGCAAGCCGGCCCTGGGGATTGCCGATCAACTGGTAGCTCCATGGCAGACTGACGCAGATCAGCACGGCCAGCGCGATCAGGCCGATCGCGCGGTCGACGAAGACCGAATAAGCCGCCGCCCGCCAGCCCGCCGGGCCCTGTCCGACCAGCCACAGCCGCATGGCGTCGCCGCCGATCGATGAGGGCAGCGTCTGGTTGAAGAACGAGCCGATCATGCAATAGCGCAGCGCGCGCGCGACCGAGAGCGGGGCACCGCAGTCCGCGCTGATTTCCCGCCAGCGCAGGGCGCTGACAAGGACCTGCAGCAATGTCACGGCGACGGCGAGCGCGATCCATCCTGTGCCATCGAAGCCGAGGCGCGAGACGAGGTCCGAGAAATCGACCTTGCGGAGCGCAAGGTAGAGCAGGGCAGCCGAGACCAGGATTTTTGCCGTTGAAAGCAGGATCTGGCGCATTGCGCTTGCATATGCCGGGATTAAGCTGGCCGCCGGAACCTTTCGGACGATAATCGGTGGCCCTGCTGCCTTGGTATGGTTTTGGACGGCGTCTGGCAATAGTCGCGCGACAAGGGCGCCCTGCGATCTCCTTCTACGCCATTTGTTAAAGTAACCCGGGCTACCCCCTATGCCGGGGCTGTGCGGCCGGCATGACCCGTATACCCTGAGGAGGGAACGCCCTGAGGAGAGAAATGTCGGATCNCCCGATACTGGTTACTGGCGCTGCGGGGTTCATCGGATTCCATGTCGTCGGCCGGCTTCTGAAAGAGGGAAGCCGGGTTGTCGGAATCGACAATCTCAACAGCTACTACGATCCNGCGCTCAAGGAGGCCCGGCTCGACATCCTGCGCAAGGACCCGCGGTTCCGGTTCGTCAAGGCCGATCTTGCCGACCGCGCGGCAACGGCTTCCCTGTTCGCGGAACACCGCCTGTCGGTCGTGCTCCATCTCGCAGCTCAGGCGGGCGTGCGCTATTCGTTGCAAAATCCGGACGCCTACGTCGATTCAAACCTCACGGCTTTCGCCAATGTCCTCGAAGGATGCCGGCACGCCGAGTGTCCTCATCTGCTGTTTGCTTCGTCCTCCTCCGTTTATGGCGCGAACACAAAGCTTCCGTTTTCGGTTCACGACAACGTCGACCATCCGGTCAGCCTTTATGCGGCCACGAAGAAATCAAACGAACTGATGGCGCATGCCTACAGCCACCTTTATCGCACGCCGATGACGGGACTGCGCTTCTTCACGGTCTATGGTCCGTGGTACCGGCCTGACATGGCGCTCTACAGGTTCGCTGACGCGATCGTCGGCGGGCAGCCGATCAGGCTGTTCAATCACGGCAACATGCGGCGGGATTTCACCTATGTCGACGATGTCGTTGAAGCCGTTATCCGCCTGATCGATCATGTTCCGCGCGGCGAACCGACCGGCGCTCGG
>JGI26539J51216_1000913_pt1 | contig 20616 bp, 24 predicted proteins | sample ThiBio_1000_biof_2_FD_51216 | JGI IMG/M metagenome (IMG submission 51216)
CCCCATACCCACCTCCCGCACTTGACGTGCGGGCAGCCTGGCCGGGTCAAGGACCGAGATCAATTACCCGGCCAACGTTGCGTGTCGAGCCACTAGCGCCGGCCGGAGCCGTCCACGTTCAGGGATCCGCAGACAGCGAGGGGTTCCAGCCCGACGCCGCCGCCCACCACTCCCATTCCACCCGCCAGCGTCGCCGGATCAAGCCCCGTCGCAGGCATCTGTGGACGGCTCGAGGATCCGCAGCGAACTGTGGACAGAATCCCCCGGAACGCCCCCGTTCCGGCACTCCCACCCAGGGCAAGGTCGGAAGTTCCACTTCCGGCATATCTTGCTGCCCTGAGACCACACATCAACCACAGGGGAGTCTGGCTGCTCGGGCCTAAAGATCCGCTCGGGCCCGCCGCAGAGACCACTTGCTGGGTGGAGCAGAGCTATCGGGTCGTGGCCGTTCGGTACACGTCAGGAAGGACACGATCGCGCAACATCATGAACATGCTGGGGTTCGCCCCGAGAACGTGAACCAGAGCTGACTCAAGCGCGGTCGCAATCTCCATCGTGCTCAGAGCACAACGGATCGCCTCTTGGCCCTGGAGGGTAGTTAGCCCACCGCCCCGCACGACGGCGACTGCACGTTGCAGGATGTCCCGGGCGGCTCCCTCGACGGGGGCGGTGTCGATCTCGGCGGCAAACTCACTCCAGTCAGCCGCGGGGTCAGGAGCCAAATGTGATGCCGGCTCCTTACGCACCGCCCACAATCCACGGGCGATCGGCCGGACATTTACCTGAATCTCTGCGGCCTTCACTTCCTGATCCTGCATCCGCTCGACGGTCGTCCGGGTAGTCGTCGGACCAGCGAGAAGGGCGCGGATTCCGGCCGCCACTGCCGTACGCTGGGCCTGGCCGTTGTCGGAGTAGCGCACCAGCACGCGTGCGATCGCCGACAGGTCCGGTGGGTGAGGTTCGTTCAGCACGGTTAGCCCGACGCCTAGCAGACGGTTGCTGTGAAGAGGCCAGGATCGGGCCATCCCGTCATCGATCAGGTCGAGCGCGAGACGTGGGCCGATCGGCGCGACGCGGCCCAATCTTCGTGGTGCGGCAACGTCGAGGGTCTCGACGAGCTCGACGATGCGGGGTAGCAGGTGGTCCTGGTCCTGAGCGAAGATTCGGCCTGCAGCGAAGATCCATGTATTACGCCAGTGCGGGCTGGCGGCGATGAGGCGCAAGCGCTCGGCGACGTCGTCGAACTCGCCATTCGTGATGTGCAGGGCAGCGCTAAGTTCCTGTAGCGGTCGCACATCGAAGCCAAATCCGTGCTGGCCACGCGGGGCGATAAGGACCAGGCGCTGCGTCGCGGCGGTGAAGAGACGTTCCAGTAGATCATTGTCGCCCTCGCCGGACTTGTGCCCGGCATCGGCCAAGATGTCACGGATAATTCGACGCAGCTCGTCTTCAGTAAGGGCAGAAAAGGCTCGGCCGCCGTCTTCGCTACGCCGTTGCAGCTCGTATCCAACGCGCTCGTGGAGCTTCGTGATCTGCGGTCGGTGATCACGAAGCAAGCCACGAAGTGTGGTGCGTTTGTTGCGCTCACGATTGAACACAGTGTTGTAGTAGCTCCAGAACAGGCTGAACCGGTCCGGCGCAAGGTTGCCAGCACTGCTGTCAATGATGATCGTGAGAATAAGGACCTGCAACGGGGTTCGCAGCAAGTGGCGAAATGATTCCGATTCCGCAGCCTCGCTGAGCTGCTTGATCACGACGACCCGGCGCTCCTCGTCGTCGCGCAGGCGCAGATTCGTGACAGCGGTGCCGTAGCTGATTGCCTCCGCAGGCGTCAAGTCTGCGAGGGATAGAGTTCGGAACTGGGCCGGTGAAATGTTCTCGATATACCCGAAAGGCCGCGTCGTGAGAAGCACGAAGACATCGCAGTTGTCACCCTCAGCCTCGTTTACGAAGCTGACGACCCGTTCGATGACGGTCGCACGCACGCTTGGCTCGGTCACCTCATCCAGTCCGTCAAGCACGACAAACCAGGGCCACTCGCTCTGCCAGGTCGCCATCGCCCGAGGAGTCACCGTGCCAGTGTTGGACGAAGCATTCACCTTCTCGGCGACCCACCGAATCAGTGTGTCGTCAATCAGATGCCCGCGTTCTTCCGCGTACTCGGCCAGATCAATTCTGATCGGCCAGCGCGGATGCCGAGGCAATGTCCGTCCAAACCGTGACAGGGCCCGTACGGTACCGTCGACGACCATGTGATGATCGGCGCCCAGATTACTGGCCTCACGAAGCAGTGCCGCGCGGTAGGCCTGCGTGAGCAACCGCGAGATCGTCGTCTTACCGTTTCCCGGATCGCCGGTCAGGATCAGGTGCCGCGGGGACTGCTGCGTCGTCACCGCTGGTTTCAGGACATGGTCGGCCTGATCCAACACCAGGTTGATCAGCGATCGACGGGCCGGCACCTCGGGACTCACCCGGTCTTCGGCTGGATCCTCAACCGCCAGGACCGGCAGGTCGACTGCGACGTCGTGGACCTGAACCGACGAGCTGTCTCCACCTGCCTCGGCAAAGTATAGCCGTCCGTCGCTGAGCAGCGCGGAGCGAGCGTGTCGGCGGAGCCCGTCCTCGAGCTCGTTCGCTGGCAGCGCGTCGCTCAGAGCGGCCAGATCAGAAAGCACGTCGGGGACACTCATCAACCCCTTGAATGCCTTGCGCACGCCGCCGTGCAAGTTCAGCAGTGCGGTGAGCTTGTTGCGATCCCAGAACCTGATCTTGTCGATGCGCCGAAGTCGCCGCAGCCGCTGCCGACGGGCGGCGCCGTGATCGTCAACGTCCCTGGACGGATCGGCCAGTGAGGCGCCGTACTCGGCGATCTTCTGCAGTAGGTAGTCGTGTCCACCGCTCCCCGGTGTCGGCGTCAGCGCGATGTTGGTAATGAAAACCAACTGATTCGGAGTCCTGTCCCTGCCAGCGGACGGCTTGACCCAACTGTCGAGTTCCTTGCGTACTTCGGACCAGAGCCAGGCCGCATTGTCCTGCGGGCGCGCCGCGAGAACGGCCTTCTGCTTGACCTGGAACACGGTATACCCAGTCCACGTCTCCGACCTCACACGATTAGCATCGTGCTGATGCCCACCATCCCGGTCGTCGTGATCACCGGCGTGCAGCTCGGTCCAGGTGCAGCTGCCCTCGAGGTACATGTCACGACCGCCATCGCGGCCGGCGCCCATCACCTGGACCGACGGACCGAACACGGAGACTGCAAGGCTTGCGGCAAGGTCTTGGAACCCGGAGCTGCCGAGCTGTTCGAGGTCATAGGTCACCTCGGCGCTACGCCTCACCTTCGAGATCAAATCGCTGACCACGGGCCGGTGATCCCTGAACCGCCCCTTGAGACCGAGCTACGCGCGGCCATGGCGATCGTCCGACTCTACTCAGTGCGGGTCCAAGCCACTCTCGTCGCACTCCAGACCAGGTCGGTCAACCTTGGACAGCATGGAAGCCTGACGGCGTCACCGCGCCGTCGATGGCATCTGATCATGGACCCGACTACTGACCAGCAGCGCCGAACGCAGATGCTGCATCACACACTTGGCGCAGGCGACTGGTCCTCGAGCAGGATGGGTGACCGAACGACCGCCGTCCAGCGGGTCGCAGGGTTGATGTGATGATGAACGGCGGGCAGCACACGAACCCCAGCGCGAAGATCACCTTGAGTCGGGCGGGATACTTCTTCGATGTCGACAGGCGCGGGCGGAGGCGACAACGATCCAACGCCCGAACCTGCAGATCCTGGCGCTGCAGAGGCCCGGCAAGGCGCAGTCGATCAAGGCGTCGTTAGCCGATGGGTCGGCCTCGCCGCAGATGTATCCGCGATCGTGGCCCTGTTCAGCGCGACCGCCACCACGGTCACCGTAGTTATCTGCGGTGTCGGGGCTGTGGCCAGCTTAGATGCAATGTTCAAAAGGAGCCGGCCGCAAGCGCGCAACCGCCGTCCTAATTGTCGCCGTAGTCGTCGCCACGATCGCACTGTTCGGCGGGCCTGCCGAAATGATTGCGGTTATACGCGGCGAAAAGGCCACACCTACGGTAGCGCCGCCTGCGGCGTCAGGCCCAGCAGCGGAGGGAATGACCGGCGGCTGCGCACCCTTCCGCGTGTTCGCCCAGGATCGCTGGGACCCCCTTGGCGCAACAATCAGAGCCGCTCCGCGAATGACGGCCGAACCGATTGGCACCGTTGCCGGGAACTACACGATGTTCTCCGATGGATTTGTGCACAGCGAGGTCGCCTACCCACTCAACACTGCACCGTGGAACAACGATGTTTGGTTCCATGTCGCATCGGGCGGATGGGTCTCGTTCAGCGGCGTCAGAGCGGTGCCGACTGTGCACGACCCCACAGGACTGGCGGACGGCGGACTGCCGGTGCCAACGCTCGACTCATGCTTGGGCATCCTGCAGTGAGCAACACGGAGGCTGACCAATCTTGCCAGAGGAAACCCGTGCGCCCCAAATGCGCCCTTGATGGACTCTTGATGTTCATCCGCGCAGCGCACGACCATGTAGGTGGCATACCTACGACGTCTGATCGACAGGTTCAGCTGACCTCGTGGTCGACACCGGAGCGGCAATCTACCTGCACGAACGCCATATGACGTCGTCCAGTGTCAACCGTCGTTCTCGTTCTCGGTGCGCCCCGGGCCCGGCAGACCTGCAACACCGGCCGCCCATGGAGCGACGGTCCTCCTGAGACCGCCACGCGCTATCTGCGCAGATGGGCGTTCGCAGGGACGGGTGATATCGGTGGCCATCTTCGGTGCTCGGCGGCGAGTGGAAGACCTCGAGCTCGAGCTGGCCCGCATGCAGGCCACACTCGCTGAGGTCGGGGCCCTTGACCACCTGCACCTCGCAGCCCGCCGTCGCGACGCCGAACAACGGCTCAACACCGTCCTGGCCGAGGAACACGTCGCCCGGACACGGGTCGCTCAGATCGAACGCGAGGTCACTCAGGTCCGCTCCGAGCTCGTGGAGACCCGCGACGAACAACTCCTGCAGGCCGCCGGCGTGTACGAGTACACCCACCCGCTCGACAGCGCCGTCGCCTACAAGGACCGGCTCGTCCAATTGCGCACCGAGACCAAGGACCTGGTGAAGACGCGACGGGCGGTCACCGGCAGCGTCGACTGGACCGTCAACGGCTCCCGCACCCAGGGCGCGAAGATGGTCAAGGACTTCTCCACCCTGATGCTGCGCGCCTACAACGCCGAAGCCGACAACTGCGTGCGCACCGTCAAACCCCACACCCTCGCCAGCGTCGCCCTGCGCCTGGACAAGACCCGCACGACCATCGCGAGACTCGGCGCCACGATGACCATCGCTATCACCGAGCGATACCACCGGCTGCGCATCCGCGAGATCGAACTGACCGCCGACTACCTCGCCAAGGTCGAGACCGAACGCGAACTCATCCGCGCCCAGAAGGAAGCCGCCCGCGAAGAGGAACGCGCCCGACGCGACTTCGAACGCGAGAAGGCCAAACTCCTCAAGGAACAAGCCCACTACCAAGCCGCCTACAACCGGCTGCTCACGCAGGGCCCCGCCGCCGACGCCGCGGCCGTCGAACAACTACGCGGCCAACTCGAGCGCCTCGGCGCCGACATCGCGACCGTCGAGGCCCGCGCCGCGAACACCCGCGCCGGCTACGTCTACGTCATCAGCAACATCGGCTCCTTCGGCGACCACATCGTCAAGATCGGAATGACCCGACGCCTCGAACCCATGGATCGCGTCCGCGAACTCGGCGACGCATCGGTCCCCTTCCGCTTCGACGTCCACGCCCTCGTCTTCAGCGACGACGCCGTCGGTCTCGAGACCACCCTGCACAACGCCTTCGCCGAGCAGCGCGTCAACAAGGTCAACCGGCACCGCGAGTTCTTCCGAGCCACCCCCGCACAGGTTCGCCACCGCCTCGCACAAGCCGCCGGCAGCCACCCGCTGGAGTTCACCGAGACCGTCGAGGCCATCGAATGGCGCGCCAGCGGCGCCGAGACGACCCTCGCGCCGCTGCCCCCGGAACAGGTCATCGCACCTCCCCTGTCCGAGGACGCGGAGGACCTCGACAACCCGGAGCAGGTCGTCCCTACCGCGACCCTGCGATCCGGACAGCTCCTCCCCCTGCTCGGGCTCCAGCGACTGCGCCTCGTCCTGCAGACCGACGGCGACACCGACATCGACCCCGTGGCGTTCCTGCTTACCGATCAGGGTGTGATCCGCTCCGACGAGGACATGGTCTTCTACGGCCAACCCGACCACCCCAGCGGTGCGATCACGCTCGCCTCCGACGACACCGGCGCCGCCACCGCCCTGCACGTCACCTTCGACGCCACCCCCACCGACGTCACCGAGATCCTCCTGACAGCACAGCTACCCACCGACCGGCCTGCCGGCGCCACCTGCCTCCGGGTCCTCGACCTCGACACCGGCCACGACCTCGGCCGACTCGATCTCCCCACCCCCGGCCCGACCGGCCTGCTCCAGCTCGGCGCGCTCCACCGCGAGGCCACCCACTGGTCACTCCGAACCCAACTCGACGCCCTCGACCTCGACCTCGCCGCACTGGCCACAGCAGCCGGCATCGACATCAACTGACCCACCGCTGTCCTTGGAGCGGCGGGCGACGCTCGCTGGGGGTGCCGGCCGCGAGCAGAACTACCGAGGCACCAGTAGTACCGACGCACCAGTAGTACCGACGCGGGTAGTCGGCGGCGCCAAGGCCAGCACAAATGCAGGAAGCCACGCTACGAACCACGTCGAACACGGATCAGCGACGACGCGGCAATGACACCGTCAAGTTGTCCACATTGACGATCTCATGTCCGGAACCAGCAGCCGGCGCCCGAGGATTGGAACAATGCACCGGCTCCTCGATCACAGCTCGAACCAGCCTGCGATACGTGTCCTGACCACGCGGGCAGTCACCGCGCCTCACACCCTTCCCTGCATCTCGGCGGCCGACAGCGGACCGCTGGCGCACACGGGAGGCGGATATGCCCAACAACCGGAACTCCTTGCAGCCATGACCGACAAGGAGATGTACCGCATCGCCGAAGCCATGGAGATCCTCTCGCTCAAGCGCAGCGTGATCTACGAGCAGCTGCGCAGTGGCCGACTGCGCTCCGTCCACGTCGGCAGAACCCGGCTCATCACCGCCGCCGCCATCAACGAGTACGTCGCCCTCCTCGAAAGGGAGGCCGCCGCCGCCGACACGTCCTTCGGAGCCGCATCGTGACTGCCCGCCGCAGCCGCGGCGAAGGCGGCCTGCACTGGGACGAAACACGGGAACGGTGGATCGCCACCATCACTACCGGCTTCGACGCCCGCGGCAAGCGCATCACCCGCAAGGCCAGCGGCACCACCAAGACCGAGGCCAGGAACAAGCTCAAAGAACTCCTGCGCGACCACGACGACGGCGTCGCCGTCGCTCCGTCGAACTACACCCGTCGCCGAAGCCGTCCGTGACTGGCTTACCTACGGCCTGCCGAACAGGTCCCCCGCGACGGTGGCGAACTACACGACGATCGCCGAGACCCGCATCGTCGCCCCGTTGGGCCGCTGCCGCCTCCGCGACCTCTCCGCCGACGACGTGGACCGCTGGCTCCGCGCGCAGGCCCACGAGGTCAGCACCCGCACCCTGCGCCTGATGCACTCCATCCTCAGCCGTGCGGTCATCCGCGCCATGGCCCGCGACAAGGTCAAACGCAACGTCGTCGCCCTGTGCGCCGTCCCCACCGGGCAAGCCGGCCGCCCCTCCAAGTCCCTGACATGGGAGCAGGCCGAACGACTCGTCGCCGCCGCAGACGGCTCGTCGCTACACGCCTACATCGTGCTGTCGCTGCTCACCGGGGCCCGCACCGAAGAGGTCCGAGCCCTCCGCTGGGCCGACGTCGACCTCGTCGGACAGCCCGACATAACCCCACCCGTGCCGCCGGCTATCTCGGTTCTGCGCTCCGTCCGGGTCGGCGGCGACACCAAGACCCGCAAGTCCCGCCGCCGGTTCGCCCTGCCCCGCCGATGCGTCAACGCCCTCACCGCCCACCTGGCGCGACTCGGGCGCACACCGGACCCGGCCGCGCTCGTGTTCGCCACAGCCAACGGCACCGAACTCGACCCGCACAATGTGCGACGCGCCTTCCGTGCCATCGTCCACAACGCCGGCCTCGACGCCACCGCCTGGACGCCCCGGGAGCTACGCCACAGCTTCGTATCGATCCTCTCGGACTCCGGCGTACCCATCGAACAGACCGCCCGGCTGCTCGGACATAGCGGCACCGCCGTCACCGAACGCGTCTACCGCCACCAACTCCGGCCCGTCCTCGAAGAAGGCGCCGCGACCATGGACAGCCTGTTCCCCAGCGACGACGCGGGATAGACACTCAGATAGTCACTCAGCCCGTTCCCCGACCCCGTCGAACCGAAAATGGGATCGTCTGTGGGACCACCGCATGCGTCGGACCTGGACCACGTTTCCGCTGGTAGAACGCAGAACGGGCGGCTCCCCCGTCGAAGGGAACCGCCCGTTCCGGCCGTCGGGACGACAGGATTTGAACCTGCGACCCCTTGACCCCCAGGCGAGCGGAGCTGTTGGCCCCTGGTGGTAGTTGTTGGCGTTCGTCCTGCTCAGTCGGGAAGACGTCGACCGGCCGTTGGCCCCTATTGGTGCGTGTAGGGGGTGGTGAGTGGCAGTCACGTTGACACGCGCGTGACACGAGGAAGATCCACAAGTAGGCGGCCCGGACCGGTGCTGGAACACCGGCTACCCGGGCCTTGATCGCCCCGGGAGGCGACCCATGTCAGATCCAACCACCTACCCGCCGGACGGCGGGAAGGCTGAGCACGTCGTCGTGCTCGTCGTCCGCGGCCGAGACGGTGTCACCGTCCATGCGGTCCTCGACGGCCAGCAGTGCGGCACGCCCAGCCCGATCACCGAGCGGGCCGCGAGCCGCTACCTGCGCGTCCTGCTGCCGTGGATCACCCGATGAGCGGCCGACGGCGCCTGCTGCGCCTCGTCACCGTGGCGGGCCTGCTGCGCGTGCGCGTCTGCCCGTTGTGCGCGGCGCTGGTGGTGGCCGCAGGTGCGATGCAGCACGACCGAGTCCACATGATCCAGACCACCGACGAGGAGAAGTGATGACCAACAACGACAAGGTGCGGCAGCCGATCAAGTGGAACGGCGACGCGCTGGCCCGCCTGATCACCGACGTGATCGCCACGGCGAAGGTGCGGCAGGGCATGTCGACCAGCCGCCGGACCACGGTGGAGGTCGACGCGGAGCTGTTCGAGCGGCTGCAGATGGTCGGCTCCCAGGTCGCGGCCGAGAACGCCCGCAAGCGCATCTGGGAGGACTCGGCCGAGGGCACCACGGTGCGCCCGGCCGACCCTGTCACCCACGGCAGTGAGGCGATGGACATCCTGCGCACTCACGGCGTGGCCGCCTACCGGGAGTCCCTGAGGCGCTGAGAGCACCGTAGGCACGAGCAACGGCCCGGCCCCATGTCCGTGGGTGCCGGGCCGTTGTCGTTGGGCCCTCAGTCGGTCATGGCGTACGCCGAGAGGTCGGCGATGCGGGCACTGGACAGGCCCATCATCGAGAACACGTCCCGGCCGTGCATCGCCGACCAGAACAGCACCTCCCGCTTCAGCGCCACGCCCTCCTCGGTGTCGACGCCGTCGCTACGCAGCATCTCAGCGGCCTCGTGGCTCTCCCCCGCGGCGCGCAGAGCCTCCTCGATGAGCCAGTCGGCCACCTCGTGGGGGCTGCGTGCGACGCCATGTGAGGGGCGGTGCCGGTCCGCGGCTCGGCGCTCGTTGTCGAAGCGCTCACGGTCGTTACGGCCCCAATCCCGGCGGAGCAGGTTCCAGTGGGTGACGCCCTTCTCCCGCCACCGTCCCGAGTCCACGAACCCCCCCTGGGCATCGACGGGGACCTCGATCTGGACACAGCGTGGCTTCAGGTGCTCGGCAAGCATGGGCGCATGTTGGCGGGGCACACCGACAGTCTTGGGCCGCTCTGCCCTGTGCAGCGTCATGGGCCCCTTGACAGGCTGTCAGGTGGTCACCAAGTAACCCCTGCTCAGACGGCATGTTGACCAATGCTTGTCACTGGTTTGTCAACGCAGGTCGAGCCTGCGCCCATGGTCATCGCCTGCGCAGCGGCTGCCGTACCGGCGATCGTGACGGAGCTTCGGCGCCTGGTCCGCAGGCGGCACCCGGCGAGGCCACCGCGCCGACGCTATGCCCAGCAAGGCGGGCTTGGCCGCGACCTCGGCGGGCTCCATACCCAGCAGCTCGGCGGCAGCGACGATCCGCGCGTGCTGCCACACCGCCAGCCGCTCACGGTGCCGGGCGAGATCGTGTTCGACAGACCGCTCGACGGCCGCCTGGAGCGCGCGCTGATCGGCCCGTCGGCGGACCTGCGCGGCCCGGCCGCCGTGGGCGTGGCAGATGGTGCTGTGGTTCATGGCGAAGTTGCGGCACGGCTCGCCGTTGGTTCTGCGTGCGCTGCACGGTCGGGCCTGCCGAACACGTGCCATCGGGGCCACCTCCACAGGTCATCCGGTGCAGACCCGCAGCAGGTGGTGCCCGGCGCAGGCCCGTACGTGGGGTCCTCCGCCGTGGTGGACCACGGGGCTGGGATCTGTTACCGGATCGGGGCTGGGTACGGGCTGCTGTGTGGTCGATGCGGGGGTTGGGGTGGCTGTGGGGGTTGGGCTGGCTGTGGGCGGGGCGGGCACGACGGCAACCGGTGTCGGCGCCGCAGTGGCGATGCCACCGACGGCGAGGCCAAGGACGACGGCCAGGCCCAAGACCACCTTCTTTGTGTAGGTCAGGGCTTCCATCCCCTCGGCATCTCGCGTAGGGCGTACTCCACGAGGTGCACCAGCGTGGCGGTGCGTGTCAGGGCCTCGACGCGGGCGCGGTCGATCACGGCGGCCTGGACGTCACGGGGTAGGTGCACCGGTGGTGGTGCTGCCGGGCGGGCGGGGTCGGCGCCGATGTCGGGCGGGCCGGAGTTGAGCACGTTCTACTCCTTGATCATGTAGGAGGTGACCGGCGCCCGACGAGGCGGCTGCGCCTCGCCGGGGCCGGTCGGGGTGGGGCAGGTGCACGAGGTGCGGTCGGCGGGTCAGAACCGGTGCGAGACCCCGTCGGTCGCGGTGCCCTTTCGATCCCCCGGGCCGAGAAGGAGCTAACGAGGCCCCGGGGTGACGTTGACCCCTGCGTGCCCGACGGCTACTTCGCCGGACGCGCACGTCGTGATCAGACCAGCCCGAACTGCCGGGCGTAGTCCGCGGCGTCGGCCCGGGACGCCCACTGGCGGGGCTCCAGCGCGTCCTGCTCGGCCACCCGGATGCGGCGCTCGGCGTCGGTCTCCCCGGGCCGGGTGAACAGCCGGTCGTGGGTCTCGCACTCGCCGACCGGCATCTGGTCGTGCCAGCCGCGCTGCCCGGCGGCGTCGAAGCCCTGCCCGACCCTGGGGCGGCGGCGCTCGACGGCCTCGATGGTGGAGGCGATGTCGGAGGCGCTGGAGAACATGTACGGGTTGTTCTCCCGCAGGTGCTTGATCATGTCGAGCGTGTCCGGGCTGGGCGGCAGCGCCTCGGGTCCGTAGCGGTCGTCGTCGGTCTGGACGTGGGGCACTACCTCGCGCGGGGAGGTGCGGTCAGACGGTGCGACCGTCGACACAGGGCCGGACAGCTCGATCACGTGGCCGGTGGCGGGGTCGATCATGCGGGTGTCCATCGTGGACTCCTTCGAGAGTTGGGTGGTGTTGCGGATCGGGGTGGCCGTGCACCGGCACCGGGCGTGGACGGTGCCCGGGTAGGTCCCGCCGGGCGGGCGCGCGACGTCGAAGACCCGGCCGTCGAGCGCGGCACAGTCGGGGGTGACGCGGTCGTCGTGGACCGTGCGCCAGCGCAGCAGCGGCGAGACCGCAGCCGCCTGGTCGACCTGCCGGGCGGCGGCGGCACGGTGCGCGGTGGCCGACCTGTGCGCCTGCCAGTGGGTCCGCTCCGCCTGCAGGGCCTCCTCCAAGGGGGTGCCGGATACGACGGCGTCAGTGACCCTCTGAGCGGCGTTGAGCACGTACCTGGCCCGCAGCACGGCGTTGCGCAGGGCGATCCGGCGGCGGGCGAGGACGCCGACGGCGGAGCTGGGTACCGGGGTGGACGCGGTGACGAACTCGGCGATGCCCGCGGCCACCGGGCCGGTGAAACCCGCCGTCAGCAGGCGGCCGGCTACCGCGAGAGCGAGGTCGGCTCCCCCGGCGAGCAGTACCGCGGCGAGCGTGGCCACGGCGGCAGCGTCCACCACGGGGTGATCGTCGGCGGGTGGACCTTGCTGGGGTGCAGGGGGCGCGTCGGGCGGTGCGGGGGCGGCCAGCTCCACCGGCTCCCACGGCGTCGCGTCGATCGGGCCGTGGATCGTGCCGACGACGTCGAGGATGCTCACGACTTGACCCACTCGGCGATCTTGTCGCCGCCGGTGCCGACCCGGTAGACCGGCGGGGCCGGGCGGGGCTTGACCGCTGGCGGGGGCGGCAGCTGCGCGCGGGCGGTGTCGGCCTCGCGCAGGGCGTCGTCGGTGCGGCAGTGGCTGCACACGGCAGGGTCGGTGTCGAGCACGCGGTGACTGGTCCAGGACCCGCACCGCGAGCACGGGACCGCGGCCACCCGCTCACGCTCGTGCTCGGCGCAGGCAGGGTGCTGGCCGTCGGGGTCGTCGGCGGGCAGGGTGCAGGTGCGGCAGGGGATCATCAGTCCTCCAGGTTGTCGGAGTCGGCATCGAGACCAACCACGGCGGCGGCAGCGCCGATGGCGGCGGCGGTCAGAGCGTCGAGGGCGTCGATCAGGTAGTTGGGAAAGCGGTCGTCGTCGGCCGTGCACGACCAGGTCTCGACGAGCGCGATCAGGTCGGCGACGTCGCGCCGGACGCGGGTCAGTCGGACGCGCACGGCGTGCAACTCGATGGGGTCGGCGGCGAGGGTCAGCATGGGGACCCCCCTTCGAGTCCCCTGGGGACACCCGTGTCCACCGGAGACACCTTGGAGACACCCTCATGCGGACTCTGACCTGCGTCGGAGACTCCGGAGACCGGAGAGACAGCGGAGTAGCTGCCCCGGGTCGGTCTGATCAGCTGTCCCTCGTCGGCCATGCGGTTGAGCGTCTTCTTCACCAGGTCGTGGCCCAGCCCGGTCGCCTCCGCGATCGATTTGGGTGATGAGTCGGGGTGCTCGCGGACGTAGGTGAGCAGCTTCTTGCGGGTGTCGCTCACGAGGTGGTCCAGCGCGGGCCCCGGCAGCACCTTCCACGAGCCCAACTCGGCATCGAAGGTCAGCGCGTACTCGGTCTCGTCCACGTCGCGACCGGTGACGTGCAGGGCTCCGTCGGCCTCGCCCCGGGACCGTTTCAGCACCAGCACGGCGTCCGCCGCTCCGGCGATGCCGTTGGTGCCGCTCACCTCGGTGAGGTAGTCCTCGGAGGCGGCCTTGCGCACGTGGTGCACCAGGACCAGGGCGATGCCGTAGTCGTCGGCGATCTGCTTCACCTGCGTGACAGCGGCGTAGTCCGCGGAGTAGGCCGAGGTCGAGTTGTCCACCCCGCGCATCCGGGCGAGGACGTCGACCACGACCAGTCGGGCCTCCGGGCGCTCGTCGAGCCAGGCCCGGATGTGGGCACCGCCCTCGGGGAACCGGGGGCACTCCGTCTCCAGGGTCAGCCGCTCGGGCGCGTCCCGCTCGTCCAGCACTTTGCACAGGCGGCTCTGGAGCCTCCGGCCCGTGTCCTCTAGGGCGAGGTACAGCACGTCCCCCTCCGGCACGTCGATCGAGCCGAACGCCTTGCCGCCGGTGGCCACGGCCACCGCCAGCCCGAGTGAGAGCCAGCTCTTGCCGATCTTCGGCGCGCCCGCCAGTAGGTTCACCCCCTCGGCGATGACGCCCGGTACGGCGTACTTGGGCGCCTGGAACTTCTCCTTCATCAACTCGGCAGCCGTCCAACGGTGTCTCCGCTGTCCCTGCTGTCTCTTCGCCTGGTCAGAAGCCGGAGGAGGTGTCTCCGGGGGTGTCTCTGCGCCGGAGGGTGTCTCCGGCGTCCGAGGAGGTGCCGGGCGGGTCGTGGGTCTGGGACTCGGCGCGGCGCCGAGCGGTCGCAGCGGTTTGAGCGCGCCCCGCTCTGCGAGCAACCGCTCCGAAACGGCCGCGCCGTCAGTGGCCGTCATTCGGCCTCCCGGCGGCAGACAGGCCCCATGCCGCGCTCGGTCGACTCCGGGGCCGTCAGGGGGCGGTGGCAGCGGCTGCACCGGCAGGACGCGGCTCCGATGGCCCCCAGACCGCGCTCCGCGGCGCGGCGATCGCGCTCCACCCGGGCAGCGGCCATCAGCGTCCGGGTGCTCTCGACATCGGCCCGGGTCGGCGGCAGGCACCGCAGCGCCCGGCGCAGAGCGCGCTCCCCCTTGCGGTACTGCTCCAGCACCTCGTCGGGGGCGTCGAGCACCGCCCGGATGCCGTTCTCGTCATCAGGAGGACCGGCCGCATCCGGTACGGTGAATACAGCCGTAGGTGGCTGATCGCAGATCATGTGCGTGTTCCGTTCGGTGATGAGACCCCCGACCCAGGGAATCGGAGAAATCCCGGGTCGGGGGTCTTGTCGGTTGGTCGATTCCGCGTTCCCGAGGTGCCCCTGCGGTGGGCGATTGGGCTACGCGACGTCGGGCGCGGTGGCGGGGTCGATGCCCAGGCTGCGGAGCACGAGCGCGGTGGGCCACCTGAGCTTCTTCCCCACCCGCAGCGGCTGGACCGGTACTTTCCCGGTCTTCACGGCCTCATACAGCGCCCACGTGCTCATCCCGTAGAGGTTCGCGACCTGCCCGACGTCGAGCGTGGCGGGGAGGTCGCCGATGACGGCGGCGATGGGTGCGGTGTTGCTCGACATGTGCATCTCCCGGTCGGGGTTTTCTTGGTTCCAGCTAAGTCTGACACGGCTCCGGCGGCTTCACTTGCATCTGATCACGGCCTGACCACGGCTCATTCCTGAGATCGCAGCAATAGGGCACATTATTGATCCTTAACGGTTCTTCCATGTAAGTAGAGGGCCTTATGGGGCAGTGGTCGACGTCACAAAAATGGCGAACAGCCCGAAGGTTGCCTCCACGGTCAGACGTCAGGATTTAGTAGCGTTGAGATACCATCGTGCTACCATCGTGACCGTGGGCAACGACGACGAGAGACCACGGCAGGTAGTGCACCTCCGCGTGGAGGCGGACCTCTACGACGCCATCCGGGAGTACGCGATGAGGACTCGTAGATCCGTCAACTCGGCGGTGGTCTACCTGATGGAGCAGGGCTTAGCAGCGGAAGAGGAGGGGCGATGACAGGTTCGGTTCGGAAGCGCGGTGCGACGTGGACCGCGTACTGGTGGGTCACCGACGCCGACGGCAAGCGGGTGCAGCGGTCCAAGGGCGGCTTCAAGCTGAAGAAGGACGCCCAGAGCCACCTGACCACGGTGCTGGCCGCCATCGGCGACGGCACGTACACCGAGGTGCAGGACAAGACGATGACGGTCGCGCAGTTCCTGCGCGACCACTGGCTGCCCGCGGCGCGCACCGGTGCGACCAAGAGCGGGGCCCCGCGCAGGGCGAGCACCGTCGCGCAGTACGAGATCGCGGTGGAGAAGTGGATCATTCCGCACATCGGCGGCGTTCGACTGGTCGCGCTCAGCCCGAAACAGGTTGAGAGTGCGCTGACCGCGCTCGCCGCGACCGGCGGCAAGGGTGGCCGACCGCTGAGCGGCCGAAGCTGCCAGCTCGCACACGGGGTGCTGAAGATGGCACTGGAGTACGGCGTCAGGGCCGGGTACTGCCAGAAGAACAGCGCTTCATTGGTGAGCAGGCCCGGGGCGAAGTCGCGGGAGATGGCCTGCTGGACCGCAGGTCAGGCTCAGGCCTTCCTCGCCGCCGTCGCCAACGACGCGCTGTACGCGGCGTGGGTGCTGTTCCTGGCTCGTGGCCCGCGCCGCGGCGAGGTGGCCGGGCTGCGGTGGGCAGATGTCGACCTGGAGGCCGGGACGCTACGCATCACCAAGACGCGCGTCTCGATCGGCGGCAGGGTCGAGGAGAGCGAACCCAAGACGGCCGCAGGGCGGCGCACCCTGCACCTGGACGCGGGGCTGGTCGCCGTACTGCGCGCGCACCGCAAGGCGCAGATGCAGGCGCGCATGGCGGCCGGTCCGGGCTGGACCGAGACCGGGTACGTGTTCGTCCGGGAGGACGGGCTGCCACCCCACCCTGAGCACTTCTCCGACCGGTTCGAGGTGCTGTGCCGCAGGGCCGGGGTGCCGGTGATCCGGCTGCACGACTGCCGCCACACGGCGGTGTCGCTCGCGCTGGCGGACGGCACGCCGGTGAAGGTCGTCCAGGAGATGGCCGGGCACAGCAACCCGGCGATCACACAGGGCGTCTACGCCCACGTCATGCCCGGCCAGCACGAGGCCGCTGGAGCCCGTCTGAGCGGGCTACTCGGCCTGTCCGGCTGAGCTGCGTTGACAAACCATTGACATCGAGCCCAGCCCGGGTTCGACAACCGAGGGAGGACTGAACCAGTGAAGATCACCAGATGCAGCTCAACTTGCCCGTTCCCGCAGGTAGAACGCAGAACGGGCGGTTCCCCCGTCGAAGGGAACCGCCCGTTCCGGCCGTCGGGACGACAGGATTTGAACCTGCGACCCCTTGACCCCCAGTCACTGGCCAGAAGCCGCTGCACCAGGGCGATACGGCGTCTGAGCTGCTGGAACTGTCCACGTCGGTCCGCCGCCGTCCGCTCCGCCGCGCTGTCGTTGTCACTCAGTTAGTCGCTCATCTCAGCGGGGCAGGGCGCTCGATTGCGACCGATCGTCGGCGCTCTCACCGCGCTGCTCGACGTCCTGACTATTCTTCCGGCGGCCGCTGCCCTCGGTTGCGTTGCGACCGCGGCCGACCACGCGTTCCAGGAGCATCCCGGAACTGTTGATGGCGATCCGTGTCTCGACGGGGCGGCGGCGTCACCGGTCACCTGACGCGTCCTCGGCGGATCTGGCTCGGCGCCGGCGCCGCTACGGGGCTCAAACTGGTCGGCGTCGCTACCCCGCTTCGCCTCGACGCCGACGGCGGGGTTGGAGATGACCGGCGCTCCACGCCGCCGGCCTCCCCTGACGACACACACCTGCACGAGGAGGCCTTCGCGTTCTGATCATCATCCGAGGGCGGACACCAGGTTCTTCAGCGCCGCGGTCTCCGTGGACGGATTCGGGCTCGACGCCCGGAGCTCGCGCAGCACCGTGTCGATCTTCCCGTCAACCTCGGTCCATGCGGCGCCATCCCTCGCCTTCAGCCGGGCCTGGGCCTTGTCCCACTCCGTCTCGAGATCGGCGATCCGGGTCGTCGCGCCGGCCTGATCGCCGTGTCCCAGCATGTCGAGGGTGTCCTGGGTGATGGTGCGGAAGGACGACAGATCTCCCAGCGGTGAAGCGGGGGCTCGAACACCACCGGCGCTCGGCTGCCCGGCCACCGGTGCTGCCACCGACGCGGCGGCGTCGGCCTGGAGTGCGGAGACCCGGGCGGTGTAGCCGACACCCGATGCGACGAGAACCACCCCCACGACCATCGCCGTCTGCCACGCCCCACCCCGCTCCATCGGCTCGTCGCCGCCCCGATCCCCGTCGCCCGAGATGACGTCGGCCTTCGTCAGGGACAGGTAGACGACGATGCCGAGGATGCCCGCGACGAAGATCAGGCTCGTCACCGTGGGGCCGAGGCCCAGGCCGCCCTCGTTGGGCGACTGGGAGAGGTAGTCCCCGATCGACGCTCCGAGCGGGCGGGTCAGGATGTAGATGAACCAGAACGCGAGAACCGAGTTGAGCCCGAGCCGCCAGCCGACGGCCATGACGGCGATCAGTCCGGCCACGATGGCCCCGGTGAGCAGGTAACCCAGGCCGAGGCCCTCCGACATGAGATCACCGGTCGCCGTACCGAGCGCGAAGGTGAACAGGATCGCGAGCCAGTAGAACGTCTCACGCCCGACGCTGAAGATCGAATGGATCGAGAGCGTCCTCTCCGACGCGTACCAGACGACGAACGTCAGGGTGAGCAGGGCACCGAAGATCAGCGTGCTCGCCTCGAGTGGTAGGCCTGCGCTCGTGGTCAGGTTGTCGGTCACGAGCGTGCCGAAGACACTGACGAGCGTGACGGTCAGCCAGTAGCGGCCCGGGACGTAGCGGCTCGCGCTGAACTGGAGCACGAGCGCGACGACCAGCAGCACGCCGGTGGCGACGGATGTTCCGGTCAGCCCCAGGTTCAGGCTCACGTTGAGGTAGTCCGCAGCCGTCTCACCGACGGTCGTGCAGAGGACCTTGATGATCCAGAAGTAGAGCGTGACCTCCGGAACCTTGCTGAACAACTGGCGTGTGGAGGCGGTGGCGTGGCGTGAAGTCACGGTGTCTCTCGGTCCGTTCGTCGCGGAGCCGGATCAGAACGGGGAGATCCGGCGGAGGTGACCAGTGACCAGGGCTGTGGGGAGGAACCGTGGTCGCGTCAATCCGGACGCTAGGAGCGGGCCGGTTCGTGGACACACATGCCGTGGTGAGCGCAGGGCAAAACTTCCCGCCCAACGCCTTATCCGACCTACCGGGGCAAAGAGACGGTTAAAGATCGGAGATCCGCGGATCCAGGCCGACCGCACGGTTGACAGGGACTGACCGGAGAACTGAGGCTGGCCTCTCCAGCAGTGAGGCTGTACTTATCCGTGGAGGTCCGGTCGTGAACGTCGGTCAGACAGTGTTGCTCGGGGTCATCGCCGGCGCGACGATCCTGCTCGGCCTCCCACTGGGCCGCCTCCGGGCGCCCGCCCCCGGGCTGCGCCTGCTGCTCAACGCCTCCGCGATCGGGATCCTGGTGTTCCTGCTCTGGGATGTGCTCGCGCACGCCTGGGAACCCGTCGACGCTGCGCTGGGCGCCCTGCACGACGGATCCGGTGGGCTCGGGCCGGTAGTCGGCTTCGGGCTGCTGTTCCTGGGTGGGCTGGCGGTCGGCCTGCTCGCACTGGTCTCCTACGAGGGTCGACTCGCACGCCACCGCTCGCCCCGGGCCGCCGGACCCGGGGCGATGGCCGCCACGGAGCTGACGGGCCGCGCGGGCTGGTCGCCCGCCCGTCGCCTGGCGCTGCTGATCGCCATCGGGATCGGGCTGCACAACTTCGCCGAGGGCCTCGCCATCGGCGGCAGCGCAGGCCAGGGCGAGATCGCGCTGGCCACCCTGCTCGTGATCGGGTTCGCCCTGCACAACGCCACCGAGGGCTTCGGGATCGTCGCGCCCCTGGCCGCGGCCGGTGAGCGCCCGAGCTGGGGCTTCCTCCTGCTGATGGGCGTCATCGGCGGCGGGCCGACGATCATCGGCACGGTTGTCGGCCGCCAGTTCAGCAGCGACGTCGTGAGCGTGCTGTTCCTGACGCTGGCGGCGGGCTCGATCCTGTTCGTGATCATCCAGCTCATCGGCGTCGCCCTGAAGGCGCAGCAGCGCCACCTTCTCTACTGGGGTGTGCTGGCCGGGATGGCAGCGGGGTTCGTCACCGACATGGTCGTCACGGCGGGCGGTGCCTGAACCGGGAGCAGCAGCGTGAAGGTCGGAGGCGAGGGGCGGGTGAGCCGCAACCGCCCGCCTTCGGCCTCCGCGAGGCTCCGCGCGAGGGCCAGGCCGATGCCGTGCCCGGTGGCCCGCGACGAGCGGCGCACGAACAGCTCGGCGTCGGGCACCTCGATGCCCGGGCCCTCGTCGGCGACGTCGACGGCCAGGGCACCTCCCGCGTCACGCACGGAGACCGACACGGCACCCCGGCCGTGGACGGCGGCGTTGTCCAGCAACACGGTGAGCACCTGGCGGACCGCGGCGGCCGACGCCATGGTGACCGGCAGCGGGGGGTCCGACCGCACGGTGAGGATGCGCCCGTGGCCCCGGTCCCGCCACTGGATGCGGGCCTCGTCGAGCACCGCGTCCACATCGAGGGGGTCGGTGGACCGTGGCGTGTCGCGGGCCAGGGCGAGCAGGTCGTCCACGGTGTCCTGCAGTCGGTCGGTGGCCGCGAGCCCGGCCACGATGGCCGCTCGCGGGTCCCGGTCGGGGTTCTCCATCGCCGACTCCAGCTCGAGCCGCAGCCCCGCGAGCGGTGTCCGCAGCTGGTGGGAGGCGTCGGCGGAGAACGCCCGCTCCCGCTCGAGAAGCGCCCCCAGCCGCTCGGCGGTGCTGTCGAGCGCACCGCCCACCGCGTCGATCTCCTCGACGCCGCTGCGCGGGCCCCGGACGCTGAAGTCGCCCTCCCCCAGTTGCCGGGCAGCCGCCGCGAGCTCCTCCAGCGGACCGGCCAACCGCGCGGCGAACCGCCGCGCCAGAACCCAGACCGCCGCCAGTGCCACTAGCGCGAGCCCTCCCATCGCCGCCCACACGAGGCCCGCGCGGATGTAGACCTCGGAACGTGGGGTGCTGGCCCGGACCACCAGCGGCGGGTGGCCGTCGACGTTCACCGGCACCGCGACCACCAGG
>JGI26539J51216_1000971_pt1 | contig 19959 bp, 23 predicted proteins | sample ThiBio_1000_biof_2_FD_51216 | JGI IMG/M metagenome (IMG submission 51216)
GCCATTCCTGCCGGCCCGCTACCCACCGCGCTCAATCGTTTCGCGGATATTTCACAACTCCAACTGCTTTACAGCGGGGAAACGACGCGCGGCCTGCGGACCGGCGGTCTCAACGGCACCTACACGTCGCAGCAGGCGTTGGCGCAGCTTCTGAAGGGCACGGGACTCACTTATCGATTTACAGGCCGCTCGAACGTCACGATCGAGCGGCCGGGGGCACCCGTGGCTGTGGGCGGACTTCCAGCCGGCGCGATCTCGCTCGACACGATTGATGTGCAGGGCGAGACCGCGTGGGGGCCGGTGCAGGGCTTTGTCGCCAGCCGCAGCGCCACGGGCACGAAGACCGACATTCCGATCATCGAAGTGCCGCAGTCGATCTCGGTCATCACGCGAGATCAGATCGAAGCCCGGAAACCGTCCGTCCTCGTCGATGCCTTGACGTATACGCCGGGAGTGACTGCGGAAGTCAACGGCATCATGCCGAGTGATAGTGTTATCAAAATTCGCGGCTTCGATGCGTGGGACAGGAATACTGGAAAGGGCGCGTTTTACCTGAATGGTCTTCGGACACCCAATGGCGCTTATGAACCTTACGGACTTGAGCGCATCGAGGTGATGCGGGGGGCAGCCTCGGTCCTCTATGGGCAGGGTCAGCCGAGCGGCATCGTCAACCTGGTGACCAAACGCCCGACCGAAACGCCCGTTCGCGAGGTCATGCTTCAAGGCGGGTCATTCGACCGCAAGGTCGGCGCGTTCGATATCAGCGGGCCTGCGAACGACGACAAAACATTGCTCTATCGTTTCACGGGCCTGATCCGGAACGCGAATTCCCAAATCGATTTCTCGAAGGATGATCGCGTATTTTTTGCCGGAGCCGTGACCTGGCGTCCCACTGACGCGACGGATATCACGCTCTACGGGAACTATCAGAAGGACCGCTACCGATATAACTACGGTCTGCCGGCGCAAGGAACAGTTTTACCAAATCCGAACGGGCGGATCCCGCTGACGCGCTTCTTGGGCGAGCCAACACCTGACCTCATGAATTCTCACGAAGAAGCCTCCATCGGATACAACGCCGAGCACCGCACCGACATCGGCTGGACGTTTCGGCAAAATTTCCGATATGACGATGGCAGCAATTACCGTCAAAACATGGGACTCTTGGGTCTTCAGGCTGACCTGAGAACAGTTAATCGCAGCCATTTCGTCTCTCCGCGTTTCGAAAGCGCGCTCGCGGTCGACAATCAAGCTGAACTCAAGGCGACTACGGGACCCCTGAAGCACACGCTCTTGGTCGGGCTCGACTACAGGCGGACAAGCTATCGCGAGAAGTACTACTGGAATCTGGCTCCGCCCATCGACGTCTATGCGCCGGTCTATGGCCAGCCTCTGGCTCCAGTTCTGTTCGATTGGGACCAGACTTCCACCCTGCAGCAGACGGGATTTTACCTGCAGGATCAGATCAAGCTCGACCGCTGGATCCTGACGCTGGGCGGCCGCTATGACTGGGCGACGTCCAAAGCATACGACAATTTGACGAATGCAAATGTGGAACACCAGCGCGATCGTGCTTTCACCAAGAGAGTCGGGCTTGGCTATGAGTTCGATTTCGGACTGGTGCCCTACGTGGGGTACTCGGAATCCTTTGAACCGCTTAACGGCATGACATTCGACGGAACGCTGTTCAAGCCCGAGACGGGCAGGTTGTATGAAGCCGGAATCAAGTTTCAGCCGCGAGACACCAATATGCGGCTTACCGCCGCTATCTTCGATCTACGACGCCAAAATGTCCTCGCGCCGGACCCGGATCCAACGCATCTGTTCGAGAGTATCCAGATCGGCGAGGTGACGTCGCGCGGGCTTGAGCTTGAAGCCGTTGCGAGCCTGACAAACAGCCTCAATCTGACCGCTGCTTATACTTACAACAATGTAAAGATTACGAAGAGTTCAAGCATCGATGAGACTCTGGGCAAGCGCCTTCCGCAGGTCCCTCAGCACATGGCATCGATCTGGGCCGACTACACTATTCGCGAAGGAGTGCTAAGTGGCCTGGGATTTGGCGGGGGCGTGCGCTATGTCGGCGACAGTGCCGGCGACGATCTCAACACCTTCTACGTGCCCGCCTATACGCTGGTGGACGCCATGATCCGCTACGATATCGACAACTGGCGCTTCTCCGTCAACGCAACCAATCTATTTGATAAATACTACGTCCCATCGTGTTACTACGCGACGTGTAGCATCGGTCGGACCCGGACCGTTCTCGGAACAGTGACGTATCGCTGGTAGCGGTCATCGACAAGAATTGAGACGTGACGCCTGTTAGTCGAGAGCGTCTCCATAAGGAGAACCAGAATCAGCGAAGAGTTGGTTTGTGGTCCTCGGTTGGCTGGCGCTCCCGATCTAGGTGTTCCTGGTTTTGTCTGCCTGACAAGGGCAATTGCCGCCGTCAAGCAGGAGATCGTGTGGCTTGCAAACCCTGCAGTGCGGCCAACGCGCCGGCCGCGAATGTGCCTCTGCTCGACGATGAGAGCTTCGCTTCGGCGATTGCCCGAACGACCAAACTTGCGAAGCAGCAGCCCCGATCAAGAGGCTGGCCCTCCTTTATGTGAGGACATGCCGATGCTGACGCCGGTTTAGGATGTGTCGGATCATCAACACCTGACGCCGCTCAATCGTCGATCAGAGCCGCAATCGCCGAAGCGATTATAACCGCTGCCGCTTCGTCGGCTCGCTGCGCGACGAGATGGCGGTGCTGCGTGCTCTCGGCATGGATGATCGCCGCATCGCCGCGCAACTTGACCTCGAGAAACATGACGTGCGGGTGTTCTCTCCAAAACCAAGGGAGATAATCCTGCGCCGCAACATTCAGTGCAGCAACAATCGGCGCATCTTCGTCCGTCGGCATTGGATGGCCAAAAGGAAGCCCTGAAACTCGCTGCAACCTTCCTGGCGTGTGCAATCGAGATGATCGCAGGTCCTCGACGCCCTTTAGCCAGGGTCGTAACACCGAATTTGGCCGAGGTCTGCGGCCGCCCTGATGATGGGAACTTCTTCTGAACGCTAACTTGATGGTTCCCTCTCGGACAGCCCACATCAAAAGCTTCTCCAACCATGAGTTCTCGGCCTCAAGCGGGAATCGCTTCAAAGTTTATTATAATTTGCTGAGGTACCGCTTTCAGGAAGATCTCTCTGGGGAGAAATATGAGGAAGCGGACAAAACGGGGAAAGACAAAGGCGATAGCACTTCCGCTGGCAGGAAGAATTGTAATTGGCTCCGTGGCCGTCGCCGCACTGGGGTACGGTTTGCTGTCTCAGCCTGCGAGCGTTCAACCGATTCAGAGGCCGTCCGTGCACCAAGTCCAGACACCGTCGACCTCAGCTCACGTATCAACGCCGGTTCATGTAACGTCAGCTCCAACTGTAATCTCGGTCCCGGCACCTCGGGTCGAAACACCAAAAGCCGCTGACGCTCCAGATAGACTTGTTCGGCAGGTGGTTAACTATGTCAGTCACCAGGCGCCAGGTACTGTCATCATCGATACCAGAAACACATTTCTTTATCTCGTTCTGAACGAGGGGCAAGCGATGCGCTACGGCATCGGTGTTGGCCGCAAAGGTTTCACATGGTCCGGCCAACAGACTGTGGCCCGTAAAACTGAATGGCCGGATTGGCGTCCACCGGCAGAGATGCTATCGCGTCAACCTTATTTGCCGCGGTTTATGGCAGGCGGTCCCGGCAATCCGCTCGGCGCTCGGGCGATGTATCTGGGCGAGACCGAATATAGAATTCACGGGACCAACAAGCCGGATACGATCGGAAAGCGGGTTTCGTCCGGCTGTATCCGGCTGACCAATGACGACGTCATGGACCTTTATGATCGGGTGAACGTCGGAGCGAAAGTGATCGTGCTTCCGGCAACCGGCGCCTCGCAAGGAACTCCGCCCCGCGCCGTCTTCTGATCGCCGGCTCCGCCGAACCGGTCCTCGGCAACCAATGCGCAGGTATTGTCAACCGAAGATGGCCGACGCCCAGTACTCAATTCTGCAGTTTAGTTCTGTAACCAAGGACACGCGGACATTCGAGAGTATGCCAACCCTCCCAACTATAGCGATAAGGAAAATAACGCGTCATGCGCTCCCAGAGCCGCAGCGAGGAGCCATGACTTTGACCACGTAGTTGGTGCAGCTTATGGTGAAGGATAGGTTTTAGGCATCTTTCCATTTGATCGAGCAGCCAAGGGATGGGTTTTGATCAGCCGGCGCCTCACCGGTCTTCGCAATCGCGCGCATGGCTTCGACGAGCTCTCGGGGCGCTCCCGCGCGGGGCGGAGTTTTGCGGCCTTCGTCGAGCCGGCCGCGGTACTTAAGCTTGCGATCAGCGCTATAACCGAAGAAGTCCGGCGTACACACCGCCCCATACGCTCGCGCAACTGCTTGGGTCTCATCGTGCAGATAAGGAAATGGAAAACTATGAGCCTTGGCGAAATGCTTCATATTCTCAAATGAATCTTCGGGATGGCTCGCCGCATCGTTTGAGCAAATCGCCACAAAACCAATGCCCTCCGACATCAGCACCCGCGCGTCCGCAACCATGCGGTCGATTATCGCTTTGACATAGGGGCAATGGTTGCAGATGAAGACGACGACGGTGCCCTTTCCGCCGGCAAGGTCGTCCAGTTCGTAAGTCTTGCCGTCGGTTGCCGGAAGCCGAAACTCTGGCGCCGGGGTGTCGAAGGTAACCTGGTCGGCTGTCATCGCCATGTCGCGTCTCCTTGTGACGGAAATAAAAATATATGTTAGCGGATTTCAAAGTTCGGCTTTTTTCGACTGCAAACGGTGAGCCCTCGAGGAGCAAATCTCGCAGTCGTCGCGACCACTTGCAAGGCGCCAGCACCTCGCGAAGCAGCTGGCGAGCCATCGGTCGCTCGATGAAGAGGCACTTCATCGGCACCGGCTTTCAGTAACCGACCATCACTCTAGATCCAATCTAAATCATCGAGTTTGCGGGAAAAGCGTTCGCCCGCTATTCGTGTGGCGAGCGGTCCCCAACGACGCGGGCTGTCGGACCGTTAGCCCCCGGTGTTGCGTTTATGAGCGACCTGACGACCAATTTGGCGGCGCTTTATGCGGATGAACAAGGGAAGCTTCAACGCCTCCTGATGCGGCAAGGCATGTCCAGGACAGCCGCTGCCGATCTCGTCCAGGAGGCGTTTCTGCGTCTGCTCGGTGCCCCCCGCGATGACGTGCGTGACCTGCGGAGCTATCTCTTCCGAACCACCCGGAATCTGTCTGTCGATCACGCGCGTCAGCGGCGCCGGAACACAATCAGCAACGCTGTTGAACTGGACGAAAATATCGTCGATCCAGCGCCGCTGCCAGACGCCGTGCTGATCTCGCGGCAGGAGTTTCAGGCGTTGCACGCGGCGCTCGCCGACCTGCCGCCACGTTGCCGCGAGGTGCTCATCCTCCATAAGTTTGAAGGCCTGAGCTACGCTGAGATTGCCGACCGTTTGGGCGTCGCCAAGAACACGGTCACGGTTCATATGGTGAAGGCCGTTTCCTGCCTGAAAGCCCGCTTCAGTAAAGTTTCTTTGCCGGGTGGCTAATTGGTTTTCCGCACAATAACGTCTTAATCTTGTAAGCTGGGCGGTATTCGAATCTCACGCGAGATCGAATCGCCAGGGAAGGCTCCTTGTATCATGGTCGATCATTGACCGCGAAATCGTTGCACCTCCTGAGGCCGCATGGACAAGCATGATATGCAGTCTGTGGACGAGCAGGCTGTCCAGTGGTTCGTCCTTCTGCGCGATGACGACGCGACGGCCGAAGATCGGAGCGCGTTCGCGAGCTGGCTTGCCGCCGACCGGGCGCATGAAGCAGCGTGGCGCTCTGTGGAACGGATGTGGGGTGGTCTCGATGCGCTGGCGCCGGACGCGGCCCGGTTGCGGCGTAAACCGAGGCGCGCGGGCCGATTGAAAGGAATTGCCGCGGCGTCCGTGTTGCTGGCTGTGCTTGGGATCGCCTGGCAGATGACCCCGGTCGGTCTGCTCGCCGACTATCGAACGGCGATCGGCGAACGCCGGGTGATCGCGCTGCAAGACGGGTCCCAGGTCGAACTCGGCGCGGCGAGCGCGCTTGATGTCGCCTTCAGCGCTGGTGAGCGCAGGGTCAAACTTTTGTCGGGCGAGGCATTCTTTACTGTAACAAAGGACGAGGCCCGACCGTTCGTCGTTGCGGCCGAGAACGGAGAAGTCAAAGTCTTGGGCACTGCGTTTGACGTCAAGATCGCCGATGGCGTCATGGTGGCGGTCACACGGAATGCAGTCCGCGTCTCCGCCCGTGCCAGCACCACCTCAAGCGCGCCGATCGTCGTCACGCAAGGTCAGGCTGTTCGCTACGATGCAGATGGGATTTCCGCCGTCAGCGCGGCCGATCTGGATTCCATCCAGGCGTGGCGACAGGGCCAGCTCGTCTTCCGCAATGTCCCCCTCGACGCGGTGCTCGCTGAGCTTCAACGTTACCGCTCCGGCCGCATTGCCTTGATTGGCGGTGCGCTGGGCCAGCGGCGGGTCACTGCGGTGTTCGACGCTCACAACGCGGATGCCGCGCTCGATACTATCGCTGAATCCCTGTCGCTGCGTGTCTATCGCGCCGCCGGCTTGCTGACCGTCATCGTTCCAAACAACGACGCTGAAAAAATTTCAGCGGGCGACTAATTACCTTTCCCAATTCCGTCGTCTTCAACACAGAGAAGGCCGCGCCGGGCTCGCTGACCTTCTGTCAACAAATGTTGAAGACGGGGGCGATTGGGCATGAGATGTGAGAACGGAAGCCGGAACGCGTGTTTTACCCGGTGTCGGACGCTGCTGATGGCGGGAACCGCGATTGCATCGGCAATGACCACCGATATCGCCAAGGCCCAGAACGTGCAACCCGCCCGCGTCGATGCGAGCGCCGGCAGCCTCAAGCTGAATATTCCGCAGCAGGGACTGGCCAGCGCGCTCATCGCATTTTCGCGGCAGACCCGCGTACAAATCTTCATCGATCAAACCCTGGCATCCGGCAAGAGTTCGCCCGGCGTCAGCGGCGTACTGACGCCTGCGGTAGCGCTCAACCGTCTCCTGTCCGGAACCGGGCTCACCTATCGCTTCACCAACGCGAGCACCGTTGCGATCGAACCTCCGGGTGCTGCGGTTACCGCTGGCGCGCTGCCAGCGGGCGCGATCCCGCTCGACACTATCGATGTACAGGGTGCGAGTAATCCTAACTCCACGATGACGCTGATGCCGGCTTATGCAGGGGGACAGATTGCGAGGGGCGGTCAGGTCGGAATGCTCGGCAATCGCGACGTGATGAACACGCCGTTCAGCCAGGCAAGCTACACCAAGAAGCTGATCGAGGACCAGCAGGCGCGCACGCTGTCGGACGTCTTAGCCAATGAATCTTCGGTAATCACCAGTTCGGGTCCCGCAGGCAGCACAAATGAATTCTGGAGCTTTCGAGGCTTCATGACCCAGACTTACGCGGCAGGGCATAGTTTGAACGGGTTGCCGGCGATGTCGCCGATGCAATTCCCGAGCACCGATTGGATCGAACGCGTCGAGGTGCTGAGAGGCCCTGCTGCTCTGTTGAAGGGCGCAGCTTTCGCCGGGCAAGGGGCCCTAGGAGGTTCTGTCAATCTAGTCACCAAGAAGGCCGGCGACGAACCGCTGGCGCAATTGACCACCCGCTATATGTCGGACTCGCGGTTCGGCGCTCATGTCGATCTAGGTCGACGCTTTGGCGATAACAAGGAGTTCGGCATCCGTTTCAACGGCTCTCTCGACGGGGGAAATACGGCGGTGGATACCCAACAGTCGAAGTTCCGGAACGCGGCATTGAATCTCGATTACCGTGGCGAACGGGTCCGGCTGTCGGCAGACTTCGCACATCAGTTCCAAAGCCTGACCGCGCCCGCAAGGAACATGGACCTCGGCAACGTAGCCGGCGGCCTGGCAAATCTCAGACAGGTTCCCTCGGCGCCGAGCACCAGCCTACCCCTCTCGCCACCATGGGGGCGATCCGAACACGAGATCACGCTGGGTATGGTGAAGGGCGAAGTCGACATTCTCGACAATGTGACGGCCTACGGGGCGGTCGGTCAACAACGATACGACGCCTTCGGCAATGTGGGAAATGTTACGTTGCTCAACTCTTCAGGTGCGATCGGCATTCGATCGCAATCGTATCGCGAGCGCTACGATGTCTTGTCCGTGCAGGGCGGCGTCAGGGCCACTGCGGATACAGGTCCCATCGCTCATGCGCTTAGCCTCGATCTGTCGCAGGTTCAATACGCCGCAAGCTTTACTAATCAGGCCAGGTCGACCAATGGTGTCGGCCCGATTGTCCCAGTCGGAACCATCTACAATCCCGATTTCTCGCTCGCCCCGATCCCGGCAGATCCAGGAAATCCTCGTAAAGCGAATGAGATCAACCTCTCGAGCATCGGCATCGCCGACACGCTGTCCATCCTCGATGAGCGAATTCAGTTTATCGCCGGGGTCCGCTATCAAGAAATACAGACGAAATATTTTGGAGGAATTAGCATCGTCGGCTCTGCTGGAGACTACAAAGCATCGGCGTGGTCGCCATCCTATGCGGTCGTCGTAAAGCCCTGGGAAAACGTTTCCCTCTACGCAAACTATATCGAAAACCTTCAACCGGGCACGACCGCCGGCAGTCGTTATGCCAATAGCGGGGCGGTATTTCCGCCGTACCAGAGCAAGCAGTATGAGACGGGCGTGAAGGTCGATTGGGGTCGCGTGACAACGACTTTGGCGGCGTTCCAGATCAGCCAACCGAGCACGCTCTCCGTTGCCAATCCCAATGGCGGGTTGCCGACGCTGGCGCTGGACGGCGAACAGAGAAACCGTGGTATCGAGCTGAATGCCTATGGCGAGTTATTCGAGGGCGTCAGATTGCTTGGCGGCGTTACCTTCCTCGACGCTCGCCGAACGAAAACCGCAAATGGCACTTTCGACGGCAAAAAGGCCGCCGGTGCTCCGGACTTTCGTGCGGTGATCGGTGGCGAATGGGACACGCCGTTTATCGATGGTCTCACCTTGTCCGGGCGCCTGACCTATACCAGCGATGTCGTGGTCGCTAACAGCGTACCGAACCTGACCGTTCCATCATGGACGCAGTTTGATTTGGGTGCCCGCTATACCTTCGCATCGCCTTGGAATGCCAAGCCAATTACCATCCGTTTCAACGTCGATAACGTCTTTGACAACAGCTACTGGAAGGTGATGCATGTTATTGGAAGTGTTTATAAGAGCGATCCGCGCACTTATCGCCTTTCGACCACGTTCAATTTCTGAATCATGGTCGTGATTCTGGCGTTGACGCTGACCATCTGCGGCTGTGCGTGCTGCTACCTTGCCAGCCCCAACCAGAAATGGTTGTCGTGGTTTCCATCGCGATGGCCGTTTCTGGCGGCGGCGAGTCTGCTGCTGGGGGCCGGTCTTGTCTCATGGATTGCGGCATTGCGGCCCTTGGCTGGCTTCTTCGTAACGCTGCACGTAGCGATGGTTTGTCTCTTCGTCTTTCCTTATTCGGCTGCCCTTCGCAGCTTCGGCCGGGGCAACTGAAATGGCCGGCGGCATTCGCCCCGACTGGTGGAGCAAGGCCAGCGCCGGCGCAATCCTGGGTTTGGGCTTGGCGCTCTCGCTGGTCGGTCTCTACGCTTATCTGGGTCCGGGCGGCATCAACGCACCGGGCGGACGCTACTCGCTGATGCGCCATTTGGAGGCGTTCGTCTGGATCATGGTATTCGGTTTCTGCTTTCTGTTTCGCAGCGGGCGCGCGGCCTGGGCGTGGTTGGGCGCGGCGAACCTGATCGCATTTGCGGCGCTGTTTGCCTGTCGCTTCTATTTCTTCGCGTGAGGGCGACATGATCCGCGCTGAGATCGTCAAGCTCTACAAGACCGTTCACACTTGGATCGGCGTCAGTTGCGGACTCGCTCTGTTTATCGCCTTTTATGCGGGCGCGCTCACGATGTTTCAGGAGCCAATCGCACGCTGGGCATCGCCGCCCGCCGTGGGGGTGGAGGCGGTATCGCTTGAGGACGCGCCCCGTCTCCTCGAACTGGTAGCCGCCGCCTATCCTGAAGCTCGGGAGGAAGGCATCACGCTGCATCTGCGGGGGCACGAGAACGAGCCTGCGCGGGTGACATGGGTAGAAGACGAGCCGCATGAGGCGGGTCAGCCGCACGGGCATGTACACTGGTGGGCAACGCTCAAGCCTGATGGCTCGCTAATGGCAAAGCAGGAGGAGCCGTCCGACCTAGCGGAGTTCATTAATGACGTCCACATGCGCATCGGGATTCCGAACCCATGGGGCTCCTATTTCATGGGAGTGGTTTCACTGCTCTACGGCGTGACGTTGATCGCCGGCGTGATCGTGCTACTCCCGTCGCTCGCCAAAGATTTCCTGGAGCTGCGGATCGGCAAGAACCTCAAGCGCATGTGGCTGGACGCGCACAACGTCGTCGGGATTACGGCGCTCCCGTTTCACCTTGTGATTGCTGTCACCGCGACAGCATGGGGGTTTGGCGTTCCGCTCTGGTCTGCGCAAGAAAGCGTAATCTTCGGCGGAAAGCAAAAGATCGCGATGGCACACGATCTCGAGCGGTGGCGCGCGCCACCGCCGACCGGCGAAGCAGGCGCGATGATGCCGCCTTCGCAGTTGCTCCAACGCCTGAACGCTCAGGTGCCCGATTTCGAGCCTAAAGTCATGGTCTTCAGAAATTTTGGAGACAAAGCCGCTGCCGCTAAATTCGCTGGAGCCGAGCGCGGCTACGTCGGGGATACACGCTTTGGAGGCGTCATTCTCAGCGCCGTCACCGGCACGCTCATCAAAGATAACCGCGCATCGCGCCAAGATCTGGATCGACGAGTCGGAACAGTGATCCTCGCGCTGCACACCGGGGAATATGGCGGGATAACGATTATATGGGCCTATTTCTTCCTCGGATTTTCCGGCGCATGGCTGTTCTATAGCGGCAACCTGCTATGGATCGAGACACGCCGGAAGAAAGCGCGCAAGGAAGGGGAGGTCGAGCAATCGCGTTCGACGCGCCTTTTGGGCAGCGCGACCGTAGGCATTTGCCTCGGCTGTGTGGCCGGCCTTTCGCTTACGATCGTTGCGGCCAAATGGCTGCATGGTCGCGTCGCCGATCTCGACGCGTGGCACGCATATATCTACTATGCGGTGTTTCTCGGCTCAATAACATGGGCCTTCGCATGGGGCGCGGCGCGCTCGGCGGTGCATTTGACGTGGCTCTGCGCCGCCTTCACCGTTGCCATTCCGCTGACCACACTGCTGGCTTGGGCTTTCCCTATGCTTGGAATGTGGGCGCATGGCAGCGCCGCGACCGTCGGCGTCGATATCGTCGCCTTCATCGGCGCGCTCTGCTTCGCCTGGGTAGCGACCGCTACCGCGTGGCGCGTCAAGAACGGCCCCGCCGATAGTGTCTGGTCCATCCGCAAGGCCGAGGGTCGCACGGCAGCGCGACAGTCTGTCGCGATTGCGGCAGAGTAACCAGCAGACGTGAAGTCTCCGTAACAATGGAACGGAGGTTCCTGAGGAACGCATTGCGGAGCGTGCCGTTGTCTCCTTCTCAGCAAAAGGAGATGCAGATGGGCAGCGATAGCAGCACGAACTTTCCTCCTGCCGGACAGCCGAAGGAGGACCCGAAGAAGACCCTCGGCAAGAGTATGCAAGAACTAACGGACGAGGCGGATAAGCACCTCTCCGAAAAAGAAAAGAAGAGTGGCGAAAGCATCAAGCACGCCCCGCCGGGCCGCAGCGACATCATTCCGTAGCACGCGAAGCTAAGTGACGAGAAAGCCGTTAGCGGCCGTAAGGGGCTGACGGCTTTTTTGGCTTGGAGCGCTTCAGGCTCTTGGATACGGCATTCCTTGCCGTGGATCGGCGCTGAATTTGCGATGACCGAGCGAGTTGCGCAGAACTATATGCGGTCTGCAACAAGTTTGTAGCAAATACTGACCGAGTTTCGGATTTGAGCTTCAGCGCATTTGCCGCCTTGACCGCGCTATTAACGCCACCAGAAGTCTGCGCGAGCCGGCCGCCTAAAAGCGCGATGGACAAAATTCCAGAGTGCTTCAAATAGGTAAAGTGTAGAGCAAACAACTGTCGCAATGACCGTTCACGATGCTTGCGACTACATCATTGTGTACTATCGAACAAACTCATACAGAACTATTTGGGGCGAGCTCGAAATAAGCTCGATCACATGAAATGCCCGGACGAACACGATCACTCAGGGTGAGTGGCACGATCTCACCGTCGGTGAATGAGCCTTTGAGCAAGAGGAGCATCGCTTACAGCCTACGGCGTTTGCATATTATTCTCAGAGTCGGCTTCGGCGACTCCATTAAGATAGTCTGCCATCGCCACGAGGTCGAAGCGCCCGTCGAGCGCAACGATTCCATCATTCCCCAAGGTGCTGCCGTATGCGTCCAAATCCGCAGCCGCTGCCCGCAGGGCATCATATAAGTCTCGTGGCGTAATCGGTTTTATTGCGGCCATCTGGGTTGGGTTGCCGGCTCTTGCTTCGGTGGACATGGGATTCTCCTTTGTCAGGACGGAGCAACGCGATCGGCGCGGAAAATGTTCGCACCGCCGCGATCCCTCGGGCCGGAGCGTGCACCGTATGAAAGAAGGCGAGCAGCCACCATAACAATCCGATAAGCAGGAGCAGCCCGGTCGTTATTGCAAGAATGAAATAACGAGACATACCCGCCAACGCGGCTGTGAAATGTTGGTTTCGAGGCGCGACAAAAAAATGGTGGCAGTTCAGTAAGCTGCCTCCTGTCACCACGATGAACGGCAGGCGTTAACGTGCGTATCAAAGGTCGCGGCAATGAGGGTGCGTCAACGCGCGCGAGTTCCACTCCCGCGACGGAACCGGAGTTGCCCGGAACGCGTGCTGAGCGCGCCGGTTGCTCGTCGCTTCCAAGTCGGCAGCCGGATGAATGAACGCTTCGCCCAACGCCATCGCCTGTCAAGCGATCCCAAAATCGTATCTAGCCAAATTAGTCGCCTACCAAATGCTCTAGCATCGCGTCGCAGGCGACCTCAGCCTCTTCAAGAGACTTAAATGGCGATCCTGTGATCCCGATTGCGCGACGGCCTCCGTAAAGCGGACGCCATGACGCCACATAGCCTGATCTTCCGTGAAATCCGGGGCCGCTAAAACTTTTAAAGAAACTGATTGCGAAGGAATAATCGTCGCTATTCGCGCTCCAAACTTCCATCTCCCCGACGGCACGCTGGAATTGGAGCGCCGCCATTCGATAGGGCAGGTCTCTCAAGGTACTGGGCATCGCGATACTCCACATGCGATGCAGGAAATCTATACCCAGCCGCGCCAATTGGGGAGTCCCGGTATTGAGCAGGATCGACTGGTTAGGAGGGACAAACACAATCAGCAAAGGCGGCTGCGCTCATGTTCGCACTCGCATCATTTGGCCGGAATGGGTTTACCTCAATCCGCAGTTCCGCTCATCTGGCCGCTATGTGGCTAAACTCGAGGCCTCTTGGAAGTTGGCGTTTGGGTTCCCGAATTAACTCCGAGCGCCGATATAAAGCTTAATTTTAATCGATTGTTGTGCGCACCGCCCGGGGTGCTACGCCTTTTTCACCGGACATTGCCCTACGTCCGGGCCCACCTTGACGAAGTCGCCGACCGATTATATTCCGTTCGGTGACTTCGTTTCGCGGATTTAGCTCAGCGGCAGAGCGGCGCGTTAACGACGCAGGACCATGTTCGACTCATGGAATCCGCACCACACACCATCATCCTTTACAGGTCGAGGCTTTGAGCCGCCGATTGGCGGCAAACAACGCGCCACGCATAAAAACGCGCTCGTTTCCGTCTGGCCGAGCGCGTGACATCAATAGAAGATGATCAGCCACTCAATTCACGAACAGCGGGAGAGGATCAGTTTCTCGCCGGTTGCGCAGTGTTGAATTCCATCAGTCCTCCGGCAATTCAGTTCGCCTCTGCTCGAAAACTGAACGGTTGATCGCCATGAACCCTTGTTCAATGCAGGATCGTCCAATATTCAGCCAACGCTTATCCGTCTCTGGAGAGACCTCGTATCGATCGAGTAATCTGAGAATGCGTTCCTCCAGCTTCCGATGATCCTTGACCCGCAGCACTCCCAATCTCTCCCGATCCCTACAAGCTTTGGTCTTGGTTACGCGCTTTGACATCGAGTTACCCTTCGTACGGAAAACAAAATACTCTGCCCCGCCTTTGATAAATCAGTCTCCATAATGCTGCCTAACAAAAAACCGCTCGCGGATTTCTCCGGAGCGGCGGATGCAGTTATTATGCATGAATACCGTTAGCGGATGACTGTCATACAGTCAAGCCGGGTCCGCAGGGAAAGCGGTCTGTGACGCGTGACGCGTTCTACTGAAACGAAGGAAGTGGCATTCGCCATGCCAACGACTTGGCTACAGCATCCGCGACCAATGCACGATGGTCGCGGGATGGGCCTGCCTTTTACAGACCGTGGTCCATCCTTGAGGGGGCGCCTCGCCAGAGATCATGAGCGATGTGCATTCACCCGCGTCGCTGTCATGCCAAACTTGCGACTACAAACAGAACGGTTGCGATTGGGTCCATCGCCACATTAGCGCCCTGACTTACCCCTTGAATAAGGGGCGAGCCTGCCTCGTGCAATGCCGCGCGCGATGCGCCAGGCGAAACTTCGAAAGCCCTTCGGAAATCGAAACGCAGGTATCACACCCGCCCGGCTAAATATCTGGAGCCGTATGATGATGGTGGCTTAGGACGCCAGGGGAAGGCGATGATGTGGACAGCTCCATACTGGGCGATACGTCTGTTTGTCGTGCTTGCGACGGCAGCCTCGGCGCTCCCTGCCGCTGCCCAGCAGGTGGACAAAAGCAGTCCTTCCGCCTCAGCAACCGCCTCGTCAACGAAGGTAACGTTAGGCGCCATTCGGTGGGATAATTGGAGTCTCGACAGTCCTTATGGGCAGGTCTTGGCCGACCCTGGATTGCGAGAGCGCGTTCCGTATTACACCGAGCGTCTGCCAGATGGAAATCTGGGTTTCCCCGGCAATACCGAAAGAGTACTGAATGCCGATGTGCATTACGCGAAGGCTGCAGGCCTGGATTATTTTATCTTTGGCTATTACCTGGAGAGCGCTGCTTGGGGACGTGATCCAAGTCGTGCGGTGGCGCTTAATCAGGCGCTGACAAATTTTGTTCGCCTCCCGGACAAACTCGGCATCAAGTACGCTCTGAATTTTAACCTGTCATTTCCTTCTCGTGACGTGCCGATGGTTAGCGCTGCAATCACCAAGGCGCTAGCCGGGCCTGATTACATGCGTACGAATGACGGCTCGGCGCCAGTGTTTTTCCTTGTTGGTTCGATCTCGACGTGGCTAGAAGGTTTGGGCGGCGAGCAAGGCGCAAAGACCGCCATGGCCGATTTGAGAAAGCGAGTTAAGGCGGCAACTGGCCGAAATCTTTATCTGGTTGCCTTACTTTTCAACCTATCTGAATCAGGGCCGGTTGCCCACGCGGTCGGTTTTGATGCGACTAGTACATATGCGACGGCCCTTGGAGCGAATGGAAAATCTCTCTCGTACGCCAGTTGCGCCGCTCTTGCACAGCACGCATGGCATTTTGAAGCTAAAAATGGCTTGGGAGGCTTTCTGCCAACCGTTACACTTGGATGGGACTATCGTCCGGCTTTACGCGATCCTCATGAAAAGAAAAGTCGGAAGCCCAATCCTGATTGGTGTCAGCCTGCTACCGATGTGGAATGGACGCGGCAAATCCGTGACGCAATAAACGAGGCGGCTAACAATCCGCGCAACAATCGGTTCCAGAGCGTTGTGATTTATGCCTGGAACGAAAGTTCCGAAGGTGGCTGGATTCAGCCAACGCTGTCTGAAGGCGTGCGACGGCTCAAAGTGATAGCTAACGCGGTGGGCCGGCACCCGACGATTTCGCCTTTCAAGCTAACGTGGCCAACCCGGATTGATCCAAAGACGTGTCCCGTTGGCGCTTCTTCCATCTCGATAGCGGCGGCTGGTGCCGGATGCAAACCCGCCAACGATACGATGACGATGGCGTGGCCATGCCCGCCAGGCATGCACGTTGCCAACGAGGAATTGCGCCGGGGACCTTCAGAGAAAGGAGAAAAAACACCGCTTATCTGGCAGGAGAGGCTTTGTGTTCCGCAGGGCAGGTAGCAGCGACGCTTTTAATCGATGGGGGATCCCAATGGACGAAGTCTGGAGCGATGAGAATACTTTCGTGATCAACGGTATGAAGTTTTGCCTGATTAGACAGAACTTCAATGACGCCAGGACAACAAAGGATTCCATAGCGCTCATCAAGAATCGCGGGATGATTGATCGATACAAGAACCTAATTCGTGATAACGCGGTTACCAATATCCTGGAGTTTGGTATCTTCGAAGGTGGCTCAGCCCTGCTTCTTGCCGCAATCGAGGAACGCATCAAATTCGTCGGCATCGATATTAGACCGTCGAGCCCTGCGGTCCTTGGGCTGATACGGGACCATGGTCTAACGGATCGTGTAAAATTATACTACAACACATCACAAGGCGACACTGCGCGCGTCCAGACAATCATTAAGACGGAATTTCCTGAAAAACGAATAGATATGATTATCGACGACGCCTCTCATCAATATGAGCTCTCCCGAGCAAGCTTTGAGGCGTCTTTTCATTTTCTCAAGAGTGAAGGCCTTTACCTCATTGAAGATTGGGCCTGGGCTCATTGGGAGGAACCCTATCAGACGCAGCAATGGGCCGATATGCCGGCACTTACCAACCTTATTTTCGAACTTGTCATGCTTTGTGGGAGCAGGCCCGATATCGTCTCAGAGATGAGTGTTCAAAACGCGATCGCCATCTTTCGGAAGGGCCGACAAGAGGTCGGTAACTTCAGCCTGTCGAGGCTTTATCGCCATCGTAACAGGTGGACCCCCGCGCTGTAGGGAGGGCCATCTCCAGCATGACAAAAAGCCGGATGCAAATCGAAACTCTCGACGAACGCTAAGGCCGTGAAGGACAGGGAGCAGAAGAAGGTCGGGCTTGCGTCGCTCGGCTGTAAGAGCGACTCAACCCTGCAACTGCCTGTCGATCCCCACCAAGGACAAAGATACAAACCCTAGGCTCCAAGCAGGGTTTGCTCTTCTTCTGCCAGTCGCGCCGGCGACGGAGACGATCATCTTCGGGTTTGCCGCGCCTCGCGATCAGATCCGTCAGGTCACGAGCAGCGCGGCGGCCGGAGATCGAGTGTCCGCGATTGCGGTCAGACATTTGCGTGTCACGGTCGTCAACGACGCGGCGGCACCTGATAGGGGCTGGGTTGCGGTGCCGCTCCAATTGGCGGCCCTTGCCGGAAGCGGGCTATTAAATATTTACGCAGCTTTTTCGGCTTACCCGCACGGGCTGGCCGCGCCCTCTCGGCTCGCTGGTCCTTGGCCGGCGGCCATTTTCGTTGTCCCATTTGCGCCTGGGCAGCCATCCACGCCACGCATTGCTTTGGGCTAGAGCAAAAACATAGACATCGAATGTATGTATCGTTGCTGCGTCGCATGGCGGCGGCCGAGAGTCATGGTCACCGTCGTGAAAGAGGCAATGAACCTACATTTGGAGACTTGGCATGTCTGATCATGGCGGACCTGTGTATTCGACGGCGGAAGGAATGGATTATCGGGAGCATGAGCGAACGTATAAGGCCTTCGTCAAATTAGGAACGATCTTCGCATCGACCGCCGCCACTGTTATCGCGTTGTTGGCGATCTTCCTGACCTGATCCTCAGAGCAGAGCCCTTTGGGCTGGCCTGCTCGGTATCCGTGTCAAGAATGGTCGCCAAGGTTCGCCTCCAATGCCTTGGCGACCTTTCACGACGCACAGCGCTAGCCGGCGGAGTATGTTCGCCGGCAGCGCTGGCCTAAGGCTGGTCCTGAAATTTCCCAGCGGTGATGAGACGTTGGACATCGATCAATGGTTCAAACGCGATGTTTCATCCGCGACGCGGTCAATCGGCGCTCCGCAGGCGCTTCATCGTGAACTCGATCTCGCCCCCCGGAAGTTCCCGCCAGGATTCAACGGCTGACATATAGGCCGCCCCCGGCCAGCGATCGAGAAACGTTCTCGCTGTCTGGCGAGCTTGTTCTCGCGGCTGGGTGAACGTCTCTCGCGTGAATCCGTCGTCGGCCAGCGATCGGGCGTGCGCCGTTGCCATCCGATCGGCTAAATCTTTGGGGGTGCGAGGCATCACCATGCTCCATGCCGGACGTCCTTCTTACTTGTTCTGTCGCCACTTTGGCCGGTCCGGATTTCTGCTTCATCTTCCCTGCAGTTACGATGAAGCAGAAATCCTTCTATTCGGGAGGTTTCCTAATTGGTCTCAGAGGTGCTGACAGCAACAAGCCAGAAAGGATCGTGCACGCGGCCGCGGACTGGCACGCCAACACACCCGGCGACTTGCTTCGGATACGGGTGGAACTGGGATTAGACACCTCGCAGACCTGGGATCCTGCAACCAGCCTTTCCGTGATTGATGCGGCAGTCTTCAGTGAAAAAATCCGAGACTGGCCGCAACAATAAGTCCGAACCCCATAATAAATGCGATAAGCCCGAAGCTGCCTGCGACGAGGAACAGATTGTTTGTCGGCTGCTGAGGCATTCGGTCAGCCCTGTCGTGGTCCATGATGATCCTCCTATTTTCTTAGATTACACGCTGGTTCCGACAATGTTCCCGCACGTTGCGAAAACCTTGGGCTATAGGCGGAGCGATGTAAGGTCCTCAGGGACGCCGAAGGCTCAATGGATCGCGGTCGCAAGTTGTCGACATCCGGTCTGTGACGGCCAGCGCATTGCGTAAAAGCCACAAAACGACTTCTTCGCCTGCTGTTAAACACGCTGCGACCGCGATCCCCTACTGATTCCGCGAACGTTTCGTTGTTCAGGTGATTGAGACTAGTAGGGATCGAGGTCGCTCTATTACCCAAATGTGTCACATGATCGTGACGCGCTGAAGGATCGACAGCAATGGAGATTGCGCTAAGCTCGTGAGGCAAGCTCAACCTACCTTGGGAGACTTGACATGTCAGATCATAGCGAAATCGTGTATTCGACATCGGAAGGGATGGATTACCCGGCGCACGAGCGGCAATTTAAGGCTTTCATCAAGATAGGGATGATCGCCACAGCGGCCGTGGCCACCGTTGTCATTTTGTTGGCGATTTTCCTCGGTTGATACCCCGGTCGTTGTTGCGGCCGTCCCTGATTTAGTTCGCTGGCGATGTGGCCCACCACATTAGTTATGTGAGTTGTGTGCGGGATCCGATGCCACGCGCCATCACAAACCACCGGCACGACGCCCGTTGGGGCATGAGAATGAGGCTCTTGCGCACGTTGTGAGTGCTTCGACTTCATCCCGATCGATGGGCGCCGTGCCGTCTTTCGCTGTGTAAAGCGCTATATTATTAAGCGCCGGGATCCGCTAATAGCCCCGTCAACTTCGATCCGACGTGCTATCTCACCGCCGGCCGTCCCCCCAACTTGGACATATCAGGGGTGAAGATGCGGGAGGCCTTCCAGCTAATTTGCAGCTAATCTAGGCATATGGTCTTTTCGCTGCGAACCCGTCGAAGCGGCTCAACCTCACCTCACGTCCGTCCGGAAGGTGATGTGCTATCCCGTGTACCGATTACCTTCGTGAAGGATGACGTGTGCGGCGGGTGGAATGCGCGTATGCCGGCATACGTAAAAAGAACACCACGGAGGCGAGAATTGACCTCAGAATCAGACCGCCGAGACCGGCGGCCAGCGTCAAGAAAACCTTGAGTATGGCAGTCATTGGAC
>JGI26539J51216_1000978_pt1 | contig 19856 bp, 20 predicted proteins | sample ThiBio_1000_biof_2_FD_51216 | JGI IMG/M metagenome (IMG submission 51216)
CAAGGCAAAAGTGCCGACCCCGCAGTAAATATCGAGCAGCCGCTTGCCCCGCAGATTCAACCCCGCCTCGCCAAACGCACCCAGGGCCTCCCGGACCAGTTCGACCGCCATCGGGGAATTCGATTGGAAGAAAGCCAGGGGCGGCACCCGGTAGGTCACGCCGTCCAAAGCCTCGGCTATAAACGGGTCGCCGCCGACCGCTTCCAATCGCCGCTTGCGCCCTTCCCCGACCACTGTTAGTTCGACATAGCGGTCTAACGACCTCTGCAATTCCTCCAGAAACGGCTGCAAGTCAGTCACTTGCCACTCACCGAGCATGCGCAAAACCAGCAGCATCGTCGGGCGAGGTTTTTCCAGGGCCAACTCCAGCGGCCCGACCGCCAGAAACCTTTCCAGGGCCGCCAGCTTGCGGGTGGGGTCTTCGCTGTAACTTGCCAGGGCCGCGATTTCTTCGGCGGAAATCGGCGCGTCACCCGAAACCCCACCGACCCGGATTGTTACCTGGTGGACCCGCCTGGGCAGGTGTTTTTGCAAAGCCCTTGTCAGCGGCTCAATCGCCAGGGTTATCAGGGGGTGGGAAATGTGGCAGGACTGGACCGGCACCAGCCTGATGCTATTCTGGCGGTGAAAACAGGGCCGTCCATCGTGCTCGTCAACCTGGAACTCGACATTGTTCCGGTAACCCCAGGGACTGACCGCTGCCAGGGGTGAAAGCAAAGGCGGTTCGCGGTCCACGAAACCACCAAGCCGGACCATCTGGTCGCGCAGGATATTGTGTTTGTAATTTAGCTGGGCGGCGTAGTCGGCGTGCTGCCACTGGCACCCCCCGCAGTTGGGCCATTTATCCACCCCGAAATAAGGGCAGGGCGCTTCGCGGCGGTCGGGAGAAGCCTGCTCGACGTTGCGGACGTTTGCCTTAATAAAACTCTTTTTGCGGCGGTAAAGCTGGACCTCGACCGTTTCACCGGGTAAACCACCCGTCACGAAGACCACCTGCGAACCCGCCGGGACCGGTGGAGCGACCAGTTCGGTTTCAACCGGCTCCTTGAGCGGCTGGAAATCGCCTTCTTCCGCACCTTCAGGCAGTTCTTCTGTGGCGGCCGGGCCGCCTTTCGGAGCCGCACTCGCCTCCGGCAACCGGGCAACTACCTCGCCGCCATAGGCCATTTCCTGCAAACGTAACCCGCTAACAATCTCCGGGGCCGGTTTTTCCCGTAATTTTTTCGCCATTAGTACCTATTTCCCCTGGTTTAAGTTTGACAAACCCGCTACATTAACTTATAGATGTAACTGAGATTTTAACACATTTAACACCCAAAGCCGGCTTGAGTTATGTGGTATCGCAACCGCTATCTTTTTATCCTTGATACAGCCATCTGCCTGCTGATTTTTCCGCTGGTCCTGTTCATACGCCTGGACCGGCCCGATGTGTTGCCCCAGGCCTGGAATGACTTCTTGCCGCTAATCATCCCGATTGTCGTACTAAAGCTGCTGGTCTTTACCCTGTTTGGCTTCTACCGCCGGGCCTGGTATTACCTGAGCCTGTCGGACCTTTATCCGCTGCTTTTCGCTGTAATTGTCGCTTCCACAGCGATTGCCCTTTTTACCCTGCTCATCAATAACACCATCCCAACCTACGCCGCTAACTGGTTTCCCCGCAGCTATTTTATCCTCGATGGCTTATTGAGCCTGATTCTTATCGGTGGGTCGCGGGTGATGGTGCGGGTGGTCTTCGAGCGGACCGAAAACGAACGCACTAGCCACCGCCCTACCAGCCGAAAAAGGGTCATAATCGTGGGAGCCGGGGACGCCGGGATTGCCGTTGCCAGGGAGATTTTGCGAAGCCGCCGCCAGTACGAACTGGTCGGCTTCGTGGATTACGACGAGCGCAAAAAAGGACAGCGTATCCAGGGTAGGCCGGTCCTGGGCGTCCATTCATACTTGCCCGAAGCCATCCGGCGGCACGGCGTAGACGAAGTGATTATCGCAATTCCTAACGCGCCCGGTACGGTGGTCCGGCGTGTCCTCGAAATGTGCAAAACTGAAAATGTGCCCACCAAGACAGTGCCGGGCGTCAACGAGCTTATCGAGGGGCGCGTCTCGCTCAAAGAGATTCGCGATGTGCAGATTACCGACCTCCTACGCCGGATGCCGGTGGTGCAGGATACCGAGGCCATCGCCAGTTTCCTGAGCCAGGTCACGGTCATGGTCACGGGGGCGGGGGGCTCTATCGGTAGCGAGTTGTGCCGTAAAATCGCCGCTTTTAACCCGGCCCGGATGGTGTTGTTCGGGCGGGGCGAAAACAGCATCTTCCACATTCAAAACGAACTCCACCGGCTTTTCCCGCACATCCCGCTCATCCCGGTTATCGGTGACATCCGGGACGCCCTGAAAGTAGACTGGGTCATCGGGCAGTACCACCCGGAAGTCATTTTCCACGCCGCCGCCCACAAACACGTCCCCCTGATGGAACAAAACGCCGAGGAAGTTATCAATGTCAACGTCCTGGGGACCAAGAACCTGGCCGAGGCCGCCGTCCGCCATGGGGTCAAACGGTTCGTGGCGATTTCGACCGATAAAGCGGTCAACCCGGTCAATGTGATGGGCGGCTCGAAACGGCTGGCTGAACTGATTATCCAGGATTTAGCCCGCTCCAACGCTGCGACCTCGTTTGTGGCGGTGCGGTTCGGGAACGTGCTGGGGAGCCGGGGCAGCGTGGTGCCTGTTTTGAAGGAGCAAATCGCCCAGGGCGGACCTGTAACCATCACACACCCAGATATTACCCGTTACTTCATGACCATCCCCGAAGCAGCCTCACTGGTAATCCAGGCCGGGGCGATGGGTGTAGGCGGTGAAATATTTGTCCTCGATATGGGAGAGCCGGTCAAAATCGTGGACCTGGCGAAAGATTTAATCCGGTTGAGCGGGTTTGAAGTAGGCGAAGATATTGCGATTGAGTTTACCGGGCTACGACCGGGCGAAAAGATGTACGAGGAATTATTGACCCACAAGGAAACGCTGGGCCATACCCGCCACCAGAAGATTTTTGTCGCGCCCCCCTCCGAGCCGATTCCCCACAACCGGTTGGAATTGTATTTGCAGGAGTTAGAAGACCTGGCCCGCTGTTTCGACCGGGCAACCCTCCGCAAGCGACTGCTCGAAATCGTCAGCCAGGCCGACGAACCGACCCACCTGATCACCCCTTCGCCACGGTCCGAACCGGAAACCGCCTAGCCCCGGTTAGCTATTAAAGCCCGGCTGCCTATCTCGCGCAGGACCGGGTCGAACCTCTCATCTTCTAACAGTTCGAAATAGGCTGGGTGACCCGGTGCCGCCGGGATATAATCCGTATCGGCCACTTTGGTAAACCCGTCTCGGCTGATACTGCGGGCCGATGTTTGGTTGCCGGGAGCGGTGGTTATCCAGGCCCGCTTCAATCCACGGTCGGCCAGTTCGCCGAGAATATAACGCAGGAGGGCCGGGTAAAAACCCTGGCCCCGGTACTCCGGGACGGTGGCAAAATCGAACAGGTAAGCGTCGCCCGGCGGCGGTTCGAACGAGCACCCGGTGTTGCCGAGCGGCTCGGCGGTCAGGGCTACCCAGCCAAAAGTCACTATCAAACTACCGGAAGCGGTTTCAACCTCGCCCACAAAGGCTTCCCGCCCGGCGGCTAACCGGCGGGCCACGTCACCGGGTGAATAATCACCCGCTTTCTCCTGGGCTTCCTGCAAGGGAGTAGCTTCGGCCCGGAGAACCCGGCGAAACCGGATAGGTTGTTTGTTCAGCGCATCCGGCCAGCTTTCGGGTAGATTCTTTAACTCGAAAACCGATAATGTGCCATATTTATCGGCGCTTTGAGGGGAGAAAACCGCAGACTCTGCCAGGGGAGGGATCGTTCTTTTTTCCGGTATCATTTAGCCAAAACCTCAAAATAAAGACTTAGCGAGTGACTTTGACCTCGAAAATTTCGAGGGTCGCCCGCATCGGCCCTTGCCCGCCGCTATGGGCGCGCGCGAAAGCGTCGCCACTGCGCCAGGCTTCGTAGGCTTCCATGCTTTCCCACTCGGTGCTGGCAATATACAACACTTCGTCCTCGGCCACACCGGGCGCCTGGGTCGCTTTGAGCAATTTGAAGCTGACAAAACCGGGCTGTTCATTGAGGTTGCTGTGCTGCCCGAAACCGTGTTCGATTCGTTCGGCCATACTCGCCGGGGCCGTTATCCTGTTTTGAACCACTACCATATTGTTTTCTCCCATCGGTTTACATATGAAAATCTGCCTCAGAATTACAAAGGTATTTATGTAATTCTATCTGTCCATTCGTCTGCATCACTTGTGTTGAATATTAGAAGCAAGTCTTCCAATATCGTTTCATGCCGTGCCCTGTTACTAATCATAAAAACACCTGGCACAGGTCGTCCATTTGCTTGTCGGTTTGAGAAGATGGGCACGATTGTGCGTTTATCATGGGTGAGAAGAATACGTTGCTCGGCTGCTGTTCATTCCAACACTGCATCATCATCTTTTCCGGTGATTTCGGTAGCTTTTACCCTTACAATATCTAAATCAGGCATTTGTGTTTTAAGCCTGTTATAGATTTCTCCGTGCAAATTTTCGTCAGCAGCTATCTTGAACAAGCGACTTTACCCCTGCAATGATTTTCTTGCTTCTAACTTTTGCTTGAGTTCTGCCTGACCATAACGAACCTGCAATTCTTCTCCTAGCTTATCGGCGGTTTCTTCCCCTTCTTTTATGTAGGCATCAATTTCGGCTTTGTGGCGTAAGTAATAACCAATCGCATAATAGGTATCCGCCAAATCGAGGGCACTATACATCTTCACAATTTGCTGGGGCAAAGCTCCTTCGTTAAAGGCATTTATCACAAGGTCGAGGGTCACACGGGTATCCCCGACCCGGATAGTGCCATATTTATCCATTTTCAGGGGCGTTATCTCATTTTCGATGGCTAGAGTCATATAGCAACTCCTTGAATCATCCTACTAATTACTACCACTCGATATTACGCCAAACCGGTCCCGGTTAGCAAACAAAATTCTTATTTCGGGCGCAAAAAAACCTCCTGGGTTCGGGATTTGTTAGAGTCTCTAGTTCCAGGAGGTCTTTTCTTTTATTTATTTCCGGGCTTTACCCGGCGGTTGAGCCGGAAGGGTTAAGCCGCCCGGTTCGCACCGGAGGTTTCAGCCCTGACCGTCTCGGAGTTCGGGCGGAGCGGCACCGGGCGGGACGCCGGAGCAATCTTGGTAAAGCTCAGTTCCCGCTCGTTATTCGAGTCAAGCTCGACCCGGATGGTATCGCCTTCCTCGAACTGGCCGTTAAGCAGCGACTTCGAAAGCTGGTTTTCCAGCTTGCGCTGGATGACCCGGCGCAAAGGCCGCGCCCCGTAAACCCGGTCGTAACCTTCCTTCGCCAGCAGCGCCAACGCCGCCTCGGAGAGGTCCAGAGTCATGTGCTTGGCTGCCAACCGGCCTTCCAACTCCTTCAGCATCAGGTGGACAATCTGGCCGATTTCCGCCTCGCTCAGGTGATTGAAGATGATTATCTCATCAATCCGGTTCAAGAACTCAGGCCGGAAGCTGTTGCGGAGTTCGCCCATCACCTGGTCGCGCATCCGGTCGTTAGCCTGCTTTTCCTCGACGGTATTCTTGCCAGTCGAGAAGCCCAGCCCGCGCTCCTTAATCCGGGCCGTACCCACGTTCGAAGTCATGATGATGACGGTATTCTTGAAGTCCACCGTCCGGCCCTGTCCATCGGTCAAACGACCATCGTCCAGGACTTGCAACAACACATTGAAGACTTCCGGGTGGGCCTTTTCGATTTCGTCGAAAAGGACAATCTGGTAAGGCCTCCGCCGGACCGCTTCGGTCAACTGGCCCCCTTCGTCGTAACCCACGTAGCCCGGAGGCGAACCGATTAAGCGGCTCACGCTGTGCGGCTCCATGTATTCCGACATGTCAATCCGAACCATCGCGTTATCGTCGTCAAACATGAACCCGGCTAACGCCTTGACCAGTTCAGTCTTACCAACCCCGGTCGGGCCGAGGAAGATAAAGGAACCTATTGGCCGGTTCGGGTCACGCAGACCGCTCCGCGACCGCCGGATGGCATCCGAGACCGCGATAATGGCGTCTTCCTGGCCGATAACCCGCTCGTGCAGGTGCTTCTCCATTTCGAGCAGTTTCTTCATCTCGCTATCGAGCATCCGGCTTACCGGGATACCCGTGCTCTTGCTGACGAGTTCGGCAATCACTTCCTCGTCCACCACCGGGGCGGTTTCGTCCACTTCCGGCAGGGTCTTTTTGGTGTCGTCGTACTCCTGCTGAGCGATAACCAGCTCTTGCTTGAAGTTCGCCGCCTGCTCGTAGTTCTGGTCGGCAGCCGCCGCTTCCATCTTTTCGGACAAATCTTTGATATTAGCTTCCAGCTTCTTGAGCGGGTTAGCCGCCACCGACCGGTAGTTATCCAACCGGACTTTTGCCGCCGATTCGTCCACCAGGTCAATCGCCTTGTCAGGCAGGAAGCGGTTCGTAATGTAGCGTTCGCTCAACTCCGCCGCCGCGACCAGCGCCTGGTCGGTAATGGTCAACTTGTGGTGCGCCTCGTACCTGGGCCGCAGAATCCTTAACATCTCAATCGTGTCACCCACGCTCGGCTCGTCCACCATCACCGGGGCGAAACGGCGTTCCAGGGCGGCATCCTTCTCGATGTGCTTGCGGTACTCGTTAAGAGTGGTCGCACCCAGGACCTGCAACTCGCCACGGGCCAGGGCCGGTTTGATAATCTGGCTGGCGTCCATCGAACCGCTGGCGCTACCGGCCCCGACCACGTTGTGAACCTCGTCAATAAAGAGGATAATCTTGCCTTCCGCCTGGCGCACTTCGTCCATAATCGCCTTCAGGCGTTCCTCGAATTCACCCCGCAGCTTGGAACCCGCCACCAACGCAGCCACGTCCAGGCTGACTACTTCCTTACCGGTCAGGTGTTCCGGCACCTCGCCCGCGACAATGCGCTGGGCCAGACCTTCCGCGATAGCGGTCTTACCGACACCGGGCTCGCCAATCAGGACCGGGTTATTTTTATTACGCCGCGACAGAATCTGCAAGACCCGCTGGATTTCAGCATCGCGGCCAATAATCGGGTCGAGTTTGCCTTCCTGGGCCAGTTTGGTCAGATTCACGCTATATTTCGGCAGTTTGGCCTGACCGCCGTCTTCCTCGCTTCCGGCGGAAGGGTCCAGGGTCATTAAAACCTGCAAAACCGCTTCGGGAGCCAGGCCGTTCGAGCGCAACATTTCGGAAGCCGGGATATTCGAGGCACTAACGAGCGCCATCACGATATGCTCCGGGCCGATTTGTGGCACACCATGCTGGCGGCGAAAACCCTCGGCGATAGTAAAAATCTGCTGCACTTCGGGTGCAATTTGCATACTGACATTGATACCGGGCGTGACAGGCTTGGCAGCACGTGGTATCCGGTCGAGCCTTTCCTGGGCGGCCTGGTTAATTTTAGCGGCGTCGAGTTGCAACTGCTCAATCACCTGCGGCAACATGCCGTTCGATTGCTGCAACATAGCAACTAAAAGATGTTCGACCTCTAACCGGGAGTGGCGGGATTCCGCAACCAGTTCAAAAGAACTGGTCAGTACCCGTTGGGCGTTTTCATTAAATTTATCTAAAAAATTATTACTTGCCATTATATTTGGTCCCTGAGTCCTTTCCCCATAAATTGCGAGAGAAATTATGTAAAGAGTAATTTTTATATTCCTGGCTGACACCGTTCCTTACCGGTATCGGATGAGTCAGTTGACTGCTGAACTTTCTTTTCAAGTTTTCTTTTTTTTGCTCCTTTGTTTTTTCCTGCATAAATAATACGCTTTTAAATTTGAAAAGATACAAAATGTAGAAAATTCTAGCGCTTTTCTAACAAACCCGACCGATTTAGTAGGCTTTTAACCTCAAAAGAATCTCCTCAAAAATCAGGCCATAAACCCATTGACAGCCAAAATTTCTTATGCTTAAATAAAACCGTCTCCTCCTAATAGCATTAGGTAATTCTAAGATGCTTAGGTAATTCAAACAGAATTAGGTAAAATGACACTTTGGCAACTAAAGACCAATCGCAAAAGACCCTGACCCCGGCCCAACGGCGCGAACGCAACCGTGAGGAAGTAACCCGGCTTATCCTGGATGCTGCCCGTGAAGTCATGCGCGAGGACGGCGTGGGGGCCCTTAACCTGAACGAGGTAGCCCGGCGCGTTAACATGAAAACGCCGTCACTCTACGAATACTTTCCCGGCAAAATGGCCGTCTACGATGCACTTTATTTAAAAGGGGTCCAACTCTATAGAGAGAGCATCGAAAAGATAGCGGCTAACAAAGAATTGGCGTTCTGGGACCGCCTTGAAGCAGCCATTACCAATCATATGAATTTCGCCTATGAAAACCCGGACCTGTTTCACCTGGTCTTCGAACGCCCGGTGCCGCAGTTCACGCCTTCCGAAAAAAGTATGGCCGAAAGTTATCGCATGATCCAGGTAACTGAGGGCATGCTAAGAGAATACGCCCCCGGTAACATCAACACCGACTTACCGTTTGAGCAGGTCCGGGATATTATTATCACTTTGATGCAAGGGCTGTCTTCCGGCCAGATGGCGAACGCACCTGATTTGCCACCGGGCCAGGGCCGGTTTGGCCGCCTCATTCCGGGGATGCGGGCTATATTGGAAGCAGCCTGGGGCAAACCAACCGACCCTGTAAAAGTTAAAAAGAAACCGGATAAACCTTAGCAAAACCAGAAAGGGTAACAAATCTATGCCAACCAGGCCTCTTACCGGAACTCCCTTCCGCCCGGCGGCGGAAATACCGCCCCTCGGCCACGAAGAAGCCTACCGGATGGGCCTGGTCCAGGCCGAACGATTCATCACCTTGCTGGAAAGCCTTGGGGGAAACGATTGGTCCCGTCCAACTGCCTGCGCCCTCTGGGACGTGCGGGAAATGGCCGCGCACGTGGCCGGGGCTGCCGAAGGTTACCTGGCTCTCAAAAACTTTGCCCGGCAGTTTTTCTCAAGGGAATTAAAGAAATACGCCGCGCGGGGCCTGAAAGGCATTGACGCCACCAACCAGTTACAGGTGGACGATCGGGTTAATAAGACCCCTGCCGAAATTATCGCGGAATTAAAAATTATTGCTCCCCAGGCGTTTCTCAATCGCTACAAACTGCCCTGGCTTTTATACAAAATGCCTTCTTATTTGCCAGGGCTCGGTTTTGTGCGCGTCGGCTACCTGACCGACCTCATTTACACCCGCGATATGTGGATGCACACCCTCGACATTTGCCGGGCGGTGGGTCGCGAGATGTTCCTGACGCCCGAACACGATGGCCGGATGACCGCCCTGGTCATGCGCGACCTCTACCGGGGCAAAGGCCATCACTTAAAAGGAAAAAATATCGTTTACCGCCTGACCGGGGCCGCCGGGGGAAGCTGGTCGATTGACCCGCAACCCGCCGAAGCCGACCCGGTAGTGCTGGAGATGGAAGCCCTCGACTTCCACCTGCTGGCCTCCGGTAGACTCCCCGTACAGGAGGCCCTGGCCCGTCAGCTTGTACATATTCACGGCGACAACACGGTGGGCCAGACCGCCCTGGAAATTACCAGGGTATCTTATTAAAGCAGTTCCTTTTTACATTACAAAATAAAAACTAAAACCAAAATTAAAACCACAGGAAAGGAAAAAACAATGACCAATATTATCGAAATCGCCCCGGACGTATTCCGCATCTCGACTTTTATCCCGGAAGTCGGGCTACAATTCAACCAGTTCCTGGTGCGGGACGACGAACCGCTCCTCTATCACACCGGTATGATTGGCCTGTTTTCGGCGGTCCATGAGGCCGTCGCCCGGTTGATTGACCCGTCTACCTTGCGCTGGGTTGCCTTCAGTCACTTCGAGCAGGACGAATCGGGTTCGCTGGCTAACTGGCTGGATGTGGCGCCCCAGGCCCAGGCTGCCGCCAGCCTTGTAGGGGTTGCCATCAACCTGGGTGACGTGACAAAAAGACCCTCCCGCGCCCTCATGGACGGGGAAGTCTTTGAAACCGGGCGCAAGCGCTACCGTTTCCTGCATACCCCGCACGTGCCGCACGGCTGGGACGCCGGGATGCTTTACGAGGAAACGGGGCAGGTCTTGTTCACTTCCGACCTTTTCCATCAACTGGATGATGTGGAAGCTTTGACCTCCAATAGCCTGATTGACCGGGCCCGCCACACCCTCCACGCCTACCAGGCCGGTCCTTTCGCCGACTACCAGCCCTATACCCGCCGGACGGGTGCTATCCTGACCAGGCTGGCGGATTTCGCCCCGACCACGCTGGCAACCATGCACGGCAGTTCTTTCAACGGGGATGGCCGGGCCGAACTCTTGAAATTAAAAGACTTGCTGCGCGACACCGCCAGGGAGTTTTACCCTGACGAAACCCTGGCGGCGTAAACCTATTTCCCCATAACGAAAGCAAAAACACCCGGCGGGTATCTTCCACCGGGTGTTTTTCACTTTTTAGGGTTAAGACCGGAAAGTCGCCGGGTTAATTGAAATTTGAGCTCTTAAGGCTTAATGGCAGGCGCAAGAACACCCCGCCGAACCCGGCCCGGCCTCGGCACCGGGCCAACCGGCAGTCGCTTCGACCATCTGTTCAATCTTACCGTGGAGTCGTTCGTGCGTACCCGCGCCCAGCTTGGTTACTTCAATCTCTTCAAAACTTTCAAAGATTTCCTGCTGCGTCTCGCTATCAAACAGCCGGTCTGCGATGGCGAAAAGGACGTTATTTTCTTTTTGAATATGCTGGCGCAACAAAGCGGAATAGGCGCGGGCCGCTTCGATAAGGGCAGCCTGGGTAGAAGGGTCGCCGCCTTTGAGCGCCGCCAGGCTGGCGCGGTAGCGGGCAATCAATTCACGGCCTTCCTGGTGTTCGGCCAGCATGACGCCAATTGGACCACCCCGCGACGGGACACCCGCCCGTCCCATTAGCGGGAACAACACTTCTTCTTCCTTGGTATGATGGCAGGCATCCACAAAGACCGTTAGAAATTCCAGCACATCTTCAAAGATTGCCAGGGGCGCTTCCCCGGTTTCTTCCAGCTTTAACACGGCCTTATCCAGCACGTTTAGCACCTGGCACACCGCCTGGTGTTCCGTTTTGAGCGTCCGAACGGCCACTCCTTCCGGGGCCGGGGTCGACCGGACCGCTTTTAAGGTTATAACATCACTCATAGATTCTTCTCACTTTACCGTAAGTTTGCTTTACCAGAGCGATTAACTGTAATCGCACTTCTTATAAAACCTCTTAATGGTAAATAGAAGGGTAAAAAAGGGTGAACTTGCGGTTAAAAAGTAAAAATCTATTTATCAAACAGCCCGGTTTCTTTCGGTTTGGTAAAAATCAGGTTCCTGGGAAAATAAAGCCTTATAAAAGCCTTCGAGCCGGAAGGTTAAGTAGGAGAAATCCTTCCGGCTCGGTGTTAGGCGGTAAGTTAGCTCTTTTTGCTGAGACGTTCCTTCTCCGGCTCGGTCAGGAGTTCCATATAGTCGGGGTGGCGCCGGATATAGGAACTTACGAAGGGGCAGCTCGCCACGACCTGCAAACCGCGTTTCTCGGCATCGTCAAGGGCATACTTGGCAATTTTGCCGCCCAGGCCGTGACCTTCCAACTCCTGGGGCACCTCGGTGTGAATCAGGGTGATGGTATCGCCCTGTTCTTTATAGACGAGAATAGCGAGGGCATCCGAATCGCCAAACTTTAACTCGTAGCGATGTTTTTCTTTGTTGTCGGTAATTATTATATCGGAAGTATCTTCGGCCATAGTTGTTTCCTTTCCAGAGTCCTGTGGGGCAAATTTGCGGCCAGTCTCGCCGGGTTTCATAATGAAAGCCGCTATACTTTAACACAAACCGGCGTCTCTAAACAGTCACAGTTCAGACTCGATAAGGTACGCGCTATGCCGGAACTGATAGAGCGGAATACCATCAACAACGCTAATCAAAGACCCCCAACAACCCGGTTCAAACACAGCGCGAACCTCATTTCAGGCTTGAGATTGGTCCTTTTCCATTTTTAACGGCCTCTTTAACAAATAGTGTTAAAATAAAGGGGATGGTTAATTGGGCCGGGCGGACCGGTCCCCGGAAACGAGGAAATTCTTTATAGAAAAGGAGCGAACCTGATGTCTACTGCCGATTATGATGCGCGCCACATTGAGCTGGAAAGAGATGTAGCGAGTGCGAAAAGTTTGCTGACCGAACTCAAACAAAAGCTGGAAAATGCCAGGGACGAGTTCGAGAAACGCCGCCTGGAAGTTAATATCGAGGACGTCACGGCCCAGCTTAAAGATTTTGAGTACGAACTTTCCGAAATGACGCACGGCAAGGAGTAGCCCGCTTTTCCCGGTTGAGATTACTGTTGAAGAAAATGGCGACCGCCAGGTATAATACCAGGGTGTATTCAAGAATGCAGGCAACGGAGCCTGCCTGGAGGAAGTTTTCTAAAATGGCAAGTTTTAATCTGGATAGGGTACGCAGCCTCCAGCGCGAACGCAAGCGCTGGGAAGATACCACTCTCAAACAGACCATCAGCCGCCTGCCTGAACGCGGCAACGACGAAGATTTTACGACGGTCAGCGGAATGCCCGTCAATCGCCTCTACACCCCCGCCGATATTCCCGATTTCGACTACGAACGCGACCTCGGACTGCCCGGCGAATATCCTTTCACCCGCGGCGTCCACGCCAACATGTACCGGGCTAAACCCTGGACCATGCGGTTGTTCGCCGGGTTCGGCACTGCCGAGGAGACCAACGCCCGCTTCAAGTATTTGCTCGAACACGGCGAAACCGGCCTCTCGATTGCCTACGATTTTCCCACCCTCTATGGTCGCGATAGCGACGACCCTCTCTCGGAAGGGGAGGTCGGCACCTGCGGCGTCGCCATGAGCAGCCTGGAAGACATGGAAATCTTGCTGGATGGGCTTCCCCTCGACAAGATTACCACTTCCATGACCATCAACGGTCCGGCCCCGATTGTCTGGGCCATGTATATCGCTGCCGCCGAAAAGAAAGGCTTCCCGCGCCACATCCTGGGCGGGACCACCCAGAACGATATTCTAAAAGAGTATATCGCCCAGAACACCTACATCTATCCGCCCGAACCGAGTCTCAAACTGGTAGTGGATACCATGGAGTTCGGCACGAAGGAGATGCCGCGCTGGAACACCATCTCGATAAGCGGCTACCATATCCGAGAGGCGGGCGCGACAGCCCTGCAAGAACTGGCCTTTACCCTGATTGACGGCCTGACTTATGTCGAGGAAGGCATTAAACGCGGGATGAGCGTGGACGATTTCGCTCCGCGTCTTTCCTTCTTCTTTAACTGTCACAACGATTTCTTCGAAGAAATCGCCAAGTTCCGGGCGGCCCGGCGCATCTGGGCCCGCGAACTCAAAGAGACTTACGGTGCCAAAAATCCGCGCTCCTGGCTGCTCCGCTTCCACACCCAGACAGCGGGGTGCAGCCTGACCGCCCAGCAGCCCGAAATAAATATCGTCAGGACAGCTATCCAGGCCATGGCGGCAGTCCTGGGCGGTACCCAGTCGCTCCATACCAACTCGATGGACGAGGCGCTGGCCCTGCCCTCGGACAAGGCAGTTAAAATCGCCCTGCGGACCCAGCAAATCATCGCCCACGAAAGCGGCGTCACCAACTCGGTCGACCCCCTGGGTGGCTCGTATATGGTCGAGGCTCTTACCAACGAAATGGAACGGGGTTTCTACGATTACAAACGCAAGATTGACGCGCTGGGCGGGATGCTACCGGCGATAAACCAGGGATACCCCATGAAGGAAATCGCCGACGCCTCGTTCCGCTTCCAGGAAGAAATGGATAGCAAACGCCGGATTATGGTTGGGGCCAACGAGTACGTCGAGGACGAACCGCTCTCCATTCCTATCCTGGCGATTGACCCAAAGGGCTACGAGCGGCAATGCCAGCGCCTGGCCCGGTTGCGGCTGGAACGGGATAACGCCAAAACCTCGGAAGCTCTCGAAAAGTTGCGCGTCCAGGCTGTCCTTGGCCGGGAAAATATGATGCCGCACCTGATTGACTGCTGCAACGCCTACGCGACCCTGGGCGAAATCGCCGGGGTGCTGCGGAAGGTCTACGGGGAGCATAGAGACCCGTCCATCGTTTAACGGGATTACGAAACTTCGTTAAACGGGAACGAAAAACAGAAGCAACGGCAGGCGACCGGGGGTTAAAATACCGGTTCGCCCGCCGCTTTTAATAGATACAAAACTGCCTTATAAAAAACCCACGTGCAACGTACCCTTTAAGGCGCGTTGTTTCGTTTAACGAAAGAGTTAGAGTTGAGTTCACACCCAAAAGACGCAGACGGATTTTACCGGTTAGCCCAGCTTGACCAGGTACCGGACGAAGATATGCTCCAGGTAATGATGGAAGATGATGGGGTGGAGGTAGATATAGCCCTGGCGATGGTGGACGGCCAGTTGTACGCCTTCCGGGACATCTGCCCGCACATGGCCTTCCCGCTCAGTATCGGCTACCTGGAAGGCACCAAGCTTACCTGTGTCGGTCACGCCTGGACTTTTGACATCAAAAGCGGGCGAGCCCTGATGCCTCCCATCAAAAAGAATCTCGCTTTATACGAAACCAAATTGGACGGCGAAAACAATGTCTGGGTAAAAGTAGACCCGCTTTTCTAGCGGGCCCCGCTTTTATTCTTTCCCGGCCTGTCTGGAGGCTTGCTGCATATCCTGGTAGGTTAACACCCCATCTATTACCGGGATATTTGAGTTACCTACAATACGGTACCACTGGCTTTCACGCCAGACCCAGCTTTCCAGGATGCTCACCACCCGCAGGTCGCCGTTAAACCCCTTGATAACCCGGCTGAAACGGACAGTCCCGCGCTTCCCATCATAGCTCAACCAGGCGTCGTCTACCTCGGACTCGGTCACGATGTTGCTATGCCGGTTTGATTTGCCGGTCAGATGGGCTTTTACGGCGGCGTCAACCTGGTAAGGCTTGGTCACGACCGGCTCGATAAGGTCGTCCAGGATGGCCCGGAAGTCGGCTTCCCCGGCGGGAGGGTTGGCGATGACCTGGCGGAACTGGGCCGCCCTAATTTTCAAAAGCTCAATCCGGCTTTCAATTTCTTGTTCAGTTAGCATTTTTTCTCTTCTGATTAAGCAGTTAAGGGGATTATCTTTTAGTCTTGAAAAACTTCTCGATGCCGCTTATCAACTGGCCCAGGCTATCGGTCAGGCCGAGCATTGGCGGCAGGCTGGTACCGTTCAGACGGCGCAGCACCGCCACAACTTCGCCCAACTTCTGGCTGTCTTCCGACTTGCCGTCAAGAATGTCTTCCAGTTCCCTGGCCCACTGGGTCTGCCGGGCCCGGCGCAGCGTACCGGCCAGTTTCCAGCTACTGTCTATAAGCTCGTTCGCGTCCAAAAACTTGCTCCTTCGCATTTCGGTTGTAAAAAACGGGTAGCGGTAGTTTAACATCTTGGATTACAAGAAACAATGACTTTTGATTTCGCTATGCATCCCAATGAGGTATAATAAATCCTGTCATTGAATTTATTATCAACCAATTTTGTAAATTTTTATGTACAAACTAAAACAGACTTATGTCAAGTGAAATTAACGATGCATTATATTCCGATATTGTAATTGACAAAAATGACATCCTTCCAAAATTAGACCTCATAAGATCTCAAATATTACTACCATCAATTGAATTATTCAAAAAAAGCATATTCAATATAACCAACCTTCTCGTCTTACCTGTAAGAATTAGCTCTTATAGCTATCTCAGATATGCAATATTGCAAAATTTGGCGAAAGCTGGACCGGAAGTAGACAAAAAGGCTTTTATTTCTTCTTATGTAAGAAAATACTATGATCAAGAAGGGAAGAGAAAAATAGCTGAAAATTCTATTCCCTATTTGAGTAGCCTAATGCCAGTAGACCCCGAATTAGCACAATCCATTCAAGTTTTACTTTATTCAGCAGTTCTTAATACCTGGTCAAGTTTTGAAAGGTTAAGCGACAATATTTGGTCTATTCTTGCTTCTCAATCACAATACACACCTAAGAATCCAACAAAGAAATATAGATTTTCCAGTATAATGCAAATTGATATTTCCTATTCAGGAATCAATCTTGAATCAACAATCAAAACTGTAACAAATGCGCCTAATTTGCTACTTCTTGAAAAAACTCGTCATTTAATTGCCCACCAGCAAGGTATTATGGATGAAAAATTTAAGAATGAACTCAATTCTTTACCTTTACCAATAAATTCATTAGTTAATACTCCAAATGGAGATACAGTTTTGATAACTATGGATTTAGAAAGACAGTTTATTGAAACGGTATTAGAGGCTGCATATGATCTAGTAACTGCGATTGACGACATTCTTACCCCTAAAGGAGTAAAAGAAATATAAAACTAAAAATGCAATTTTAATATCCCTCTATTTGAAAGGCTGCGAATCCTCGTTAGCAACCATTTGCATAAAGGGATATTTAATTGTTTGTTGGTTCACCTTTTTAGCGCATTTCCTTGTACTCAACGAAAATAAGGGCCGTCATCAGGGCTGTTATTGCGAGGCTAAGATAGGATGGTTCGGATTTGGTAAGCATATCAACCAGGTAACTGAGAAATATCGTAATGACAAAAGTCACCGCGCCATACTTCTTCATACTCCAGAGACCTACAAGCGAAACCACCAGGATACCGTTACCAACTACAGTCAGGAACCAGGCCAGGGCCGAATAGGAAGGTAGCTTTTTGGTTACGAAGAAAAACAGCACCGCGGTAACCAAAACCCCGAATATGTGGTACCAGACTATGAGAGTAATTGAGAGAGGGCGCGGGGTATCGCCCAATTCTCCGACTTCGCTATCCCCATAACGGCTTAAATCAAGGTCCGAATTATATTTACCATCGCCCGCCCCGGAAATGCTGGTATAGCCAGCGTTTAGTTCCTTATAGTCGGAGTAATTGAACATCTGTTATCTCCTGTTAGATAAAGTATTCCCAAAACAACCCTTTACATTTGCTTGATATAACTAATGGAGGGATTTAAATAAGTGAGTTGCCAATCTTGAAAGTGAGATTATTAAGGTAAAGGAAGATTCGTTTTGACTAAATTTGCATGCCAGGCGAATTTTGTATTACTTACGAAACCGGGTTTAACTATAACCGGTTATAGCTACAGTTTATTACAGGGAAAAACTTTGCCCTATGACTGAAGTCAAATTACCTTTATGATTATGGTCACTCCGGTCTGTCCTTCGCAAGTTCGCCGGACCAGATTGCCCGAATGAAAAAAGCCGCTAACCGCAGTCAGCAGCCTTTTTCAAAATTAAGAGATAAAGGTGTTTAAAATGTTATTCCATATCGTCGTACTTACGGAAGACAAAGACCAGCATAATCACGGAACCCACCAGGTTTAACAAGGCCGTGCTATTCGCCCCAAACGCAAACCCAAAAACGGTGCTTACGATAGTCTGGACTACGAAAGCCCCGGCCCCGTATTTTTTCATCGTAAATAGCCCCACGATTGCGGCAATCATAAGACCATAATCTACCAGCAAGACCAACCAGACCCAGCCCGGTAAATAGCGCGCATCGGGCAGAAGGCCCAGAACCTGGATCAATCCGTAAACCAGGCTGATAGTAAGCAACACACCGACCACGGTAATAGAGGTGGGGCGGGTTCGGTCGTTGTAATCGTAGGTATAGGAAGCGTATTCGGTTTCGTTTTCGCTTCTGGGAAGACCCTTAAAGAGGCTTTCGTTGCGGACCAGGCTGCCATCTTCGCTTTTAGGAAGACGGTCGAAAATACTGCCGGTTTGACTATAATTATTCTCGGTAGACAAAGTTTTCTCCTGTATATAAACCATGCCTTAAAAATCCACCGGCCAATTTAGCCGGGGCAGGGCTGGAAATTATTAATAAGTTTGTTTTTATTTTGAAAAAACCGGTTTCTTCAAACTGGTAAAGTAATGGGAAATAAAGTTTTGAATTACCCGGTGCCAGTGCCAGTTCGCCCGTAAAAATAAACCAATTTAACCCTTAAAAGGTTATCAAAAATTTAACATAAGACGAGGTAATTTCTTATGATAAGGGTCAATTCTTAACTATGATTGCGGTCACTTTGGATAGAGCGGAGACGAAATACCATAAAAAAAGCCCTACGCCAGGGCCGTTTGAGCAAATGCTTTTTCAAGCAAATTCTGAATTTCTCTTAATTTAGCCGGGACTATTGAGTAATAAACCCATTTACCGCGCTTATCCCCCACGATAAGACCAGCTTCCCTTAAAATTCGCAGGTGGTGAGATATTGTGGGTTGCCCAAGGGTAAAACTTTCTGTAATGTCGCAGACGCAGACCGCCTCACTACTACCTGCCAGCATGTTTACGATAGATAGCCGGGTGGGGTCGGCAATAGAAGCAAGCAAAGCAGCCCCGGCTTCAGCCTGGCTCCGCTCCAGGGAAATTTCCGGTGAAGACGTACAACAATTATTCTGAATCACAGTAAGTTCTTTCTTCATACCTAAGTTTAGCAATAATATTGATATTAGTCAATTTGTGGCATGTTAGAATTTACGGTTTTCTATGCAGTTTGGAAAGTAGCTTAAACCTTTCAATTGACAAGCTTCAATATGTTAGTTACAATTGTACCAAAATACATTGACCAATCTGAATTTGTCAATGTGTCTAAATTATTTATGTCAAGCGATACAAAAAGAATAAGCAAATTTTTTATATTGCAGCCAATAAAGGAGTAAGCGGTGAAAAGATTGTCTTTCCTGGATCGGTATCTCACCGTCTGGATTTTCGCCGCGATGGCACTAGGAGTCGGTATCGGCTATTTTGTAAGTGGGGCGGAAACCTTTATAAACCAATTTCAAGTCGGCACCACAAATATACCAATCGCGGTCGGTCTTATCCTGATGATGTATCCACCCCTGGCTAAGGTCAAGTACGAGGAGTTGGGCGATGTTTTCCGTAACTGGAAGATTTTAGGAGTGTCGCTCGTACAGAACTGGCTGATAGGCCCGGTCCTGATGTTCTTCCTGGCAATCCTCTTACTCCCGGACAAACCGGAATATATGACCGGCCTGATTATGATCGGCCTGGCACGCTGCATCGCTATGGTAATTGTCTGGAACGAACTGGCTAAGGGCGACAGCGAGTACGCGGCTGGCCTGGTGGCTTTTAACAGCATTTTCCAGGTCCTTTTCTACAGTGTTTACGCCTGGTTCTTCATTACAGTCCTGCCCCCGGTCTTCGGCCTCCAGGGAAGTATTGTCCAGGTCGGTATCTGGGAAATCGCTACAAGCGTCTTTATCTACCTGGGTATCCCTTTCGTGGCCGGGATGTTGACCCGGTTCGCGTTGCTCCGGCTAAAGGGGCGGGAGTGGTATGAGAAGATTTTTCTTCCAAAGATTAGCCCGCTTACCCTGGTTGCCCTGCTCTTTACCATCATGGTAATGTTCAGCCTCAAAGGTAATTTAATCGTCCAGATACCCCTTGATGTAGTGAGGATTGCCATTCCGCTGTGCATCTACTTCGTTATTATGTTTCTGGTCAGCTTCTGGCTGGGGCGGCGGGTCGGAGCCGATTATTCGAAGACGGCGACAGTCGCTTTCACCGCGTCCGGTAACAACTTTGAACTGGCGATTGCAGTCGCGGTGGCCGTCTTTGGCATCAATTCAGGAGCAGCATTTGCGGCGGTAATAGGGCCGCTGGTCGAGG
>JGI26539J51216_1001095_pt1 | contig 18343 bp, 13 predicted proteins | sample ThiBio_1000_biof_2_FD_51216 | JGI IMG/M metagenome (IMG submission 51216)
TGGTGGGGCATGACCTTCGGGAGGTTGTGGCAGGTCTTTGACCGGACCCTGGTTATACCGGTTATCCTCATGGCGGTGGTCGGCTTCCTGGGCGCGACTAATAGCTGGGACTTACCGACCTACCTGGCGATGATAACCTGCGCGGTGCTGCTGGCTTTCTTCCGGCGCTATTTCATGCCGGGCCAATCCGCCCCCGGTGAAACGGAAGAAACTATCGAAGCCGCCGAAATTGACGAGATAGAGGCGGAGGAAAACCCGCCCTACGACCCGCCCGCCCAACTGCCCCGGCCTCACTTTAGCTTTGGCTCGGTCGCGGTGGATTTAGTATTGACCGTCTTCGTGGGTGGGGCAACCCTGCTGGGTGGGCTTGGCCTCTACTGGAACTTCTTCAGTCATTTCCAGGCCTTCTTTACCCAGATTGAGTTTATACCGAACCTGCTGCCAACCACCTCTTACGGCCCGGATGTCCAGTTTATCAGTGGGCGCAGCGAATTTAAGTATTTCGTGGTGATTTTCCTGCTGCCGATGGTGCTGCTGGGCAGTTACCTGCTCTGGAACTACCGGAACTGGCTGCGAGTGGGCCGGACGGTTCCTCCCGAAGACGATTATGACGAGGGCGCGGGCTATCCCGAAGACGCGGAAGAAGTCCCAGCCGAATCCGAGACCTACCAGCCGACCCTACCCGGTTTTGGCCTGGCGCTGGGACGCCAGCGTCCCCAACTGGCTTTTGCCCTGGCGGGAGCCGATGGCGGGAGCAACAACGGTTTCGGGAGCGGTCCCGGTTTTGGGGGCGACACCCCGGCCCGGCCCGGTGCCAACCCGTTTGGCCGGACCTGGGTCATGGTGGCGGGCGTCCTGAGCCTGTTCCTGGTGGTTATCGGGATGGTAATTCCGAACAACTGGCTGGTCTTTTGCCTGGCCCTGGCGACTATCGGCTGCTGCCTGATACTGATACTCCCCCGCGCCTTTGACCGCCGCCATCCCGAACACGCCCTGGAAGCCCATTCCGAAACCAATATCTTTTTGATGTTGATGGTAATGGCCGGGTTTGGCGTGGTGGCCGTGACCGAGGTTATCTTCCTGGAAGATGATATGGGCGTGAGCGAGTACGCCCGCATGAACACCATCTTCAAGTTCCAGTACCAGGTATGGACCCTCCTGACGCTGAGCGGGGCTATCGCGGCTTACGTGGTCTGGGTGCGCTGGGTCGCGCCCGGCCTGAACGGCATTTACCAGACCTTCCGCTCGGCGGCGGCGCGGCGCTGGGGCCTGGTCGGGCGTTACGCCTGGGCCATTCTCATCACCGTTATAGTCTTCTGCGCGGCCCTCTACCCGGTCCAGGCTATCCCGGCCCGTATCACCGAGCGGTCGAGCACGCCCATTCCGGCCCCGACCCTGGACGGCCTGGCCTATTTCAAAGATTTGCACTATGTGACCGGGATGCAGGACATGTCGCCCGGCAAGGTCTTCGACCTCGGCTACGACGCCCAATCGCTGACCGAGTTTTACCAGAAGATTAAAGGGACCCCGGTCGTGCTCCAGGCCAGCATCTTCCCTTACCGGGGCGGCGGCAACTGGATTGCGATTGATACCGGCCTACCGGCTATCCTGGGCTGGGACCACCACGAACGGCAGCAGCGTTACCCCGAAATGGTCTCCAACCGGGCCGATTGCGCCGGGCTGTACGGGGTTATCCGCCAGATTTATAACACGGCAGACATCCAGGAGGCCCTGGACCTGCTCAATCACTATCACGTCACCTATATCAACATCGGTACGATTGAGCGGGAGAGCGAGGTGCCTTCGGGCAACAATTGCGGTTCGAATACCTACGAGCCCTACATGAGCGACGCCGGGTATACCAAGTTCGAACAGATGGCGAAACTCGGTCTGCTGGACGTGGCCTACACCAATCCGGGCGTGGTGGTCTACAAAATGACGGCGCGGGGCATTTCGGGCGTTATTAGCGGCGACCCGGCCTCGGTCGGCGTCATCAATATAACCGACCCGAAACTGACCAAGTTGCAGGCGGCCATTGAGACTAACCCGAACAACCCCCAGGCTCACTACGACCTGGGCCAGTATTACTATGCCAAAAAGGATTACGTCAACGCCGCCGCCCAACTCGAAACGGTGGTCAAACTGACGCCCAACCGGGTCAACCCCTACCACGTGCTGGGGGACATCTACCGGGACGCCGGGAACGTAGATAAAGCGTTGGAAGAATACAAGACGGCGACCCAGATTGACTCGCCGCCCGAAGAAAAACCCGCCGCCTTCAACAAGTATGGCGTGGCCCTACAGGCGGTCGGACGGTTGGACGAAGCCCTGCAACAGTTCGACCAGGTCGTCAAACTGGACAAGACCTTTAACGAGGCATTCTACCACGAAGGCGAGGTCTACGAGGCCCAGGGCAAGAAGGACCAGGCGGTAGCGGCTTACCAGCAGGCGGTCGCCAACAGCAAGACCAACACCGATTTCTGGGCGCAGCGGGCTACCCAAAAAATTCGCCAGTTAAGTGGTTCGTAACAAAAATTGAAATTTTCGTTAGCGAACCCAACAAAATGATTTGACCCTATCCCCAACCCTTCCCCTATTAGGGGAAGGGAGCAAAGAGTAAATATTAAATTCTGCCCTAGGCAAAATTTAATATTTACCGACAAGTTCCCCGCCCTGGGGCGGGGTTAGGGGTGGGGAGTTTCTTGCCAGGGAAAATCACAAGGTTTTAGAACTATATCGGAAAAATAAAGCATGATTGAAGCCGTAATCTGGTTTTTACTGATTGAACTTATCGGGGTTGTGGCCCTGCCCATTGCCTTCCAGGTCTTTCGCTTCCTACCGGAACGAGGCTACACCCTGGCGAAACCGCTCGGTCTTTTGGGGACCGGCTATTTAGTCTGGCTGGTTTCGATGCTCGGACTGCCCTTCAACCGGCTGGTCTGCTGGCTGGTCTTCGCCGTCCTTTTCGTGGTGGCGGACGGCTGGCTGTTGTTGCGCCAGGGCCGCCGCTTGCTGCGGGAAATTGGCGGGTGGTTTGTCCGGCACGCCTGGTTCGTGGTGCTGGTAGAGCTGGTCTTTTTGCTGGCCTACGCCTACCTGCTCAACATGCGCTCTTATACCCCCGAAATCCGCGACTACGAGAAATTTGGCGACTTCGCTTTTTTAAATTCGCTCAGCCTTTCCGATAAAATGCCGCCCGCCGACCCCTGGATGAGCGGCTACCCGATAAATTACTACTATTTCAGCCACTTTATGATGGCGATGCTCATCAAAATGACCGGGATTGACCCTGACATCGCCTTTAACCTGGTAATCGCCATCATTTTCGCCCTGACCTGCCTGGCGGTCCTGGGCGTCGGTTATAACATGGTCCGGCTGGTCCAGGGGCTTAAACGGACCTGGCGGAGCGCCCTGGTTTTCGGCCTGCTGGCCCTGGCGATGGTCTGCGTCCTGGGGAACCTCGATAGTGTCCGGCAAATCTTCTGGCCGAACACCGCGAACGGTGAAACCGGCATCACAAATTTTGCCTTTAGCTGGTGGTGGCCTTCACGGGTTATCTGGGACTATATGCCCGACGCCGGGACAAACGGCCTGACCTATACCTGGAGCCAGACTATCAACGAGTTCCCCCAGTTCAGCTTTATTATCGCGGACATTCACCCGCACGTGATGACCCTGCCCTTTGCCCTGCTGGCGATAGCCCTGGCCTTGAATATCCTGGTAACCCCGGCTAAAAGCGCGGCCCTGGATATGCGGCGGGCTGACGGCTGGTTCTTCTCCGGCGTGACAGCCCTGGCTGTCGGCGCGCTCTACTTCCTGAACACCTGGGACTACCCAACTTACCTGATCCTGATACTGCTGGCGGCCCTGGTGCGAGTCCGGTTGGTGCCAAAACGGGTTGCTGTGACTCCTATCGTGGAAGAAGGGGAAGAAGGGGCCGAAATTGAACCGGCCAGGGAAAGCCGCTGGGTGCGGATTCGCCGCAACGGTTACGCCCGCTGGCTGGCCTGGAGCGCCGGGCTGATAGTCGTTTCGCTGGCCTTCTACCTGCCTTTCCACCTGACATTTATCTCGCTGGTGGGCGACTTCGCGGTGCCGGAACCGATTGCCAGCGTCCCAATTCTCGGCTCCCTGGCGAAAATGATAATGTTCGTGGCCTGGGACCGCACCCCGCTACTGGGTTATCTGCTGGTCTTCGGGCTGTTCGCCTTCCCGATTCTGTCGTTCCTGTTCCTCAAGCTATGGCCCTATATCAAGGAGCCTTACGGCTACCTGGACGAGCCGAGTTACACTGCTAAAGGGCGTTCCGATTGGAGCAGCACCTGGAGTTTTCAACTGGCGGCGGGCGGCATAATCCTCTTTATCGTCAGCGAGATAGCCTTTTACATCTTTAAGCTGAACCCGGTCCTGACCGTAATCCTGGCAATCATTTCACTGCCGTTCCTGGGTGTCGGCATAGCCCTCCTGGGCCTGGAAACGCTCGAACGCTACCGCCTGGAACGGCGGTCCACCCCCCTGCGCTGGGGCGCGGCCATTCTCGGTGCGCTCATGGTGCTGGGCGGCTGGATTCTGCACTTCGAACTTTACGGGCCGCTCCTGATTGTGGCGATTTCCTGCGGGCTGCTGATCTGGTTTGAAAGCCGCCCGGCGGACAACGTTGCGGCGGAGGATAGCGGGGTTGCGCCGGAAGAACTGCCTCAAAATGGCGGCTTGAGCCTGTGGGCGGTCGACCGTTTCGCCTTGCTGATGATTTTGCTGGCGGTCGTGATAGATTTTGGCACCGAACTGATTATCGTGCGGGATGTCTTTAACTCGCGCCTGAATACCCTGTTCAAGTTTTATTATCAGAGCTGGGTGCTATTCGGGCTGGCGGCGGCTTACGCCTCCTGGCGGGTGCTAAGCTGGGCCTGGAAACTGGCTCCCTTCAACAACCGGAACGAGACCGAGGAAATCGAAAGCGCCAACCGGCCTGGTCGCGAAAGAGTGACCGGACCCCTGCCCCAGGCTTCGCTTCGCCTGAACCCGGCGCTGGGATTGGCTGGTGGCGGTAACCTGGCCTTTAGTGCGCTCCAAATGCCGTCCACCTCGCAAAGCTCCCGGCTTTCCGGCGGTTCCACGCTCGACGATTATATTGGGATGGACGACCCCGAAGCCGAAGAGGCCGAGGAATATGCCGGGGTGCGGCCTTATCGCCCCTGGTGGCGCTGGCTCTGGGCCTTTGGGCTGGGTCTATGTCTCCTGGGTGGGCTGGTCTTCCCGATTTTTGGCGCTTACGAAAAGACCAACCACTACACCAACCGGGTAGGGCTGGACGGCTCGACCTGGCTGCGTGATGGCGGTTCGACCGGGGCCGGGATGCCCGAAGATTACCGGGCTATCCAGTGGCTGAAAGGGCAGATTGCCGCCAACCCCGCCTTCGTCAAACCGATACTGGAAGCCAGCGGCCAGGACTGGGTCGATTACTCCCGCGTCAGTACCTTTACCGGGATGCCGACCCTGATGGGCTGGCCCGGCCACGAAAACCAGTGGCGCGGCGGTAAGGGGAACGCCCGTACCGACAGCTTTGACTGCGGTCTGCTCCTGTCCAAGTACAACCTGCGGCCACCCCAGAGCGGTCCGAGCCAGCAAAAAGACGAACCGAACTGCCGGTTGCAACTGATTGATTTCATTTACAGCACCGATAATGTACAATTAGCCCAGACGCTGCTGCACGCGGCGGGCGTCCAGTACGTCTATGTAGGCACGCTTGAACAGGGTTTGATTAACCGGGGCGGCACCGTCCAGAAACAATATTCGCCGGAAGCCCTGTCCAAGTTTTCCCAGTTTATGAAGGTTATTTACCAGTCGGGCACTGTAACAATCTACAGTTTTTAAGAGCCGGGTTTTATCATTACTATAAACAATCTATTATATACTCACTCAGGCCGGGCTGCGCCGGAGCGCCTTTAAGAAGGATGGCCGGGAGATAGAAGGAGGAGAAGAGGGTGGAAAGTACAACAACCGATATTTTTAGCCCAACCGCCGCTATTGAACTCACCCAGAAGCTGGTGCAAATTCCCAGCGAGAATCCAACCGGCGACGAGGTGGCGTTGGGGCGGTTCGTGGCGGAGTGGCTGCGCGAACACGGCATCGAAACCGAGGTGCGCCCGGTCGAAGGCGAACGCGCCAACGTGCTGGGCCGGATACGCGGGGCCGGGGGTCCGCCCCTGGTATATCTCGCCCACCTCGATACCGTGCCCATCGGCGACCGTCACAAATGGAAGCATGACCCCTTTGGCGGAGAAATCGCGGACGGATATATGTATGGCCGGGGCAGTTGCGACATGAAAAGCGGGACGGCGGCAGCGATGATTGCCCTGGCCCGCATCAAACAAAGCGGCAAGCCGCTCAGCGGTGACCTGGTGCTGGCCTGTACCGTGGACGAAGAAGAAGCCTTCATGAAAGGCTCGACTGCCCTCGGTCAGGAGAAAGCGATCCCTTCCGATGCCTACATGCTGACGATGGAGCCGACCGGGTGCCAGCTAAACACGGCCCAGAAAGGCGCGTTCTGGTTTGAAGTGACCTTTTACGGGCGGGGCGCGCACGCCGCTAACCCCCAAATCGGGGCCGATGCCAACAAGGCGATGGCTTACGCCATCCTGGGCTGGTACGAAGCGGCTCAAAAAATGGGTGACTCGATGGAAAAACCGCACCCTCTCCTGGACCGCCCGACCCTGATTGTTTCGCGCCTGGAAGGGGGCGTAAAGACCAACATCGTGTCAGAGATTTGCCGCTGCGAGATTGATATGCGCATACCGCCGCCCTTCAAAGGCGAAGATGCGCGCCAACTGGTCGAGGAAGTCGCCAGGACTGCCGCCGATAAGGTCGGGGTCACTTATAAGGTGGTCAACCAGTCCGCGGAGCGACCTCCGGCGGAATGTCCCGCCGATTCACCGCTTTTGGGCGCGTTCGACCAAGCTTACGAAAAAGTGGTCGGCCATATCCCGGCCCATCTCGGCTTTCTGGCCTACACCGACGCCGCGATGCTGGCTCACCTGACAGGCAACCAGCAGGCGGTGGTCTTTGGCCCCGGCCTTTTGAGCGACGCCCACACCACCGACGAGAAGGTCGAACTGGCCCAGATTGTCACCGCAACCGACATCCTGGAACAGACCGCCCTGAATCTGCTCGGCTAATCTAAATTTTTTAACTCAAAAAGGCGGTTATCCGACAAAGATAAGCCGCCTTTTTGTTTACCGAGTGCGGTAAGATAATCGCTAAACCTCGACAACCCTCGCACCCAAAAGTCGCACTTGCGGTTGTGATAAAAAACTGAAGACTTTGCATTCCCATACCGGGCGTTGCACCGTAAAGGATAGTCGTGTAAAATAAAGCCGCTTAACTACCTGCGATTCTTTGATTTACCGAGAGATGTATGCCCGACCAGCCCAAAGAACAACCGCCTTTGCGCGTGGCCGAGGAAGCACTGCCTGAGATAAAACCGGCGGTGCCCAACTCGCTCCCCGCCGCCGACGGAGGCGAGGCCCCATCCCATGCCCAGACCGGTCTTTCGCGTTCCCGGTTGAGGGCGGCTATCTGGTCGGTTTATCATTCACCTCGCCCCGAAATTGCCCCTCTCACTCCCGACTCAACCGGGGAAGAAATTATTCCCCAAGAACCTCCCAGCCTGCCCGAGGAGGAGTTGCAACCCGGTAAACCGCTCGAAGTGGTCGAGGAGTATTCGATTCCGGCCCCACCGGAGGTTTTGTCCGAACCTGAAAAGCCGCTAAGCTCGGCCAGGAAAAGAATCAGGAAGGTTAAATCGTTTCGCAGGTCGGAGGAAGCCGAAATCGCGCCCGCCACACCTTTACCTGCCGAATCGCTCGAGGTGGCCTCTGCGCCGGAAGAATTCGCCCCAACCCAGGAAGTAGCGGACACCACCGTGACCGGTACCGAGCATTCCGTTGCAAGCCTGGAAGATTCAGAGGCCAACCCGGCCCTGGCGGAAGAACCGACCCTCTCCACGACGGACCTTGAAACTTTCGCGCACGCGTCTCAGGCTGATTTAAAAGACTCGGGCAAAACGCCGCACGAAATCGAGCTGGAAAGGGCCGCCAGGGCCCAGGTCCTCATCACGAAAGCCCGCCTGGAAGCCCGGCAAGGTCATCTCGAAACCGCCCGCAAACTTTTAGGGCAGGCCATCACCGAAGACCCCAACAACGCCGAAGGCTGGACCTGGCTGGGCGGTCTGCTGGCCGAGGTCAACCTGGAACGGGCCAAAGTTTGTCTGACCCGCGCGGTCGAACTCGATGATACCAACGAACGGACCAAACGAGGGCTGGCCGAAGTCACCCGCAAACTCGAAGAACAGGCCCGGCAGCAAGAGGAAGAAGCGGCAAACCGGGCCATCGTGTTAGCCCGCCCGGAAATAAAAATCGGCCTGGAAGAGGTAATAGACCGTCAGCGCCAGCAAGGTCTCGAACCCGACCCGGAGAATATCCCGCTGGGTGGGGCAAAGTTCGGCCCGGCCATCGAAAGCGGCGAACTTAAACCGTTTGAATACGGGCGGCCCAAGCTGGGGAAAGTGCCGGTAGCAATTGGACTGATAATCCTGGTCGGTATCATCGTGGCGTTAATCTGGTTGGGGCCGCTCAGTCGTGGCAGTTCCGACGCGCCGGCCACAACGGTCTTGGCGGGAGTGGACGGACAACCCGGTTCTAACCTGCCGGGCGGCCAGGTCCAGACCCAGGTCGCGGCAGCCTCCGCCGCCCAGGGAAACGCCGCCGGGAGTGACGCCGCTTTCGCCCTGAAAATCCGGCTGGAAATCGACCGGTACAACCGCTTTTTCCTGACCGCCCGCGACCTGCGCTCCCAGGTTCAAAGCAACAAAATCACCTGGGATAAATACGCGGCAGCCGTCAGACAACTCCAGGCCGATATAAAAGCCGAGAAGAAACCGCTCGATAACCTGGCCGTCGAGGCTACCACGAAACTTATTCAGTTTTACCGGGAACTACAGACTATCGCCACTATCACCGGTACCGCCATGGACTTTACGGTCAGCGGCATTGACAATACCAGCCCGGAAGACCTCGAAGAAGGCAACCGCCAGTTTAACGACGCGGCCCGCCGCCTGACCGACCTGCTCGGCTTGCTCAACCAGCAAATGCCACTGACCGCCCCCACGCCTGCTTCTAATCCCACTACCCCGGTCCCCACCCTGACCGTCCCGGCTTCGGGCGGAACCTCGCCGGAAAATACCCCAAGCGGTACGGTGGTGCTGCAATCTATAGTAGAGCCAGACCCTAACGACCAGACCCCCGGCCCCCGGTAAGACCCGGCCTTTATTTAATTTGTGCTAATTCCTCAGGGAGAGGTACTGCCACGACCTCCGATATTTTCGTACGGGTCGGGGAAGTCGCCCGCAGCCAGGCCGCCACCGCCACATAACAGCCGAGGATAAAAAGTATATCAATATAGGCATGCTCGGTCCCGAGAAAGATGCGGACGACCGGCAAAAAAGTCAGCAGATAAAGCCCGACCCCGACCCACTTTTTCCAGGCCAGCAAAGATGGTAAGACCAGCGCCAGCACCAGGACGTAGTGATAACTCAGGGCGTAAGGCGTTACCAGGAAAGTGGCCGGGACCAACAGGGCGATTTTTTTGGTCTGGTTATCGGCGTAACGCCAGAACCAACCGGTTGCGCCCAGGACCACCAAACAAAAGATTGAGGGGATTACCGGGCCAAGTTGCAACACATCGGCGGCCCGCCAGATTGTTGTACGCCAGGTATCGTAAGGCGGTTTTTGGAGCGCGGCCTGGTACAAATAAACCGGCCACCAACCATGAATTAGAAAAGAAAGGGCCAGGACTTCGGTTGGAATAATTAACCCTTTCAGGGCTTCCCTGGGAGATTTGGTAGTCCAATCCCGCACAAAGAAAAAGGCCATCAAAGGGAGCGTGTTAGGAGGCTTGATAGCCAAAAGAGTATAACCGAGGCCCGCTTTTAGCCAGTGCTGCCGCCCTACCAGGAAAAGGACCGCCCCGAACAGGGGTAACGTATCAATCTGGCCCCGGTTTACCAGGTCAAATACAATAAAATTAACCAGCCCCAGCAGCATCGAGAGTAGTTTTGTATAGCCGGAAAGATTGGCGGTTATTAAATCAAGAATAGCTACCATGGAAAAAGCCAGGGCAAGCTGGAACAAAGGTAATTCCCAGGCCTGGGGTAAAAAGGTAAAAGGGGTGAGCAGCCAGAGCAACCAGGGCGGGTTGTAAAGCCCGTCGGGGTCGGTAACATAAACCTGGGAATGACCGCTCAGCCAGTAAACGAGGTGGCTGTGATAGGTAAAAAAATAATCGGCCCCGGCCCCCAGAAGCAGGGCCAGGATAAAAATCATTAAGCCCGCCACGTAAAATAGAACACGCTTGCCGGTTGCCTCAAGCGCGGGAGAAAGGGCCGGTTTTTCTACGGTGGTCGTTAAAATCTTCGATGGCATCACGTTCCCGGCGTTACTATATCGTTACAAAGGCGAGCAAACCAGCCAAACCCCCGTAAAGAGGAGCCATAACTTGCTCATTGGTTAAAATGTTATTGTCGTTGCGGGTGAATTGAATCCGGGTTAGCCGGACCTTAAAATAAGAATACCAGATTTTCCTTTAATTTCAAATAGGAAAACCTGGTAAAAACGACCTTAAAGTGATAAATTAAATGCGTTCGGCAAAGGCCCGCACCGGGAAGGTGCCGACCCCCTCGAATTTTGGTGGGACCGCGCTAAACTTAAAGCCTTCGTCGGGCAATAGTTCGAGCCGGGTCAGGTGCTCGACAATTAAAATCCCGGCCCCAAGCAAAGCCGTATGGACCGGGCGGGTGCGAGGCCGGGTGTCGTCAATATTGTGGGAATCAATCCCGACCAGCCGCACGCCCGCTTTCGCCAGGTAATCGGCGGCTTCGGCGGTCAGGAAGGGATGGTTATCGTAGTAGGCAGGGGTGTTCCAGTGTTTATCCCAGCCGGTATGCACCAGCACCGCCCGGCCCCGGATTTCTTTGTTTTTAAAATATTCCAGCCCCACCGCCAAATCCCCGGAACTTGCCCGGACCACGATACCATCGAGGTTCGCCAGGTTTTCCAGACGCAAAGCCGCCAGATCAGCCCCACCCTCGAAACGGTGAAAGGGACTATCGAGATAGGTGCCGGTATTGCTGACCATCTCGATTTTGCCGATTTGAAACTCGGTGCCGGGGGCATAACGGCTGCGTGACTCCTCGCGGCTCAAATAGTCGCAGATAACCGGCGCGGGTAAACCTTTGTAAGTCACCAGGCCATCCCGAATGGTATGGCTTAGGTCAATCAATGCCCCGGCGCTCTCGGTGGACGTGTTGATAGGGACACGTTTATGGGGTTCGGTGATAATCTGCTTATTCAGGATGCGGACCTCCCCAACCATCAACAGGCGCATGTCCTGCACGATGTAATCGGCCAGTTCGCGGTCGGAAATGTCGTTCCCGGCGATGTCGAGGCGGAAATGCTGCCCCTGGATGCCGCCGCCGTTGGTAAAATCTATCTCGAAATCAAAAACAACCCGTTTGGTCTGCTCGCTCATGCTCTCTCCTTCTTATAATGCACTTAATGACTTTTTATAGAATACGAGCAAGTTCTAAGGCGGTATAAACCAGGAATAAAGCCAGGATAATATTCAGGGTAAGCCGGGCGCGAGGCCGGTATAGATACCGTTTTATTATACTGCCAAACAGGGTCCAGGTAGAAATCGCGACAAAAGAAATAGCGGCCAGACCCAGGACCACCACAAGTTGTAACAATTTATCGGTGACGGTTACCAGGAAAGTCGAGAAAAGGGTCAGGCCATAAATTATCAGTTTCGGGTTTAACAATTGGAGGAGGAACCCGGCCATAAAGCCGAGGGGCGTAATATTCTCCCCGGAGAACGAATAGCTGGCTTTCAGGATGCCATAGGCCAGGTAGAGGGCATAGGCGGCCCCGATATAGCGCAAATAGGGCTCGACCTGGGGCACGAGGTCCACGAAAGAGGTCGAAATCCAGGCGCAGGCAAACATCACCAGGAAAAAGCCCACCGAAATACCCAGCAGGTAGTTCAAAGTTTTCCTAAAACCGTGTAAAGCGCCCAGGGCCGCGCTCGAAATGTTGTTGGGACCGGGTGTAAAAGTGGAAATCAAAATAAAGGTCAGGGTCGCCAGGAAATCAATTGCCATGTTTTATTTCACCTGGATTTCAGCCGCAAAAACAGAACCTGCATAAGGCTGTTTGGCCGCAAGGATTAACTTTAGTAAGAGGTCAGGTAAGAATTCTGCGCGGAGACCCAGGTTACTTTTTTAGCTGCCTGGCATACTCTCCAGGTGTAACACCCATAATCTGTTTGAACCGCCCGGTAAAATGGCTCTGGCTGCCAAAGCCGACCCGCTGGGCGACCTCAACCAAGGGGGCGCCCTCGGCCAGCAATTTTAGCGACCACCGGACCCGGATATTTTCGAGATAGGTGTGGGGCGGCATCCCCAGCTCTTCCCGGAAGATACGCAAGAGATAATAGCGGCTAAAATGGACATAGCCGGCCAGTTCCGCGAGCGAAAGCGGCTGGGCGTAGTTTTCGTGGATATAAGCCTGGACTTTTTTGACGGCCAGGTGTTCGGACCCGGTTTTCACCTCGTTTGAGGTCTTATCGCCATAGCACCGGATAAGCTCGACCAGGGTCCAGAGGAACTTTGATTCACATTCGAGCGGGTCAGCCCCATTTTTAAGGGTCGTATGGAATGAACGGACCGCCTGGGCCATGCGTAAGTCGTCGGCACGCGGCACCGAGAAGGAAGGCAGACCCCGGTAGCCCGGCAATTCGCGGAGGGTCGTTTCGACGTGCTGGAAGGTCGGATAAAAAGCGCTGTAGCCAAACCCGCTCTCGTTCACGGGCTCCCCGGTATGGACCTCGCCGGGGTTAAGCAAGATTAGGCCGTTAACCGGGGTGATTTGTTTGCCGCGACCAAAGCTGAACGATTGCAGACCTCTATCGACCACGGCGATTACAAAATAATCGTGGCTATGCCGGGGATAATTGTGGTCCTCGTGAAAAGCCTGGAAGAAATTCAGGTCCAGATGGCTGTTATGCCAGACGTGGCTCCAACTGCTATCGCCCATACCTCCCTCGTCAAGAGTTTGCTTCAAATTTGGACCCGGTTTTTATATTATAGCGGCTTAAAGGTCAAAAGTTTTGCAGAATATTGCTTTTATCAGTCGAATAAAATTTTGCGAACCCGCTTTACATGCGTGAATTTAAGTTTGCCCTCGGCGGTAAAAACGCCGTCGTGAAGGTGGCAGTAATAAAGGCGCTGCCATCTTTCATAGACTTTAGGCAGCTTTTTCACCTTCTCACGATAATAGGAGTGATACTTTTCCAATCCCCAGTTTAACAGCTTAAATATCAAGGCACCGAGCAAGTTTAAGGCTACCTGGGAGAGCAGAAAGATAACCGCCAGGAACATTAAAATCAACAGGTGAAGGCAATACCCAACGGCCAGGACAGCAAACCCGGCCAGGTAACGCCAGATAAAAAGGAGAAAGGTTTCCAGAAAATACCGGCTTAAGGAACTATTGGCTGGTAAGGGGGCCGGTTTGTCCATGACCGGCAGCATCATCAACGCGGTAATCTCGATAGCCTGGTTTGGCCCGACCTCATCCAGTTTGAAATCGCGTTGATTGACCTGCCAGGCAATTAGAGACTTATACAACGAATTTACCAGGTAAAGGATAGAGGAATTCCTGCCAAAAAACAGTAAAAAGAAAAACCCGCCCAGCCATGATATTTTCAGGGATGGGGGGTTTTTATTCTCAAAGTAGTGTTTATTTACAAAGTAGCTTTTACCGCCCCATTTAACCAGGCGATAATCTTTTTGGATGGAAGCCAAGTCGCCGGGGGGCACCGGAAAAGCGCGTTCAACCAGGGCGCTAACCTTCTCCACCCCATCGTGATGTTGGCAGTAGGGACAATCGGGCAATTCCTCGGTTGAGTGCATTGTTGTATCTTTTCTTCAAATAATCGGGTCGCTATTTTATTTTTATTGTACGTATTTTAAAGAAAAGAGTTTCTAACTTAAAAACCCATGGCGCACCCGTCCCCGCGCGGGTCGCTGCCACCCCAGAGGACACCGTTGGGGTCGCGCCGGATTATCTGGCCCAAACCAAACTTGGCGTTACGGAGCGGCCCAGTCACTTCCGGGATGACCTGGTGGCCCATCAGGGCTAACTGTCCGGCCACTACCGGCGGCAAACCCTGCTCCAACAGCACGATACCCGAAGCCCGGCCTCCCTCGATGCGGAAACGAGGCCGGTCGAGGGCCGCCTGGGGGTCGAGACCGTCGTCTACGAGGTTGACCAGCATTTGCAGGTGACCCTGCGGCTGCATGAAGTCGGCCATCACCCCGAATGGGCCGTAGAGCGAATTGTCCGCCTCGCGGGTAAGCAGGCCCGGAATGATGGTGTGATAGGGGCGTTTGCCGGGGGCGAGGGCGTTCGGGTGATTGGGGTCGGTCGAGAAAGCCGCGCCCCGGTTGTGGAGGGCGAAACCTAGCCCGGCGGGGACAATCCCGGTGCCAAAACTGGCGCTGATACTGTTGATAAAGGAACAGGCATTGCCCGCTGCATCTACCACGCAAAAATAGACCGTGTCCGAACCTGCCACCGGCACGCCCCAGGTGCGGTCGAGCACCGCCTTTGCGGGGTCAATCAGGCGGCGGCGTTCGGCGGCATACCCTTTGGAAAGCAGTCCTGATACCGGGATTTCGAAGAACTGCGGGTCGGAAACATACCAGGCCGTATCAGCGAAGGCGACCCGCATGGCCTCGATAAGGAGGTGCCAGCGTTCGACTCCCAGCGGGTCCATACCGGAGAGGTCGAAACCTTCCAACACGTTCAGGGCCAATAGCGCCGCCAGACCCTGCCCGTTCGGCGGACATTCCCAGACCCGTACGCCCCGGTAGACCGTGCTGATAGGGGTTTCCCAGGTCGAGGTGTGCGCCGCCATGTCCTCGACGGTCATCACCCCACCCGCCGCCTGGACCGCCTCGACTATCTTCCGGGCCAGTTCGCCCTTGTAGAAAGCTTCTTTGCCGCCCTCGGCCACCAACCGCATGCTGTGGGCCAGGTCTTTATTGACAAAGATTTCGCCATCGGCGGGACCAACTCCGTTCGGAAGCAAGGCCGGGCCGCCAAAATTGTTGCGCAGCTTTAGCTGGCCGAACTCACGCCAGAAGTGGGCCGTAATCGGCGCGACCGGGAACCCTTTTTCGGCCAGCCGGATAGCCGGGGCTAACAACTCGGCCAGGGGTATGGTGCCGTGTCTTTCCAAAAAGTCGCACCACCCGGCGACGGTCCCCGGCACGGTCACGGTGTGAGCATGGTAAGGGGGTAAACCTTCCAACCCCTGTTCTTTGAGCAATTCGAGCGAAAGGGCTTTAGGGGCGCGGCCCGACCCGTTAAGGGCAGTAACCTGGCCCGTGCGGGCCTCGTAGAAAAGGGCAAAACAGTCCCCGCCGAGGCCGGTTGAATAAGGCTCGGTCACACCCAGGGCTGCCGCCGTGGCTACCGCCGCGTCCGCCGCGTTCCCGCCGCCCATCAGGACCGAGAGCCCGGCCTGGGTCGCCAGCGGCTGGCTGGACGCGACCATACCGCGCCGGGCTATGAAAGGTGAACGGTTCGATTTGAAAGAGAGCATCATTTCCCCCACTAAATTATCAGACCAGGCTATAACTCCAACTGACCGGGTGTCCGTCCCGGTAAGGCATGATACCGTGAAAAGTCCGGCTGTCTTCGCCAAAGACCAGCGGCAGAAAATAAGGGTCGCCTTCCCAGAGCGGTAAATCATAGGCCAGCAACCGGGAGAGTGGGACCCATTCCAGTGTGCCTTCGTGGTTCGAGGTGTAAGGTGTCCCGGCCCAACCGTCAATTCGAAAGATAAAGCCCAGCCAGTCCTCGCCATTTTTGCCAAAGCCGGGCCAGCTAATCGTACCGCGCAGCTTCAACTCGGTTATCTCGATACCGGCTTCCTCGCGCAACTCGCGGACCATCCCGGCGACCACGTCTTCGTCCGGTTCGAGCTTACCACCCAGGCCATTATACTTGCCCAGGTGCAAATCATCGGGCCGGGAATTGCGGTGAATCATCAAGACCTGCTGTCCATCCGGCGACATTATATAACCAAGCGTGCCGATTATCGGCGTATATGCCATAAAACCCTCAATTCGTTAAACGTTCGCCCATAAAGGGCGTGAAACAACGTTGAACGTGTTTTTAACCAGAAAACCGTTAAATGTATTTCCGAAAGATTTGATACTAAAATTTGTAAATAATTCGTTTGAGCAAAGCACGTTGCACGTTCAACGTTATTTCGTTGTTTCGTTTCACGTCGCTATTCTATTCTAACAAATTACTAACAGAAAGCCTATTGACAGGGGAGCTATATGCTATTACTATATGACTGTGACATATAGCAAGGACATATAGAGAATGTCCCGAATGAGAAGGGAGTAACGAAACAATGCAGCATGGATTTGGTGGCCCACCCTGGAACAGGTGGCGAGGACAGGGCGGACCGGGACCGAATTGGCCCGAAGGTGGCCCTGGCCCCGGCGGACACGGACCTCACTGGCCCGGTGGCGGGGGTGGAGGCAGACGGGGCGGGTGGTTTATGCAGCCGCCGATGTGGGGCTTTTTACAGCCCTGCCTGTTGCTTCTACTCAAAGAAGGCCCCAAACACGGCTACAGCCTGATGGAAGAATTGAGTCGGCGAAAATTATTAGGCCAGGACGTAGATGTGGGAAATTTGTACCGGACTTTACGCCGGATGGAAGGAGAAGGTCTGGTTGAATCGGCCTGGAGCGAGCAGAACTCCGGCCCGAACAAACGCGTCTACCAGATAACCCCCCAGGGCGACGAGAGTCTGATGTTCTGGGCCAACGCCCTCGAACAGCGTACCTCAATGATTTACAACTTCCTGACCGAATTTCACCGGATTACGGATAATCCCGGCCAGCCTAAACCCAACTCAAACGCGGACCAGGAGCCGTTCCTGGGCGAGGACAACCCTATCTAAATTAGACAACCTGCTAATGTCACACGAAGTTATAAAAAATGCAGGAAAGGAACATTTAAAATGAACGAGTATCAAAGACAACCAGAAGAAGAAAGTTATCAAAATCAAGGGTATGGACCGGGTTGGGGTCGCCGGGGTGGCCGCAGGGGGTTTGGCCCGTTTGGGCCGCGCGGACCCCAGGGATTTGGCCGAGGCCCATGGCAGGGACCGCGTCCCGAAGGACCACGTCCACAAGGCCCCCAGGGTTACGGCCCGGAAGGCTATTATGGCTACGGTCCTGAAGGGTATGGTCCCCAGGGCTACGGTTATGGGCCGCAGGGACGCGGTCCCCAGGGCTACGGCCCGCAGCAGGATTGGGGTCCGCAAGGCCCGCAGGGCTATGGTTCTCAGGGTTACGGTTACGGTCCCGGTTGGGGGCAGCAGCAAGGCCCGTGGGGTCAGGGTCCGCAGCAGGGACGCGGTCCCTGGGGTCAGGGTTTCGGTTTTGGCCCTGACCAGGGTTTTGGCCCTGGCTTCCGGGGCTGGGGTCGCCGCCATCACCACGGCGCGCACGGTCACGGCTTTGGTGGCCGGGGCGGCTGGGGCTTTGGTCCCGGTTTCTGGGGTTTCGGACCCGGTTTCCGAGGCTGGAAACACCAGTTCTCCAAAGAGGACCGGATTGCCTTCCTGGAACAGGCCGAAAGCTTTTTGGAAAAACGGCTGGCTATGATTAAGAGCAAGCTGGCCGAACTCCGCCAGGAACCGACGCAAACTCCGGCTGACAAAGAAAGTAAACCGGAGACCCCGGCCCAACCGGAAGCACCGAAGGACGAAACTCCGAAAAACGACATTACGGAACTCTAGTCCGGCCTAACCCTTAAAACGAAGACCTGTCCTACCTTTCGAGGTGGGGCCGGTCTTTTTATTTCGTTGAACGTTCACCCTAAAGGGCGCGAAACAACGTTCAACGTTGAACGTGGGCGGATTACTGGGATGCTTTTTCAAGAGGGAATTCGAGGCGTCCATCCAAATGCAAAGTTAGAATTTCGCCGGGATGGTGAGTTGCCCACTCGAAGAAGTCCGCCGAAACTACGCCGACCGGAACTGTCCGGGCGTAAAGCTCCTGGGCCAGCAGGGCAGCCAGGCTCAAAATATGGTCGGGGGCGAGGGTGAGAATGGCGGCGGGGGCGGTGCGGTTGCGAATGGCTTCCAGCAAAACCCCGCTGCCGCTACTGCTACCCCGGCTCCCCGGAAAGACCAGTATTTTACC
>JGI26539J51216_1001111_pt1 | contig 18219 bp, 17 predicted proteins | sample ThiBio_1000_biof_2_FD_51216 | JGI IMG/M metagenome (IMG submission 51216)
AGACAGCGTCGTCTGTATTATGCTTTTTTAGAGTATGTTTGTTCTATTTTAGCGTCAGATTGCGCTGGATACGCTAGGTGCGAGAATCCAGAGAGCGTTACCGGACCTGTTTACCCGAGCACAAATGTGTTCCCCGGCTTCCGCCGGCATGCCGGTTCCTGGCACGGCTCCCGAAGTTTCTTCGAGCCTCTCTCCGCGATGCTTTGAGATGCCTCAGGCAGTGCGCATCAGGCGATGCCGTCGCGGGTCACGCTGACCACCAGTTGGTCCACGCTCGGGTCATCGAGGCTGATGACATGCGCCATGCGGATCGCCTTTCTCGCGCTGATGTTGGAAACATCCTGCCGCATGATCACTGAAACGAAGGCCGGCCCGGTCTCCGTGAGAAGCATGGCCTTGCCGGTGAGTATCGGATCGGAGATCGGCGCCCATTGCACCGAGATCAATGACGGCTCTCCCGTCTGCCGTCGGTTGATGCCGCTGAAATAGATCCAATTGAGGCGCGAGATGGCAACGCCATAATGGTTGCCGCGCGCGCGGGCCCATGTCGATCCGCGGCGCTCGGACCATCCGGTCACGCGCCTGAAGGTGACAAGGTCGGTCTCCCGGCGCACGAACGTCACCGACCGCATCAGGAGGTCGTTCCGGTTCGGGATCGAGAAGTAGGTGAAATATGTGCCGCCGGCGATCGAAGGGCTCGGCGGACGAATCATCTGGCCGAACAGGATCTCGGAAACCGGCGGCAGGCCCGGCGTCATCGATTCGGCGGCGTCGTGATCCTGGTAGAGCTCGGCCTCGTCGATCTTGAAATAGTCGCATATCAGCTTGGCCGTGGCCTTGTTGGGCACGGTGCGCCCCTGGAGGTAACGCTCGAACTGGGTGCGGTTGATATGGAGCTCGCGGCAGACCGCGCTTACCGAAGCATGGTCCTTGCAAAGTCGCCTGAGATTGGCTGCGAGATTCTCGCGAATGGACACGTCATCACTTCCGCGGGCGCATTCAAGTTTTTGTTCGAATTTTGTTTAATGCTTTCAGTCGCCCCAAAGGGAACGTTTTGGCGCAACCCACAGAATAAAACCGACTTTCAGATGTGTCAGTCTAAAGGGCTCGTCGCCGAAAAAAACAGCACGATCCCCGTCGCAACCTTGCCTATAAGTTCAATTGACAGGCGCCAAATGCCAAGCCGCCGCCTATCGACGACACGCGCTAATATATGTGGCTGCGACATTGCTCGCGCCGGCTGTGCTGGCGAACCGCGCCGAGCCTCCGCTGGCTTCGGCAAGACCACTCAAACGCACCCGCCGGGCAGGAACGTCATTGTCCCGGCGTGGTTCCCCAATCGCCCTCACGGACCGAAGCGTTCATGACGATTGCGGGAAAATCCGCTGGTGGAGCTGAGGGGAGCGTCCACCAAGGTTCGCAAAGCCTTAGGTGCTATAGGTCTGTAGCGGGAAGTGGGACGGGATGTCCCACCTTAGTGTCTCACCTGACAGCAACACGATAATTTGCAAGCGATGGACAGGAAAGGGCTATCCACCATCGCCTTGACGCCCCGTGCTGCTGAGCACGTTGGCAAGGACGAGAGACGAAATGCCTCCCCTTTGACGTCACCTGCGATTGGCTTTGCCCGTCTGTCGCGATGAAGAATTTCACCGGCGCTAAATCTCACCTCGCTGCCTCTTTGTCTCAATGAGAGATTTCAAACATGCTGAGAACTCCCTCTCTGGAGAGCTTTCGTGAGATATTATGGAGTTCTTCAACAATTCTCTCATCTGATTGTCAGCAATATTCGCGAGCCTATCCAAACTCGTCAACAGGCTTTTGATTTTCTCATGACGACGCTCCAGAAGTTGCGCTCTATTCAGTTCAAGCTCTATGTGAGTTATCTCAGCAACGTCACTTCCAGGGCTATGTGAAATCATCGGACCGTAGAATCGAAAGTCTAGCTCAGGATTGCTGCCGTACGGATCATAGATTCCGATCTTTGCGGCCTTATACGTATTACATTTGTCACACGCGAGTGTTAGATTCGGCCAGGCGAATGTCAGCTTTATGTCGGTGCTCTTTGGAACTATGTGCTCGATATCACCGTAGGTGACATGTAGTAATTTAGATTCACAGTAAGCGCATTTACCGTTTACCTCTTCTTGCAGTGCCGATTTTATTTCTTTCGTATTATACTTAGATGTTCTATAGGAGACGTTGTCGCCGCCATTCAGTATTTCGGCCTCCAACTCAGTTGTCCATTTTTCCGAATTTTTCGCCAGGATGGCGGGTTCCGCGCCCTTCGTCAGCATGATCATTTACGTTCGCCTATAAGCGTGAGCGCCTCTGAGAACATCTCCTCCAAGCCTGCCTTATCGATATCCGATTTGATAGCCTTGATGACTTCTTCAGTTAAAGCGGAATTCTGGTATTTCTTTACGATCGTTTCCAAGTCTGCCTCGACCCATTGTGGGAAGGTAACAGTTACGCCGAGTACTTCGCGGAGGATCTCGCTGGCATTTCCTGATCGATCAAAACTCTCAAGCTTAAGGCTCTCAATGCGGCGGTTCGCGATCGGTATCAAATCTTGGCCCGACAACGATTTTTCACTATCCATGTATCTCAAGACATAAACCGAGGAGTCCTTGAGTGAGGAAACAACGAAAGGACTGTGCGTTGCGACAATGAACTGGACGTCGGGGAATGTGTTAACGAGAGTCGGAAGTAGAGATCGTTGCAAGGACGGGTGTAAATGGTTTTCCGGCTCATCGAACGTCACCACAAATCGCTTTCCAGTCACGTCATCTCGAAGTGAGCAGGTATATATCAGGGCGGCTATTTCGATCATCGTAAGTAAGCCGCCAGAGCACGAGTCTATAATGAACGTTCCTGTATCGGTTTTGACAAGGATATCCGGAGGCTCGATTTCTATCCCTTGGAAGCCTATTTCTTTTGGAATGACTCGCCTCAGGACATCTATGAAGCCATTGTAAGCTGCCAGTTGATTGGAGCGTGGCCTAAGGGATGAATTGCCTTCTCCAATTGCTGCCCATGAGGCTAGAATCTGCTTTAGTTGGTATAGAAGGGAGTTTCCGGTATTTTGACCACGGAATCCGGAATAAGTCTCTCCAATCAGCATTTGAAAACTTACGTTTGGTTCGATGCCGGAGAATGATAAATTAGCAACCGGCTGATAATGGGGTAGCAATCTATGAGATGGCATATGAAAACCGACGATGTTTTGCTGATTTTCGAGAGTCACATCATAGGCCAGGCCGGGACTTGTTGGTATCACGATTTTTGAAGTAATATCATTGCTATAGGAAATTTCGCCTAGGTACTGTTGAAATGGAGTTCTGTCTGGCACTATCCATTTGAAAAGCTTCTTCGGAATATTGAAAATTCCAGGTAGATACGACAATATGTTTCCGCGTCTATGAGGTAGTGCATAATACTGCCTTGATATGCCAACGTGCATCGATAATATATTCAGTATCGTGCTTTTTCCTGCGCCATTTGTCCCGGTTATAACGGTCAATCTTGGATGAAAATCAATGTCTATAGATTGAAACTGTCGCCATCCATTGATTTTGAGCGACTTGAATATCGTTCCACCTTTGGCCACTTTTGCCCCTCCGCAGTACAAGAGACTTAGATTGGTATCATGGAAGTTATAGTCTGGCATTCGTCTGTTGTGTGAATCTGCGCTGGGTGGCGAGGCATGCGGTGATCGGGCAAGTCGCTACGGTTCAGTTTCCGCAAACGCCACCTGTATCCTCCAAGATTGCATGGTTGGCACATGCGGTCCTCTGCCTCAAAACCGTAAAATTTTGTTCGGGTATCTTACCCCCGCCGTCTAGGGGGAGCCCCGGTCAGGGTGCTTGGCTGTAGGTCTTCGGTAGCGGAGCCGTGTCCTCTGCGCGCCCGTACCCTTTTGTATAGGTCTTCAGACGGGCCTGCATGGGGTCTGTGGTGGGAAATCGTGCCTCCGCCACGTCACGTTCGAGGCAATGCACCTCAAGCGGTGCTAGCGATCCGCCTGCCAATCGGGTGCAGCCTTCGCGGGAGCGGATATCGAAAGTAGAAAGACGGTGACGGGAGACGGACAAATAGGCTGGAACGCGCATAGCAATGTCTCACTTGGTTGTCCCACCAACGAGTACCCATTGCTAACGCTTTGTTTCAAATCCGTTGGTGGAGCTGAGGGGGATCGAACCCCTGACCTCATCATTGCGAACGATGCGCTCTCCCAGCTGAGCTACAGCCCCGTCCAGCGGATGGCGCATTTATCGGGCGCGGCCCTTTCCTGTCAAGGCGGCTGTGCTGGGCCGATGCGATCTCCGCGAGGCATTGCGCAAGCGCAGGCCTTGCCGGTTCGCCGGGCAATGGCTACATCTGCGCGAAATCCTCGAGCGGGATGCGCCAGGGTGGACCGGGCATGCCGCTCAATCCGTGTGACTTGCCGCATTTGTGCGAAGCCAAGGCGTTTTCGCTTGGTGGCAAAATGCCCTAGGAGCTTGAATGGACGCGCTTATCAATACGCTGATCTACGCGCTCAGCCTTTACTGGTGGGTCATCATCGCCTCGGCGATCTTCTCCTGGCTCTATGCCTTCAACGTCGTCAATCCGCGCAACCAGGTGGTCGGCACCATCGGCAACATGCTTTACCGGCTGACCGAGCCGGTGCTGCGGCCGATCCGGCGCTTCATGCCGGACCTCGGCGGCGTCGATATCTCCCCGATCATCGTGCTGCTGGTGATCTTCTTCCTGCAGCAGTTCCTGAACAGCACCGTCAGAAGCCTGTTCTACTGATTCCGTGGCCGCGCTCGGTTATTTCAAGGCTGGGCCGGGCGGCATCGACCTCTACGTGCGGCTGACGCCCAAGGCGGCCTTCGACCGGATCGACGGCGCCGAGACGACGGCCGATGGGCGCAGCCATCTCAAGGCCCGGGTGCGGGCCGTGCCGGAAAACGGCGCCGCCAACAAGGCGCTGGAGCGCCTGGTCGCCAAGGCCATCGGAGTGCCGGCTTCTTCAGTCTCGGTCGTCGCAGGCGGCACGGCGCGGCTGAAGACACTGCGCGTGCTCGGCGATACGGCGACGCTGCTGGAAAGCGCGGCGGCACTTTCCCGGTAGATCGCGAGTCGAGATACGTGGCGCGCCATGCTGCCACGTGTCCTGCCGAATATTCCTCTCGCGCGGAAAGATGCCTCAGTCGCCCAGCGGCAGGCGCGGGTCGTCGACCTTCAGCGTGTTCACGCTCTGCTTGATGCGGCGCAGGTTCTCCAGCACCTTGGGGCCGCGCGTCTCGGCGACCGTGGTGGCGATCATGTCGACGATGGCGAGCAGCGCGTAGCGCGACGAGGTCGGCTTGTAGATGTTGCCGTCCTCGAAAGGCTGCAGGAGGATGACCGTGTCGGCGGCCTTGGCCAGGGCCGAATCCGGTGCTGTGACGGCGACGGTGGCCGCGCCATATTGCTGGGCGACCTCGACCGCCTCGATGACCGAGCGCGCGTAGCCGGAAACCGAGAAGGCGACCAGCGTCGTCTCCGGCGTCGCCACGGCGGCGTACATGCGCTGCAACTGACCGTCGACCTGGGCAAGCGCCGACAGGCCGAGCCGGAAGAGCCGGTTCTGCATCTCCGTCGCCATCATCGAGGATATGCCGCCCGAGCCGACGCACAGGACATTGCCCGAGCTGGCGATGCGGTTGGCCACCGCGACCAGCGTTGTCATGTCGAGGTTCTCGCTGGCGCGCTGGATGGCGGCAATCGCCGCCTCGGTGATGGCGGAGGCGATGCGCTGTTCGCGCGCGTCGCGGCTGAGCGGTTCTGGCGACAGATATTGCCCGCCGATGGCGATCGCCTGCGCCAGGTAGAACTTGAAGTCGCGCAGGCCTTCGCAGCCGAGGTTGCGGCAGAAGCGGGTGACCGTCGGCTCGCTGACCCCGACGCGCGCCGCGATCTCCGAGATGGCGGCCTTGGAGGCGAAATCGAGATCGGAAAGCACGAGCCCGGCCAGCCGGCGATCCGACTTGGTGCCGTCCTGCGCCATCAGTTGCAGCCGCGTGATGATGTCGGCCGGGGTTTTCATTCGCGTGTCGTCACAGGGGCAGGCCGGTGGCTTTGTCGAAGAGGTGAATGTTGGCGGGGGCGACGCTCACCGGCAACCGGTCGCCGGGCTTCACGGCGATGCGGTCGCGAAACACGGCGCGCACAGTATCCTCGCCGACGGAACCATAGACGTGGGTTTCCGAGCCTGTCGGCTCGACGACGTCGACCTTGATGGCGATCGCGTCGTCGACCGCGCCGATCACGAAATGCTCGGGGCGGATGCCGGCCTCGACCGCGTCGTCACCTGAAGCGGTCTTGCCGGCAAGCGCGAGGCGGCCGCCACCCCTGGTCTCGAACCATGCATTGCCGTCCGCCGCCTTGAGCGCGCCGGAGACGAAGCTCATCGACGGCGAGCCGATGAAGCCGGCGACGAACTTGTTCGCCGGCCGGTCATAGAGCTCCAGCGGCTGGCCGACCTGCTGGATGCGGCCGCGATCCATCACCACGATGCGGTCGGCCATGGTCATGGCCTCGATCTGGTCGTGCGTAACGTAGACGATGGTCGATTTCAGCCGCTGGTGCAGCGCCTTGATCTCCGTGCGCATCTGCACGCGCAACTGCGCGTCGAGGTTCGAGAGCGGCTCGTCGAACAGGAAGACAGAGGGTTCCCGCACGATAGCGCGGCCCATGGCGACGCGCTGTCGCTGGCCGCCGGACAATTGCCGGGGGTAGCGGTCGAGATAGGAGAACAGGTTCAGCACGCCGGAGGCCTTCTTGACCTTGTCGTCGATCGCGGCGCGGTTCTCGCCGCGGATCTTCGGGCCGAAGCCGATATTTTCGGCGGCCTTCAAGTGCGGGAAGAGCGCGTAGGACTGGAAGACCATCGCGATGTTGCGCTTCTGCGGCGGCAGTTCGTTGGCGCGCGTGCCACCGATCAGGAGATCGCCTGATGTGATCGTCTCCAGCCCCGCCAGCATGCGCAAGAGGGTGGACTTGCCGCAACCCGAGGGGCCGACCAGCACGACGAATTCGCCGCTCCTGATGTCGAGGTCGATGTTATCGAGGATCTTGTGATGGCCGAAGGATTTCGACAGGTTGCGAAACTGGACGTCGGTCATGGTCACGCTCCCAATATGTCGTCGATGAAGGGCAGGCAGCCGGCGGTCAGGCCGGCATCGACCGGCATCACCACGCCTGTTACGCCCGATGCGCGGTCGGAGGCAAGGAAGGCCACCACCTCGGCCACCTCATCGGCATCCACGATACGGCCGAGCGGATAGAGCCGTTTCAGCTTGCCGAGGATCTCCGGATCCTTGGCGAGGCGATGGTCCCAGGCGGCGGTGCGGATCGACCCCGGGCAGACGACATTGGCGCGCACGCCGCTGCGACCGAGCTCGACGGCGATCGATTTGGCATAGGCATTGATGCCTGCCTTGGCCGCGGCATAGGCGGGATTGCCGAAATGCGCGATGGCGTTGACCGAGGAGATGAAGACGACGCTGCCGGAACCGCGCGCCGCCATCGCCTTGATCAGCGGGTCGGCGAACGTCATCACGCCGGTCAGGTTGAGATCGAGCTCCCGCTCGATCGTCTCGGAGGTCAAGGCGGGCAGCGTCTCGGCGCGTGTCCAGCCGGCATTGTTGATCAGTATGTCGGGGGTGCCGTCCCTGTCGAGCAAAGCCGGGATCGCGGCCTTGATCGCGGCCGGATCGAGCAGGTCGAAGACGTGGCGCGAGGCGATATGCGGGCTGGCGAGCGCCTCCTCCGACAGGTCGCAGCCAATCACGCGCGCGCCCCTTTCAGCGAGCAGCGCGACGATCGCCGAGCCGAGGCCACCGCCGGCGCCCGTCACCACGACGGTCCTGTCCTCGAACTCGGTTCTCGAAACCACGCTACGCCCCTCGTCTTGTCCGGTTGATACCCCGCAGGCTAATCAGCGAAATGTAATTAAGCAACAGAATAAATCTGCTTGCGCGGCTGTGAATCCTCGATAATGTAGGAAAGTAACATAAATCTCGTGCCGATCGTTCGGCATGGAAGCGCGAATGCGCGGGTCAATGGGAGAGATCGGATGAGCCTTGCAAAGTGGACTGTCGGCCTGTTGGCCGGAATGAGCATGCTGGCGCTTGCGGCGCCGGCCGACGCCGGCGAGGTGCGCGTCACCGTCGCCGAATACAGCGCCAAGACCGGCCCCTATTTCGACGAGGTCAAGAAGGAGTTCGAGGCCGCTAATCCCGGCATCACGGTCAAGTTCGAAGTGGTGCCGTGGGACGTGCTGCTGCAGAAGCTGACCACCGACATCACCGCCGGCACCAATGCCGACCTGTCGATCATCGGCACGCGCTGGCTGATCGACTTCGTGCAACAGGATGTCGCCGAGCCGCTCGACAGCTACATCACGCCTGACTTCAAGGGGCGCTTCATCGACACCTTCCTGTCGCCCTCGATCATGAACGGCAAGACCTACGGCCTGCCGATCGCCGCCTCGGCGCGCGCCATGTACTACAACAAGGAGCTGTTCGAGAAGGCTGGCATCGCCAAGCCGCCGGCAACCTGGACCGAGCTGCAGGAGGACGCCCGCAAGATCAAGGCGCAGGGCGCCTTCGGTTTCGGCCTGCAGGGCAAGGAGATAGAGACCGACGTCTACTATTACTACGCGATGTGGTCGCAGGGCACCGAGATCCTCAACAAGGACGGCACGTCCGGCCTCGGCACGCCGGGCGCGCTCGAAGCCGCCAAGCTCTACAAGTCGATGATCGACGAAGGCCTGACCCAGCCCGGCGTCACCTCCAACAACCGCGAGGACGTGCAGAACCTGTTCAAGCAGGGCAAGGTCGGCATGATGATCACCGCGCCCTTCCTGTCCAACCAGATCAAGGAAGAAGTGCCGAACCTGAAATACGGCGTTGCGGCGATCCCCGCCGGGCCGACCGGCGCGCGCGGCACTTATGGCGTCACCGATTCCATCATCATGTTCAAGAACTCCAAGAACAAGGACGAGGCCTGGAAGCTGCTCGACTTCCTGTTCACCAAGGAGCAGCGCGCCAAGTTCACCCAGGGCGAAGGCTTCCTGCCGGTGAACAAGGAAGAGGCGAAGATGGACTACTACGTCAACAACGCCGACCTCGCCGCCTTCACCGCGCTCTTGCCCGACGCCCGCTTCGCGCCGGTCATCCCGGGTTGGGAAGAGATCGCCCAGATCACCTCGGACGCCATGCAGAAGATCTATCTCGGCGGCGACCCCGAGGCCGGCCTGAAGGACGCGGCCGCCAAGGCCAATGCGGTGCTGAAGAAATAGGGCGTATCTCCCGGCGCCCGTGGCGCGCCCCACCCTCCTGGGGCGCGCCACAGCTTTCTTCTTCTCAACTGCGTGACGGTCTTCGAATTCCGAAGAATGGCCACGTTGGCGATTGGCGAAATCGCTGGCGACATCGTCCCTCTCCCCGTCACTATACGGGAGAGGATGCCGTCAGGCAGGTGAGGGGCAGCGCCGACGCCGGGGAAGAGTACCAAACTGAGTGTAGAACAGGTCAGAATTGGCGGCCTGGCAAGTCAGCGCCACGAATGCTTCGCAACGCGGTACAAACCAGCCGATGCAAAATCGTCTCCTACCCTATCTCCTGACGCTGCCGAGCCTTTTCCTGGCGGCGGTGGTGATCTTCTGGCCGGTCTGGGATCTTCTGCAGATCTCGACGCACGATGTCAGCCGCTTCGGCCAGTTGCGCGACTTCACCGGCCTCGCCAATTTCTGGACGCTGCTCGACGATCCGGATTTCATCGCGGCGCTCTGGCGCACCGTGCTGTGGACCGTGCTGGTGGTCGGCGGCGCGCTGCTGGTCTCGATCCCGGTGGCGATGATCCTCAACATGGATTTCTACGGCAGGGGGCTCGCCCGGGTCATCATCATGCTGCCCTGGGCGGTGTCGCTGACCATGACGGCCGTTGTCTGGCGCTGGGCGCTCAATGGCGAGAGCGGCATGCTGAACTCGGCGCTGATGAAGCTGGGGCTGATCAGCCAGAACATCCAGTGGCTGGCGAGCGCCGCCACCGCCTTCCCGATGCAGGTGCTGATCGGCATATTGGTGACGGTGCCGTTCACCACTACCATTTTCCTCGGCGGCTTGTCGTCGATTCCCGACGACCTCTACGAGGCGGCCGCGCTCGAGGGCGCCACGCCGCTCCAGCAGTTCCGCGAGATCACATTCCCGCTGCTGAAGCCGTTCATCAACATCGCCATCGTGCTCAACACCATCTACGTCTTCAACTCGTTCCCGATCATCTGGGTGATGACGCAGGGCGGGCCGGCCAATTCCACCGACATACTGGTGACGCATCTCTACAAGCTCGCCTTCCGCATCGGCAAACTCGGCGAGGCCTCGGCCGTGTCGGTGGTGATGTTCGTGATCCTCCTGGTCTTCACCATGATCTATGTGCGGCTGGCGATGCGGGAGCAACGCGCATGACGAGCAAGCTCAGACGTTCCGTCATCGCGTGGCTGCTGCTGCTGCCGCTGATCGTGGTGACGCTGTTTCCGTTCGCGGTGATGTTCCTGACCGCGGTGAAGCCGCGAGCCGAGGTGCTGTCACCCACCTGGTGGCCGAGCGAGTTCCGCTGGTCGAATTTCTCCGACATGTGGGTGGCGACTGGTTTCGGACGGGCGCTGCTCAACTCGCTCTATGTCTCCATCATCGCCACAGTCGGCGCCATCCTGCTCTCGGTGCCGGCGGCCTACGCGATGTCGCGCTTCCGCTTCGCCGGCTATGGCGCTTTCCGCCAGTTCCTGCTCGTCTCGCAGATGATCTCGCCCATCGTGCTGGTGCTCGGCCTGTTCCGGCTTATGGCCGCCTGGGGCCTGGTCGAGAGCACGACGGCGCTGGGCTTCATCTACATGGCCTTCAACGTCGCCTTCACGGTGTGGATGCTGCAAAGCTATTTCGACACCATCCCGCGCGACCTGGAGGAGGCAGCGTGGATGGAGGGCGCCGGTCGCTGGCTGACATTGCGCAAGGTGTTCCTGCCGCTGTGCCTGCCGGCCATCGCGGTCACCGCGATCTTCACCTTCATCAACGCCTGGAACGAATTCGTGGTGGCGCTCACCATGCTGCGCAGCCAGGAGAGCTACACGCTGCCGATCCAGGTGTTCTCGCTGGTCGCCGGCCGCTACACGATCGAGTGGCACCATGTCATGGCGGCGACGCTGCTCGCCACCCTGCCGGTGGCCATCCTGTTCATCTGGCTGCAGCGCTATCTGGTCCGCGGACTGGCGCTGGGTGCGGTGAAATAGCGGCGAGGCGTTCGAACATGCAGTCTTCTGCGATGCCACACCAAAATGTGTCCGGGCGCCCGCGCGCGCCGCGGTCGACACGTCGAGCGCCTTGGTCCAAAGGCCTGGAGTCGTTCAGCGTTTCACAGAAACGCCGAACGCCTCGGCCTCTTTGTTCTTGCGCAATTCCGGATGGAAAAACGTTGCACACTTTTCCTGGAATTGCTCTGGCCGCAACGAACTGAATCGAGCGAAGCGGAAATCCCGACATGCGCATCTTCACCGCCTCGCTGGCGACCGAAACCAACACCTTCTCGCCGGTGCCGACCGATCGCGCCTCGTTCGAGATGGCCTTTTACGCCGGGCCCGGCAAGCACCCCGATACGCCGACGCTGTGCTCCTCGCCGATCGTCGCGCTGCGACGCCGCGCCGATGCCGAGGTGCTGACCGTCATCGAAGGCACCGCCACCTGGGCGGAGCCCGGCGGGCTGGTGCAGAGGCAGACCTACGAGGCGCTGCGCGACGAGATCCTCGGCCAGTTGAAGGCCGCCTTGCCTGTCGACGCCGTCATCCTCGGCCTGCACGGCGCGATGGTGGCGCAAGGCTATGACGACTGCGAGGGCGACCTGCTCGAACGCATGCGCGCGATGGTTGGGTCCGAGGTGGTCATCGCGTCCGAGCTCGATCCACACAGCCACCTGACGCCGAAGCGCGTGGCCGCCGCCAACATCCTCGCGGCGTTCCTCGAATTCCCGCACACCGATTTCTACGAGCGCGGCGAGCATGTCGTCGAGCTCGGTCTCGCGGCGGCGCGCGGCGAGATAAAACCGGTCATCTCGACCTTCGACTGCCGCATGATCCAGGTGCTGCCGACCAGCCGCGAGCCGATGCGCTCCTTCGTCGATCGCATCAAGGCGCTGCACGGCACGGACGGCATCCTGTCGGTCTCGGTCATCCATGGCTTCATGGCAGCCGACGTGCCGGAAATGGGCACGCGCATCATGGTCGTCACCGACAATGACAGGCCACGGGGTGACGCGCTGGCGGAAAGGTTGGGGCGCGAGCTCTACGATCTGCGCGAGAAGACGGCGATGACGATGCTGTCGGCCGCAGACGGCATCGAGCGGGCGCTCGCCGTGCGCGCCGCGCACCGGGACAAGCCGGCCGTCATCGCCGATGTCTGGGACAATCCCGGCGGTGGCGTGCCGGGTGACGGCACCGTCGTGCTGAGGGAGTTGCTGGCGCGCGGCGTCGGCAATGTCGGCGTGGCGACGATCTGGGACCCGATCGCCGTGACCTTTTGCCTGGCGGCGGGCGAGGGCGCCGTCATCGACCTGCGCTTCGGCGGCAAGGCGGGTCCGCAGGCCGGCGAGCCGGTCGACGCACGCGTCACCGTGCTGAAGGCGGTCGAAGAGGGCTGGCAGAGTTTCGGCCCGAGCCGGGTGACGCTGGGTCCGTCAGCGGTGGTGCGCATCGAGGGGACAGAGGTCGACATCATCCTCAACACCAACCGCACGCAGACCTTCGAGCCGGATATCTTTTCCAATCTCGGCGTCGACCCGATGAGCAAGGACATATTGCTGGTCAAGTCGACCAACCATTTCTACGCCGGCTTCGCGCCAATCGCCGCCGAGATCATCTATGTGACGGCGCCGAGCTCGTATCCGAGCAGCCCGGCGAAGACGGACTACAGGAAGCTCAACCGGCCGATCTGGCCACGGGTCGCCAATCCGTGGAGAGATGCCGGAGGTTAGGGTTGGCGCGCGCGGTGCCGGCTCTCTGCCTTCCATTGCCCGGCAAGCCGAGATGGTTGTGCGGGGCGTCTGTTTCTCTATGGTGTGCGTAGGGTTGGCTGGCGAGGCCGGAACAGCCATACGGGGCATGCGCCATGACCGAGCTCAGGGATATCGATGCAAGACAGTTGCGCGTGTTGCGGACATTGCTCGAGGAACGCAGCGTCACCAAAACAGCACAGCTCCTGGAACAATCCCAACCCTATGTAAGCCTGGTGCTCAGGCGGCTGCGCGAAGTCGTCGGCGATCCCATCCTGGTCCGCAGCGGTTCGAAGATGGTGCTGACCGAGCGCGGCGAAACCATGATCGAGCCGACACGCGCGGCTCTTGCCGGTATCGAGAAGATCGTCTCCGTGCCAAGGGCATTCGACCCCAAGCTCGACGAAGGGACATTCCGCATTGCCTCGGCGGATTGTCTTGAGGCTTTCCTGCTGCCGCAACTTGTCGATCGGCTGCGGGCGGCAGCCCCACTGTCGCGCATCGTCATCCGTGCTGTCGATCAGGCCTACGACTATGCGGGGGCGCTGGAGCGCGATGAACTGGATGCACTGATCTCCAATTGGCCAGGCGCGCCGAACCATCTGAAGACTGCGCGGTTGCTTGGCGAGGAAGTCTCCTGCCTGTTCGCTTCCCATCATCCGTTCGCCTCGATGGAACGGATCTCGATCGAGGACTATCTGAGGGCGGAGCATGTCGCGCCGGTCGCGCGGTCAAAAGCCGACCCTGGCCCGATCGACAGCCAATTGGCAACGCATGGCCTGAAACGCGACATCCGGGTCATGTTGCCGGAATTCACGCTCATTCCCTATATCCTGCAGTCGTCCAATCTGGTGTTCACCAGCAGCCGTCATTTCGCGCAGCATTTCTGCTCGCTGCTGCCGTTGCGAAGCTTGCCGGCGCCGCGCGAATGCGGAAGCCTCGGCTTCCACCTCCTCTGGCATGAACGATCCCATGTCACCGGGCGCAACGTCTGGCTGCGCAACCAGATCATGTCCATCGCGCGAGGACTGTAGAACACGCGCGCTGGACGTGGTTCATCATATCGGAATCGATATAGACTCCTTAAGCCCTAGCGCACTGACGTTATTATCGGCCCGCTGTTAGCGTCCTCATGAGAACGCGGTCAACGGTTGGGACGAGGTCGGGCCTCCTTCCTTCAGTGACAATCCAGAAGGACGACGCCATGCATTCCACAATGCAATCAACACTAGAGTCGACGGACGAGGAAAAGGCTGGCCGCTGGGCCGGGCGCAATGTCGACAAGGACCAGCTACGCAAGGAAATATGGGAAGGCCTCGAGACGTCCGGCATCAATGTCGGGCCGGTCTGGAGCCGCATCTCAAACTGGGTCGGCGCCGACGAGGCAGCCAGGCGGCTTTCTGAATTGCAGATCTGGAAAGACGCCAAGGTCGTCAAGTGCAATCCCGACCCACCGCAAATACCGGTGCGGCTGCGCGCGCTCTATGACGGCAAGCTGCTCTACATGCCTGTTCCGGAGTTCGGCTCCGGCGAGCTTCCATGGGTTCTGCTCGATCCGCACAAGCTGGCCCAGGATGGCGTGCAGTTCGAACTCGCTGCGACATCCGCCGGCGCCGTTCAGGTCGGCCAGAAGCAGACCTTCGAGGAAATGCTGCCGCTCGACATCGTCGTGTGCGGCTGCATCGCGGTAACCAATGCCGGCGGACGCACCGGCAAGGGTGGAGGTTTCGCCGATCTCGAGCTCGGTCTTTTCCGCGAGCTGGGCAAGATCAATCCGCAGACGCCAATCGTGACGACCGTCCACTCGAGCATGGTCGTCGCCGATGAGCGTCTTCCGATCATGGAACATGACTCGCTTCTCAACGTGATCGTGACGGAGAGGGATGTCATCTACACCAAAACGACCAAATCGCAGCCAAAGGGCGTGGTTTGGAATCTCGTTCAGCCCGACCAGTTCGACGAGATCTGGTTCCTCAGGAAGCTGAAGGAGGACATCCTCGCAGGAAAGGGAGAACGATAGCCGGGAGAGCCCCGGCGGCGTGAAGGAGCATGCCAACCGGCCGGCGCCCGTGCGGGCCGGCCATCGCGATAAGAACCGGCGAAAAGCCAACTGACAGAGGGATACAAGAAATGTTCAATCGTCGCACTTTCCTGAAGGTTTCCACGCTGGCGATTGTCGCCGGCGGTGCTGCCGGCGCGGGCTTCAACCGTGCATTCGCCGCCGGCAAAAGGGTGGCCTTGATCATGACGGGCTCCGTGACAGACGGCGGCTGGAACCAGTTCGCCTATGAAGGCCTGAACGATCTCAAGGCGGGTGGATTTGAAACCGCCTACGCCGAGAACGTCACCCAGGCGAAGATCCCCCAGGTGGTGCAAGGCTATGCCGATGATGGCTATGATCTCATCATCGGACATGGCTTCGAGTTCGGCAGCGCCTTTATCGAATTGGCGCCGCAATATCCGGAGCAGAGGTTCTTCGCGTCCACCTTCAAGCCGCAAGACGAGCTTCCGCCCAACGCACGCTATATCGACCTGGCCTATTTCGACGCAGCCTACGGCGCCGGCGCCCTGGCGGCGATGATCTCGAATTCGGGAAAATCCGTCGGTTTTGTTGGCGGCGGCGACAACCCGACCCAGCAGCGGATCATGAAATGCTTCATCGCCGCCGCCGAGGCGACCCGGCCCGGCCTCAAGGCCAACGGCATCGTGACCGGCGACTATGACAATGCCGCGCGTGGCAAGGAGGCGGCTGAAACCATGGCCGCCAACGGCGCCGACGTGATCTGGCATGCCGCCAATGTCACGGGCCTCGGAGCCATCCAGGGCGCGGCCGCGGCCGGCGCCAAGGTCATCGGCTGCTACTCGGATCAGACCGACCTGGCGCCAGGCAAGATGGCGACGAGCCTCGTGCTGAATCTCGGCTGGATGGTGAAGGAGGTCGCCAAATCGATCGCCGACGGGACATTCGAGGGCGGCAAGGAATGGACGCCCAAGGTGACCGAGATGTGGTCGCCGAAATGCGGAACGAATGGCGATCACGATCCCTCGGTTGCCGACGCCGATGCCTGGAAAAAGTTCACCGAGGTCTGGAACGGTCTTGGCGAGAAGAAGATCGACGTGGCCAGCCTGGTTCATTGACGGGTGTCGCTCACGCCGCAGCGCTTGCGGCCGGCATTCATCAGGAGCGCGTGCTGCAACGCTTCGTTGCGGCAACGCGGCCGAACCAAAGACAAGGCGGGGTGCCACGTTCAAGCCGGAAGGCACCCCGCACCAGTAGCCTGGCCCTGAAAGTCTGTTGCGCGTCGAACCGAGTGACGGCGGCAGTCCTTTTTCGCCGCGGTTTTCTCAGTTGGCGCACTGGGGCGTGCCTAGGTGTTCTTGAGGCGCGGGGTCAGCCAAGCGAATGCACTTCAGGACGCGAGCGCGTCGGACCATTCGGAACAGTTTGATGGCGGCACAAAACGAAGAAGGCGACCCGGCCTACAGCTTGAGACAAATCGTCAAGCGATTTCCGGGCGTCGTGGCCAACGACCACGTGAATTTCGATGTCAGGAAGGGCGAGATCCATGCGCTTCTTGGCGAAAATGGCGCGGGCAAGTCCACGCTTATGCAGATACTCTATGGGCAATATGGCCGCGACAGTGGCGACATTCTGGTCGATGGCCAGGTCTGTGCCCTCGACAGCACCCGCGACGCCATCCGTCTCGGCATCGGAATGATCCATCAGGAATTCATGCTGGTGCGGCGGTTTTCCGTGGTCGAGAACGTGATCATGGGCATCGGCGACGACAAGAGGTGGACGGTCGATCTGAAAAAGGCCGCGGACCGGTTGCGCGAACTGTCGCTTCAGCACGGTCTTCATGTCGAACCCGACGATATCGTCGAGCAGTTGCCCATCGGTGTCCAGCAAAGGGTGGAAATCCTGAAGCTGCTTTACCGCAATGCCCGACTGCTGATCCTGGACGAGCCGACGGCAGTGCTCACCCCTCAGGAAACCGCCGGTCTGTTCGTCGTGTTGCGTCATCTCGCCAGCATGGGGCATTCGATCGTCATCGTTACGCACAAGCTCCATGAGATCATGGAGATCAGCGACCGCGTGACCATCATGCGCGACGGGCGGGTTGTCGGCGCCGTCAAAACCGCGCTGAGTTGCAAGGATGAGTTGGCCCGCCTGATGGTCGGGCGCGATGTGTCGCTGCGCGCCGAGAAGGCGCCGCGCCAGCCCGGCAAGCCGTTGCTTCAGCTTGAGGGGCTCAGCGCGTTGGACGCGCGCGGCGCGCGCGCGCTTAACGCCGTGGCGCTGACGGTTCACGAGGGCGAGATACTGGGTGTCGCTGGAGTGGATGGCAACGGCCAGTCCGAACTTGCGGGCGCAATCATGAACCTTGCCTCGATCACCGGCGGGCGTGTCCTGTTCGACGGCGAGGATGTGACGCGACTGAGCCCGGCCGCCCATCATGAGCTGGGACTGGCCTATGTGCCAGCTGACCGGCGTCATGTCGGCTCGCTCGGTGAACTGCCCATCCACCGCAACGCAATTCTCGGACGGCATCGCCAGTTTGCGTCCGCCTGCGGCCTCATGGAAGAGCCGAAGATCGGTCAGTTCGCCGACGCGTTGATCGAGCGCTTCGGCATTCGCCCGAAACGCCCGGACTATCTCGCCGGACGGCTGTCCGGGGGTAATCTGCAAAAACTCATCCTCGGTCGTGAGGTCATGCGCGATCCGCGCGCGATCGTCATCGAACAGCCGACACGCGGCCTCGATGTCGGGGCGATCGAGGTTGTCTGGCGCGAACTCATCGCGCAACGCGATGCCGGCAAGGCAATCCTCCTGATCTCCGCCGAGCTGGAGGAGATCTTCAACCTCGCCGACCGCATCGCCGTCATCTACGAGGGTCGCATCATGGGCATCGTCAAAACGTCGGAGGCGACGATCGAGCAGATCGGCCTGATGATGGCCGGCGAGGCACATCCTGCAAACAGCGGAGCGCCGCAATGAAAGGCTTTTCTGTCGAGCGCCGCCTGATGCCGGTGGACACGTCGCTCTCGCTGGCGCTGATCACGCTGCTGTCAGTGGTCGCCGCGCTCGTCATCGGCGGCGTGCTGATGATGCCGTTCGGGGCCAATCCGTTCCTGGCCTACTGGCAG
>JGI26539J51216_1001225_pt1 | contig 17230 bp, 15 predicted proteins | sample ThiBio_1000_biof_2_FD_51216 | JGI IMG/M metagenome (IMG submission 51216)
AATGCGAACGTCGGCGGCGATACCATGGCCGAGGTCGTCAGCCTGTTGTTCCGCCTGCCCGCCAACGGCAAGCCGATGACCATCATGCAGCTTGCGGGCTTTCCCGCGGAGGTCGTCGACTCCGTCGTGTCGGTCCTCTGCCGCATGGCGTTCGACTTTGGCCTGTGGAGCGACGGCGTCTCGCCGCTGCTGTTCGTCTGCGAGGAAGCCCACCGCTATGCNTCGGCCGACCGCAGCATCGGCTTCGGCCCGACGCGCAAGGCGATTTCCCGCATCGCCAAGGAAGGCCGCAAGTACGGCGTCTATCTCGGCCTCGTGACGCAGCGTCCGGCCGAACTCGACGCCACCATCATTTCCCAATGCAACACGCTGTTCACGATGCGGCTCGCCAACGAGCGCGACCAGGCGCTGCTGCGTTCGGCGGTCTCGGATGCGGCGGCCAACCTGCTCTCGTTCGTGCCGTCACTCGGAACCCGCGAAGTGCTGGCCTTCGGCGAAGGCGTCGCGCTCCCTACCCGGCTGCGCTTCAAGGAAGTTCCGGCGCATCAGTTGCCGCGCAGCGAGGCGACGATTTCGACCGTGCCGTCGAGCAACCCCGGCCATGACGCGCAGTTCGTCGACGCCGTTCTGGAACGCTGGCGGGGCGCGACCTCGCATCGCGACGCTCCCAACGACATCGTCTCCACGGAAAAGCCGGCACGCATGCTGGACGCGCCGATGCTGCAGCCGTCGCTCGGCCTCGATCCNGACCGTTTCACGCTCCTGAAAAGGCCGTTGCGGTAGCAGGTTCNCGCTTCCCGAATGGAGCAGGATGCGGGCTTCCGCTTTCAGGCCAGCCGGCGGTCCCTTATGATCTGCATGTGGATCGCACAGGACGGACCCGATGACGTCGCCAGCCGCCGGACGNTTCCCGATACCCGATCTCGCCACGCTGCCTGACGACGTTCGCGCGCGGATTCTGGCGGTGCAGGAGAAGTCCGGCTTCGTTCCCAACGTCTTCCTGACGCTGGCCTATCGCCCCGACGAATTTCGCGCATTTTTCGCCTATCACGATGCGCTCATGGACAAGGATGGCGGGCTGACAAAAGCCGAGCGCGAAATGATCGTGGTCGCCACCAGCATCGCCAATCAATGTCAGTACTGCGTCGTGGCTCACGGCGCGATCCTTCGCATCCGCGCCAGGAATCCGCAGATCGCCGACCAGATCGCGGCGAACTATCGCAAGGCCGATATCACNCCACGTCAGAAAGCGATGCTCGATTTCGCGCTGAAGGTCAGCGCCGAAGCGCACAAGGTCAGCGACGCGGACTTTGCGAGCCTTGCCGNACACGGCTTCACGAACGACGACGTCTGGGACATCGCCGCCATCGCCGCGTTTTTCGCGCTGTCGAACCGGATGGCGAACGTCACCGACATGCGCCCCAACGACGAGTTTTATCTGATGGGACGGCTGGCGAAGTGACGTCAGTCATCCGACGCCGGTCCGCACCATCCAGGCAGATAGACCGCTTCCGCGCTCTTCGCCAGCGCCAGCGCCTTCTCCATTGCCTTGGCAAAATCGGCTTCGACGCTCTTGCGTGACAGTCTTCGCCGTAAATAGTCGGCCCAGAGAAATTCGCTGAACGGAGTGGTATCCTTGGCATAGCCGCCGGCCCGACGCAGCTCGCCGGCAAGGCTGCGGAAAGGATCGTCTTTCAGATCGGCGATCGATTTCGGAATATCCCTGTAATGACGGCGCTCTCCCTTCGCATCGTAGGGATAGACCCATCGGCGGTTATCGAGCACAACCCAGAACGCATCTCGATCGACCATCGTCAGATCGGCAATAACGGTGACAAGGATGTCCTTCACTCCCTCGTCGTGAAGGGCCCGAGCGAGGTGATGATGATCGACGACGTAATGGCGCCGATCGGGTCCGAGCACCACCGGAATCATATGCTCGCCTAGCAGTTTCGCCTGTTTTTCCTTTGATTTGTGAGCGCGCCAGCGCTGGCGTTTTTCCTTCACCTCGCGCATTCCGACCGTCATCTGAGTCGGACGAAGCGACAGGATCGGGATCGGCTGCAGAACAGGTTCGCGGGTATTCGTCATGATCGGCGCTCCGGACCTGCAAAACCGACGTTCGGTTATGGCATGCTACCGCTGACTTCAAAATTGTCGAATTGATCGGGCATCGGCGACGATCCGACCCGCAAAGACCGCAAAGCCTCGCACCTATACACAGCCCACCCGTGATGACGACTTTCTGAGTGTATATCGCGCGCAATGTGCTAAAATTACAGTGGATCCTGCGGAGTTGCCCGATGGGAAAACAGCGGCCCAAAATGTCGGAGGGCGAGCACGTCGTGCTCCAGTTCCGGCCGCGCCACCCTGCAGGACTGCCCGACCGGCGGCCGCCGGCGACGCCCGCCGACCCTGTCCACGACCTTGTCCCGCGCAATCAACCTCCTGATGAGCAGCCGGACGACTTCCGCCACCGGATGCTCGCAAATGCGGCTGCGTTCGCCTTCACGATTGCATTGACCGCCGTGGGACTGTGGCTGGCCATGAGCATCGCCGCCTGGCGCCTATTGGAGACTTTGCCCTGACGAAGCCTTCGGGGATTGCGCACCTCATGCAACGCCCGCAAGATCGGCAAAGCAGGAATCAGACCACTGGAAAGCACCCTGATTCGGCTGCGGAATACGGCTTCGCGAGTGGCCCGCGCCATTGAACTCGGGACAGCGCTCCGATATATGGGCACTCGACTCCGCGCGATGGGCTGGCCGTTGCGGAGCCGGCGTCGCCGTCGAACGCCAATGCGACATTTATCTCCAAATATATCAAAGGCTTAAAGATGTCTTCCACATTCGATCGGGTCGCTACCATCATCGCAGAAACCTGCGACATTCCNCGCGATACGATCACCCCNGAGAGCCACGCCATTGATGATCTGGGGATCGACAGCCTTGATTTCCTCGACATCGCNTTNGCAATCGACAAGGCGTTCGGGATCAAGTTGCCGCTGGAGAAGTGGACGCAGGAGGTCAACGACGGCAAGGCGACGACCGAGCAATACTTCGTCCTGAAAAATCTCAGCGCGCGCATCGACGAGCTGGTCGCCGCCAAGGGCGCGTAATCGCGCGGCCATGGATCTCGCATATTTTCACCTGATCGACCGCATTACCGACCTCGATATCGGTGAGAAAACGATCGCGGTTGAGGCTCAGGTGCCTCGGCAAAGCACGATCTTCGAGGGGCATTTTCCCGGATATCCGCTGATGCCGGGCGTTCTGTTGATCGAGTCGATGGCGCAGGCATCGGGCTGGTTGCTGATCGCGTTGATGAAGTTCGAGCGCATGCCGTTTCTTGCCGCGGTCAAGGAAGCCAAGATGCGAAGGTTTGTAACTCCCGGCGAACTCCTGAGCGTTACGGCAAGTCTGGTTCACGACGGGTCCGGCTACGCCGTGACCCAGGCCAAAGTCAGCGTCGACGGCAAACCGCGATGCAACGCGACGATCACGTTCGGCGTCGCCGCCTTTCCGAACGCGGATTTGCGCGGGCACATGGAGGCGATGGCCAAGCGTATCGGATTCCCGCAACAGATGATCGCGCATGACTGAGACATCATCGCGTTCAAAGCCGATCGAAGCCTGGATCACCGGCATCGGCCTCGCCACGTCGCTCGGCGAGGGCCTCGATGCGCATTGGGAGGCGCTGAACCAGCGCCGCATCAACGCCGACGAAAAGAGCTTCGCGCCTTATGTCGTTCATCCGCTGGCGCCGGTCAGCTTCGACGCGCAGATTCCGAAAAAGGGCGACCAGCGCCAGATGGAAGCCTGGCAGCGCATTGGAACGTACGCGGCCGGACTGGCGCTCGATTCCGCCGGCGTCAAAGGCAACACGGATATCCTGTCACGAATGGACATGATCGTCGCCGCCGGCGGCGGCGAACGCGACCTCGTTGTCGACGCCGGAATTCTCAACGCCGAGGCCAAGGGCAACGCCGCGCCCGGCTTTCTCAACGAGCGGCTGATGAACGAGCTGAGGCCGACGCTCTTTTTGGCGCAACTGTCCAACCTTCTCGCCGGCAACATCGCCATCGTCCACGGCGTGACCGGCTCGTCGCGCACATTCATGGGCGAAGAAGCCGCCGGCTTCGACGCGGTTCGCATCGCGCTGGCTCGGATCGCTGCCGGCCAGAGCGACATCGCGCTGGTCGGCGCAGCCCATAATGGCGAGCGCAAGGACCTGCTCCTCCTCTACGAATTCGGCGACTTCAACCTGAAAGAAAAATTCGCACCGGTCTGGACGCGCGAGCAGAGCAGCGGGTTCGCGCTCGGATCCGGCGGCGCNTTCCTGGTGATCGAATCCCGCGCCCATGCCGAGGCTCGCGGCGCGAAGCCGTTCGCGCGCCTGACCAGCATCGTCGCCGACCATGCACGGCGCAAACGCCCGGGCGAGNTCACNTCAACGCTGGAATCGTTGTGGTCGAAGCTCGGCAGCCGCGCCGAGGCCACCGCGATCATTACCGGCGCCACCGGCGCCGAGCCGGTGACCTCCGAAGAACGCGCCTTCCTTCGCGCCCATCCCGACATCCCGGTCCGCGCGACCGGAACGATGTTCGGTCACGCCCTGGAGGCGCAGTTTCCACTCGGGCTCGCCGTCGCCGCGTTGTCGCTGTCGCGCGGGGCGCTGTTCGCGCCGGACGATTCATCGGATCAGGAGATTGAAATGTCAGAACCTCCGGCCCAGATTGTCGTGATCGGAGCCGGTCACTGGCGCGGCGAAGGCATGGCGCTGGTCGAAGCGATCCGCTGAACCGGCTAATTCGACGAGGGGACCATGACCGCAATGCGCGACAAATCCGGCAGACCCGTCGTCGTCGTCACCGGCATGGGCGTCGTAACGTCGCTGGGCTCCGGCAAGACCGACAACTGGGCCAGACTTTGCGCAGGCGAATCCGGCATCAGGACCATCACGCGCTTCCCGACCGAAGGCCTCAGGACCACGATGGCCGGCACCATCGATTTCATCCCGGTCGAGCCGTTCTCGTCGACCGACCTCTCCGAGCGGCTCGCGAACATCGCGACCGAGGAGGCCGTCGCGCAGGCGGGCATCGGCAGCGCCGGCGATTTTCCAGGCCCGCTGTTTCTCGCGGTCGCTCCGGTCGAACTCGAATGGCCGCAGCGTCACGAACTCGGCCGCGTCATCGGTTCGGACACCGAGATCGACTACGATCAGATACTGCGGGTCAGCGGCGGCGGCGCGTTCAAGAAGTATCACCGCCGCTTCCTGTTCGGCTCCGTCGCCGATCATCTCGCCGAAACCTTCGGCACCAAAGGCTCGCCCATCTCGCTTTCGACGGCCTGCGCATCGGGGGCAACCGCGATCCAGCTCGGCATCGAAGCGATCCGCCGCGGCGAGGCCGACGCCGCGCTGTGCGTCGCGACCGACGGCTCGGTCAATCCCGAAGCGCTGATCCGGTTTTCGCTGCTGTCGGCGCTATCGACCCACAACGATCCTCCGCACGCCGCGGTACGGCCGTTCGCCAAAAACCGCGACGGCTTCGTGATGGCCGAGGGCGCGGGCGCGCTGGTTCTCGAAAGCTACGAGGCCGCGGTCGCGCGCGGCGCGAAAATCCTCGGCGTCATGGCGGGATGCGGCGAACTGGCCGACTCCTTCCACCGCACGCGATCGAGTCCGGACGGCAAGCCGATCATCGGATGCGTCCGCAATGCGCTGACGGATGCCGGCGTGACCATCGAGCAGATCGACTACATCAACGCGCACGGCACCGGCACGCCGGAAAACGACAAGATGGAATATCTCGGCATCTCGTCCGTGTTCGGCGAGCGCGCCAAGCAGATTCCGGTCTCATCGAACAAATCCATGGTCGGCCACACCCTCTCGGCAGCGGGAGCCGTCGAAGCGGTGTTTTCGCTCCTGACGCTCGAACACCAGCGCATTCCTCCCACCATCAACTATGACGTGCCGGACCCGGCGATCCCGTTCGATGTCGTGCCCAACGCGGCCCGCGATGCGTGCGTCACCACGGTGATGTCGAACTCGTTCGGCTTCGGCGGCCAGAACGCGTCGCTGATCCTGACGCGCGAACCGGTCTGACGGCGAGGTGTCGACGCGCCGGAGAAGCCGACCGATGTGCGGCACAATCACTGTCCGCCCCTGATGCGCCGCCTCCTGCTTCGAACCCGCGCGCGGCTGCGCGACGCGATCAAACCCGTAGGCGCGGTCACGATCGGCGCGCTGACGGTCGCCCTGTTGCGCACGACGCGCTATTTCGACCCGATCAAGACGGCGAACCTGTTCGGTCGCATCACGCAGAAGATCGGACCGATGCTACGCGAGCAGAAGATCGGTCGCGCCAACCTCAGCGCGGCGTTTCCCGACAAGTCGCCGGAGGAGATCGAAAAGATTCTTGCAGGGGTGTGGGACAACCTCGGCCGCATCGGCGCGGAGTTCGCCCATCTCGATCGCATCTGGGATCTTGATCCCGACCGCCTTGGAAACGGCCGCATCGAAATCGAACCGAAGAGCCGGAAGCTATTTGAACGGCTGCGCGACGACGGCAAGCCGGCGCTGATCTTCGCAAGCCATCTCGGCAACTGGGAACTTCCGGCCGTCGCCGCCGTCGCGCACGGACTCGATGCGGCGGTGCTGTATCGCAGGCCGAACATCGCATCGGCCGATCGCGTGATCGAGCAGATGCGCTCCGTCAACATGGGAACGCTGATCCCGGCCGGCCGCGACGCGCCGTTTAAACTGGCCAACGCCCTGCAAAGCGGCCAGCACGTCGCCATGCTGGTCGATCAGTACCTGACCAACGGCGTCGACGTCACGTTCTTCGGACGCAAGACCAAGGCCAATCCGATGCTGGCGCGACTGTTGCGACAGATCGAATGCCCGATCCACGGCGTGCGGATCATCCGCCTGCCCGGCCATCGCTTCCGCGCCGAACTGTCTGAGGAGATCGCTCCGGTGCGCGATGCCAACGGCGACATCGACGTGCAAGGCACGATGCAGGCGATCACCTCGGTGATCGAAGGCTGGGTCCGCGAATATCCGGATCAATGGCTGTGGCTGCACCGCCGCTGGCGGTAGAGCGTCTCGCACTCGAACGAAAACTCTCGGGCTATACGACCCGCCGTAGCTCTTTTCACCGCCCGGTTTTCACGCGGGTCCAGAGCCGGTTGATCATGCGCTGGGTCGCGGGGTTGCGCGCCGTGATGACGAACAGCCGCTTCATCGTGGCCGCGTCCGGATAAATCGTCTTGTCGTTGAAGATTTTCGGATCGATCAGCTTCTGGCTGGCCAGATTGCCGTTGGCATAGGACAGGAAATCGGAATTCTTCGCCGCCACGTCTGGCCGATAAAGATAGTTGATCAGTTCATAGGCCTCGGCGACGTTCTTCGCATCCGCCGGGATCGCAAGATTGTCGAAAAACATCTGCGCGCCCTCTTTCGGAATCGCGTAACCGATCTCCACGCCGTTGTTGGTTTCCGCCGCGCGGCTCTGTGCCTGCTTGATATCGCCGGACCAGCCGACGACGAGACAGATCTCGCCGGTTGCGAGGCTGTTCAGATATTCCGAGGAATGAAATTTCCTGACAAAGGGCGTCACCTTGCTGACAAGGGCCGCNGCGCGCTCAAGATCGGCGGATGCGATGGAATTCGGGTCGAGGCCCAGATAGTTCAATGCCGCCGGCAGGATATCGTCGGCGGAATCGAGCATCTGGACGCCGCAGTCCTTGAATTTTGCGAGCTTGTCCGGATCGAAGACGATATCCCAGCTATCGATCTTGCCATCAGGCCCAAGAATGCGATGCACGGCTTTGACNTTGTAGCCGATGCCGGTCGTTCCCCACATGTAGTTCACGGCGTANCGGTTGCCCGGATCGTAGACCGCGAGCTTCGCCGTCACCGCCGNCCACGCATTGGCGAGATTCGGCAGCTTCGACTTGTCGAGCTTCTGGAAAATATTCGCGCCGATCTGTCGCTGCAGGAAATAGGCGGTTGGCACCACCACGTCGTAGCCCGACTTGCCGGCGAGAAGTCTCGTCTCCAGCGTCTCGTTGGCATCGAAGGTGTCGTAGACCACCTTGATGCCGGTCTCCTTGGTGAAATCATCGAGCACGCCGGGCGCAATATAGCTCGACCAGTTGTAGAAATTCACGACCCGATCGGCCGCCTGCGCGCGCGGAGATGATAGCGCGCCGAAACCGAGCGCGAACGCAGCAGCAACCCAAAGCCATGTGTATCGATAAAGCCATGTGTGTCGATTTGGAATCATCGCTGCACCGTCCTAAAGGGCATGTACGGCGTCGGACAAACGCTCCAGCGCGCTGTCGAGCGTGGNGTCGGTCTTGGCGAAACAGAATCGCACGACCGAGGTGACTGCGTCCCGTTCGTAGAACGCCGATACCGGGATCGCCGCGACCTTGTGGTCGGCCACGATGCGCTTGCAAAACGCTTCGTCGGTTTCATTGAGGCCGAGCGGCGCGAGATCGACCGTCAGGAAATAGGTTCCTTGCGATGGCAGAACCGGAAACCCGATGTCTTCAAGCCCGCGGGTCAGGCGGTCGCGGCGTCGCGCCAGATCGCTGCGCATGGCCAGGAAAAAATCGTCCGGCTTGGCAAGGCCATGGGCGACCGCGGCCTGAAGGTTGGGCGGCGTCGTGAAGGTCAGAAACTGATGCACCTTCGCGGTCACTTTGAGCAGCGGCGGCGCGGCGCAGACGAAGCCGACCTTCCAGCCGGTCAGCGAAAATATCTTCCCGGCCGAACCGATCTTGATGGTACGCTCGCGCATGCCGGGAATCGTGATCAGCGGGATATGGTCGCGGCCGTCGAAGACGACGTGCTCCCAGACCTCGTCGCAGATCGCGACTGCATCGAATTCCTGGCAAAACCGCGCCAGCAATTCCAGGTCCTCGCGCGGATAGACCACCGCGGCCGGATTGAGCGGATTGTTGAAGACCACCGCTTTCGTCTTGCGCGTGAAGGCGGCGCGAAGCGCGTCTTCCGTCAATCGCCAGTGCGGCGGCTCCAGCCGCACCAGCCGCGGAACACCGCCGGCCTGCCTGATGATGGGAAGGTATGAGTCGTAAACCGGCTGAAAGACGATGACCTCGTCGCCGGGCTCGACCACGGCGAGGATCGCGCTGGTCAGCGCCTCCGTGCCGCCCGAGGTGACCATGACCTCGCTCGCCGGATCCAGCGCCAGTCCATGCCAGTGCCGGTAATGCGTGGCGATCGCCTGGCGCAACTGCGGAATTCCCATCATCGACGGATACTGGTTGTAACCGTCGAGAACGGCCTCCGCCGCCGCGCGCCGAATGTCCTCCGGACCCGGATCGTCAGGGAAACCCTGCCCGAGATTGATCGCATCGTTGTCGCGCGCGAGCTGCGACATCGTCTCGAAGATCGTGACCGGAAGGCCTGCGAAGACCTTGTTCATCGAAGGCGTCAAATCTCAACCGCCGCTTCGCGTCGGCAGCCCTACCGCTTTCCACCCAAGAATTCCGCCGGCGAGATGCTTGTCATAGGCAAGGCCGTCAGCCTGCGCCATCATCGACGCGGTCACCGAGCGTTTGCCCGAGCGGCAGGCGAACACCACCTGCTTGCCTTGCGGATCTGGAATAGCCTTGGGATCGAAGACCGACAGGGCGACGACGGCCGCGTCGGGAAAAGCCTCCGCCGCAACCTCGTTCGGCTCGCGGACGTCCACCAGCAGATAGCGTCCCTCAGCCACGCCCTTCGAGACGTCTTCCGGCGTCAGGTCATGAACGACAAAATTCCGATCCGCCAACGCAACCTCCTCGTACTTTGCAGTCAGGCGCATGCACGCCGATTTTTCGTCCGCTCTCCGGCCGCGCAAGGTCGCCCCTTGGGCCGATAAAATCAAGCGCCACCCACCTAAATGCTGATTTGCGTCCCCACTTCGACGACCCGTCCGGTCGGAATCTGGAAGTAATCGGTCGCGTCGTTGGCCGAGCGGCTCAGCGCGAGGAACAGGCGGTCCTGCCAGAGCGGCATCGCGGAGCGTGCGGCCGGTTTGAGTGTGCGTCGCGACAGAAAGAACGAGGTCGCCATGATATCGAACTGCCAGCCGAGTTTCCGTGCGATGGCGAGCGCCTTCGGGACGTTGGGACTTTCCATGAAGCCGAAGCGCAGCGTCACGCGCGAAAACGTGGCGCTGATCTGCTCCAGCCTCACCCGGTCGCGAGGCTCGATACGCGGCGTCTGCGCGGTCTCGATGGTGAGGATGACGTTCTTCTCGTGAAGCACCTTGTAGTGTTTCAGGCTATGCATCAGCGCCGCTGGAGCAAAATCCGGGTCGCTGGTCAGAAACACCGCGGTTCCGGGAATGCGGTGCGGCGGACGCTTTTCCAGCATCTCGACCAGATCGAGCAGCGGAAATTCAAGCTTGCGGGATTTCTCGAACAGGAGCCGGCTGCCGCGACGCCACGTATACATCAGCAGCATCACCGTGCCGCCAAGCGCCAGCGGCATCCAGCCACCCTCGAAAACCTTCAACAGATTCGCCGCGAGGAACGTGAGATCGAGCAACAGAAACGGCGCGATCAGGGCGGCGGCGGCGAGCGCCGGCCAGCGCCAGACCTTCCAGATGACGACGAATCCCATCATCGCGGTGACGACCATCGTTCCCGTGACCGAAATGCCATAGGCGGACGCCAGCGCGCTCGAGGACCGGAACAGCAGCACCAGCAGCACGACGCTGATGACGAGCATCATGTTGACGCGAGGCATGTAGATCTGTCCGGAGTGCTCTTCCGAGGTGTGACGGATTTCAAATCGCGGCAACAGTCCGAGCTGGGTCGCCTGACGCGTCAGCGAATAGGCGCCGGTGATGACGGCCTGGCTCGCGATCACCGTCGCGACGGTGGCCATGATCACGACGGGCACGAGCGACCACGCCGGAAACAGCAGAAAGAAAGGATTTTCGATCGCTTCAGGACGGGCGATCACCAGCGCGCCCTGTCCGAGATAGTTCAGCACCAGCGAGGGCAGCACGATCGCAAGCCAGGCCGCCTGAATCGGCCGTTTGCCGAAATGACCGAGATCGGCATAGAGCGCCTCGGCTCCCGTAACCGCCAGAAACACGGCGCCCAGCGTGATGAACCCGACGACGCCATGATGAAGCATGAAACCGATGGCATGGAGCGGATTGAAGGCCAGCAGAACCTCGGGATGTTTTGTCACCTGTGGAATGGCCGCCGCCGCGATCATGGCGAACCAGACGCACATCACGGGTCCGAAGAAGGCGGCGACGCGCGCCGTCCCCCGCGACTGAACCGCAAACAGCGCCAGCAGAATCACCACCGTGATCGGCACGACATAGGGATCCAGCGCCGAAGTGGTCAGCTTGATGCCTTCGATGGCCGACAGCACCGAAAGCGCCGGCGTGATCACCGCATCCCCGTAGAACAGGGCGCCGCCGATGACCCCGAGCAGCACGATGGCGGCCGCCCGCCGGCTCGCGGCGCGCTGCGCCAGCGCCATCAGCGCCAGGATACCGCCCTCGCCGTGATTGTCCGCCCGCAGCAGGATCAGGACGTATTTCAGCGTCACCACCACGATCAGTGCCCACAGGATCAGCGAGAGAACACCCAGCACAGCCTGCGGGTCGGCTCCGCTTCCCGCCGCACCGGCGGCGACGACCGCCTCGCGAAGCGCGTAAAGCGGGCTAGTGCCGATGTCACCATAGACCACCCCGATGCTGCCCAGCATCAGCGCCTTGAACCCGGCGGTTGAATGGGCGTCACCGGATTCGTTCGCCGCCGGCGTCGCCGCGGCCGAGCTTGCACTGTCGCTTGTCATGGATGAGACCCCGAGGTCCTGGACTGCATCGTGCGAAGCGACGCGGCTTATGCGTCCGTCCGCCCCGACATGCACGGCACATTTCGATCACAGCCCCCGTCTATGCGGGGAAAGGCACAAGGCGGAGGTCAGATAATCACTTGTGTTCCCACTTCCACGACCCGCCCGGTCGGAATTTGAAAGTAATCCGTCGCATCGTTGGCCGACCGGCTCAGCGCGATGAACAGGCGATCCTGCCAGAGCGGCATACCCGAATGCGCCGACGGCTTCAGCGACCGCCGCGACACGAAAAACGATGTCGCCATGATGTCGAACTGCCAGCCGAGCTTGCGCGCAATTGCCAGCGCCTTCGGAACGTTGGGCGATTCCATGAAACCGAAGCGAAGACTGACGGTCGAGAACTTCTCGCTGATCGTTTCCATGCGAACCCGGTCGCCGGGGTCGACGCGCGGCGTCTGCGTGGTTTCGATGGTGAGAATGACGTTGTGTTCGTGAAGAACCTTGTTGTGCTTGAGATTGTGCAGCAACGCGGTCGGCACGAAATTCGGATCGCTGGTCAGAAACACCGCCGTTCCCTTGACGATATGCGGCGGCCGCTTTTCAAGACTCTTGATGAGATCGAGGAGCGGCACCTCGGTGCGCCGGGTCTTCTTGACGAGGATGGCCGTGCCGCGGCGCCACGTCCATATCATCACCACCATCGTGAAGCCGAACAGAAGCGGCACCCACGCGCCATCGAGCAGTTTGAGAAGATTGGCGCTGAAAAACATCATGTCGACGACCACAAGCGGGACGACCAGAGCGGCGGCNGTCGCTGCTCGCCAGTTCCACAGCTTCCAGACAACGACAAAGCCCATGATGCCGTCGGCAACCATCGTCGTGGACACGGCGATCCCGTAGGCCGACGCGAGCCCGCTCGAGGTGCGGAACAACAGCACCAGCAGCAGCACACCGATCAGCAGCAGCAAGTTGACGCGCGGCAGGTAGATCTGGCCGGCATGGGTCTCGGAGGTGTAGCGGACCTCGAAACGCGGCAACAAGCCGAGTTGCACGGCCTGGCGAATGAGCGAATAGGCGCCGGTAATGACCGCCTGGCTCGCGATCACTGTGGCGGCCGTTGCCAGAACGACCAGCGGCAGAATCATCGGCGCCGGCGCCAGGCGATAGAAGGTGTTCTCGATCGCGTCGGGATGGGCCAGGATCAGCGCGCCCTGCCCGAAATAGTTCAGCAGCAACGCCGGCAGCACCAGACAGAACCACGCGGCTTGAATGGGCTTGCGGCCGAAATGGCCGAGGTCGGCATACAGCGCCTCGCCGCCGGTGACCGACAGAAAGACCAACCCCATGATAACGAGGCCGATCAGGCCATGGTTGAGCAGGAAGTGAATGGCGTGCCAGGGATTGACCGCCAACAGCACACTCGGATCTTCGTGGATGTGCAGGACGCCAAGGACTGCAATNGTCACGAACCANAGCGCCATGACCGGAGCGAATGCGGAAGCGACCCGCGCGGTGCCGCGACTCTGCAGCGCGAACAGCATAACCAGAATCAGCATCGTCAGCGGGACGACGTAATGGTCGAGCCCNGGCGCGGCGAGCTTCAATCCTTCGACCGCGGAGAGTACCGAGATCGCCGGCGTGATCATGGAATCGCCGATGAACATCGAGGCGCCGACCACGCCAAGCGCGAGCAGGAGCAGGCTTCTGCGCCCCAGCGCCCGCTGTCCGAGCGCCATCAGCGACAGGGTCCCGCCTTCCCCGTTGTTGTCGGCCCGCAGCAGCAGAAGAACGTACTTGGCGGTGACGACGATAAACAGCGACCACAGGATCAACGACAGGACGCCGAGCACGATNACCGGCGTCACCGTCCCCTGCTGCGCGGCGTGATTGACGGCCTCGCGGAACGCATACAATGGCGAGGTCCCGATATCGCCAAAGACCACGCCGATGCTTCCGAGCGTCAGCGGCCAAAAGGCGGTCGTCTTGGCCGAAGCCTCGCCAGTGGCTTCGGCGGGTGGATCGCTGACGGCCATGGTCTCTTGCAAACGCTCTGATGATGGTTTCGATCCGGGGCTATCGCCCACAAGCACTGGCCCGTCAATCCGAGGAATTGCATTGACAGATCGGCCAGATATGTCTCGTAGGCNATCCGCTTTCCGGTAAAAAAATACCGTGGATCAGGGCTTCAGATTCGGAGGCAACGGAGGCGCCTCGCGCATCAGGGTNATGGTCACGCGCCGGTTCGCCGCCAGCGAGGGGTCGTCCGGAAACAGAGGCATGCTGTCCGATTTGCCCGATACCGCGAAAATGTGGCTGGCCGGCAAGCCCTCTCGTTCCAGGATCTGGCGAACGACGTTGGCGCGGTCCGCAGACAGGTCGAAGCCGTCATAATCGCTGCGCGACGGCATGAAGTTCGATGAGGTGTGGCCGGTGATCGAAATCCGCAAAGGCGTCGCCTTCAGCGGAGCCGCGAGCTTCCTGATCAGCATGCGCGTCCGCTCGTAAGGCTCCTTGGAGCCGTCCGCGAACATCGATCGTCCNTCCTGGTCGACGATCTCCAGGTTGAGCCCTTCCTTGGTCTCCTCGAACATGATGTGCTTGGAGAGTTCGGTCAGCTCGGGCATGTCCTGCAGCGCCTGCCGCAGCGACGCGGACGCGAGCGCGAACTCGCGATCCGTCTCGAGGCGCGCGCCGGCGGTCTTGGAACGCTCCTGCTCGTTGGGGGTCGGAGTGGTGGAGGTTTCCTCCGGCGGAACGTGCGCGGCATTCTTCAATTTCGGCCGCGTCGGCAGGCCGTCCGATTCGACGATTCCGGAATATCGCACCTCGGTCTGAGAGCCGAAGGCATCACGCATCGAGCCGGCGACGATCTTGAGTTTTTGATTGTCCATTGTGGAGAACGCGACGAGCATCACGAAGAAGCTCATCATCAGGCCCATCAGATCGGCGAACGTGACGAACCAGCCGTGCCCTCCGCCATGCGCATCGCCGCGTTTTTTCTTGGCCATCGCCGATTCCCCGACCCACGCTTATTCCGCAAAAGCGGCTACCGGTTTTGCGATCAGAGCCATCCGATCACGCAGGAACCGGCTCGCCCTCCTCCTGGCGATGCTTCTCCGGCAGATAGGCCAGCAGCATTTCGCGCACCAGCGCCGGGCTCTTGGAATCCCGGATCATCAGGATGCCGTCGATGATCAACGTGCGATTGGTTTCCTCATCGAGCAACTTGCCGTGCAGCTTGTCCGCGATCGGAAGGCAGAACAGGTTCGCGACCAGCGCGCCGTAAAGCGTCGCCAGCAGCGCGGTCGCCATGAACGGACCGAGCTTGGAAGGATCGGTCATGTTGGCGAACATCTGCACCATGCCGATCAGCGTGCCGATCATGCCGAACGCCGGAGCGCAGTCGCCGATGGCGCGGTAGATCTTGCTTCCCTCATCGAGGTGCATGAGAAAATTGTCACGGTCGCGTTCGAGGTTGTCGCGAATGAATTCGAGATCGTAGCCGTCCGCGACGAAACGAATTCCCTTGGCGAGAAACGGCTCGTTGGTCTCGACTTTTTCGAGACCCACCGGTCCCTGCTTGCGGGCGATCTCGGCGATCCGCGCCAGTTCGTCGACAAGGTCGCGCGCCGACAGCCGGCTCATGGTGAAGGCGAACTTGGCGCCGAGCGGCAGGCCGTGGAGGATCGCGCCGAGNGGAAAGCGGATCATGGTGGCGGCGGTCGCACCACCGAAGATGATGATCATGGCGTGTTCGCTGACGAACATATGGAGATCGCCGCCCATAAAGACCATCACGGCGACTACGAGCATGCCGAAAGCAAGTCCGGCACCCGTCATGATATCCATGGGAAACTCCAACGCACGCGAACCGCCGGCCATCCTGGACAGCGGCGCGGCCCGTTCTGAGCCACGCGGCACAATCCTAACTTTGGCGCGATTAAGGACGCGTAAAGCCAGCCCGCCCGGCGGGAAGCGCCTCGGCAATCGAGCCGGCGTTCTCATTCNATCGAAGCNCCGGCGCGGCCGGCAAGGCAGGCGGAAGCCGCGTTCAGAGCAGGCCGGACGGAGATGCTTCCAGGTCTTGAAACATGAACAGGATCAAAGACGTGGCATATTTCTGCATAGGCCGGCGGAAGCGAGGCGGTCCAATGCCATAGGCAAGCGTGAGCCTCCCACCATGACGCGTTTATCGGCAGCCATCGCGACCTTCAGGATAATTTCTCCGCATCCTCGCGACACCCGGCTCGAGTCCGGCCTGCAACCACCATCCGGCGGCAAGAGCGCCGTTTTCGAAAGAGCGGTGTGTCTTTCTAAAATTGATAGACGTCAACATCGCCGAGAGTTACTATGTTAACTACTTATCGTACGACTCCGAGAGCCACTCCACCACGTGTAACCGGAGCGGAGCTTGGAATTTGGTGCAAGGGCGATCTCTTTGGTCAGGAGCCACCGTGAAAGATTCAGCTTTAGGGGCTAACGTGCCGGCGGCGGAGCCGTCGGGCAACCCAAAGGTTTTATGTATTTCAACCGTAGCGTTCGCGCTCGGTTTCGCGATCTGGGGAATGTTTTCCGCACTCGCCCCGTTTCTGATTAAATGGTACAGTTTCACGAGCACCCAGGTGTTGATCCTGGCTGCGATGGAGCCGCTTTTCGCGGCCGGCATCAGCATCCCGCTCGGAATCTGGACGGACAAGTTCGGCGGCCGGACGGTTTTCACGATTTTGCTGGTTTGCCTCTCCATCGTCCTGATTTTGGGGACTTTCGCCGAGAGCTACATCGCCTTCCTGTTCCTGGGAATGATGCTGGGCCTCGGAGGCGCGAGCTTCGTGGTCGGCAACGCCCATGTGTCCTCCTGGTACCCAAAATCGAAACAGGGCACGGCGCTGGGCCTCTTTGCGCTGGGTAACGTCGGAATCACGGTCGGCATGATGGCCGTCTCGTTCCTCATCACCAGCGTGCTGGACACCAGCGATCCGGACGGTTGGCGTATGATCTTCCCGATCTTCGCCATTCCGACGCTGGGAATGGCGGCAATCTACATGTTCTTCACGTCGGATCCGCCGAACCGGAAGCTGAAAAACACCTCGGTCAAGGAAATCTTCGCCGTCTACCGCTCGGGCGTCGTGGTGTGGCTCGTTCCCGCCCTTTATTGGGTGGCCTTCGGTACGCTGGTTTTCTTCGCGTCGACCATGCCCACTTATCTGGTCGATTTTTGGCACGTCGATCCGACGACAGCGGTCGCGGTCTACACGCCAATTCTGGTGGTCTGCGTGGCGGTTACAAGGCCGCTGGGCGGCTGGCTGGCTGACCGTCGGGACGTTTTCACGCTGCTGAGTTGGATGTTCGGCGCGATGTCGATCCTCGCCGTGCTGATGGCCATGCAGAT
>JGI26539J51216_1001294_pt1 | contig 16681 bp, 19 predicted proteins | sample ThiBio_1000_biof_2_FD_51216 | JGI IMG/M metagenome (IMG submission 51216)
CGTTATCACCGCCCCCGCCAGCGGCATCGTATCCAAACGGAATATCCAGCTGGGTCAGCTCGTACAGGCCGGACAGACGCTCTTTGCCGTCGTCAATGAAAAAGGCATCTATGTCACCGCCAACTTCAAAGAGACGCAGATGGAGCATCTGCGCGTAGGTGAAAAAGTGGATATCGTCCCCGATGCTTATTCCGACAAGCCCATACAAGGCACCGTCGAGTCCTTTTCCGGGGCCACAGGCGCCAAATTCTCGCTGCTGCCTCCCGACAACGCTACGGGCAACTTCGTAAAGGTCGTACAGCGCGTGCCGGTAAAGATCACCCTGCAAAGTGACAGCGCCACCCTCGGTCTTCTGCGTCCCGGGATGAGCGTAAAAGTCGTAGTGCATACGAAATAATAAAAAAATTGTGAGTCATGGCTGAACATGGATTTAGAAAGTGGATCATTACCATCACCGTGATATTGGCATCACTGCTTGAGCTCATTGATACCACGATCGTCAACGTAGCCCTGCCCGATATCATGGGCAACCTGGGCGCTACATTGGAAGATGCAGGCTGGATCATCACCGGCTATGCCGTGGCCAACGTGATCATCCTGCCCATGTCCGGATGGCTGGGCGACAGGTTTGGAAGAAAGAACTATTTTATTACCTCAATACTCGTATTCACCTTCGCCAGCTTCCTTTGCGGACAGGCGCATAGCCTCACGGAGCTGGTGCTGTTCCGCATATTGCAAGGTCTTGCCGGCGGCGGTCTGTTGTCAACCGCACAGGCCATCCTCATGGAGACCTGGCCCCGGGAAGAGCTTGGCATGGCCACCGCCCTCTTTGGACTGGGCGCCGTGGTCGGTCCCACCGTAGGTCCTACCATCGGAGGCTATATTGTCGAGCACTTCAAATGGCCCTATATATTTTACGTGAATATACCCGTAGGGGCTATTGCCGCCTTCTTCGTGTCGGTGTTCGTAAGAGAGTCCCCCCGTTATGCCAAAGGCAAGCCCATCGACTGGTGGGGCATCGCCCTCCTGACCGCAGGCGTCGGGAGTCTCCAGGTAGTACTGGAAAAAGGCGAGACCGAAGACTGGTTTCAAACACCCTACATCTCCGTACTAACCCTTACCACCATCCTGTCCGGCATTGCCTTCATCTGGAGGGAGCTGAGCACCGACCATCCCGTGGTGAACTTCCGCATATTGAAGAACAGGAGCTTTGCCATCGGCATTGTCACTTCCTTCGTATTGGGCTTTGCCTTGTATGGCTCCGTCTTCATTTTCCCTATATTTTGTCAAAACTTATTGGGATTCAATGCACAGCAGACAGGCATCATCCTCTTTCCCAGCGGGATGGCCACCATCATGCTGATGCCTTTCGTAGGGATGATGTTGAAGAGGGGCGTACCGGGCCAGTTCATGGCCACGGGCGGTTTCTTCCTCTTCTTCATATTCACCTTTATGTTATCTAATTCCACGCTGGAATCAGGCACCGCTGATTTCTTCTGGCCCCTGGTCATCCGTGGTATTGGCATGGCCATCCTCTTCGTACCCCTGACCACCCTGGCCCTCCAGGACCTGAAAGGACCGGAGATCGGGCAGGGCGCCGGTTTGAACAACATGATGCGTCAGCTGGGAGGCTCCTTTGGCGTAGCCCTCCTCACCACCCTGATCCATATCAAGTCGGGTAAGGTACGCGCCCTGCTATTGGAAAATTTCAACCCGTATAACCCCAGCTACGTCCAGCGTCATGGCGCCATCGTGAATGGGTTTATCGCGCAGGGCAAGTCCTCCTTCGATGCGGAACAAATGGCCAACAGGGCCATGGAAGGTATCGTCACCAGGCAGACCATGCTCGTCACCTATGATAGTATGTATCTCATCATCGGGGTCTTTGTATTGTGCTGTATCCCGATAGTCTATTTGCAGAAGTTCAAGAAGAATACACCCATATCGGCCGATGCGCACTGATGCGTCCCGTCCGGCCCCGGGTCCCAGGGCCCGGTGTAAATAAGTTGGGAATAGCCGTCAGAAAGGAAACAAGAATCACTAGAATGGCCCGTTTAAAAAGAAGCGTCCTGGATCTCTCCAGGACGCTTCAACAATTTTGTACGATACCTTACCAACATTTTCGCGGCCATCAATAGGTACAAATTTTAAATCATGGCTTGTTCTTAGGATTGGATCTTGTTCGGATTTTGGATTTTTTAAACGGAAAAGTTCTGATTGATCAAGGACTCAGGGTTTTTCTGGATGTTGAATTCTTTTTTCGGATTTTCAGGATTTTTGGATAGTTGGTTTTTTCAGGAATCTTGGATCTTGGTTTTTCGTTGGATTTTCATTCATTCTTTCAGTTGGCTTTTCTTCGGATAGTTGGATTTTCTGAACCGTGTATCAATCATACTTAACAATACAAACATACAATCGAAAGGCCTTTGTTGCAAGAGAAGAAATGCTACATTTCCAATGTTCAGTTTTTACGCATCCTATCGTAGATCTACGATATACCCATTGGTATGGACCCTGAATATTTGGGATAGCGCATAAATTAGCCTATTTTGTAGTTCTTAAAGTAATAAGAATTATAATGTTATGACAAGCTTCTCCAACAAGACGGTCCTCATCACTGGTGGCACCAGAGGCATAGGCAAGGCCATCGCCATCCGGCTGGCCAAAGAAGGTGCGAATATCGCCATCGCCGGCAAGACGGCAGAACCCAACCCCAAGCTGGAAGGGACCATATTTACCGCCGCAGAAGAGATCCAGGCCGCCGGAGGTGGCAAAGTGCTGCCAATACAGGGCGATATACGATTTGACGACAGCATCCGCCATATCGTCCAGGAGACGGTCAATACCTTTGGCGGTATCGATATACTGATAAATAATGCCAGCGCAATCAATATTGCGGATACAGAGCACACAGAGGTCAAGCGCTGGGACCTGATGCAGCAGATCAATGTCCGCGGTACCTTCCTGATGAGCCAGGCCTGCATACCCCATCTCAAAGCGGCGCATAACCCCCATATATTGAATATGTCGCCCCCCCTGAATATGGACCCTCGCTGGTTTGGCCCCCACCTGGCCTATACGATGAGCAAATACGGCATGAGCATGATCATCCTGGGACTGGCGGAAGAATTGAAACAATATCGTATCGCAGCGAATGCCCTCTGGCCAAAGACCATTATCGCCACGGCTGCAGTAAAGAATGTGCTGGGAGGAGATTTCCTTATTCAAAGGAGCCGGACACCTGAAATCGTTGCTGATGCGGCCTTCTACATATTACAAAAACCTTCTTTTGAGAGCACGGGCAATTTTTATATAGATGAGGACGTTTTATTGTCCGAGGGTATCTCAGACTTTTCAAAGTACGCGATCAACCCCGAGAATAAATTAATGAACGATCTGTTTCTATAAGACGCGCACCCATTAAATTTTTCATTTTTAATCCTGGGTAAAAGGCAACATCCTCCTCCCGTTCAAAGGCGGGAGGATTTTTGTTTAGCGACCGCACAGCGGTCGCGCGCGAAGCGCAATCAAACAGCGTCCGTGTAAAAGCGCAGACCGCAGGTCTGCGAATCAGCTGATGCCTGCGGCATCAGCGTCCCGCCCGCAGGGCGACAACGCCCCCCGCTAAAGTCTAACGCCCAATTCTATTTCCCCCTCGACGCCACCAACAACGCCGCTGCCGCCAACCCCGTGTCCTTGATAAGATTTATCATCGGGAGCCTCCTCGCCCCTTCATCAGGAGCATTCAATACGGCCGGCAGATGCACCGTCAACACGATAAGCAATAGGAAAAGGCACAACAACAATCCCGCCACCCGGGTAAATTTGTTGATCAGGAAAGCAATGGCCGCCGCAATCATGCAAGCGCCAGTGATATACACCCAAAATTCTCCACCCGGGAGAAATCGGGGTACCATTTTCGCCATACCCGTCCCATTCATAAAATGGTTGAGGCCGAAAAAGCCTATGACGAGCGCATAGAAAATGGTTCCAATCCTAGAGAGGGCTGCATTATCCATATGGCAATCGTTTTATTACCTACAATTTAACGAAATTTTTAATGCAGGCCCTCATGAATCTTTGCACACGCCCCATTATCGACTATCCGTTAGTGGAATCTTCCTCCCTTCTGTCCAGGGCCTTCCCAATAGCCATGCTAAGATTGGACGGCTTCAATGAATCCGAATGCACCCACACAGCTTCCACTTTCCTCAACTTCACAGGCGGCAAAAGCGAACCGCCTTCCTTATGCGCAGGTCGTATATCCTTGATCAGATAGATGCCATCCGAATGTTCGATGCCCCCCTTCAACGCCAGTTCCACGGACTCCATTAACCGAAAAGTAAAATGAATAATATTTTTCTCCTCGTGCTTCATACTAACATCCTGGTTCCACTCCTATGCCACAGGCCCCCGTTTTTGTCCCTCGCAGACCCTTTTCACGGTTATTTAACAGACCCCCAAATCGCCAAATCTCTGCAAAACAATCCCTTTACGCGGATCAGCCACCAATCGATCCAGACCCTCCAAAAGCCGTCCTATCGCCTGGGTTAAGCCGCTTCCGTAGCAAATCCACCTCACTATCTCGAGGAGTCGGACCTGGCGGTCCGTGCCTTTACACAGACTCGGTCTTATTGCCCTTCGGGCAGACGGCCTGTGGCCGTCTAAACAAAAAAAGGCCCGGATAGACATCCAGCCTTTTATTAAATTTCCAATATCCTATGAAAGACTGCCCTAATACATTCAATAGGCATGCCCCGGCATTAACAAACCTTTATGAATTCATAGCTAATGAGTTCCGTCATTTTAGCCTTTGACCCAGCACCCTGTTTCCGGAAAAATTTTCCCCAGTTTTCGACAAAATCGACCGCATCATGAAAATCTGTATATATTCTGAATTGGTTCTGCATCTGCGAGTTAGCTCAAAAAAATACCCATGGCGTATATTTTGCTTATACGGCCTCATTAAATAGACCTATCATGATAATGGACAGTTTTGACGAAAGGGACTTACGTGCGTCCATTTTGCTCGACTCCCGGAATTTTCTGATCGCCCTTCAATCGGGCGCCTCGGAAGAACATCTCGCCACCAGCCTGTCCCGTATACAAGAACAGGAACGGCGCCTCATCCGGCGACAGCGGACCATGCTTCATCCGGGCATGTGGAAATTCCTTCGCAATAGATTCATCAATAGAAGAGAAAAAGACATCATCGATACCATCGGGGATGCTATCGCACCGGCGCCGAAGCCCTTCCCACCAGCTCCCTGAATTGCACATACACTTTGTGATTCTCCATATTATCCAGCGAGCTGATAATACTCTGTTTTTCCTGTGTAGTAAGATGAAAGTTCAACGCAGCCCCCGCATCTTCCGACTTGGGCGCATACTGAAAGACCAGCTTATGGAAAGAAAAACCCATCCCATTCTGCGCCAGGCTCAGCAGATCGTCCTGGTTGTACTCCTGCATCTTATACCAGTTGTCCTGTAACAGCAACAGGGGCTTGGTAATGATCTCGGTCACATTCACCGACTCATACGGATTTTCCCAGCCGCCGGTCTTGCGATCCCGTATCTGTAAGAGCACCACGCCGCTGGTATTTTCCTTCAGCCACTCCCTGAAGGCGTTGAGGAATCGGATGGCATTCATCTCCCCGAAATTATCCCGGAACCCCGCATCCATCACATCGATGACGGGTGAGGTAGGTAGCCATACATTGGGCAGCACATAGGGAAAGGTGGCATTCATCCGCAGGGCGGTCAACAATCGCAGGTTCCGAGGCTCCTGTTTGGCAAACAACGCTCCGAAATCCACGGCATCCGGGTCCATACGGGGGATCCTGGCGCTGTCATATCGGGGTTTCATTAAAAAGCTCACCGGCTGCGAACTGATGATCATCGCCCGGCTGTCACGGGTGACGACGGGATTGAACAGCATGATAGGCATCCTGGCCGCCGACTCGTCTACCGCAATATCCTTCATCTGCCGGTTCAGCACGCCCCTGGTATTGACATTCAGCCGCTGCTCGAAGGCATAGCCCCTGTCCTTGATATATTCATAGTCGCCTACTTTGAATTTTTGCGCCGGTGAGGCGAGATCTCGTGCCACGAAGGAGGAAAAGAGCGTATTCAACAGGTCCCCGGAAATATCATCCACATACTGACGGCTATGCAGATGGATACTCGTATCCCCCGACTCCTTCAGACGAGCCAGCTCGCGGAAATAGGCCGCCCCCAGCATTCCACCCGAGGCCCCGGTAATAAGAAAGGTCTTCCGCATCAGCTCGCCTCCGCAAAGGCTGTCCAGGCGTTGCAGGATGCTCATGGTCCAGACGGCGCTGCGATTGCCCCCGCCGCTGGTATTGACCAGGAACAGCACCGGCTTCTCTTCATGCTGCCGGGCCTTCCATTTTTCCAGTATGGTCAGCATATTCGCCTCGTCGGCTGCGATCCTTTTATCCGAACACAGCTGCATCAGCGTCTCCCGGTCGTACAATGGACGAGTCTCCTCTTGTGTATAGTTCAGACCATAGGCCTTATTGGTAGGGTCGATCACATTGTACCGGTAGAGTAGGTTCAGCACCAGGTACACGATCACAAAAAAAGGTACGCTCCAGCTCTGCAGGAAATAAGTAAAGGCGCCCGACAAAGAAATGAGGATGGCGAAGAATATAAGGATGCTGGCCGCCGCGGGCAGCTGGAAATAACGGTTGTCCATAAAGAAGCCCGTGACGATGAGAAAAATAAAGGCCACAAAAATGGACAGCACCGCGGCGATATGATGCCGGTTGAATATGTTTTCGATAAAGTCCTTGCTATAATGTGATACATCCCTCGTCTTCCGGATGGTCAGCGGTGAGTTCATATACCACTTCACCTTCATTAGCCTGGTTTCATTGAGCTTTACCTCCTCCTTCCGGAACTGTGATTTGAAAAGCTTGGGATTGCTGATGACAGGGGTCATCCGGCGGACAATGCTCTTGTCTGCGCGGAAGAAATAGAACAGGGATATGGCGATGATGCCCGCAAAGCCAAGGAGAAACCCCAGCGTCAGCCAGAGGATCCGCCCCACGGGCAGCAGCTCCTTTGCGCTGCTGAACTGCGCCACTTTTATAAAATAGAATACAAGGAAGATCAGCGGCAGACCCGCGTTGTTGATACAGTATTTTAAAAAAGGCTTGGTAGTAGTAGCTAAAAACCGGAAATGTCTGCTGAAAAGAATAAAGGTAGTGATATTCCAGCTCATGATAAAGATGCCCATAGCTATCCCTACGATGGCGCAGCTCAGGGCGCTGACCTCACCCACATACTCCGGTGAAAGAAAAAGAGCGCCCGCACCATAGCTTCGCATAAACCCACCATTCACCGTGCTGAATAATATCAGCCAGAACACCAGCAGGACCTGGAACTTTCTAACATGCAGCAGCAACAGTTGGACAGGAAAGAAATAGTAGATAGATTTAAGCGTACGCATCATACGGGTTCAGAATGTCTTACGGTTCTCACAAGGTACAACATCCCTACTATAGTCAATAAAAAAACGAGACCCGTTATCTGGTGCAGCTGCGCCAGCCAGTCGAAGGCCACCCACCGATTGGGTATAATACCCGGGCTCGTCAGCAGACTGGTGATCCCCAGGACTATCTGGACGACGATAAAGAAGAGGGGCAGCCATCGCAGCCGGCGGAAAGACTCCGGCACGCCGGACATCCGGACGGATATGAACGTCCATATCGCTACCAGTATCAGCAGCAGATAGGCAATACCCCTGTGTATAAAATGTACGGTGATAGTATTGCCCACCAGATCCTGTAAAAGAGGTCTCTGGGTAAAAAGCGAGCCTGGTACCCACTCGCCATTGATAGTAGGCCAGGTAGGAGCGACAGTAGCCGCCTTATTACCCGCCATCAGCGCTCCATATAACAATTGAAAAAACACCACTGCCAGTATCCCTATCGTCCATCGTCTAAGGTTGGCTCCGGGCACACGCACCAACGCCTTCTCCGGCACCATCAGCATCAGGGCAAACCAAAAGGCATAGACGATAAGCCCCAGCGCAAAGACAAAATGCAAGGCCAGCCGCGTAGGACGTACGTAAATGGCGTCACCGGTCAATCCGCTGGCCACCATGATCCAGCCGACAGCCCCCTGCAGCGCCCCCAGCAGGAAGAGAATGATCAGCGGACGGATCATATCCTGCCGCATCTTTTTCTTCCACAACAGCCAGGCAAGCCCCACCACAAACACCACGGCTACCAGCCGCGCCCACAGACGATGAAACCACTCCCAGAAAAAGATGAATTTATAGTCGGACAGGGTAAAGTCGGCATTGATAAGCCTGAACTGCGGCGTTTGCCTGTACTTGTCAAAGGCATCCATCCATTGCACATGATTGAGAGGGGGCAGAGCGCCCGTGACGACATTCCATTCCGTAATGGAAAGACCCGAGCCGGTCAGTCGGGTGATACCACCCAGGATCACTTGTATCAACAGCATGATGACGCCTGTCATGACCCAGATCGCCACAGGACGGGAAGAAGAGGTTTGCATAGCGGCGCAAAGGTAATGTGCGGGAATTGGTCTGCCGCAAAAAATAGCCCAATTCCCGCGATTCATTAATGTCTGTCCTTCGGACGAGCTCCTTCCAGTCGCTCCTGCCCCGCAGATTCAATGCGGTAATTTTTCCCGCAGCAATCCATAAACATAGGTGCCCGCGACAGCGCTCAACAAGGTGACGACGATGACGTCAAATCCCGCGCCGATGAGTGCGAACAGAGGACCCGGACAGGCGCCCGTGATAGCCCACCCAAAGCCAAAAAGCAGTCCGCCAAAGATCTGGCCCTTTTGAAAGGGTACGGTCTTAGGCACAATGGGCTCACCTCCCCATGTCCTGATCCGGAATTTCTTAATGATCCATATGGACAATATGCCGGTCACCACAGCAGACCCGATAACCCCATACATATGGAAGCTCTCCAGCCGGAACATTTCCTGTATCCGCCACCAGGACACCACCTCGGACTTTACCAGGATCACCCCAAACAAAACACCCGATAGAAAATATTTTATCATATCAAATTTTTAAGATCACAGGTAACACCACATTCGCCATAAAGAACCCGCCGGCCATAAAGCAAATGGTTGCCACCAGCGACGGCCACTGCAGATTGGAAAGCCCCATGATGGAATGGCCCGAAGTACATCCTCCCGCCCACCGGGTGCCAAAACCTACCAGGAAGCCCCCCACCACCATCATTATAAACCCCTTCAGGGTGAACACCATCTTCCAGTTAAAAAGGCTGTTAGGTAGCACATCGAATGGTTCCCCAACCCCATACCCCTTCATCTCCTCGATTAGTCGCGGGTTCACTTGTATCGGCCGGGGATTCTGCAATAAAACGCCCGCTATAAAGCCCCCAGCCAATATCCCCGCCACAAAAAAAAGCTGCCAGACCTCCTTCTTCCAGTCATATTGAAAAAAAGGAACCTTCGCCGGCAAGCAGGCAGCGCAGAGCTGACGAAGGCTCGAAGAAACCCCCAAGTTCTTGTTCCCCATCACGAGCAGCAGCGGCACCGTCAATCCGATCAAAGGACCCGCCACATACCAGGGCCAGGGCCGTTGCATCCATTGTATCATCGACATAAGATCAATTTGAATAAAGATACGCCGCATGTGGATAAATGAGTCCGCCGTTCTTCTCCCAATCCTCCTATTTTTGAGGAAATTTCCGTCGTTGCTAAAATCTTTCTATCAGGAAGGCCTAAGAGAAGCAGGATGTGATGAGGCTGGCAGAGGCTGTTACGCCGGACCGGTTTTTGCCGCTGCCGTCATCCTGCCCGAAGGATTTTATCATCCTTTGCTCAACGACTCCAAACAAGTGACCCCAGAAGATCGGGAGGAACTGCGTATATACATCCAGGCCAATGCCATGGATTACGCGGTGGCTATGGTGGATCATGAAGAGATAGATAAGATCAATATTCTCAAAGCCTCCTTCAAAGCCATGCACCTGGCGCTCGACCAGCTGAAACTACGCCCCAAGCTCCTCCTCATCGACGGCAATCGATTCATAAAATACAGACGCACCGCTCACCGCTGCATCATCCAGGGTGACGCCACCTATGCATCCATCGCCGCCGCCAGCATCCTGGCCAAGACCATGCGGGATGATTATATGTGCAAGCTGCACGAAGAATTCCCCCACTATCGCTGGGACAGCAATAAAGGCTATGGCACCCGTGAACACCGCGCCGCCATCGAGCAGTTCGGACTCTGTAAATATCACCGAAAAAGCTTCAACATCGATCCGGCCAACCTGCAACAAGCCGAAGATCTCACTCTTTTCGAAGATCAGGCCTAATCCGCCTCCATCTCCCATACCCCCAGCCCCCTTCTAATGACCTCCGGCTCCTCGCCCGTACAATCCACCACCGTGGAAGGAACGATCCCCCCAATGCCCCCATCCACCACGATATCCACCAAATGTTCGAACTTATCATGTATGATCTCCGGGTCGGTATATTCTTCCACAGGAAGCGCCTGTGGCGCTTCGGCCGAAGGCCTATCATTAGATATTTGGCGGTCATGGGCGAAATTTCCCGATGCCCGATGGCCGCCAATAAACTCCCCCGGCAGGGACGAACTGAGGACAGGATGCCCCAGCTCCTTTATCAGTTCCAGGGCTATCTTGTTGTCCGGCACCCGGAGCCCGATGGTATCTTTCTTGCTTTTTAATATCTTGGGCACTTGTTTGCTGGCCGGCAGGATAAAAGTATAAGGCCCCGGCAAATAGTTGCGCAACATCCGGTACAAAGGGGTGGAAATGCTCTTTGTATATTGACTTAAGTCGCTGAGATCGTAGCAGATAAAGGAAAGTCGGGCCTTGGCAGGGTTCACCTGCTTGATCTGGCAGATGCGCTCGATAGCCTTGTGTTGGAAAATATCGCAACCCAGGCCATAAATGGTGTCGGTCGGATAGATGATCACACCGCCATCCAACAGGCATTCCACAATGGTCTTGATATTTCTGGGCTGGGGGTTATCCGGATGGAGATGCAGCAGCATGCGGTAATTTACCAAAATTCATGAAATTTGGGCATACATTCCTCTCCTATGACCTGATTGTTAAAAATTGTTAAGTGACATCTAACAATTTAACAACGTTTTCTTAACCTGGAATTAGTATTATTTTTGCGAAAATTCAAAGGTCTATGCATTTACAGGCAGTAGATAGGGTAGACAATATTAGCCCGGAGGATTTTAGAGAAAATTATTACAATCCGATGAAGCCCCTGGTGATCAGGGATCTGTCAAAGGACTGGCCCGCGACAACCAAGTGGAACTGGGATTTCTTTAAATCCATTGTAGGCAATGTGGAAGTGGGCTTGTACAACAACATAAAAAGCGACGCTTATACGCCAATCAATACGGCCGACGACTATATGAAGTTCGGGAACTATATCGATATGGTCCGGAAAGGCCCCGCACAATGGCGCATTTTCCTTTTCAACATCTTCGAACATGCCCCCCAGATCACATCTGACTTCGAATGGCCGGAACATCTGATGAAAGGGTTCGTAAAACGTTATCCCATGCTGTTTGTCGGCGGTAAAGGCTCCGTCACCCACATGCACTTCGACATCGACCTGTCCCATATCATTCATACCCAGTTCGGCGGCCGTAAACGGGTGCTCTTATTCCCCTTTGAAGAACAGCATAAACTCTACCGTAAACCCTTCGAAGTGCTCAGCTTTGTCAATTTCGAACATTATTTCGACGCCAAGGACAATAAGCTGGAAATGGACCGCTACCCGGCCCTAAAGCTGGCAAAAGGCTTTGAAGTGATCCTGGACCATGGCGATACCCTCTTTATGCCCGCAGGATACTGGCACCATATGGAGTACCTGGACAGCGGTTTTGCTATGAGCCTGCGCGCTTTACAATCCTCCCTCAGCGGGAAACTAAAAGGAGCCTGGTATCTGCTGGGTATGCGCAATATCGACACCTTGATGAAAAAAACAGCCCCCGAATGGTGGTTCAACTTGAAAAAGGAAAAAACCTTCCGGGCCGCCAACAAGGAGCTGGAGACCCATTAGCCTGTCCTTTGGACAATGAGCCTCCGGGCCGTTCTTAAAAAAACTTTAAAAAAAATATTGCTTTTTAACGAAATCGTCTTTATTTTTACCCCGCTTATACTCTGACAGCGTACATCTTAAACTGCGCTATACACCACGGAGAATCTCATCCGATCCAATTTCCACATTCCGACTATCCAATTTCCGTGTCCGAAGATTCCAATTTCCAAAGAACTTTCCGATTTATAATATAATTGTGTGAAGAAGCATTGCTTCGTGCCAATTTGATATAACGATCTTCTGTCCTATCATTACCGGACCATCAGGTCCGCCGGCTCAAAGCCCTTTATCTTATACCCTTTTGAAATTATTTCCCTGGTTGATAGGACTATAGGCCTTTCACCAATGATCTTAACCCTCGGTCTTACGGTTTTTGTTCTCATGGACTTATCCGGATCATATTCTGGCTGAACAGGATTCGTGTCACGAGGATGGATATGCGGTAAAAGGAGATTTTTGGAATAAAAGAAAAGCGACATTAAGCGAACATGCGTTCTATAATAAAATATTCGAACTTTTTCTTTTTGTGGTTTCAGAGGTAAGCACAGGCCGGCGATGTCTATCGCTGGCTCTTTTTTTTAACCCTCTCAAACCCTATCGTATCTGAAAAGACATTTCACTGTGAAAAAACCAAAGTAAAGTCAAAAAGAGGTCGGCGCAAGACCCGTTTAAAATAAAGCGCCGCCTCTTTTTTATTTATTTAATGTCGGGGAAATCCCTCTTCTTACGCTATCGTCCACGTCTCCCGGCCCCGGAGCAGCTTGTCCAGATCACCCTTCCCCTTGGCACTCACCACTTCCTCTATCTGCAGATTGAGCATATCGTCATAACAGGGTCGCTCCGTCTCATAAAATACCCCAAAAGGTCTGGGTAAATGTCCTTCCGTAGTAGCATTATCGAACAGCCGGACCAGGATCTGGGCCTTATAAAAATCCTTTTCATCATGTATCCACAGATCATCTTTGGAAATACCATCCCCCAGCGTGACAACGACAGGCTTTAACCCATCCAGGCGAATGCCTTTCTCCTGCTGCGCGCCGAATACCAGCGGCTGCCCCTGTTCGAGGAATACGGCCTCCATCGGCTTGGTGGCCTTCTCCGTAAAGATCTCGAAGGCGCCGTCATTGAATATATTACAGTTCTGATAGATCTCCAGGAAGCTGGCCCCTTTGTGCTGATAGCTGCGTAACAGCATCTGCTGAAGATGCTTGGGGTCCCTGTCCATGCTTCTGGCTATAAAGCTGGCATCCGCCCCCATGGCAAGCGCCAGAGGATTGAAAGGATGATCGATGCTCCCGAAAGGCGTGGACTTCGTAACCTTATTCTCTTCCGAAGTGGGTGAATACTGTCCTTTCGTCAATCCATAGATCTGGTTGTTGAACAAAAGGATATTCATGTCAAAATTCCTGCGGAGGAGATGAATGGTATGATTACCTCCGATGCTGAGACTGTCCCCATCACCCGTGACGATCCAGACACTTAGATCCGGACGGGTGGCTTTCAATCCCGATGCAATAGCCGTTGCACGCCCATGGATGGAATGCATGCCATAGGTATTCATATAATAAGGGAATCGGCTGCTACAGCCGATCCCCGATATGATAACAATATTTTCCTTGGGTATCCCCAGCGAAGGCATGACCTTTTGCACCTGCGCCAATATGGAGTAATCGCCGCATCCGGGACACCAGCGTACCTCCTGGTCGGTGGCAAAATCTTTTGCCGTTAGGCTTGATGGATTTGTGGTAGTCGCGCTCATAATATTAATTGGTGACCCCACAAATTTACTAATTATTAATATCCTAGTGCAATCTTACATCTACACCCAGCTGGAATACCCGGTTGGAATAAGAGTAATTGTCATTCAGGGTGACGTCCGACAACCCGATGCCATACCGCATATAAAAGCCCAGCTGGTCGGTAGCCCGGACCCCCATCCCCAGGTTGAGGGTAGCATCCGCCTTGCGGATCCCGCTGCTGATATCCACATTGTAACCATGCGGGCCCTTATCCCTCGCCGCCGCCAGAATGCCCAGCTGAGGACCGAACTCCAGGTAGAAGTTGCGAACAGGGTAGTACTGGAACATCAGCGGGATATTCACATAGTTCAGCGCCCAGGTATAGCGGACGCCGGCATCCCAGTATCTGTCTCCCTGACCGCTATAAAGGATCTCCGGCTGGAAAGCCCAGCCCTTGGCGATTTTCATATGCACAAAAAACCCTAAATGTCCGCTGATACGGTTGTCATCCCCGGTGTTCGAAAGGTTCGCTACATTCAGTCCCCCTTTAAAACCAGGGACTATAGTTTGCGCCTCAGTGCTGGCGAAGGTCATACATATAAGGGCCAATACGCATACGTGCTTTATTACTTTCATGATTATCACTTTAAGGGTTCGAAAATTTGGTTTATTTGTAGAGAATTCACCCCCCTAAGACAAAGGATATGCCATAGTCATGCCACGCAGATATTTTATTGATTTTCAATGCCAATAAATGTCCTTCCTCCTGGTTTTTTTGCCATGGCACATTATTGGACCATACATGTATATTAAAATCATCGACTATGACAAAACAAATATTATTAGCTATAGCTATTGCCGGAAGCCTTATGGGCCTCACCGGCTGCGCCGTGGACGGGTACGTAGAGACCCAGCCCGCTGATGTGATATACACACGCCCCATAGCCCCCGGTCCGGATTATGTCTGGATAGAAGGGGACTGGTATTGGTCAGGGGGAGCATATAACTGGCATCCCGGATACTGGCGCCGTGGCCGGCCTGGCCGCGTATGGTTGGGCGGAACATGGTCACATACCCCAAGAGGTTATCACTGGAACAGGGGTCACTGGCAGTAACCCTTTAGCCCGGCCGGGACAGCTCATACCCCTGCCGGGCTTATATTCCCTGTTTTTTGAATTTTCTATCTCATTTTTTCGTTACCTTCAAAAATCCAATAGATGTTAAGGCCTATGTACAGTGAGATTTCCCTACACCACTTTGTGGATGAGCTGACCCTTGGGTTATTGCCCCTGGCTGTCAGTCGCAAGACAATACTTATCAACCAAATAGATAGAAATTTACGAGTTGGCTCCGACGAAAATATGCTGGCGTATGTCCTGTGGAACCTCCTGGACAGAGCCGTCAGCAGCACACAAAATGAATGCATCCATATCGAGTCGGTAGTCGAAGGGGACACCACCCTCATCCGCGTCAGGAATGCCGGCATCTATTTCTATCGTACGATTTCCAATGGCTTCCGCCAGGTACAGCACGCCGCCGAAAAGCTGGGCGGCACCATCAGCATCGACTACCATACGGATACGACGACTACCATCGCATTGACATTAAAAGCCGCCTAGCGCGCCACAGGCGAGAACTTCGGCAGAGCTCCATGTATTCGCTCTTCCTCGTTCGTAACCTTCGCTTTGCTCGGTTACCCGAAGGGCAATAAAACAGCGTCCGTGTCGAGGCCCCGGACTTCAGTCCGGACACCTCGACATAGTCTCCCACAAAATAAAAAAGGGCACCCTTTTGAGGTGCCCCGTTCCGAGTAGGAATACTAACTTAATATCTGCTGTTGCTGTAGTTATTGTTCCTGCGCTGGAAAGAACCGCCGGGCTTGTTACCCCTGTCTTCCCTGGGCTTTGCTACAGATACACCGATAGTCCTTCCGTCAACAGATGCTCCGTCCAACTCTTGGATGGCCTTTTGAGCAGCTGCGTCATCAGGCATTTCCACAAATGCAAACCCGCGGGATTTGCCGGTGAATTTGTCCATGATAACCTTAGCAGAAGATACTTCGCCGTACTCTGCAAAATAATCCTGTAAGTCTTCGTCAGTGACGTTGAAACTTAAGTTTGAAACGTAAATGTTCATAAATTAACTAACTGGTTAAAAAAATAAATAATGCCAATCTGAGAAAATATAGCAGAGAGTAAAGAAACCTAACGATACCGGAGATGGTTTAGCGGAAGCGATCATTCAATTACTAATGCTGTAAGCTCAAATTTAACTACGCAAAGATACACCATTTACTTCAAACCGCCAACGATTTAACATTCTTTGCCTTCTTATATGTTAATGAAAAAATAACAAATGCCAGCGACGCCAGCACCATCCCCGTCAAACATACTCCCTTCCAGCCGCTGCGCGCCCAGACATACAGCCCGATAAAAGACCCAAGCGAGGTCCCGATAAAACTAACGGTCATGTATACGGTATTAAGCCGGTTGCGCGCCCCGGGCATCAACGCATATACCCGGCTTTGATTGGATACATGAACACACTGCATCGCCAGATCGAGCAGAATAATGCCCGCAATGATCCCTATCACACTGCTCTGGAAAATATACAGGAGAATAAAGGAGACGAATAACAGCCCCACCCCATACCCGATGGCGATACGCGGATTACGCTTGTCCGCAGACCCACCCACCAGGGGCGCCGCCAGCGCTCCCGCCGCGGCAGCCAGCCCGAATAGTCCGATAAGATCACTTTTAAAATGGAAAGGCTCCCCGGACAAATGCAGCACCATCGTCGTCCAGAAC
>JGI26539J51216_1001374_pt1 | contig 16039 bp, 15 predicted proteins | sample ThiBio_1000_biof_2_FD_51216 | JGI IMG/M metagenome (IMG submission 51216)
CGCCATGATCACCGGCAGCGCCAGCGGCAGTTCGACCATCGTAAGCGACTGCCGCGGCGTCATGCCGACGCCACGCGCTGCTTCGGTCAAAGCAGGGTCGATACCTTGCAAGCCGGTGATGGTGTTGCGCAGTACCGGCAGCATCGAATAAAGCGCGAGCGCCAGCACCGCCGGCAAAAATCCGAAAGCGGAGAATCCGAGACCGAACCAGCTCGACGTCAAAGCCGCGAGCGCCAGCAACAGCGGATAGAACAGCGCCAGCAGCGCCAGTCCCGGAACCGTTTGCACGATGCTGGCGACGACCAGCAGCACCGAGCGCATCACCGGCCGGTTGCGCGCCATCAGGGCGAGGGGAAAACTCGCGGCGAGTCCGAGCACCAGCGCGGCGACGCTGACANGGACATGATTGCCGAGATAATCGGGCAGGTGGCCNATCGCATCGTTCCAGCGNGGATCGGACAGCAGGTTCATGGCGTGCCGTTCCGCGAGAGCGCAGCATGAAGCCGCTCGGCCTGTCGGCGNGGCGTGCCGAGCAGCTCGCCGACATACGGATCGTCGCTCCGGGACAATTCCGCCGCCGTTCCGAGCGCGGCGAGGCGACCCTCGCGCATGACGGCAACGCGGTCTGCAAGCAGCAACGCCTCCGTCATGTCGTGAGTGATCATCACGGTTGTAAGGCCCAGCCTTGCGTGAAGCGCGCGATAGTCGGCGCCGAGCGCGTCGCGCGTCACCGGATCGAGCGCGCCGAACGGCTCATCCATCAGCACGATGTGCGGTTTGGCGGCGAGCGCCCGCGCCACGCCGACGCGCTGGCGCTGGCCGCCGGACAATTCGTGCGGGAAGCGNTCGCGATGCTGTACGCGGTCGAGCTGCACCAGATCGAGCAGATCGTCGACCNGCGCTGCGATCTCCGGCTTCGGCGTTCCGAGCAGGCGCGGCGTGATGCCGATGTTGGCGGCGATGCTCATATGCGGGAACAGGCCGCCGCTCTGGAACACATAGCCCATCCGGCGGCGCAGCAGAATCGGATCGACGCGCGCGATGTCCTCGCCCNCGATGGTGATGGTCCCGGCGTCGGGATTGATCAACCTGTTGGCAAGCCGCAGCAGCGTGGTCTTGCCGGAGCCGGAGCCGCCGACGACGGCGAGAAACTCGCCGGCGGCGATATCGAGAGTGACATCGTCCACAGCCTTGACGCGGCCGCCGTCGAAACTTTTGGCGACATGCGAAAACGCGATCAGCGGCGGGGTATCGCTCATGCCTTGCCGGTTAACACATGGTCGCTGTCGCACCAAGTCCAGTCCGGCTGGCTGGCGCTATCGCGGGTTCTCGAGGGTCTCGACGTCGAAGGTTACGGCGAGCCGACCACCGATGCACAGGGATCGATAGGTGATGGCGAGCCGGTTCCTAAGTGAAGCGATCTCCACGTCGATACGTCGCCTGGCCAGCAGCGCGAGCGGATCACGCTCATCGTCGGGAGCCGCGCTGCATTTGACCGTTCCAAACCGGCGCGTCGCTTCCACGGTTTCACGCTCGATCGCAGCCTCAAGCGCGCTGCGGTTGCGGGAGCGCCGTAGCGCGATCTGAAGCGCGAGGCTCCAGCTTTCAGCGATTGTCGTGACGACGTCGCCGGGATGAATGGCTCCCGTCGAGGTATCGCTGTCATCGGCCCGGCCGGCCGATTTATTCAGCAGGAACACCAGCGCGATCACGCTGACGCAGGCGAGTTTCCGTCGTCTCATCCATGTCTCCGATTGTCCTGCGAGGCTCTTGTTTCACGGCGAGCGGGAGCGCGCGGATACAGCGGTCCAGCCGCAGCCAAATGCCGGGTTCTTCGATGATGGTTGGAATGATGCGCAGCCTTTGCCCGCTTGTCACGCGGCGGTGATTTGTGAGCACACCGCGTCACGACGCACGCGGCGGCATCGCGAAAATCGATCGAATTTGAATCAGATCGTCATCGCGTTGAACGATGACGGTAAATTTTGTGTCGAAATCCGGACGTGCAATTTCATTCAAATTGTATCGCTGCTTTGCTGGGAAAATTGCCGACAATTTTATCTTGTTGTCCCCGCCTTTATTTTGCTCTGTGTTTTGCACCTGTACGTGCATCGCCGCCGCCGGCGATCTTGCATACCGCCCGCCGGCGGGACTAAAACGCGGCGGACTACGGAAGCGGAAATAGCGCAGAGTGACGACACCCGCGATTCATCGCGTCATCCGGCTGGATCTTGCGGTCCGGCCTTGGCGCTGGGCCTTCGCTGACGAGCGCCGTCGCGAGATTGATGCGCACTTCGCCGCGCAGCGCGTCAAAACGCCGGCGTTATGGAACGGGCGCGTTCTGCTCGGCCGCAACCGGCGGTTCGATGGCGGCTGTTTTCGCGCGGACTACTTCGAGACCGATTTCGCGAGCTTTCTGGCGTGGCGTGACTGGGGTTTCCCCGACAAGGACGTCTTCAACGGTTTCGGCATGGGCGCGCTGCGCGGCAGCGATGGCCAATTCGTGCTGGGCGAAATGGCGGCGACGACGGCAAACTCTGGGCGCATCTATTTTCCCGCCGGCATGTCCGACCCTTGCGATATCCGGGACGGCAAGCTTGACCTTGCGATCGGTATCATCCGGGAGGTCAGCGAAGAAACCGGCCTTCCCCGCGACCTGTATCGCGCCGATCCGTGCTGGTATTGCGTCGATAGCGGTCNCTCGATCGCGGTCATCCAGCTTTTGGACGCNGTCCTGCCGGGCCAGGAGTTGCGTGCGCGGATCGTTCGCACGCTGGCGGGACAGGCCGCGCCCGAACTCAGCGCGATCCATCTGGTGCGTGATCGCCGGGATTTTACCGCGGCGATGCCGGACTATGTGACGGCGTTTATCGAGCACGTCGCAGCGATGGCGGTTTGACATCGGCGGTGAGGCAATATTGTCTTGAGGCTGGCGGAAACCGGAGTTCGCTTCATGAGCAAGACGAAAAACCTTGTTGCCGATCCCGGGAGTTTCGTCGATCCGTTTCGTGTCGATGGCACCAGGCCGTTTCACCTGACGTCGTTCAAAACCGCCGATCGCGGCGGCATCGACAAGGACAGGGGACAGGAGATCATCAAGGTCAACCGCGACCTTCTCAGCGATCTTCAGGAAAAGCTTTATGCGCAGGATCGCTGGTCGCTGCTTTTGGTGTTCCAGGGCATGGATGCGGCCGGCAAGGACAGCGCCATCGAGAGCGTGTTCGATGGCATCAATCCGCAGGGCTGCGACGTGCATTCCTTCAAGCAGCCTTCGACGGAAGAACTCGATCACGATTTCATGTGGCGAGCGGCGCGACGGCTGCCCGAGCGCGGGCGTATCGGCATCTTCAACCGTTCCTACTACGAGGAAGTGCTGGTGGTGCGCGTACATCCGGAAATTCTGGCGAAACAACGGATCCCGCCGAAGCTGGTGACGAAGAATATCTGGCGCGAGCGCTTCGAGGATATTTCCGCCTTCGAGAAATATCTCGCCCGTAACGGCACAGTCGTGCTGAAGTTCTTCCTCAACGTTTCAAAGGAGGAACAGCGCCGGCGTTTTCTCGATCGCCTGGAGGAACCCGGGAAGAACTGGAAGTTCTCGATGGGCGACGTCGCCGAACGCGAGCTCTGGGGCAAGTATCAGGCGGCCTATCAGGACGTGATCCGCCATACCGCCTCGCCCGACGCGCCATGGTATGTCGTGCCGGCCGACCACAAGTGGTTCGCGCGGGTGGTGATCGGTTCCGCCATTGTCGGGGCGTTGAACAGGCTGGATCTGCGGTTCCCAAAGGTCGACAAGAGCGAGCGTGGGGAGTTCAAAAAGGTCCGCGAGGCGTTGGCGAACGAAAGCAGGAGCGCGTTGCGCACCAGGAAAGCAGCTCCGAAGGATGCCGCGACACGCAAGNCCAGGGCGGATTCCGATCGGTCGGCATCCCGGGAAGGTGCGNCGCGGTCGGATTAANCAGCAGATCGCGATCCTGGCCGCCGCTCCCGGAAGCAGGTCTGGCAGCCTTGCTGACCATTCTTTGGCGTTGCGATGACACGCCGTTCTCGTCTAGAACCTGTCCGGCAGGGGGTCGGCAACGAACCGTCAACGGTTTTCGTCGAGAATAACCCTCACGCGTATTCCGCAAAAGTGGATGCCGGTTTTGCGATCAATACGCGCAAGCTCTAAGGGTCCGGTAATGCTGGCTTGCAGCGACATGGCGAGAATTCACGGGAGGACGGCGGTAGCCGCCGGTCCCGAAGCGATTCCGGCTGCGTCCTTGCCCACCCTGCTTGTCGGCGGGCTGCTGCTTCTTATCGGCCCCTGAGCGCCGGCTGGGCAGTTGTTGCCTGGGCACTCAGGGGAACGCAGAGCACCAGACCCTTTCGAGCGCGCGCAGCGCGCATGGACCAGAGGAACTTCCCATGAGTACCGCGAACAAGTCCGACAAGGACCGCGTCATCATATTCGACACNACTTTGCGCGACGGCGAGCAATGCCCCGGCGCCACCATGACATTCGAGGAGAAGCTCGAGGTGGCGGAGATGCTCGACGAGATGGGCGTCGACGTCATTGAAGCAGGCTTCCCGATCGCTTCGGTCGGCGACTTCGAGGCGGTGACGGAGATCGCGAAGAACGCCAGGAACGCGATGATCGCGGGTCTGGCCCGCGCCATTCCCGGCGACATCGCCCGTGCCGGCGAGGCGGTGCGTCATGCACGGCGCGGCCGCATTCACACCTTCGTTTCCACCTCGCCGATTCATCTGGCGCACCAGATGCGCAAGAGCGAAGCCGAGGTGCTGGAGATCATCACCGCGACGGTGACGCAGGCCCGCAACCTGGTCGAGAACGTCGAATGGTCGGCGATGGACGCGACCCGCACCCCGATCGACTATCTCTGCAAATGCGTGGAGACCGCGATCGCGGCCGGCGCCACCACCATCAACCTGCCGGATACCGTGGGCTACGCGGTGCCGGACGAATACCGGCGAATGTTCAGGACCATTCGCGAGCGGGTGCCGAACGCAGACAAGGCGATCTTCTCGGTGCACTGCCATGACGATCTGGGGCTCGCCGTCGCCAACTCGCTGGCCGGCGTCGAGGGCGGCGCGCGACAGGTGGAATCCACCATCAACGGCATCGGCGAGCGGGCGGGCAACGCCGCGCTGGAAGAAGTCGTGATGGCGATCAAGACGCGGGCCGACGTCATGCCGTATTGGTGCAACGTCGAGAGCACGATGCTGACGCGCGCTTCAAAGCTGGTGTCGGCGGCGACCTCGTTCCCGGTGCAGTACAACAAGGCGATNGTCGGCCGGAACGCGTTCGCGCACGAGAGCGGCATTCATCAGGACGGCATGCTGAAGAATGCGCAGACCTACGAGATCATGACGCCGGAGAGCGTCGGCGTGAAGCAGACGTCGCTGGTGATGGGCAAGCATTCCGGCCGCCATGCCTTCCAGCACAAGCTGGAGGAACTTGGCTACAAGCTGGCCGAGAACCAGTTGCAGGATGCGTTCGTGCGCTTCAAGGCGCTGGCGGACCGCAAGAAGGATATCTACGACGAGGACATCGTTGCGCTGGTCGACGAGGAGATGGCGGCGTCGCACGATCGCATCAAGCTGGCGTCGCTGACGGTGATCGCGGGCACCCATGGTCCGCAGCGCGCAACCATGAAGCTCATGGTCGATGGCCAGAACCGGATNGAGGAAGCCGAGGGCAACGGTCCGGTGGATGCTGTGTTCAACTGCATCAAGAGNCTGGTGCCGCACGACGCCAAGCTGGAGCTTTACCAGGTTCATGCGGTGACACAGGGAACCGATGCGCAGGCGGAGGTGTCCGTGCGTCTCAGCCAGGATGGCCGTGCGATGACCTCGCGCGCCGCCGATCCGGATACGCTGGTCGCATCCGCCAAGGCCTATCTCGGCGCGCTCAACAAGATCGTGATGAAGCATCAGCGCGATCTGCCAGCGGCCGCCGCGGCGAGTTGATCCTTTCATTTCATGTCGACGAACGGCGCNGCGAGTGNCGTTCGTTTCACTGATGCTGTTCCCGCTACCACGTCGGCTGAACGTCCTGTTTCGTTCAGTCGCCCAGATTACATCTTCGTAAGAGAAACCACTCTTGCGAAGATGTAATTTGCATGGCGGGCCATGCACATCCATCTTTCATTGGGCCTTGCAAAGGAGGGTTTCCAATGAAGAAGGCCATTCTCGCCGGCGTCGCAGCGCTCGCCATTGCCGGTTCGACTGCGGTGTATGCCCATCAGCATCGTCCCTGGTCGCACGACTACTCGCGGCTCAGCCCGCAGGACAGGACGGCTCTCGCCGATTCGAGGATAGCCGCGATCCACGCCGGCCTNACGCTGACGCCGGATCAGGAGAAGCTTTGGCCGCCGGTGGAAAAGGCTATTCGCGATTTCGCGAAGCTTCGGATCGATCGTGCGAATGCCAGAATGGAGGCGAAAAAGGAAACCAAGAGCGAATCCAAGAACGACGCGAAGAGCGAGGACGCGCAAAAGCGGGCGCCTGTCGATCAGGTCGCACGGCTGCGCGAGCGCGCCGATCGCATGGCCGAGACGGCGACCGCTTTGAAGAAAATCGCCGATGCCGCCGATCCGCTTTACAAGACCCTCGACGACAGCCAGAAGCGGCGCCTGATGGTTCTCACCCGCATGAACCATGGTTTCGGCATGGGAGGCGGCGGCTGGCTTCACCACCACTTCGATCGTGGTGGCGACCGGGACGGCCCGGGCTCGGACCAGAAGCCCGGTCAACTCTGATACCGGAGCGCCGGGACATGAGGAAGCCGCCGGTTTCGGCGGCTTTTTCGTGTTTGGCGAACGCCGCGGTCGCGGGGGAAACCACCGCGGCTCTGCTGGACATCGCGGGTTCGCTTTGCTACACGACCCCCGTCCCGCAAGGGAATTTCGACAGTTTCGGGCGATTAGCTCAGTTGGTAGAGCAGCTGACTCTTAATCAGCGGGTCGTAGGTTCGAGCCCTACATCGCCCACCAAGCGATCTCAAACACTTAGCCAAACCGAACCGTGAACAAAGCGACGTCGTGCGATACACGTACGACATGGTTTGTCGCGCACTTGCGGCACTCGGCCATTATCCGCCGGCAAACAGCTTCGTCATTCCGTCAGTTCGTCCTTGCGAACCTGGAAGCCGGAGCCGGTCGATGCCCTGATCGGCGCGGCCGGAGCGAAGTCTTATTCCACCGTGTGGTGCGGGTCGATTCTACGCTTGACCCATTGGCCGAGGACATAGAACGCCACAAACATCACCGTCGCGATCGCTGCGATGGCGAAATCGGAGTACGCGCCTTTGAGTGTCGAGGCGAGAATGTAAACGCCGGCGAGCCCGACGCCAAAGACAGCCAGGGAGGCAATTTCGGCGGTCAGTTTTTTGGTCAATTGAGTCTCCGCATAGGCCGACCAGTTGCTGATGATGGGAATTAGAGCATAAAAAGAGCGAATATCGAGCCCCGTTTTTGATTTGAGGTCTCTTCATATTCCTGGACGGAATCGATCGGCCTGACCTTAATCATTTTCAGGTATCTATCTGACTTTGCTGCGGGAAGGAAAGCCGGGATGGCGGGTCTTTATTTCGAGCAGTTTTCCGTCGGACAAGCCTTCGTTCATGAAATCCGGCGGACGGTCACCGACATGGACAATATTTTGTTCTCGTCGCTGACCTGTAATCCCGCGCCGGTGCATATCGATNACGAATATGCCAGGTCGACCGAATTCGGCAAACCGCTGATGAATTCGATCTTCACGTTGGGCCTCNTCATCGGCCTGTCCGTGCAGGACACGACGCTCGGAACCACGGTCGGCAATCTCGGCATGGANGAAACCAGGTTTCCGCATCCGGTGTTCGCCGGCGATACCTTGCGTGCGGAATCCAAGGTGGTTGCGGTTCGCGCCAGCAAGTCGCGTCCGGGGCAGGGCGTCGTCACACTGGAGCACCGCGGCTTCAACCAGCGGGACGAGGAGGTGGTGTTCTGCCGCCGCAACGCGTTGATGATGGGGAAGCCGGCATGACGTTGCGTTCGCTTCTGTTCGTTCCGGCCGACAGCGATCGCAAGTTTGCCAAGGCCGATGCCTGCGGCGCGGATGCGCTGATCCTCGATCTGGAAGACTCCGTTGCGTCCGGCCGCAAGGCGTTTGCGCGGGATGCGGTGAAGAACCGCCTGGGTGCCGCAAGACCTGAGTGGATGTTCCTGGTGCGCATCAACCCGCTNGAAACCGAGCTGGCGCGGGAGGATCTCGCCGCGGTCGTTCGCCCGGGACTGGATGGCATCGTGCTTCCGAAAGTAAACGGTTATCACGACGTCGAGCAGGTCTCGCGCTATATCGATGACCTTGAGGTCGCTGCCGGCGTCGCCTCCGGGCATGTAAAACTGCTGGTTGTCGCAACCGAGACGCCGGCGGCGATGCTGGGCCTCGCCGGTTATGCCGCATCGCGCGCAACGCCGGGCTCGAGACTGGTGGCCATGACATGGGGCGCGGAAGACCTCAGCGCCGCGCTCGGCGCATTGACCAATAAAGAGCCGAANGGCGAGTGGACCTTCCCCTATCAGCTTGCGCGCGCCCAATGCCTTTTCGCCGCCGGCGCGGCGGGCGTGGTCGCGCTTGAAACGCTCTATGCCGATTACAGGGATCAGGACGGTCTCGTCGAGAGCTGCCGGATCGCGCGCCGTGACGGGTTTGTCGGACGTCTCGCGATACATCCAGATCAGGTCGCGACCATCAACGCCTGCTTCACGCCGTCCGAAGCCGACCTCGCTCATGCGCGGCGGGTGGTTGCAGCCTTCGCCGGTCAGCCGGACGCCGGCACGGTGGGCATCGACGGCAGAATGTATGACCGTCCGCACCTGGTCGCGGCGAGGCGCACACTGGCCTCGGTTGGCGAAATCGTCGCGGAATGAGCATCGGGCCTGAGGTGCCGGCGAAGCGGTGCAAAGTCAAAGATGACTGTCGGTGATGGCAGCATAGACCATGGTGCGAAGTTCGCGCCGGACGGGATAGGCGCTCGAAGGTATCACCTGTGTCATGAAGATCGTGATCAGTTCTTCCGCCGGATCGATCCAGAACGACGTCGTCGCCGCGCCGCCCCAGGCGTATTCGCCGGGGCTGCCGGGGACGAGTGTCTTTGCGGGATTCATGGTGACGGAGAACCCGAGGCCGAAGCCGACACCGCTATAGGTCGCTTCCGCAAACATCGATCGCGACATCTCCGGCAGGTCCCGGTTGCCGGGCAGGTGATTGGCCGTCATCAGCGCCAGCGTTTTCGGTCCGATCAGCCTGACGCCGTCGAGCGTGCCGCCGTTGAGCAGCGCGCGGCAGAAGGTGAGGTAGTCGGCGGCCGTCGAGCACAGACCGCCGCCTCCGGAGANGAGGCTGGGCGGCGANCGATAGGGACTNGTCGCCGGNTCGTCCTGCAACGCCAGGCCNCTTTTCGCACCAGGTGAATGAACCGCCATCATGCCGCTGACGGTCGCGTTGTAGCAGGCCGCCAGCCGATGCGCCTTTTCGGCGGGAACGTAGAAGTCGGTGTCGGCCATGCCCAGCGGATCGAAAATGCGCTCCTTCAGAAATCGCTCGAACGGGATGCCGCTGATTTTGCCGACGAGATACCCGATCACGTCGGTGGAGACCGAGTAATTCCAGGCTTCGCCGGGCGAGAACTCCAGCGGGATTTTGGCAAGCGCCGCGATCATCGAATCAAGNGTGCCCGCGAGTTCGATCGTGCCGATCTGGCTGTCGCGATAGGCGGCGTCGACGTTGCTTCGCTGCTGGAAGCCGTAGGTCAGCCCGGACGTATGACGAAGAAGGTCGACGATCTGCATGGGCCGTGCCGGCGGCCGGGTGACGAAAGCGGGCGCCGTGCCCGCCTGNAACACGCCGAGGTTCNTCCACTCGGGAATGTACTTGTGAACCGGCTCGTCGAGCGCAACGAGACCTTGCTCCACCAGCATCATGAAAGCGACGGACGTGATCGGCTTGGTCATGGAATAGATGCGGAAGATGGTGTCGTCCCTCATCGGCGCCTTGCGTTCGAGATCGGCAAATCCCTGCACGGAGCTGTGCACGACCTGTCCGCGCCGATACACGACAAGCTGCGTGCCCGGAAACCGGTTCGCGTCGATGTATCGTCGCTTCAGATGGTCATCGATCCGATCGAGCGCAGCCCTGGACATGCCGGCGGCTTCGGGCGAGGTGGGAGCGAAGGCTGACATCTGGCGTCACTCCGGTGATGTCGGATCGGGCGCACGTAGCGCGCGCGGCGCCGGTGGCGGCCGCTGCGGTACTTAAATCGCAGATGCGAAGGGGTGGCAATCGCCGTCGGGCCGTGCAAGAAAACGCCGCTCGCAGGATGCTCCCGCGCCAGAAAGATGATGTTTCCGGAGGTAATATGACAGGCGATCAGACAATCTTGAGCCGGCAGGTTTGACGAATGGCAGACCAACCGGTTCTGATCGTGGGCGCGGGCCACGCAGGCTTTCAACTTGCGGTGTCGCTGCGTCAGGCGGGGTATGAGGGACCCGTCGGTCTGATCAATGACGAGTCGCATCTTCCCTATCAGCGGCCGCCGTTGTCGAAGGCCTATCTGAAGGGCGGCGGCAGCCCGGACTCGGTGATGTTCAGGCCGGAGAAATTCTATCACGACCAGCGCATCGACCTGATCGCCGACCGCGCCGTCGCGATCGACCGCGGCGCGCGCCAGCTTGTCTGCGCGTCCGGCGTATCCCGCGCTTACAAGCATCTCGTGCTGGCGACGGGCGCACGCAACCGGCTGCTGGATATCCCCAATGCTGGCCTTGAAGATGTACTCTATCTGCGCACGCTCGATGAAAGCGAGGCGCTGCGGCAACGCTTCGGAGCCGGCGGGAGGGTAGTCGTCGTCGGCGCCGGCTTCATCGGCCTCGAATTCGCGGCGACCGCGCGGGCGAAGGGTCTCGAGGTCGACGTGGTGGAACTGGCGCCGCGCGTCATGGCGCGCGCGGTCACGCCGGAGATTTCGGAGTTTTTTCAGCGCCGCCACAGCGAGGCCGGAATCCGGCTTCATTTCGGCGTGCAGGCCACGAGCATCACCAGCGACGAGGGCCGCGTAACCGGCGTGACCTTGAGCGACGGCAGGCCGATCACGGCCGATCTCGTGGTGATCGGCGTCGGCGTCTTGCCCAATGTCGAACTGGCTGCTGAGGCTGGCCTGCCGGTCGCCTCCGGCATCATCGTCGATGAGCATCTTCTCACTGCCGATCCGGACATCTCAGCGATCGGCGACTGCGCGTTGTTCACGAGCGTGCGTTTCGGCGCGCCGCTCCGGCTCGAATCCGTTCAGAACGCGACCGATCAGGCGCGTTGCGTGGCGGCGCGATTGACCGGCGATGCAAAGACCTATGACGGTCTGCCGTGGTTCTGGAGCGATCAGGGCCCGGACAAGCTGCAGATCGCGGGCCTCACCACCGGCTACGACCAGGTCGTTGTCCGCGGCGACGCCGGGCAGGGATCGTTCTCCGCGTTCTGTTACAAGGCGGGTCGCCTGATCGGAATCGAATCCGTCAATCGTGCGTCGGATCATGTTTTCGGTCGCCGCATTCTCGCGGTGAAAGGTTCGATCCCACCTGAGCAGGCTGCCGACTCCACCTTCGATCTCAAGCAGGCGCTTGCCTGAACCTGCGGCGGCAACGTGATCGCGGCCGGATCGGATGCGCCTTTGCGCAGGTGACGCTTGAGCGTCGGATGCATCGCGTCGCTCGCATGACTATATCGTGGAGACACCACCGGTGTTCGATCCGGCGAACTCATCCGTTCGGAATATGACCGCGCGCGCCTGCGATTGGTGAGCCCGGATCATGGAAGGAGAAAGCGATGACGGTTTATGCCGGCCCGGTCTTCGACATGGCGGTTCAGCAGTTCGACGTGATCGCCGATCACCTGTCGATCCCGACGGACGAGCGCGAGCGCATCCTGATGCCGAAGCGCTCGATCACGGTTTCCTGCCCTGTCCATCGCGATGACGGATCGATCACGGTTTTCGAGGGTTACCGCGTCCAGCATCACCTCACGCTGGGTCCGACCAAGGGCGGGACCCGCTTCGCGCCGAGCGTGGACATCGGCGAGGTGGCTGCGCTNGCCATCTGGATGAGNTGGAAATGCGCGCTGGTCGGGTTGCCNTATGGCGGAGCNAAGGGCGGGGTCAGGGTCGATCCCGGATCGATGTCGATGCGCGAACTGGAAGGGCTGTCGCGCCGCTACATGCAGGAGATGATCCCGTTCGTCGGTCCGCGAACCGACGTGATGGCGCCGGACATGGGCACCAATGAGCAGGTGATGGCCTGGTTCATGGATACCTATTCCATGTATCAGGGCAACACCGTCACCGAGATCGTCACCGGCAAGCCCGTGAGTTCGGGCGGCACGCTGGGCCGCCGGGAGGCCACCGGCCGCGGTGTCGCCCATCTCGTCCGCCGCGTCATGAATGAGCTGGANATCGTTGGCGGCGCAACGGCGGTCGTTCAGGGTTTCGGCAATGTCGGCTCCCACGCCGCGCTCGAGCTTTACAATTCCGGCATCAAGATCATCGCGGTCAGTGATCTCACCGATGCGCTTTATGACAGGAACGGGCTGGATATTCCCGCGCTGCTGCGCCACGCCGCCGCTCACGGGAGCATCGCCGGCTTTTCCAACCAGCTTCGCTACGATCCGGCGGCAATCCTGACGCTGCCGTGCGACGTGCTCATTCCCGCGGCCATAGAGCGCGTGATCGACGCGCATATCGCCGAGAATCTGAAATGCCGCGTGCTGGCCGAGGGCGCTAATGGGCCGACCACGCCTGAGGCCGATCTGATACTGGAGAAGCGTCAGCACGAGATTTTCGTGATCCCCGATATTCTCTGCAATTCCGGTGGCGTGGTCGTCAGCTACTTCGAATGGGTGCAGGATCTGCAGCAACTGTTCTGGGAAGAAGACGAAGTGACGCGCCGCGAATACCAGATACTGGATCGCGCTTTCGCCCAGATGATTGGTCGCGCCAAAAAGGACCGGATTCCTCATCGCACCGCGGCAATGGCGATCGGAGTCGAGAAGGTCCGGGCCGGAAAGGCCATGCGGGGGCTTTTTCCGTGATCGTCGGCCATGCTCAGGGCAGGTACGCGAGACTACGTATCCGCCGAATTGCGGATATTCTCCGCTCCCAACCCGGGATTATGATTGGTGCGTTGCAACATTTTTCCTTGACTTCGAGGGGAGTGAGTGTTTACTCACGTCACCATGAGCAACTTGCGAATGACCGGCGATCTTCGCCGGGAGCTTATCCTGAGTGCCGCGAAGCATTGCTTTGCGCGCTATGGGTTTGCGGGTACGACCACCAAAAGCGTTGCCGCCGCCGCCTCGATCTCCGAGGCATTGTTGTTCAAGCATTTCCCGAGCAAGGCGGCGCTCTATGCCGAAATCCTGGCTGAGGCCTGCCAGGCGGATCCCGCACTGCATCGCTTGCTCGACCGCGAGCCATCGACGGAGACGCTGGTCGTCCTGATCCGCGGCATGGTCAATCACTTCCTGAATGCTTCGGCTTCTCCGGATCAGGAGGAAGCACAACGTCTGCGCCTCCTGATCTCAAGTCAGCTCGATGACGGCGAATTTGCCCGACTGCTGTACGAAAAAATCCGGAATCTGATCGGACAGGCTTTCGCGGCTTCGCTCGAGCGTGCGATCGCAGCCGGGGATGCGGTGCCGGTCGGGCGCGATCCGCTCAACCTGTTCTGGTTTGCCCATCACACTGTTCTCATGATGGTTCTAACTCAGCTTCCTTCCGTTCCGGCCCTGACCTACGGAGCCGCGTCCGATCTGGAACGGCAAATCTGTGAATTCATTCTTCGCGGGGTCGGTCTGAACGCAGCGGCAATTGCCTTGCATCTGGACCAGGAACCTTTATTCAACGCCGCCCACACGTCGGCCGCAGAAAGTGCATGACATGACGGTAACAAGGCAAGGCAGCGCTGCCGACAAGAAGGATGTTTCGCCGCAGGACCTGCGCGAGACGTCTCGCGCGCGTCCCATACGCATCAAGCGCTGGTTCATCATTGTCGGCTTGCTGCTTGCGGTCCTTGTCGGCGCGCTGGTCGGGTTCAACGCCTTCCGTGCGCAGAAGATCAAGGAGTTCTTCGCCAACAACAAGCCGCCACCGGTCACGATCAGCGCGGCCGAGGCGAAGTCCGAAGTCCTGCCGAACCTGCAGCGGGCCGTCGGCAGTCTGGCGGCAGTGCATCAGGTCAACGTCACGTCCGACGTCAGCGGCCGCATCACCGACATTCTGTTCACCGCCGGCAGCCGCGTCACCCAGGGCACGCCGCTGGTGCAACTGTTCGACAAACCGGATCAGGGTGATCTCGCCAATTACAAGGCGCAGGCGACCGTAGCGAGACTGGCGCTTGAACGGGCGAAGCAGCTCGCGGCGCGACAGGTCGGTCCGCAGGTGACCGTGGATCAGGCGCAGGCCGCATTCGATCAGGCCAATGCCGGCATCGCCAAGACCGAGGCGATCATTTCGCAGAAGTTGGTGCGCGCGCCGTTCGACGGCGTGCTCGGAGTGCGTCAGGTAGAGGTGGGACAATTCCTCACCGCCGGCACGCAGATCGTCTCGCTGACGGATCTGTCGACGCTGTTTGCAAACTTCACCGTCACTGAAAAGGACAGCGGCCGCCTCTCCGTGGGCCAGGCTGTCCGGGTATCGGTCGATGCCTATCCCGGCAAGAAGTTCGACGGCAAGATCACCACTATCGAGCCGCAGATCGCGACCGATACCCGCAACATTCGCGTCCAGGCGACCATCAACAACCCGGGCGATATCCTGAAGCCGGGCATGTTCGCGGAAGTGACTGTGGTGCTGCCTGACAAGCCGGCGGTCATCACGGTGCCGGAAACCGCGGTCGAGTACACGCTGTATGGCGACTCCGTTTATCTCATCAAGGAGCACAAGGGCGACGACGGCAAGACCAGCNTGACCGCCGAGCAGACCTTCGTGCGCACCGGAGANCGTATCAACGGGCGCGCGGTGATCGAGAAGGGGCTGAAGCCNGGCGACAGGGTCGCCGCGGTCGGTCAGCTCAAGCTGCAGTCGGGTGCTGCCGTTGAAATCTCGAAGGATCCGCTGCCGCCGATCCCGGAGAAGCCGCCGCTGAACTGATTCCTGTCGGGATCGCCGCAGGCGGGTCCGACCGATCGAACGTCTCGCGGCCTTGCTCCGATCAGGAGGGGCGCGCGCCAAGGGAGCGCCTGCAATGGCATTCACCGATATCTTCATCAAGCGGCCGATCTTGTCGGTCGTCGTCAGCCTGCTGATACTGCTGATCGGTATGGCGGCCGCCTATAATTTGCCGATCCGGCAGTATCCGAAATTGTCCAACACCGTGATTACGGTCACCACGGCCTATCCCGGTGCGTCGCCGGAATTGATGCAGGGCTTTATAACCACGCCGATCGAACAGGCGGTCGCGTCGGCCGAGGGCGTCGANTACATCACCTCCGCCTCGACCCAAAGCCAGAGCCAGATCAAGGTCTACGTCAAATTGAACTTCGATCCGAACGCGGCGCTCACCGAGGTGCTGTCGAAGGTCAATTCGGTGAAGTACCTGATACCGAAGGAAGCCAACGATCCGGTGATCGTGAAGTCCACCGGCGAGACGACGGCGGTGATGTATATCGGCTTTTCGAGCGACGAACTGTCGGGCTCGGCGATTTCCGATTACCTGACGCGCGTGGTGCAGCCAATCCTTTCGACGGTGGACGGCGTCGCCTCAGCCGACATCCTGGGCGGCCAGACCTTCGCGATGCGGGTCTGGCTCGATCCGCTGAAGATGGCCGGGCGCAACGTGACCACCACGGAGGTCGCCTTAGCGATCGCGGCCAATAACTTCCAGGCGGCAGCCGGCCAGACCAAGGGCTTCTACACGATCTCCAACGTCTCGACCAATACCGACCTGCAGAGCGTCGAGCAGTTCAAGCGCATGACGGTGAAGGCCAAGGACGGCGGCTTCGTGCGCAT
>JGI26539J51216_1001392_pt1 | contig 15886 bp, 15 predicted proteins | sample ThiBio_1000_biof_2_FD_51216 | JGI IMG/M metagenome (IMG submission 51216)
TTCTCTTCCTCGGTCATGACGAGCGACTTGCGCTCGGCGCCCATCATCACCTTGTCCTTGGCTTCCTCGAACTCGGCCTGCGTCACCATGCGCTTGTTGCGACGGGCGGCCGTCAGCGCCGCCTCGTTGACGAGGTTCATCAGGTCGGCGCCGGAGAAACCGGGCGTGCCGCGGGCGATGGTCTTGATGTTGACATCGGGCGCCAGCGGCACCTTGCGGATATGCACCTTCAGAATCTGCTCACGACCAACGACGTCGGGGTTAGGCACCACGACCTGACGGTCGAAGCGGCCGGGACGCAGCAGCGCGGGATCGAGCACGTCGGGGCGGTTGGTCGCGGCAATCAGGATCACGCCCTCATTGGCCTCAAAACCGTCCATCTCGACCAGCAACTGGTTCAGCGTCTGCTCGCGCTCGTCATTGCCGCCGCCGAGACCGGCGCCACGGTGACGGCCGACCGCGTCGATTTCGTCGATGAAGATGATGCATGGCGCGTTCTTCTTGGCCTGCTCGAACATGTCGCGGACGCGGCTCGCGCCGACGCCGACGAACATCTCGACGAAGTCGGAACCCGAAATGGTGAAGAACGGCACATTGGCTTCGCCCGCCACCGCGCGCGCGATCAGCGTCTTACCGGTGCCGGGGGGGCCGACCAGCAGCACACCGCGCGGAATGCGTCCGCCGAGGCGCTGGAACTTGCCGGGGTCGCGCAGGAACTCGACGATCTCCTGCAGGTCCTGCTTGGCCTCATCGACGCCCGCCACATCCTCGAAGGTGACGCGGCCGTGGGCTTCCGTCAGCATCTTGGCGCGCGACTTGCCGAAACCCATGGCCTTGCCGGCGCCGCCCTGCATCTGGCGCGACAGGAAAATCCACACGCCGATCAGCGCGATGAACGGCAGCCAGGAGACCAGCAGCGACACGAACCATGGCACGCTGTCGCCCGGAGGCTTCGCGGTAATCTGCACCTTGGCGTCATAGAGCTTTTTCACCAGACCCGGATCGGTCGGCGCATAGGTCTGGAAAGCGGAGCCGTTGGTGAACGTGCCGTGAATTTCCTGTCCCTGGATCACGACATCGCGAACATTGTTCTGATCGACTTCCGTCAGCAACTGCGAGAACGAGATGTCCTGCGCGGTTGTGTGGTGGCCGGGATTCTGGAACAGCGTGAACAGCGCCAACAGGAGCAAGACAATGATGACCCAGAGGGCGAAGTTGCGCATATTGGCGTTCATCGATTTTCCTTCGAGGCCGCGCGGATCGCAGCCGGGTGTCCCTGTATCGACTCAATAGATAGGGGGTGCCGATACGGATACAATCTAGGCGCGGAGGGTGCCGCTGCCAAGGGAACCGCGCGGGTCTTAATAAATAAACGTCGTCAACTGGAACAAGTTGACACAAGGCCGCAAGGCCGCGCCGAATGGTGCCGGACCCGGCCGGCTTCTGTTCTATCACCTCTTTGATCCGCTTCACCTTTCAATAGCCAGAAAGGCGGGCCATTACTCCCTCGCTCCAGCGCATTTCAGCGCACGGGCGGGCCCAGGCGCCGGGACGGAGCCGTTCCGGCTCATCATGGCGCGGTATTTTTCGGACAACGGTTAACGGGTTAACGCCCGCGATGCGTCAGCGGGCTCGCCGCGGCGGCGCGCGCTCGACGCTGATCCGCTCGGCGGTGAGCGTCACCAGCGCTCCAGCCAAGGTTCTTCTCAGCAAAATACGGCGACCGTGAACGCCGCCGCCCGCGGCCGCGCGGTCGAGCGCCAGCAGCAGGGTCTCGACCTTGCCCAATTCGGCGGGTCCCTCGCAGCCGACGCGATCGATCGCCCGCAACAGCAATCGGACCTTGATCTCCGGAGCGAGAGACGCGAAGGCCCTTGCCTGAAAGCCCGGACGTCGCGCTGTGCGATCCTGCAGCGCCAGATAGCGCTCGGCCCCGTCGACCAGAAGTTCCAGCGCGGCATTGGCCCGCGCCAGGCGCGATGCCAGCCGCGCCAGATTTCGAGCGTCGCATCCTTCCTTCGCCAGCGCCGGCATCAGAGCGCGCAGCCGCGGGCGCGTGAAGCCGACATCGCGATTGGTCGGATCCTCCGCATAGCCGATCCCGGCCTTGTCCAGCGTCGCGATCAGCCGCGATTTCGGAACATGCAGGAACGGGCGGGCCAGGATGAACCCCTCGCGCATCGTTTCACGCGTCATAGCAGACAGACCGGCGATGCCGCTGCCACGTGACATCCGCATCAAGACCGTCTCGGCCTGATCGTCCAGGGTGTGCGCGGTCAGGACGTGGCTCGCGCCATGGGAGCGCGCCGCCTTGAACAGCAGCGCGTATCGCGCCTCGCGGGCGGCCGCGGGCAGCCCGGTCACCGGCTTCTCGCCGGTCCAGCGCAAGGTGCGATGGGTCATACCGAGAGAACTGGCGAGTTGCTTCACGTTACGCGCCTCGCGTGCCGCTTCGCGCCGTAGTCCATGATCGACGGTGACGGCGATCAGATCGGGACCACGCGTCATGGCCCGCCGCCAGCGCGCCGCGAGCCACATCAGCGCCATGGAATCAGGACCGCCGGACACCGCTAAAACCAGCGCGCGGGCGGCCTTCCAGTTCGCGAAGAACGGTTTGGCTTCCGTTGCCGAGATCGGCGAGGCGTCGTCCTCGATCATGCCGCCATATTTAGAGCCTTTGCGCTGCTGATTCCATCAGAAGCGAAAAGACTCCCGATGCGCCGGCAAAGCCTGCGCCATCCGGACGCATGGGTGCCGGACGCATGGATGGAAGTGGTCCGGTGAAAGTGGTCCCCGACGCTAGCTCCTCAGCACTTCACCCGCTTCTGCTCGCGGTCCACCGCCTGCTTCACGCCCGCCGAGGAGCGGGGATATTTGCGCGTGACCTCGCCGAGCGCGGCGCAGGCGGCCTCCTTCTCCTTCAGCGCAGCCAAGGACTGTCCGAGCCGCAGCAAGGCGTCGGCCGCTTTCGCCGAGGTGTCGTATTTCGTGGTGACGCCGAGGAAAGCCTCGGCCGCCTCGCGATATTTCTGGCGCTGAAACAGACTTTCGCCCAACCAGTACTGCGCATCGCCCGTCAGCGTATCGGACGGGTATTTCTGGGTGAAATTGCGCATGGTTTCCTCGGCCAGCGCATAATCCTTGCGCTGCATGTAGCCGATGCCGAGATCGAATTCGTCGCGCGGCGTCGCCGACGGCGGCAGCGTGGTCAGGCCGCCGGTATGGGGCGGCGTTGCGTCGGGCGCCGGGTAGCCTCCCGGACGGCGCGGACTGGTGTTGGCGAGGTCGAGCGGCGCGCCGGCTTCCCGGCTGCCGGGCGACCCCACGGCTTGTTCCGGCATCGGCATGCGCCCGCCACCGAGCGCGCGCGGCGCACCCGGCGCGTTGGGATTTCGGCTGGGATCGAAAGCATCACCGCGACGGCCTTGCGCCGGCACGCTGACCGGTTGCTCCTGGACGACGGGCGCCTGCCCTCCCCCCGGATCATAGGCCGGCTGACGGTAGGTCGGGGCCGATTGCGCCGGCGGAGCGGCGGCAACGGCGGGCGGCGCGCCTGCCGGCTGCAGCTGCTGCAACTGTTGCTCGAGCATCCGATTCCGATGTTGCAGTTCCTCGTTCTGCCCGGTCAGCGTCCTCAACTGGTCTTCCAGTTGCTGAATGCGGATTTCAGGATCGACGTCGTATTGCGCGAACGCGGGTGACGAAAGCGCAAGCACCGCGGCAACGGCCGCTGCGCGCACAAGCCTCGGGGCTATGGATGACATTTTGGCCTGACGATTGAAATGAACGTCGCATCGAAAGCGCACCCATTGAAAACCCGACTGCGCCGAAAATGTGACTTGGTCCAACACCGGCAATCACTTTACAACGATCTTCTCCGCCCGTCTCCTGTCTATATTTTGTCTTGGTCGGCGCTCACTGCCCTGCGCCTGGAGCATTTTCGCTTCTGATTATTGTTTCGATGCGTTTTCTTCACGCGAACCGGTATCCATCCTCGGGTCAAGCCCGAGACTATGCTTCGCTCGAAACGCTGTGGCGTTTACCGCTCGAACCATCACGGCGGATGACGAGCGCCGCATTGACCGGAGCAGGAAGGTGGCGCAGCGAAGCGCGCACGCTCGACGAAAACCAGCGGTCCGCCCCTATTCTCCCGGCGCCGCGGGTGACTGCCTCGCATCGAGGTATCCATGGTGTGCGGCCCGAGTTGCACAATAAGCGGCGACACTCTGTGACGCAGTAAGATCTGTGACGCAGTCAGAAAAGGGGCAGGTCGATGGGCGAATGAATGCCGGCCGGAGCAATTCCGGACGCAAAATCGCTGCGCATTCTTGCTGGAAATGCTCTAGTGTCGTCCCATTCAATTGGAGCCATTTTGAGATGCTGGCATTTCTGGGTTTTGGCTTCGTGCTGGGGATGCAACACGCACTGGAAGCCGATCACATCGCCGCGGTGTCGAGCATTGCTGCGCGGCGAAGCCAGATCGGCGATATCGTCAAGCACGGGCTGACCTGGGGAATGGGGCACACCATCACGCTATTCCTGTTCGCCGGCGTGGCGCTGGTGCTCGGCCAGGCGATCCCCGCACATTTCGAGCAACGGCTGGAGACGGCGGTGGGCATCATGCTGGTCGGGCTCGGCGTTCACGTATTGTGGCGGCTGTGGCGCGATCGCGTTCACTTCCATCAGCATACCCATGGTGACGGCAGGCGGCACATTCATGTCCACGGTCACGCCGGCGAGGAAGTGCCGCATGCCTTGAGTGCGCACGAGCACAGCCATGGCTTTCGCTGGCGCTCGCTATTGGTCGGGCTGATGCATGGCATGGCCGGATCGGCCGCGCTGCTCGTGCTAACCGTATCGCAGACCAAGGATCCCATGCAGGGATTGTTTTACGTGCTGCTTTTCGGCGTCGGCTCGATGATTGGAATGGGCGCCTTATCCACGGTGATCGCCTTGCCGATCGCGGCATCGGCGAAATTCCTGACCTGGGTCAATCGGGGCCTGCAGGTCGTGGTCGGTGTTGTCACCATATCGATCGGGTTGAATACGATCGTCCAGACGGTACTGATAACGCTATAGCCGCCATCGCAGGCTGGATGCTCATCCGCCACGGTCCGAGTAGGGATTGTCGGCCGCTGTGTCGACTTCGCGCCTTGCCCTGTTCGCGAGATACGTCTTGAGCTTTGCGATCGCTTCGGGAGACCAGTTGCGCACGTCCGTTACGGCGATCCATGCATCCACGTAATGTTCCGGCGCATAGACATGGCCATACCCCATGGGCGTGCTGTTCGCGGCGGGCATGTCGACGGCGAGCTGAAGCATGGTGACGATCGGATACCACCGCAATTCCGGAGAAACGTCCGGGCCGCGGGGCTCCTGCATCCAGGCCGGGCGTTGATACGCATATCGATATGCGAACAGCACGATCGCATCGCTTGCATATTGCAGATAGACGACGCGCATCGGACCCCAGGGCGCGTCGGCGGGGACCGTCGATCCGTCCTGGTTCATGAATCGCACAAAGCGGCCATCGCGGAATTGCGGCAGCCAGGCAGGAGACCCCTCGTTGCGATTTGCCGTGATCGAGCGCCAGATTCGGCTCTCGAAGGGAGGCCCGCTCCAAAGGGCGCCAGCGATGGGATCGCCGATCGTCTCGAACAACTCCGACGATCTCTCCGAGTTCAAGGCACCGAGGCTGAGGCCGTGCAGATACAGTTTAGGACGCGCATTTCTCGGCAGCGTGGTCCAATATCCGTAGATTTCGGCGAACAGTGCGCGCGCCGCCTCCTTGCCATATTCGGGTTGAAACATCAGCGAAAGCGGGCTGTTCAGATAAGAGTATTGCATCGCGACGCTGGCGATGTCGCCGTCGTGAAGATATTCGACCGAATCCATCGCCGACGGATCGATCCAGCCTGTACCGGTCGGCGTAACGATGATGAGGGTGGAACGCTGAAAGCCGCCCTGGCGCTTCAACTCGGCCAGCGCGAGTCTGGCGCGCTCGCGCGCTGTAGCGGCATTGCGCAGGCCGACATAAACGCGGATGGGCTCCAGGGCAGGCCGTCCCGTCAATGCGCGGATCTGGTCAGCGCTGGGCCCCGACGCCACGAACCGGCGGCCGGTTCGACCGAGTTCATTCCATGTCAGCAGGGACGCCGCGCTTCCCGTTTTTCCAGGAGAAGTCGGCTGCTGCCGTTCGGGTTCGAACAGGGCGTCGAGTTCGCGAAACGACGTATCAACCGCTCGAAACGCGGTACGAATAAGGAAGTTCGTGGTAATCGACCAGAACAATAGCGCCGCCAGAAGCAGGCCGATAGCATTGGCTATTTTTCTTGGAATGAAACGGCGAATCTGGGTGGAGAGAAAGCCGGTCACGGTCTTGAAAAGCCGTGCCACCACCAGGATCGCCAGGAACGTGATCGCTGCGATTGCGCATACCTTGAAAGGACGGGAGCTTTCGACCGCTTCCATGCCCATGACGGCGCGAATCGAGTTCTGCCAGCCTGTTGCCTTCCAGAGAAAGGTGACCATGACTGCAAGACACAGAACCGAGACACCAACGTTGGTGACGGAGCGAATTCGGTCGGAAGGTTGGGGAAGTTCGAGATAGCGCCACAACCAGCGCCACAACACGCCGGCGCCGTAACCGATCGCAAAACAACCTCCCGCAAGGGCGCCCTGTGTCAGATAGTGCCGCGGAATCAGCGACGGCGTGAGCGCAGCCGCAAAGAACACGGCCCCCAGCAGAAGCCCGACACCGGACAACGATTGTATCTGCCGCCGGACGATCTCCATGGAATATCTCAAAATGGCCAATGGACGATTTTCCTCAACAACGTAACCTGATTGAAACGGAGAATCGTACCACAATGTGGTGCGATAAATCTGGGGCGTTTTTGATTGTTGCGAAGGAGCACGTTACCGGCAACCGGATTCATCAGGCCCTAAGATGCTGACGTTTAACGTTCGTAACGATGATATTGTCTTGATCTATCGTTTTTTCTCTGCTGTGATGTCTGACCGAAGGTTGTTGTCAATCAAGGACATTCGGCAATGTATTTGAGCCGGCGCCATTCCAGCAAACGTGCGTAGCGGCTTCGGAAATTGCGTAAAACTCGTTAGAGAAAAGGGACGGACAATTTAAAGATATGGAGTATCGGGGCGATTCTATAGTTTCGCCGGAAGTGCTCCAACTCAGGCGCAAGCAAGCTCAATAATTAAGGACGGTGCCTGTGCGTCGACTTCTGCATTCGTGTTTTTGCATTCTTGTTTTGTCATGGGTGCTTCCGTTTGTCCTGTCGGCTTCATGACATCATCATCGCTCGGGCAGAGATATCTGTAGTGATTTCGGACTTCAATGCGCAACGCGCGCAAGGACAAAAGTCGTCCCCGCCCGCCGGATCCGCAGCGGTCGTCGCGGCGACCAGCCAGTGCGGCGCAGGATTTATGACTGCCGCGGCCGTCCTTCCGGACAGAACCGCCCGCACGGCACCTCTGCCCGTACTATACCAACCGGGTCCGGGCTTTCCGGGATTTCTGCCCCTGAGGGCGTGAAACGAGCGCAATGGCAGGAATTGAAAGGATCCCGGCATGTTGAGAACAAGTCTGATCGGTGTCGTGGGCGCCATCACATGGATGTGCATTGTCACATCGCCCGCGCGCGCCGATCTCCTTCGCGTCGGCAGATTGATATGTTCGGCAGACGTACGGGTTGGATTGGTGCTGGGATCCACGCAGTCGCTTCGTTGCGTGTTCCACAAGGTTCGTCCGGCGCGCCGCTATATCTATGAAGGGCGCATCAACCGGGTGGGTCTCGATCTGGGCATTACTCAGGGTGGCATCTTGTCCTGGGCAGTTCTCGCTAAAAATTCCCGCATCGGTCCCGGCACCATGAGGGGCACCTATGTCGGCGCCAGCGGCAATGTTGCCTTCGGACCTGGTCTGGGCGCGAACGTTCTGATCGGCGGGTCGCGGAGATCGGTCGTGTTGCAGCCGCTGTCCGTCGAACTGAATGTCGGCATCAATCTCGCGGTGGGAGTAACGCGTCTTACGTTGGGACCGAGGGGGCCGCGCTAAAGCATAACACCATCGAGACCAACTCTTGCTCTGGAGAATTTCAGAATGTCTGATCTGGTAATTGTAGGCTTTGAAAATCAGAATGATGCAGATCGGGTTCTAACTGACCTCACCCGATTGCAGAAGGAATATCTCATAGACCTTGAAGATGCCGTTGTTGCCATCCGCGATAGTGACGGCAGCGTTCGCATTAAGCAGTCCGTCAATCTCGTTCGCATCGGGGCAACCACCGGCGGATTGAATGGGGCGATCCTGGGAAGCTTGGTGGGCCTGCTGTTTCTCAATCCACTTGCTGGTTTCGCGGTAGGCGGATTGGTTGGAGCCGGCTCAGGGGCTCTGTCCGGCAGCTTGATGGATTTCGGAATCAACGATGACTTCATCAAGTCGATCGGCGAAACGCTCAAGCCGGATACATCCGCCCTGTTTCTTTTGATTCGGAAGGCACAGCCGGAAAAGGTTCTCAAGGAGCTTGCCGGATACAAAGGGCATCTCATTCGCTCGTCTCTGTCCTCCGAACAGGAGGCCAAGCTCACGGCAGCGCTCGCGCAGGCGCACGCACCGAGCCCGAGTGACGGCGTGGAGGGGGCCAAGGCCGCACGTTAGGGTGATTGAGGCGGGCAGCGGAGAACAGGCTCGATGCTCGCTTAAGGGCCTGTTCGGAAAGTCACCGGGCATCTGCCGGCTATTCCCCGGACGCAGCGCAGCGTGAAACGGTGCGCTGCTGAGCCGGGGTCTTTGCGAGGCTTTCTGCAACGATCCCGGGTCTGCAACGATTCCGGGTCTGCGCGGCGTCACTTCGTGCCGCAGCGCACCCGGGACACCCGGACAGCAAACGTTTCAAACAGGCTCTTGACCACCGGATCGCGCGACAGCTTCTGTCGCGCGCATCGAGTCGTATGCATCAGGCTGTCCGATCAGCCATATCCAATCCGCCGCTCTCCATGAGAAAATCGATAACGATCTGAACGCCGTCGCCGCGCATGAGATCGGTAAAACCGAACGGACGGTCGCCGCGCATTCGCTTGGCGTCCGCGCGCATGACATCGAGGTCGACCTTCACGTAAGGCGCAAGATCGCTTTTGTTGATCACAAGGAAATCCGAGCGCGTGATGCCGGGACCGCCCTTGCGCGGAATATCCTCGCCCTGACAAACGGAAATTACATAGAGCGTGAGATCGGCCAGGTCAGGAGAGAACGTTGCGGCAAGATTGTCGCCTCCCGACTCGATAAAGATCACGTCGAGATCCGGAAACTTGCGGTTCATCTCGGCGATCGCCTGGAGATTGATGGATGCATCTTCCCGAATGGCGGTGTGCGGACAGCCCCCGGTCTCGACTCCCAATATCCGGTCCTCCGGAAGCGCCTGGTGCCGCGCAAGGATCAGCGCATCTTCCTTGGTGTAGATATCATTCGTAATGACGGCGATCGAGAATTTCCGGCGCAGTGTCTGACACAGCTTCTCCGTCAACGTTGTTTTGCCCGAGCCGACAGGTCCGCCGATGCCCACGCGGAGGGGACCGTTACGCGATGCCATGACCACCGTCCTCAATTCCGTTCAAGAGTTCGCTTCAATCATGATGATGGTGGTGATGGCCATGATCATGGTCATGTGAATGATCATGGTCATGGTCGTGCGCATGGTCGTGCTTATGATCGTGACCATGCTGATGTCCGTGCCCTGAATAGGCGCCGCGCAACGGGTTAAAGGGAGCCGTGATTTCACGCACTGTGGCGCCAAGTCCAATCAGCATCGCCTTGATGACATGATCGCGCAAAATCAGAATCCTGTCAGCCGCGATCGCAGCCGGCAGATGGCGGTTGCCAATGTGCCAGGCGAGTTGAGCGATATCGGCGCTATTACGCGCCGTGATTTCGTAGAGCGGTTCGTCGGCGGCGACGATGGCAACGACAGCGCCATTGTCGAGAAGAAGCGCGTCCCCCGCGGCCAGGACAACAGGCTCGGGCAAATCGACCAGGACCTTGCTGCCATCCGTCAGCTTGATCGCCTTGCGGCGCAGATGACGTTCATCGTGCTGCAACACCGCCGTGCCAAAAGGGGACGGTGCATGTGTGTCAACACCCGCCTTCGAGGCGGCTTGAATAGCGATCGCCCGCAACATGCTGCGTTCTCTCTGTCAGTTCAGTTGTAAAGGTTTTGCAGAATCTCGGGGCGAAAGCCAGTCCCGCCGATTTGAAAATTCATGCACCCCATGCAGCGCGTTCATCTTCAGATCTTTCAAATTCAGGTCTTTCAAATCGAAAGCGGTACTGGAAGCATAAAGCTGCTCGCACTCTTTGCTTTCCCAAGTTCGTCAAGAGCAAATGTCATAACCTTACATGAACTTCGGAAAGCGGTTACAGGTGTGCCGCAGTTCGCATGCCGCCTCAAGCCACGTACCGACTTGCATAGGCTCCCTGTGTCATTCCGCTGTCCGGATTACTTCTTCCGTCGGCATCTTGTGGGCTGCATCCTTTCGCGTTATGCTCGCATGGCGATCATGGCGCCGCAGCACGGGGGTTTTCCTTGGACGAAGATTGCTGGCGTGCAGAGCTTGAACTTTGGCTCGAACACCATGATGGCAAAACACGATTGATGCGCCGCCGTCATGTCGGACCGCTTGTGGTACAGCGTCCCTTCCATCCTGAGTCAGATGGCACAGCCCATATCTACCTGTTGCACCCGCCCGGCGGAATTGCCGGTGGCGACAGGCTTGAGATCACCTGTCATCTTGAGCCAGGAACGCGCGCCGTCCTGACGACGCCTGGCGCGACAAAGTTTTACCGCAGCGTAAACGGCCTGAGCAAACAGACAACCTCGATCAATGTCGGCGCCGGCGCCGTCTGCGAGTATCTTCCCCAGGAGACCATTATTTTTGATGGCGCTGACGCTCACGTCGGAACGCGCGTGACGCTCGCGGCCGCGGATGCGACCTATGTCGGCTGGGATTTCCTGAGTTTGGGACGACCTGCCGCGGGCGAGCGTTTTGCGAGAGGTTCGGTGCAGCAGCGGATCGAGGTGTCGCTGGGTGGTCGTCCTGTCTGGTTCGAGCGGCTTTTTCTTCAAGGCGACGCGCCCTTGAACCGTGCGGCGTTCGCACTCGGCGGACGACCGATCGTCGGCACCATGATTTATGTCGGCCCCATCGCGGACAACGCGGCGGAGCGTGTTCGCGACTGTCTCGGGGAGAAGGCGCGCAATGTCTTCTCGGTGAGCCAGCGCGATCAGGGAATTGTCTGCCGTTATCTCGGTGAGATGATGTCCGAGGGCAAATCGCTCTTCACCCGCGTGTGGGATGTGCTGCGTGAGGCCGGACAGGGCAAGCGAGCCGCGACGCCGCGCATATGGGCGACATGAGACGAAATGTAGGTGGGAGGTCAGGCAATGGAACTGTTGCCGCGTGAGAAAGATAAACTTATGCTTTTCACCGCCGGATTGTTGGCGGAACGCCGAAAGGCGCGGGGCGTCAAGCTCAATTACCCCGAGGTGATCGCCTATATCTCCGCAGCCATTCTCGAGGCCGCCCGCGACGGCAAGACGGTCGCGGAGCTGATGTCATACGGCGCCACGCTACTCACCCGAGCGGATGTATTGGAAGGGGTGCCGGAGATGATCCACGACATCCAGGTCGAAGCCACCTTCCCCGACGGGACAAAGCTCGTCACCGTTCACAACCCGATTCCATAACGAGGCCACCATGATTCCCGGTGAGTATTTTATCGAGGATGGCTCCATCGAACTGAATGCAGGGCGCGAGGTTCGCAAGCTGGACGTCGCGAACAGCGGAGACCGTCCCATTCAAGTCGGCTCTCACTATCATTTCTATGAAACGAATGCCGCGCTCGTGTTCGATCGCGAGAAGGCAAAAGGATTCCGCCTCGCCATTCCGGCAGGCACGGCCGTCCGTTTCGAGCCAGGCCAGAACCGCTCGGTGGAGCTGGTGGCGCTGGGGGGCGACCGCAAGGTCTATGGTTTCAACGCCAAGATCATGGGCAAATTGTAGGAGACGCAGATGGCTACGATCACGCGCCAGGCGTATTCGGACCTTTACGGCCCGACGACCGGTGACCGGCTGCGTCTTGCCGACACCGAGCTGATCATCGAGGTCGAAAAGGACCACACCATTTACGGTGAGGAAGTCAGCTTCGGCGGCGGCAAGGTCATTCGCGATGGCATGGGACAGAGCCAGCGGCTGGCCGGCGATGTCGCCGATCTCGTCATCACCAACGTCATCATCCTCGACCATTGGGGCATCGTCAAAGCCGACGTCGGCATCAAGAACGGCCGTATTTCAGGCATCGGAAAGGCCGGCAATCCGGATATTCAGCCGGGCGTGACCATTGTCATCGGGCCGGGCACCGACGTGATCGCGGGCGAAGGCCGGATCCTGACGGCGGGCGCCATCGATACCCACATCCATTTCATCGCGCCCCAGCAGGCCGAGGAAGCTCTCTCCAGCGGCACCACAACGCTCGTGGGAGGCGGCACGGGACCGACCGTCGGCACGCTGGCAACCACTGTGACGCCGGGTCCCTGGGCGATCCACCGGATGCTGGAGGCGGTCGAGGCGCTGCCGATCAATGTCGGATTGCTGGGCAAGGGCAATGCCAGCCTGCCGGAGCCGCTGCGGGAACAGATTCGCGCGGGTGTAGTCGGCCTCAAGCTCCACGAAGACTGGGGTACGACGCCTGCCGCGATCGACAACTGCCTGACCGTCGCGGATGAAATGGACATCCAGGTCGCGCTGCACACCGACACGCTGAATGAAAGCGGGTTCGTGCGCGACAGCTTTGCCGCGATGAAAGGCCGGGCGATCCACAGTTTCCACACCGAGGGCGCGGGCGGCGGCCACGCGCCCGACATCATCACGGCGGCGGGTGAAGCGAACATCCTGCCGTCATCCACCAACCCGACGCGTCCCTACACGATCAACACCATCGACGAGCATCTCGACATGCTGATGGTGTGCCATCACCTCAGCCCGCAGATTCCGGAGGACGTCGCCTTCGCCGAATCGCGGATCCGCAAGGAGACCATCGCCGCGGAAGACATCCTGCATGATCTCGGCGTGTTTTCGATGATGTCGTCGGACTCGCAAGCGATGGGCCGCATCGGCGAGACCACGCTACGTTGCTGGCAGACGGCTCACAAGATGAAGGTGCAGCGCGGGCCGTTGCCGGAGGACAGCGCGCGCAACGATAATTTCCGCGCGAAACGCTATGTCGCCAAATACACCATCAATCCGGCGCTCACGCATGGCTTCGCGCACGAGATCGGCTCCATCGAGGTCGGCAAACGCGCCGACCTCGTCCTGTGGAAGCCGGCTTTCTTTGGTGTGAAGCCGGCCCTTGTCATGATTGGCGGCATGATTGCCAGCGCCCCGATGGGCGATCCCAACGCCTCGATCTCGACACCGCAGCCCGTGCACTACCGGCCGATGTATGGGGTGCTTGGCCGCGCCCTCGGCTCGACCGGCGTCACCTTCGTTTCCAAGGCGGCGCTTGATGACGATATCGGCGGCAAGCTTAAGCTCAGCAAGCAACTCGTGGCCGTGCGCGGGACGCGGACCATTCGCAAGAAAGACATGATCCACAACGGACTCACGCCGAAGCTGGAGGTCGATCCGCAGAATTATCAGGTCCGCGTCGATGGCCAGATCATCACCTGCGAGCCGGCGCGCGAATTACCCATGACGCAGCGATACTTTCTGTTCTGATCTGAGACCGCGCCCGGAAACGCAGGGTTGATCTTGTCGAGAATCGGAGGGCTTCCATGCGTGTTGACCGGTTTCAGAACCATGCCGTCTTGGGCTTCGTCGATTGGACGCTCCGCGGCGTCGGCCAGGTCGTGTTTCAGAATAATCCGTTGGCCGGCTTGGTCATCCTTGCCGGCCTTCTCGTCAATTCGTGGATATATGCCGCAATCTGCGTCGTCGGAGTGGTCGCGAGCACATTGACCGCCATCGTTCTGAAGGCCGACAAGGCGCTTATTCGTGATGGCTTGTTCGGCTTCAACGGTGCGCTGGTCGCACTCGCGCTCGTTGCGTTTACGAGCGAGGATTTCCGCGCCGGCGCGATACCGTCCGTCGCCATGCTGGCCTATCTGATCTGCGCCGCGGCGCTCACCACGATGGCCTTTGCAAGCATTGCGGCATTGCTCGGCCCCCACAAGGTCGCGCCGCTGACGATGCCTTTCGTGTTCGTGGGCTGGCTGTTTCTGTTCGCCGTCCTGAAATTCGACGCCATCGATGCCGGACCGATGGCGAAGCCGGTCTCGCCAGATCAATTTCCCTATGACGCGCCCTATGATCTTCGAACATGGTATGAGGGAATAGGCACGTCGATCGGCCAGATCTTTTTCCAGGACAACTGGATCACGGGTTACATCATCATTGTCGGCATGGCGATCAATTCGCGGATCAGCGCCACGATGGCGTTTCTCGGCGCGGTGATCGGCACGGTTGTCGCCGTGATGTTCGGAGGGCCGGAGGGCGCCATTCGCGACGGCCTGTTCGGCTATAATGCGGCGCTTACGGCGATCGCTCTGGGCGGTTTCTTTCTGGTGCTGACCTGGAGCAGCTTCCTTTACGCCGTATTCGGCGCCATCGTTTCAGCATGGCTCTGGGCGTCGATCGCCATCTTTCTCAAGCCCATCGGCATGCCCGTGCTGACTTCCACCTTCGTCATCGTCACCTGGACCATGCTGATCGGCCAGTATGCGTTCAAAGCGCTCGTACCCGTTCCTCCCGCCGAGGCGACAACTCCGGAAGACAACCGGCGGCGCTATCTTGAAGAAAGCGAGCGTTCGCAGACCTGAGTTCGTTCAGGAGCGGAACAAGCGACTGTACTGTGTCTCATGCCAAGCGCTGGCCATGGCCAGTGCCGGCGCGACGTTGCCGATTTCATCATCCGGAAGCGAAGCGGCATTCGCGGACGCGCGTTCGATCACCTGCACCGCCGCGATCAGAATGCGCTGGCCGGCGGTATGACCGAGCGGAACAAGACGGATCGCAGCCGCCACCTGTGCTTCGACCACGCTCCACATCAAACCTTTGAGCGCATCGGCCGATGCGATCCGCCAATGATGGGCAGCGATCGCGAACATCGCCGGATAAGTGACAGCGCGCCCGGGAGCGCGCCGGGCGAGCGGCACCTCCAGATCGAGCAGAAGCTGCAGCAGTGCTTCGCCCATCCGTGTGTCTTCGAGCGCGAGTTCGCGGCTCTCGCGGCCCGCCGCGAGCCAGGCATCCAAAGCCAGGAATCGCTCGCTGTCGTCATGCTTCAATGCGCAGGTCATGCGCCAGAACAGCGCGCCATCGAGCACGGCGTAGGTGTGTTCGAGCGTTCCCAGTATCCATTCGCACGCGCTGGCCTCGTCGACGACAATGCGCGCGGCGACGGCCGCTTCCAGACCGCGGGAATAGGAGAACGCTCCCACGGGCAGGCTCAGGCTAGCCAGACGCAGCAGGTGAAGCGGCATTACTCCGGGGCCGTCGTGATAAACCACATGCCTTCTCTGATTTGAGGCTGCCGGGTCTCCGCATGTCCCGGCACGCCTTTCCGCTGGAGCGTGATCTGATCGAGTTGAATCCAATCATGCTCCAGGGATTATTGCCTAATCCCACTTTATGCTGGCAACCGATTCACCTCGCTGAAAAATTCTTCAGCTAGTGGTCCGATTCTAACATTTGCATCCCGTTGCGGCAGGGCGTTCCTGCAAATGTTAGAATCAAAGGACCACTAGCAGCTATCAGGTTTCTAGTGGAGTTTTGAATTTGACATTCGCCTGACGGGTTTGCTGCAAAGTGGGTAG